>Ga0335084_10003780_pt1 | contig 14846 bp, 10 predicted proteins | sample Lox_Sample_44_FD_206721 | JGI IMG/M metagenome (GOLD analysis project Ga0335084, IMG submission 206721) | Soil microbial communities from Loxahatchee National Wildlife Refuge, Florida, United States - Lox_Sample_4.4 | ecosystem: Environmental > Terrestrial > Soil > Wetlands | place: USA...
TGGGTTCAAGGCCTTTCAGCACAGGGCTGCGAAGGAACTCTTCAGCCGCATGAAGATCAACCGGTTCGGGTTCGATATCGAGCTCCTGTCGATCGCGTATTTGCTCAAGTATTCCGTGCGCGAGGTCCCGGTGAGCTGGTATAATTCACCCGTGAGCAGGGTCAGACCGATCAAAGACGCACTTCGCACTTTCACGGAGCTGCTTTATATAAAACTTAATCTGATGAGCGGGCGGTATGAATAAGAACGGCCACCCTGAAGAAACGAGATCCCTTCCGGTTACAAGAGCCTCTTCATCGGAAAGACCACCTTTTCGCGGGGATCAAAGGACCCTCCAGGCAGCGAAGGGCTTGAAAACGATGCAGGCGGGATACGCTGGCACAGGGACTCGCATTCTGGTGATCATCGTTATGATTATTGTGCTGGCATCCTCGACATTCTTACGAAACAGGGTCTGGCAGGACGACGTGCTTTTATGGGAGGATGTCGTAGCGAAAAGCCCGGCAAAGGCCCGGCCCCATTATCAACTCGGTTATTATTATGATAGGAAAGAATATATGAACGAGGCAATGCACGAATATGAGGCCGCTCTCCGATTAGGGCCGGATTCTGTTTCCGATCGGGCGCATAACAATCTGGGGAACATATACGGGAAACAGGGCCGCTATGATGAGGCGATCCGCCAATTTCAGGCTATCCTCGCGTACAACCCCAGTGACTCTTTCGCGCATACCAACCTTGGCATCATTTACGCAAAGCAGGGCCGCATACACGAGGCGCTCCGGGAATTCGAGACCGCCGTTCAAAGCGATCCTAATGACGCCGCAGCACATTACGCTTTTGGGAACGCATATCAGGAGCAGGGACGTCTTGACGATGCAATGCGGGAATATCATGCTGCAATCCTGCTCAGACCGGATTATGCTGAAGCGCGTAACAACCTCGGGCTGCTGTACGGGGAAAAGGGACTTTTTGCTGAAGCAATACGGGAATTGCAGGCGGCAATAAAAAGCCAGCCTGAGAGTGCGGAGGCATACAACAACCTCGGGGTCGTATTCGCGAAGCAAGGCCGTTATGATGAGGCGATTCGTGCGTTTCAGCAAGCGCTCCTTCACGGGCCTGAAAGCGCCGAAGTGCATAAAAACATCGGTGTAGCGTACGACTACCAGGGTCGTCTCGAAGACGCCATACGGGAATTCCAGACAGCCCTCCGGATCGATCCGGGACATGCCAGCGCCCGTTACTATATGGAGAAGACGTACAAAAAAATACGGAATAATCGCGGCGTCAAATGAAACTGTCCTTCTCAACAGTGTCTCCGACAATGATTTGTGTCGGCAGCAACTATGGCCAATGAATAGACTAATAATAACACTCATAGCTCTCTGTCTGTTCTCCCTGTTCTGTGGTACAGGCCGAGCGGAAGAATGCGTATGGCGTTTTGACAGGGACGCTGATGCGTTTAATTGGAAGGCTCTCCATGCGACGACCGAGAAGACGGCCGACGGGTTTTCCCTTGTTCGGCAGGATGACCCGTTCTGGTTCGTTTCACCGCAGAACCTCTATATCTCTCCCCAGCTTTCGTATGCAGAGTTCAGGCTCAAGGCCCCTGAAACCTATCTGCGCGGGTATCTCGTTGTGAAGACTCACGATGGCAGAAGCTGGGAGGAGGAATTCACGCTGGGACTGCCCGATACGTATCATGTTTACCGGATCAATATTCAAAAGGGCAATAGGACCAGGTCACCGATTGACGCGGTCGCTTTCACGTTCGGCGGCGTTGACCGGGTGTCCCTAGACTACCTCAAGATCTATAAACCGTCTCTCTATCAGCTCATGGGGGTGTACTGGGGAGAGTTTTGGAACGTACCGTTTGCAAGCTCGACAACTGTTAATTTCATCGAAACACCTCTCATCGGCGATTATTCGTTCCTAGCACCCTTGTATGTCCTTCTCCTGGTCATTGCGTTCTTCATGGTTGTCCTGCGGAGACCGCTTAGCAGGCGGTCCGTCGTGGAATCCTTGCTCCTGTCCTGCGTGGTGGCGGGGGCGTTGTTCGCCGTGCGGATGGATTACGCCTGGTACATGCAGTGGAGAGCGGACCGGTCATCGCTGGGGCAGAGAAGTTTTGATGAACGGATATCCCGGGCGGACGGTACAGGAGCGTATGATTTCTCCCAAGGCCTGAAAAAGGTCTTACCTCCCGGCTCAACTATAAGAGTTTACGCCGGGATTCTTGAGGGCAAGGTCAGATACTACCTCCTGCCCGTGAAGGTGTCCGAAACCGCTCCGTATATCGCGGTTTTTAGGGACCCTGCTATTTCCTATGATCCAATCAAAAAATCGCTGTCGAGAGATCACGAGATCGTGGCCCGGAACATCGAGGTCGTCACGGCCGTTGGAAAGGACGGTTTTCTCTACAAATCCCTGGAGGCTGGCCATCCATGACGATCATTATGCTCGCATATGCTTTGGCTGTGCCTGCTGTGTCCGGGTTCCTGTTCGTCACCTGGTGTACCCGCTCAGACCTTGAACAGAGCTTTCTTGAACGTTTCTTTCTCGGCTTTGGCATCGGCATTGGGATTACCACCTTCGAAATGTTCCTTCTCGGGCTACTTCGGATACCATTGAACGTGGTGGCCATCTCGCTCGTGCAGATAGCAACGGCAGTTCTTCTTGGTTATCTGCTGAACCGGACCGGAACACCATGGCGGCGGGTCTTCGGCAAGGGAGCAGACGGTCCCGGAAAGTCACCAGCAACAGCGACACGTCTACAAAGGGTCGCCGTAATAATCCTCACTGCGTGGATCCTTATAAAGGTCCTGTTTGTGCTGTATGAAGGTTTTTTCCTGCCGGAGAACACATCAGACAGCTGGGAACACTGGAGTTCTGGCGCTAAATTCTTTTATTACGAAAAAGGCCTCGCCCTCGATCCGGCGAATGAGCACTTTTTCGGAGCGGGCTATTTGAAAGTGCAGCGATATCCGCTGAATGTCCCCCTTATGCAGGTTTGGGTGTCTCTCTGCATCGGGGAGGCCAATGAAGTGTACATGAAGGTATGGAATGCCCTGTTTTTCACCGGGATGGTCGGCCTGATGTTCTTCGCTGTCCGCAGGAAAACGACGCTCATGACCGCGCTCCTTGCCGCTTTTTTCCTCTCGACGGTCCCGTTGCTCACGTATCATGCGCTCATTGCGTATGCGGACCTGCCGTTGAGCACCTATGCCTTGGGCACCATGGTCTGTTTCTCGAGCACCATTGACGCCCTGAAGAGCGGACGGGCGGGCTATGCCAGAGGCCGGCTCGTGCTCATGGGCACCTGTGCGGCACTGTGCGTCTGGACCAAGATGGAGGGATTGTTTTTCGCAGCGGCCTTTTTCGCTTCGCTGGCGCTTTATTATCTGGTGAAAAGGATCTCATTCGAACAGGTGATGGCCTTTCTCGCCCCCCTCGTTCTCGTCTCCGTGCCGTGGTATGTTTTTTTGCTCAGCATCCGGGTCCCGGTAAGCTATGGTGAGGTGAAGCTGCTGGGAGCAGCCATCACGAATGGAATTCATTTCCAGGTACTGCCCGTCATAGCTGAGCAGATCCTGTTCTCGGCGAATTTCAACCTGATATTTTTGTTCCTTTTCCTGCTGATCATCATCGGATACAGGAATCTCCTGCGGTCCGACCTCGCATACCTTTACGCAGTGTTGCTTTCCAACATGGCGATGTTCTTAGCCGTGTACCTGGGCACGGAAGCGTACCGGTGGGTTATGAACCTGACAGCGGTTAACCGGAACATCCTGACCGTTATCCCCATGATGTATTATGTGGCGGCATTGACCGCTGGCGGGCTTCTCGAGGGAGAGAGGGCAACGGACCGCAGGTGGTATGGATAAGGTCTGACAAGACGGACACCATGCCATCAACAATTTCTAGTCATGCCGAGGAGGCGCGGGACTGGCGATATGAATACTCAATTGCAGAATAATGCACAGCAAGCTGTTTCTCGTTGGCTGCCATATTTCAAGAGCCCCCTGGTCCACGGCGCCCTGATCATCATACTCTGCCTTGCCGCCTATTCAAACACGTTTCACGTGCCGTTCCAGTTCGATGACCCGCGCAGCATCAGCGAGGTGCCCTTTGTGCGGGACATACACCAATTCCCTAATCTCATAACGCAGCAGCGGGCTGTCGGCTTCCTTACATTTGCCCTGGACTACTGGTTCCATGGTACTGACGTTGTCGGATACCATATCGTCAACCTCGTTATTCATATCTTAAACGCGTTCCTCGTATACGCATTAGTTATCCTGAGTTTCCGGACGCCGGTCCTGAAAGAGTCTCAGCTTACGAAGCATGCGAAGCCCATAGCCCTCTTCAGCGCCCTTCTCTTTGCAGGCCATCCGATACAGACCCAGGCGGTCACCTATATTGCCCAGCGCTTCGCCTCGCTTGCGACATTCTTTTTTCTGCTGAGCCTCGTCGCCTATGTCTGGTCGAGGATACGTGACGTTACGAACCCGTCAAACTATCGGGCCCTGATCTGGTATGGCGTTTCCCTTCTTTCCGCCGTGCTCGCAATGAAGACCAAGGAAATTGCGTTCACGCTCCCTGTTGTCATCGCTCTGTACGAATTCCTGTTCCTTGAAGGAGCGGTCAAGAAAAGGATCCTCCTGCTGCTGCCCCTTCTTCTCACGATGATCATCATACCCCTGACCCTTCTGGGGACCGCACGACCTCTCGGGGACATGCTGGGCGACATCGGGGAGGTGACAAAGCTCCAGACGAACGTTTCGAGAGGGGAGTATCTCATTACGGAGTTCACGGTGATCGTAACGTACCTGCGGCTGCTGTTTTTCCCGGTGAACCAGAATCTCGACTATGACTACCCGGTCTTCAAGTCATTCTTCGTGCCGGAGGTGGTTTTCTCTTTCCTTCTTTTGTTGCTGATCCTCGGCATAGCCATTTATCTTGTGTACCATGACCGGCGTTCACCCGGTGCCGGCCGGCTCACGGCATTCGGTATTTTCTGGTTTTTCATCACCCTATCCGTTGAATCGAGCGTTATCCCGATCGCTGACGTGATCTTTGAACACCGGTTGTATCTCCCCTCTGTCGGGTTCTTCATCGCCGTCACGAGCGCTCTCTTTTGGGGGGGTGATTGGCTCAGGGCCCGATGGGCGAAAGCGGAACAAGCTGTCGTCATCGCCCTCGCAGCGGCTGCCGTCCTATTCGCGAGCATCGCCTATGCGCGCAACATCGTTTGGAAGAGCGAAGAGAGCTTATGGGAGGACGTGATCAGGAAAAGCCCCATGAAGGCACGGGGATACAACGGGCTTGGTCTGGCCTATTTCAACAAAGGCAACTATGACAAAGCCATCGATGCATTTGGGAAAGCCATCGCACTTCATCCTGCCTATGGCGTGGCATTCAATAATATCGGTAATTCCTATTTTCGAGTCGGCCACTACAATCGAGCTATCGAGGCTCAGACTGAAGCGATAGCGCTGGAACCAAATAATGCGATTTTTTACGACAATCGGGGGCTGTCCTATGCAGGCATTGGCGCATACGACCGGGCTATTGATGATTTTTCCAAAGCGATCAGTTTGGATCCAACCTATGCGAAGTCATACCACAACCTCGGGTTTGCTTATCACAGTAAGGGCATGTATGGCCCGGCGATAGAAGAATATGCCAAGGCTATCGCATTGGATCCCGGCAATGCCATTTTCCGCAGCAACCGGGGATCGGCCTATGCGGCGAACGGAGAATATGAAAGGGCGATCAAGGACCAGACAGCGGCGATTGCTTTGGATCCAGATCTAGCTGCCGCATACAATGGGCGGGGAACCGCGCATGGCCTGCAGGGGCGGTACGATGAGGCCATCGCCGATTTTACGAAGGCAATATCCCTGGATCCCGGCAATTCCCTTTACTATGCCGGCCGCGGCGTCGCCTTTTTACGGGCAAGTCGCCGGACTGAAGCACTAGCAGATTTTGAGCATGCCTGCAATATGGGAAACAAGACAGGATGTAGAGGAGTAATGCAACTTAAGGATTATAAAAATCAAAAATGATTTCGCCCCATTATTTTACAGGAATCAGCCTGGAATCAGAAATCTTACCAAATTCCATTCTGTTATATGCCCGCGAATTGGTTTTTTCACCATAAATTAACAAGGTAATCCTACCGATAAATTATATAATACATTGTTATTTAATAAATATTATTTATTTATGAAACTGGTACAGACATTGCTATATACATGAGTCGAGAGAGAAGAAGTAATACGATAAAAGTATCTGTTATCTCTCGTAAGTATATAAGCAGCACTTTCCGATAAAGCCAAACCCTTCGTGAGGGGGGGGCGGAAAGCACCGGATCTTCAATCAGGAAGATGGCCGTGCAGCCGAAGAGAGAGCGTGTAGATTTCCCTGCACCAAGAGCCGTTTCCCTGTGGAGACCTTGTGGGAACGAGTAGACTCAAAAAAAACCCCCTCAGAATTATAATCACCATGGTGGTGCTCATGCTTGCATTGCCGACATTGTCAAACGCCGTTGAGGCATCCTTCTTGTATACGCTGTCCGATTTCACAGGCCCCTTTTTGATGGGAGGGGGCTTGATGTCAATCGACAAGGACCGGAACGAGTCCTATATCGTGTATCAGAATGTCGTCAGGATATTCAATGAGAACGGGCTGGAGATCTACCGGTTCAATGAAGACAACAGCCTCGGCAAGCTCACCGCCATTGTGGTGGACAAGGACGGCACCATATTCTTTCTTTCCTACGATGACAGGGGAGAGTACGGGATCATCCGCTGCAATTACCGGGGAGAGCCGACGGGGAGGATAGAGGTCGCCGGGCTCCCGTCCGATTTTACCGACTATCAGAAGTTTTCGCCGAATTACATGGCGTACCGGGAAGGTCAATTTTACCTTGCAGACGCGCGTACTCTGAGGATCGCGGTTGCCGATAAGAACGGCCATGTGCAGAAGACCTATGACCTTATCCCGCTCCTCAATCTCAAGGAAGGTGACCGGGGCGATAACGAGATGGGCGGCTTCAGCGTGGACAACGAGGGCAACATGCTGTTCACCATTCCGGTCCTGTTCAGTGCTACCGTGCTCTCTCCGGAGGGGAAGGTGAGTAACTTCGGCCAGGCGGGGAGCGTTCCGGGGAAGTTCGGGGTTGCGGGGGGCATCATCAGGGACAGCAAGGGTAACTATCTGGTGGCGGACAAGTTGCATTCCGTCGTCAGCGTGTATGATAGTGCCACGAGGTTCCTGATGGAATTCGGCGGCCGTGGTAACTCGCCGGACAGTTTGATCGTCCCCGATGGGCTGGCCATGGACGGCAGTGACAAGGTGTATGTCACCCAGGGTGGAAACCGGGGTGTGAGCGTTTTCAGGTTGATTTACAACTGAAAACACCATTCCATGATGAAGGAGGTGAATGCCGGAATAGAATAAAAAAAGTGGGCAGTAGTAAGCAGTTAAGAAGTAAGCAGTTAAGAAGTAAGCAGTAAGAAGTAAGCAGTAAGAAGTACATAGTATACTTGTCGGCTAAGCCGACACACTAAATTCTCCGAAAAGGGTAAACCCATCGCAAGGTGGGGGCACAAAGCCAAAGGGTCCCGGAAGCGGGACGGCCGGGCTGCCGGAGAAACACAAAAACTAATCTGGAGGATTAAATGAAGATTTACAAATTAAGCCTTATCCTTGTCGCTGCAGTCGCGGTAGTATTCGGACTGAGCGGGATCAGCTTCGCGTTCCATAGCGGCGGCGTCGCCGAATGTACTGGTTGCCATCAGATGCACAATGCAAAAACCGCTAACCTTACGATCGGCGTGGATCCGAGCTCGACCTGTCTCGAGTGCCACGGCGAATCAGGCCAGTCCAGCTACCATGTCGCCACCCCAACAGCTCAAATGCCCGCGGGAACACCGCCGAACAATGAAGGCCCCGGCGGTGACTTCGGCTGGTTGAACAAGACCTATTATCCTTCGGTCCGTAATTCCGTAACCACCAACTATGGTAATCACCATGGTCATAATATTGTTGCTGCTGGCTATGACAGTGGTTATCTGCAGGCTGACGCCGACAACCCAACAGCACCGGGCGGCACGTTCCCGGCGGCACAGCTTGGCTGCACCAGCTGCCATGACATGCACGGCAAAGGCCGTTGGACGACGGCAGGCACCTATAGCAAGACCAGCGGCGCTATCTGGACCTCTGGTTCCTATGGTTCATTGCCGACAGTTTCCGGATCCGAGAATTTGTCAACGGGCGTATACCGCCTGCTCCGCGCTCAGGACACTGTTGACGGCGTGACCTTCGGCGCCACCCCGCCGGTTGCAGTGGCGAACAGCGGCTACAACAGGTCTGAGTTCTTTACCCAGACCCGCACGGCCTACGGCTCCGGGATGTCCGATTTCTGCGGCACGTGCCATCCTGACATGCACACCACGTCAGGTATCCTTCGTCACCCGACAGGCCAGGTCATGGCCGGCTCGATTCAGGCCAACTACAACAGCTATGTGAAAACAGGTAATATGACCGGCAGCGCAACCACCTCGTACCTGTCGCTCGTTCCGTTCGAAGAAGGCCTGACCTACAGCACGGCCAACATCAACACCATGAAGAGCCATGCTCAGACCAACGATTCGAATCTGAACGGCCCGGGCTCCGGCACCGTGCCTGCAACGGCAACGATTATGTGCCTTTCCTGCCACAGGGCGCATGCGACCGCCTTCGAGAGCATGCTGAAATGGGACTCCTCGCAGACGACCATCGTCACCGCCGGAGCTTATCCCACTGGCAACAGCGGCTTGGGCTACAGCGCAACGGAGGCATCAAAAGGCTACTATGATTACAACGTAACGAAGTTCTCCGCCTATCAGCGCCAGCTCTGCAACAAGTGCCATGCGAAAGACTAACGCATGCTGAAGCAGTAGTGCCAAGGAGGATCGGTATCTGCCGATCCTCCTTTTTTTCACTGATCGCCCAGGCCAGGGCAGCGAGTACTATGAAAGTCTACATCTTTCGTTGCATTTTACTCATGATTATGGTATAGTAATAACTACATCTTTCGTTGCATTTTCCCAATGTTTCTGGTAACATGATGCTTGGGCCATTCCAGCCCAGACTGGGCTCATCGAGCGGATTTCATAACCTCATGAAAGCCACCTCAATCATTCCGATAGTTCTGGTGCTCCTCATTCTCCTTATGAGACCGGGCAACAATGCGATTGCCTTTCATAACGGCGGTGTCGGAGCATGTGACGCCTGCCATTCCATGCATAACGCCTCACAGTTTGCGGGCGGGAGCCTTTTGAGGGCATCGGACCCGAGCTCGACCTGTCTCTATTGCCACGAGCATACAGGTGACACCGGACCGGCCAGCTACCATGTCAGCACCGCCCAATCCGACATGCCACCGGGAGCTCCGCCGAAGCAGCTTTCCCCAGGCGGAGATTTTGGTTGGTTGAAAAAGTCTTACACGTGGCTCCCCAGCGCCACCGGGGTTTTGCAGATGGATCCCGGCTACCGGCATGGCCATAACATCATCGCCAATGATTTTCAGTATACTGCGGACATCACCAACGGCGTGGCCCCTCAAGGCACCTACCCGGCGACGGACCTCACCTGCATCAGCTGCCATGATCCGCACGGCAAATACCGCAGGGACGCTAACGGCTTGATCTCTACAAGCGGGACCGCAATTCTGGGACCAGGCTCCTACGTCTCAAGTGCCAATCCGCAGCCCGGGCTTTCCGTAGGCGTGTATCGGCTGCTGGGTGGCAAAAACTATCAACCCAAATACCTGAGCGGCAATTTTTCATTTGTCAACGACCCGCCCGCTGCAGTCGCTCCAAACACGTACAACAGGGCCGAGAGCGGGACCCAGACCCGCGTGGCCTATGGCTCGAATATGTCCGAATGGTGCGAGAACTGTCATACGACGATGCATACCATCGTTTCATCGGGAACGTCAACAATTCAGCAGACCCATCCTGTCGGCTCTCTCGCCAAGTTCGGATCGACGCTTTCAACCAACTATAATATATATGTCAAGACCGGGGTTCTCACGGGGAACGTGATCAACTCGTTCCTTTCACTCGTCCCCTTCGAGGAAGGCAGCAGTGATTATCCCACGCTCAAAGCGCATGCGCGCAGCGATGATTCCTATCTGCGCGGGCCCGATTCGACTAGCTCCCAGGTCATGTGTCTCACATGCCACCGGGCTCATGCCTCAGCCTGGGACTACGCAACCAGGTGGAATACCAATTCGGACCATATCCTCTTCAACGGGTTCTATTCCCAGGATGGCCAGGCATACCAGCCCTACGGGCAGGGACGCACGGAAATAGAGGCGCAGAAAGCCTATTATGACATGAAGGCAAGCCGGTTCGCCCTCAATCAGGATACGCTCTGCCATAAATGCCACGTAGGAGCTCTCCCATGACAGTTTTCCCTGCCATGAAAAAATTTGTCCTTATTTTTTTACTGATCCTTTGCGGATGCCAGACGCTTCAGCTCCAACCGGCGGCCGTTCGAGAGGACGAAGGCACGGTGTTCCTCTACCTTCAGCCCTTCTCACGGGATGCGGAGCGGCTCCGATTCTCCCTATCCTCGTTTGCGGCGCTCAAGGATGACGGGACGGAGATTCCCGTGCCCCTGTCGCTGAGCGAGTTCAAGAGCGAGGACATGGCAAGACAGAGACTGATCGCCGCCGCTCAACTGCCGGCAGGAAAGTACAGCGGTTTTCTCGTGAGGGTCAAGAGCGCCGCACTCAAGACAGCGGTTGGATCGGCCGCGCTTCTCATCCCTGAGACCCCGCAAAAGATAGCGTTTCCTTTCAGCGTGGAAAAAGGAAAGGCGTTCATGATTTCATTGACCCTCCGCTATGCCCAATCCCTGCAGGGTGAGGTCAATTTCAGCCCGGCGTTTCTCGTTGCAATCCCTGTTCAGCCGCTCGTCGAAGTCACGGGATACGCAACCAATGCAGGCCTTGATTCCATCATGGTCTTTGACAAGATCCATCTGCAGGCCACGAGCGTCATTGCCACCGGCAGCAATCCCCAGGGTATTGTCCTGGACCAGCGCCTCAAGCGGGCCTACGTCGCCCTGTCCGGCGATGACGCCGTCGAAGTATTCGACTTGAACTCGGAGATTTCCCTTACCAAAACCATGCTGAGGCGGGGAGACGAGCCGCTGGACCTCGCGCTCACCCCCGATGGCCTGACCTTGCTCGTTGTGGATAATCATTCGGACACAGTAAGCATCATTGACACTGTGGCGATGGTGGAGGTGAGCAGGATCCCCGTCGGTAGAAGCCCGCGCTCTCTGGTGATCGATAAAACGGGCATGAAGGCCTTTGTCTTCAACAGCATGTCCGACAACATATCGGTCATTGATATTTCCTACCGGCAGGTCATGGGCACGATCGCAACTGGTCCTGAACCGCTCTGGGGGCAGTTCAATCAGGCAGGAGACCGGCTGTACGTGATCCACGCAGCCTATCCCTATCTGTACGTTTTCAATCCAGCGTCGTTCGCCGTGGTGCGGCGGGAATTTTTGGGGATGGGGATGCTCTCCCTCAAGGTCGATACGCGAACCGATCAGCTCTACATCGGCAAAAAGAACGATACCATGGTCACTGTGTATGATCCCCTCTCTTTTGCCCCGGTGGGCTCAATTCAGACTGGAGGGACCGTAACCTACATGACCATAGACGGCGAGACAAACTTTCTGTACCTGCTCATCCCCAGCCGAAAGGTCCTGATGGTCGTTAACCTGGCGAGCAAAAGGCCGGTTTCCGAAATCGATGTCAGCGAACATCCCGCGTGGATGACCTTGATGGGAGAGCGTTAGCATGAGGCGATTGACTCGGTTCAGCCTCTGCCGTGGTAGAAAGGCCGGGTGGTTGACCGTTCTCGCGGGAACGGTCGGGACGATGTTTTTTTTTGGGTACGCACCTGAAATGGTTTTAGCTGATGGAATATATGGTCGTCTGAATTTAACGTACGCACATACCGACACCAAGTCAACAGATTCCACCGGCACGACCTCGGACGATTCAAGTCGCTCCTTTTTTCAGCAGTATACCCTGACCGCTGATAAGTACCTCTATCCGAACCTCAGGCTCTTTGCTTCTGGCATGTTACAGAAAGCTGATGCAACATCTTCGACGAACGGCGAGGGTTCATGGGGGGACACCACGTTGATACGGCCGTATATCGACCTTACCTTGAGAACTCCCGTGTTCGCCGCCGGCGTGAACTATAACTCCGTAACGACCGAGCAGAAGGCCATGAATGTACCGAATACGACCTTTAAGTTCGAGGCCTATCAGGGAATCCTGGGCTGGAAACCGGAGGGACTGCCTACCTTGGACTTGACGCTGACCAGAAGCTACAACTACGACGAGAACAAGATTTTTGAGGATGTTGTGAGTGACACCGCGTACCTTTATTCGCGCTACGAACCTTCATCAACAGTCCGACTGAGGTATCAGGGGAGCTATATCGATACGAAGGACATCCTTAAGGCTGTGGATACGACGACCATCTCTAATGACATCAGAATCATGTATGATGACCAATATTGGCGCCAGCTGGTCACCGTGTCGACATACTATGATTACGGCCGCACTTCAACGGATGTCACGACGAGCGGAATGGGAACGGTGAGTTTCCAGGTCTTTGCGGTTGACGGGCTCTTCCTGAACAGTGACAATCTCCTGACGGCCTCCCTGAGTTCGTCGCCGTTCTTGATAGACAATACGATGACCGGCCCTACGAGCGCCACCAATAATATCGGGTCCGCAACGTTCACAGCCTCGCCGCCCGATCTGACGGCCAGGAATATCGGATTGCAGTTCCCGACGGCAATGCAGATGAATACACTCGACGTATGGGTATATTCCGTGACCGGCGTCACGGTTGATACAGCCGTTCCGGCCTTTCTGCCGACTCCCGTGGCAGGGGCCTTTACATGGGCGGTGTACACGAGCGCCGACAACCTGAACTGGCAGCTGTATCAGACGGGCATCCCCGCCCCCTATGTGCTCGATGCCTCTCGCCCCGGTGTTGGGCGATTTGAGATAACATTCCCGAACGTGACAACGAAATACATCAAGGTCGTCGTCAGCCCTCTTTCGCCGTTTGCGGCAGGAGGACAGGGGAGGGATTTCCCGGGCGTCTATGTGACCGAGCTCCAGGCATTCATTACCACAGCTGCCGCTAATGTCACGGGGACGACCACAGGAACGAGTGAGACCGGAGCCCTGGCCGCCAATGTCACACTTTTAAAACAAAATCCGTCGCTGACTTATAATTTTTCATATTTTTTTAATAACTCGGAGAGCCAGTTTTCCACAACGCGGACTTCAACGATGTCGAACGGGCTTTCTGCCTCGCACCAATTCAACCCTGTATTTTCCGGATCGGGGCAAGTACAGCGGGTTGACGATTCCAGCAGCACCACTGGGAACAGGGTCACTTTACGATTCGGCGCTCAGCTCACAGCTATCCCCTTAAGGACTCTGAGCCACTCCCTTAGCGTATCCACCCAGACAGAACAATCGCCGACGGGACGTAGTAAGTCCAGCGCGCTGACGCTCACAAATACCGCCCAGCTTTACCAAAATATCACCGCCTTCTTGAACGGCGGGCTTAGCGATGCCTACTCGGAAACCGACCAGAAGATCGCGAGCACGTACTATTCAGGGGGGATCAATCTGATCCCGATAGAAACATTGAACATAACGCTGAGCTCCGGGGGCAATAAAAGCGATCAAACAGGCGGAGGCGTTCCGGAGTCCACGCAGTATACCCGGAACAACGAGCTTGATGTGTCGTGGTATCCGGTCCGAGCCCTTTACCTCTCTGCTTCCTGGAGAGTGAGTAAAGCCACGGGCCAGGCGACCGACAGGCTCACCAACTACCAACTCAACTGGTCTCCGTTCGCGGGTGGGGACCTCACGTTCAATTTTTCCTATTACGAGACCCTGAGGGCTTTGGATAATTCCATTGATAAGTCATATATACCAAGCCTGCGGTGGAACATCAACAGGAAGACCTTTGCGACTATAGCGTATAATTCTACCGAGAGCTCATCTATCTTCGGGCAATCGACTACGAGGACATACTCTGCGTCGTTAAGCATGAATTTTTAGTTAGTATATTTAGTATAGAGGGGGGATTATCGTGAATATCAGAAAAATTATGCCGCTGCTAATGCTCGTTGGCCTGGCAGCCTGTGCCCACTCAACGAGCGGCGTGTTCCGCGACCAGAGCATGGACTTTGGGGCAATCCAGAACATTGCCGTAATGCCCCTTGCGAACGATACGCGGGAGCAAACGGCTGCTGACCGGGTGAGGGACGTGTTTATCAACAAGCTCTTGTCAACCGGCGCAGCGTATGTATTGCCTGTCGGTGAGGTGAAGCGGGGGATCACACGGGCGGGGCTCTCCGATCCGACGACCCCCTCTCCCGAGGAGGTCGTAAAATTTGCGGGCATTGTGAAGGCTGACGCCGTGATCATCGGTACTATAAAGGAGTACGGTGAGGTGAGGTCAGGTACTTCTTCCTCCACGGCCATCTCCCTGAGCATGCAGATGCTCGAATCACAGACGGGCCGGGTCGTATGGGCCGCAGCGTCCACCAAGGGAGGCATCACCTTTGGGGACCGTCTCTTCGGCGGAGGCGGTGAACCCATGAATGTGGTTACCGAAAAGGCTGTTGATGAACTTATCGATAAACTGTTTAAATAGACGGGGTCTTTTTGTTGCTGTTGCTGCCGGTTTCCTTGTTCTGGCAGCATGCGCGGGTACCAGAAACACTGAACT
>Ga0335084_10003781_pt1 | contig 14846 bp, 14 predicted proteins | sample Lox_Sample_44_FD_206721 | JGI IMG/M metagenome (GOLD analysis project Ga0335084, IMG submission 206721) | Soil microbial communities from Loxahatchee National Wildlife Refuge, Florida, United States - Lox_Sample_4.4 | ecosystem: Environmental > Terrestrial > Soil > Wetlands | place: USA...
GGTCGCTATATGTTCGGATACATAGGACATTGTCGGTATCAGACTTGCTGCAGAGGGCATGGAGCATATGGCAGAGAGCAACGAGTCACGCTCTGCGCAGCGCTCCATGCGGTCTGTTCATTTCATTGTTTCCCCGGCGTTTCAGCTGGCTGCGGGCTGAAGGGGTTCTTGCCATCGATGGAGACGAGCTTGGTTTCCTTCGGGTCAAAGACAAAAGTGGACCTGCCGCTGTTCTTTTGCACGTTTCCGCCGGCGGTCTGCCACTCACTGTCCCAGTTGAATGCCGCTTTCGTCATGTCTTTGTACTCTACGGTTATGAGCATCTTTGTGTACTGGATCGTGAAGCGGACCGTTTCATATTTCGCGAATATGGATTCGAGGGATTTCACGAAGGCTTGCCTGTTCTTGTAGGAGCTCGAGATTTGGGACATGAAGGCTGAAAGATCCTTTTTTTCGTAGGTGAGGCTCATGTCTTGAAGCGTCGATATAACCTTGTTTCCTTGGATCGCGGATTGTTCAAGCGGTTTTTTTGTGCCGCACGCGGCTACGGTAATTAGAAGCGATGACGCGAGAATAAAAAACAAAATGCGATTCATAAAGCCTCCAAAAACGAAGTCAGGAAATTGATACACGATGCACGATGATAGCGACAGGGATACTCGATACGGGAAACACTACGCTAAATCTTGGGGAATCGTGGATCATGGACCGACATCCTGTCACAATATTTTTTTTAAAAACTGACCGGTATAGGATTCCTTAACCTGAACCACATCCTCAGGTGTGCCCTCGGCCACGATCTGGCCACCCCGATCACCGCCTTCGGGCCCGAGATCGATGATCCAGTCTGCGGTCTTTATAACGTCAAGGTTGTGTTCGATCACCACCACGGTGTTTCCTGTTTCCACGAGCTGGTTCAGCATGTCGAGCAGTTTTTGTGTATCGGCAAAATGGAGACCCGTCGTGGGCTCGTCCAGGATGTAGAGCGTGCGGCCCGTGGCGCGGCGCGAGAGTTCCTTCGAGAGTTTTACGCGCTGCGATTCGCCGCCGGAGAGCGTGGTCGCTGACTGGCCCAAGGTGATGTATCCCAGGCCCACATCCGTGAGCGTCTGGAGCTTGGATCTGATCGGGGGGATGGCTTGGAAAAAGTCATATGCCTGTTCGACGGTCATGGCGAGCACTTCGGCGATGTTCTTACCCTTGTACCTGATGTCGAGGGTCTCGCGGTTGTAGCGGCTGCCATGGCATACGTCGCAGGTTACGTATACGTCCGGGAGGAAATGCATCTCGATCTTGATCAATCCATCACCCTCGCACGCCTCACACCTCCCCCCCTTAACATTGAAGCTGTAACGTCCGGGCTTGTACCCGCGCACGCGTGATTCCGGAAGCTGGGCGAAGAGGTCACGGACAGGTCCGAACACGCCGGTATAGGTTGCGGGGTTCGATCGCGGTGTCCTGCCGATGGGGGACTGGTCGATATCGATCACTTTATCGATATGTTCCAAACCTCTGATATCCTTGTGTTTCCCCGAGCGTTCAGTGGAGCGATACAACCTCTGCGCGAGCGCCCGGTACAAGATGTCCACCACGAGCGTGCTCTTACCGGATCCCGAAACACCGGTTACGCAGGTGAGAACGCCGAGAGGAAATCGCACGTCGATGCTCTTCAGATTGTTCTCGGTCGCACCGATGAGGCCGATGGACCTCTCAGATGTTCTGCGCGATGCGGGAACCTTGATGAACGCTTTGCCAGAAAGGTACTGGCCGGTGATCGACATGCCGTTATTCTGGATCTCTTGAGGCGTGCCTTGAGCCACCACCTCTCCGCCGTGGACCCCGGCGCCGGGTCCCATGTCAATCACATGGTCGGCGGAGCGGATGGTCTCTTCATCGTGCTCCACCACGAGCACTGTGTTCCCGAGGTCGCGAAGCCGAAACAGGGTATCAAGGAGCCGCCGATTGTCCCGCTGATGCAGCCCGATGCTTGGTTCATCAAGGATATAGAGAACGCCCACCAGGGACGAGCCGATCTGCGTGGCGAGCCGGATACGCTGTCCTTCACCGCCGGAGAGCGTGGCCGCACCGCGGTCCAGAGTGAGGTAATCGAGGCCTACGTGCACCATGAATCCGAGTCTCTCTCGGATTTCCTTAAGGATCCGCTGGGCAATGGCTGTTTCTTTCTCCGAGAGCGTGAGGCCTGCGAAGAACGACAGGGCCTGCTTGATGCTCATGCGGGTGACGTCGTGGATGCTCATGCCGGCCACCTTGATGGCGAGCGACTCCCTGCGCAGTCTGCTGCCGCCGCAGTCCGGGCAGGTCTGGTAGCTCATGTACTGTTCGAGCTCCCACTGGGTCACGAAGGAATCGGTCTCATCGTATCGCCGTTTCAGTATCTCGATGATGCCTTCGAATGGTTTGCACGGTGCCGTGCCTTTAGCGGCCCGGGTGACCGTGGACTTTGATTCGCTCTCCTTGAATCCATGGAGCAGCATTTTTTGCTGGGCCGACTTCAATTCCCTAAAGGGCGTGTTCACGTCGAAGTCGCACGAACTGGCCAGGGATTCGAGCATCTGGAAATACTGGAACGACGTGCGTTTGGCCCAGGGCTTGATCGCGCCCTCGCGGAGCGAGAGATTGGTGTTCGGCACGATGAGATCCGGATCGAACTCGAGCAGGCCGCCGAGACCGTCGCAGGTAGGGCAGGCGCCCTGGGGGCTGTTGAACGAGAATATCTGGGGTGTGATCTCGGGATAGCTGATGCCGTCGATGATGCAGGCAAGCTTCTCGCTGTAGAGCAGGTCCTTTTTCTGGTCCACGAGGTTCACGAGCACAATGCCGTCAGCCTGATGGAGGGCGGTCTCAATTGACTCGGCGAGCCTGCGTTCCACACCGGGCCTTACCACGAGACGGTCGATCACGATTTCAATGTCATGCTTCTTTTTCTTGTCCATCGGAACTGGTTCGGCAAGTTCCCTGATCATACCGTCAATCCTCGCGCGAACGTAGCCCGAGGCTGCGGCGGCCATGAGTTCCTTTTTATATTCTCCCTTCCTGCCGCGAACAATCGGCGAGAGGATCTGGATGCGCGTGTCTGTGGGCAGAGCCATGACTGCGTCGGTGATCTGTTGAACGGTCTGTGCCGAGATCTCCCTTCCGCACTTGTAGCAATAGGGTTTCCCGATACGCGCAAAGAGCAGACGCAGGTAGTCGTACACCTCGGTTACGGTGCCGACAGTTGATCGGGGGTTCTTGCTCGTGGTCTTCTGTTCGATGGCGATGGCTGGCGAAAGTCCGTCGATGGAGTCCACATCGGGCTTGTCCATCTGGCCGAGGAACTGGCGCGCATAGGCCGAGAGGCTCTCCACGTACCTCCGCTGGCCCTCTGCGTAGATCGTATCGAAGGCTAGGGATGACTTGCCCGAACCCGAAAGCCCCGTTATTACCACGAGATTGTCTCGTGGGATCTCGAGATCGATGTTCTTGAGATTATGCTGGCGGCAGCCTTTTATGATGATCTTGTCCATATCGTTCGCGATGGGTGAGAAACGTAATTTTACCACCTCAAAGGAAGGGAGTAAAGGACTTTGTACTGAAGAATGCCTTAGCCATCTCGTACAGATTCTGTCAAACTTTTTTACAATGCCAGGTGTAAAGGCGACACGATTCCTCGGATGAGGAATTATTTTCTTCCCGGTATAATTATTTTGCTACCACATACTGGCAAAAAGTGATATTATAAAAACTCGTGTGCCGGTTCCTTTCTAATCCACACGTCGCTGTTTTGAATACCATGGCTAAGATCCTCGAAAAAAAATTACTCCGGACACCTGATGTTTATTATTATAAGCTCTCGGCGCCGCTCATATCGAAAAAGGCGCATCCAGGCCAGTTCGTGATCATCAGGCTTCACGAAAGCGGGGAGCGGATACCGCTCTCGCTTGCCGATATCAATCCCAGCGATGGCACAATCAGCCTGATCGTCATGGCAGTTGGAAAGACCACCTCAGAGATGTCACGCATGAAGGCAGGTGATGATGTGCTCGATCTCTGCGGTCCTCTCGGGAACCCTACCCACATCAAAAAAGTCGGAAAGGCCATTCTGGTTGGCGGGGGCTTTGGTGTCGCCCCGCTGTACCCCATTGCGCGTGCATTGAAAGCCGCGGGCAACGAGGTTGTGTGCATCATGGGTGCGCGCTCCAAGGACCTGTTGATCTATGAACGGGAGATGGAACAGGTAAACGACCGGGTGATTGTGACGACGGACGACGGCAGCAAAGGAATAAAAGGGATCGTGACCCAGGCCCTGCAGAAGGAGTTGGAGACAAAGGACGCCGCGCTGGTGATTGCGATCGGGCCGGCCATCATGATGAAGACCGTGTCAGAGGCGACCAGGCCCCTTGGCATTAAGACACTCGTAAGCTTGAACCCTATCATGGTTGACGGCACGGGAATGTGCGGAGGCTGCCGCGTGACCGTTGGTGGAGAGACGGTGTTTGCCTGTACCGATGGTCCCGAGTTCGACGGCCATCTCGTGGACTGGGACATCCTCATGAACCGCCAGAAAAAGTACGCTCCCGAGCAAAAAGAATCGTTCGAATCGTGGCTCCAACGGCATAGAGGGGCGCTCTGCGAGTGAACTCCGATAGCGACAAAGTTCCCTGACGATTATAGCTGATGGTTGTACCCCGTTGACGGGAGTCATCGGCTTTCTCTAAAAGAGTGAACGGACACGTATCGCATATGAAAGCAGAAACGAAAGAAACAAAAAGGATCTTTCCGAAAAAAACGCCCATCCCCGAACAGGATCCCCGTGCCAGACGGTCTAATTTTGACGAGGTCGCGTTGGGCTATACACCCGAGATGGCAATCCAGGAGGCAGGGCGGTGTCTTCAGTGCAGGGAGCCGAAGTGTGTCACCGGCTGCCCGGTGAATGTCCCGATTCCCCGTTTCATCAAGGCGATTCGTGAAGGCGATTTCGTGATGGCCATTGACATCATCAAAGAAGCCAACCTTTTGCCCGCGGTCTGCGGCAGGGTTTGCCCCCAGGAGAGCCAGTGTGAAAAGCACTGCACCCTGTCGAAAAAATTCGAGCCTGTGGGCATCGGCCGCCTCGAACGGTTTGCGGCAGACCGGGAGATGCAGGACCTGGGCGCGAAGGTGCCGGTCCCTGAGCCGCCGAGCGGTAAACGGGTCGCTATAATAGGGAGCGGCCCCTCTGGTCTGACTTGTGCATATGATTTGGCACGGCGCGGGCATGCGGTGACGATTTTCGAGGCCCTTCACGAGCCGGGCGGAGTTCTTGTCTACGGTATTCCGGAATTTCGGCTCCCTAAGAAAATCGTGGCCCGTGAGATCGAAATCCTGAAACGCATGGGCGTGGAGATCAGGACCAACGCTGTCGTTGGCAAGCTCATCAGCATAGATGAGATTATCGATGATTTCGATACCTGCTATATTGGGACCGGAGCTGGCCTGCCGCGGTTCATGGGCATCGAAGGCGAGAACCTGAACGGCGTCTATTCATCGAACGAGTTCCTTACCCGCGTCAATCTCATGCGGGCCTACCGTTTTCCTGAATACGATACTCCCGTCAAGCGGGGAGACCGCGTGGCGGTGGTGGGCGGCGGCAATGTTGCTATGGACGCCGCCCGGACAGCCCTTCGGCTGGGCGCGACCGAGGTGGTCATGATTTATCGCCGCTCACTCGCGGAACTTCCGGCCCGGAAGGAAGAGGTGCACCACGCACAGGAAGAGGGTATCAGCTTCGAGCTCTGCACCAATCCCGTTCGGATAATCGGAGAGCATGGCACAGTCACGGCCATCGAGTGCGTGCGGATGGACCTGTGCGGGCTTGATGAGTCAGGCAGGAGATCACCGAAACCGGTTGCAGATTCGGAATTCCGTATCCCTGTCGACATCGTGATCATGGCGGTAGGAACCGGCGCCAATCCCCTGATTCCCCAGAGCACGAAGGACCTGAATATCAATAAAAAGAAATACATTATTGCCGACGAAGAAACCGGCCGTACAAGCAGGGATGGCGTATATGCCGGCGGCGACATCGTAACCGGCTCGGCTACGGTCATTTCTGCCATGGGCGCAGGCAGGAAGGCAGCTCGGGCAATGCATGAGTATCTGATGCAGAAAAAGCCCAAGCACTAGCGTTCCTGGTCTTCTTTTTCCCAAACCATTCTACCTTTGATCCCTCCGACAACCTGTTTTTTTGCGTGATTTTTCTATAATCAAAAACTTTCCAGCCATTTATATTATTTATAGGTAAAAATCTTGACAATGGTTTTGGGTTGTGTTAATTTTTTTAAACTTTCATGCAACAAACAGATGTTTCTCTTTAACCGCTAAAAGAGGCGATTCTCCATGATAGATATTAACGTCTCACTCCTTATCCAACTCGTTAACTTCATCGTATTGCTTATTGCGCTTAATTTCATACTCTTCAATCCCATACGGCAGATCATGCAGGAGCGCGAGCAGGGCATCGGCTCTGCGCTTGAAGACGCAAAGACCGCGCAGCACCGCATGCAGAGCCTTCTTGAGCACTACAATTCCTCGCTCGCCGAATCCAAGCAGAAGGCCACCGCCACCTATAATACGATCTACCAGCAGGGCCTTGATGCCCAGCGCGATATGATCTCTGCGGAGCGCGCAAAGGCCGGCGAAATGCTGGACAAGGCGCGGGCCGAGATCGTCGCAGCATCCAACACGGCCCGCACCGACCTTCAGAAAGAAGCTGAGCGGCTGGCGCAGGATATTACCTCCAAACTGCTCGGAAGGGCGGTGTAGAGGTGAGGAGCTTCGTGATGAAAAAGATCATGCCTGGTATCTATACGCTCGCAGCGCTGTTTGTCAGCGCCGTTGCCATGGCCGCGGAAGAAGGTCATGCCGAAGAGATGACTTTTTTGGGAGACTGGCTGCCGAGGCTGGTCAATTTTGGCATCATCGCTGCGATCCTTATCTATTTCACGAGAAAGCCGATCCGTGATTTCTTCAAGAACCGTTCTGTCGAGATAGCGAAGGCCATACAGGAGTCGAAGGAGGCCCGGGAGCGTGCTATCGCGGCCCTTGCAGATATGGATCGGAAGATCAAGGACCTCGAAGCTGAAACAGGCAAAATGATCGCCGAGGCCCAGGCCCGCGGTGAGAAAGACCGGCAGACGCTCATCGAGGAAGGCAAGAAGGTCGTGGCGGACATTCAAACCCAGGTCAAACAGGGCATCGATATCGAAGTCCAAAAAGCCAAGGCCGCGCTGGCGATTGAGGCCTCGCTCCTTTCCATCGATCTTGCGGAAGGCAGGATCAAGGAGAAGATCAGCAGCCAGGACCATGAGCGCATTGTGAAAGAATATATCGCCAAAGTGGGAGGCAAGCGTTGATCAGGACCATCGCAAAGAGGTATGCCAGGGCCCTCGTCGAACTGAGCGAGGAAAAGAAGACCGTTGACAAGACCAAGGCCGACCTCGCCGCATTCGTCGGTGCCGTGGATGCCTTGCCGGCCATGCAGAAGCTCTTTGCAAGCCCCGTCTTTACCCCGGAGAACAAGAAGGCGGTAATCAAGGATCTTGCCGGGAAACTGGGCATGCAGTCGGCCACGCAGCGGTTCGTAGAACACCTGGCGGAAACGGGCAGGATCAGGTATGTAAAAGACGTGAATGAGGCGTTCCAAGAAATTCTTGCGGAGCGTCAGAACCGAGCCGCCGTGCGGTTGACCACAGCTGTGGCAATCAACAACGGCGATTTGGCGGATATCAAGCAGAAGCTTGAGGGGCTGACCGGCAAGCAGGTGGACATCGACTCGCGGGTCGATGCAACCCTGATCGGCGGGGCAAAGGCACAGATCGGGAGCACGATTTACGACGGGACCATCAAGAACCAGCTTAACAAGATGCGAAATCAACTGATGGGCTAACAGATAAAACTCGGGAACAGAAGGAGTGCAGCAATGCAGATCAAGGCACAGGAAATCAGTGAGATCATAAAAAAGAAAATTTCCGATTTCGAGAAGACCGTTGAGGTCGCCGAAGTTGGCACGGTGATCACCGTCGGTGATGGAATCGCCAAGGTCTTCGGCCTTGACAACGTCATGTCCGGCGAGCTTCTGGAGCTTCCCGGCGGCCTGATGGGCATGGCGCTCAACCTCGAGGAGGAGAACGTCGGCGTGGTGCTTATGGGCGACGACTCCAAGATCCGCGAAGGCGACATCGTCAAGCGTACTAAGAGGATCGCTGAGGTCCCCGTGGGTGACGCGATTGTGGGCCGCGTGGTGGACGGTATCGGCCTGCCCATCGACGGCAAGGGACCCATAGCCTCGAAAGAGTTCCGTTATATTGAAGTGATTGCGCCGGGCATCGTGAAGCGTCAGTCGGTACGCGAGTCGCTCCAGACCGGGATCAAGGCCATTGACGCCATGATCCCCATCGGCCGCGGCCAGCGCGAACTCATCATCGGCGACCGCCAGACCGGCAAGACCGCCGTTGCCATCGATACCATCATCAACCAGAAGGGCCAGAACGTCACCTGCATCTACGTGGCCATCGGCCAGAAGCGCTCCACCGTGGCACAGGTGGTCAAAACCCTCACGGAGCACGGTGCCATGGACTACACCATCATTGTCTCGGCCACGGCATCCGACCCGGCCCCGCTCCAGTTCATCGCCCCCTATACCGGTTGCACTATCGGCGAGTATTTCCGCGACAACGGCAAGCACGCCCTCATCGTCTATGATGATCTGTCAAAGCAGGCCACGGCCTACCGCCAGCTCTCGCTGCTCCTCCGCAGACCCCCCGGCCGCGAGGCGTATCCCGGCGACGTGTTCTATCTCCACTCCCGTCTTCTGGAGCGTGCCGCGAAGCTTTCGGACAAGATGGGTGGCGGCTCTCTCACCGCGCTCCCGATCATCGAGACCCAGGCCGGCGACGTGTCCGCTTACATCCCGACGAACGTTATCTCCATCACCGATGGACAGATGTTCCTCGAATCAGACCTGTTCTACTCCGGTGTGCGGCCAGCCATCAATGTGGGCATTTCAGTGTCGCGGGTGGGCGGGAGCGCTCAGATCAAGGCCATGAAGCAGGTGGCCGGAACGCTCCGTCTTGATCTCGCACAGTACCGCGAACTCGCCGCTTTCGCCCAGTTCGGCAGCGATCTGGACAAAGCCACACTGGCCCAGTTAAACCGTGGTCAGCGCATGGTCGAACTTTTGAAGCAGGACCAGTACGTGCCTATGCTGGTCGAGCAGCAGATCCTCGTCATCTTTGCAGGAACGAACGGGTTCGTGGACGATGTGCCGGTGAACGCGGTGAAGAAATTCGAGCAGGAACTCCTGCGGTTCATGGCGAGCAAGCACCAGGTAGTGCTCGACGACATCAAAAGCAAGAAGCAGATCGACGACGACCTCAAGACGCGCATTAAGAGCGCCATTGAGGAATTCAAGAAGTCGTTTACTGCATAAACAGGTTAGATTTACAGTTTTAATTTCTAGTTAACTACAAACTCCAAGCTTAGGAAGCACTTATGCCCAGCTTAAGAGATATTAAAAGAAAAATCACGAGCGTCAAGAAGACCCAGCAGATCACCAAGGCCATGAAGATGGTTGCCGCGGCGAAACTCCGCAGGGCACAGGACCGCGTGGTCGCGGCGCGTCCGTACTCGCGCAAGATGCTCGCCGTGATTGCGAACCTAGCAGGCCGCGTGGAGCGGGCGCAGCACCCGCTCCTGGCTAAGCGCGAGCCAAAGCAGGTGAAGCTTCTCGTGCTCACGTCGGACCGCGGGCTCTGCGGCGCTTACAATACCAACATCTTGCGCAGAGCCGTCGAGGCGGTCAAGCAGTTCAAGTCTGAGGGAAAAGAAATTAAGGTGAACGTCGTTGGTAGAAAAGGGCGCGACTTTTTTCGCAAACGTTCGGCGTACACGCTAGGCAAAGTGTGGTCGGATCTCGGCATGATCGACTACGAAAAGGCTGCCGATGTCGGCAAGAATATCGTTGAACGGTTTACGGCTGGTGACACCGATGAGGTCTATCTCCTTTATAACGAGTTCAAGAGCGTGATACAGCAGAAAGTGACGCTCGAGAAGCTTCTGCCGGTGGAGCCGCCTACTGAGGCAGATCCCTTCATGGCCGCCGTCGATTATCTCTATGAGCCGTCAGCAGAGGCGATCCTGGGCTCCATCCTGCCGAAGCACATCGAGGTGCAAGTATACCGTGCGATGCTTGAGAGCCAGGCAAGTGAGATGGGAGCGCGTATGACCGCCATGGATTCGGCTACACGGAATGCCAAGGACATGATCGAAAGGCTCACGCTGAAGTTCAACAAGCAACGGCAGGCCGCGATCACCAAGGAAATCTCCGAGATCGTGGGTGGAGCGGAAGCGCTGAAATAATTATTAGAATGTGCAAATTGGAAATTTGATGTTTTAATTTATAGGGATGTTTTCTTCATTTCCAATTTTCAATCCTAAAATTACAACCAATATTCGAAGAATACTGCAACAGGGGGTTATCAATGAGCACAGGGAAAATAGTACAGGTGATGGGCGCGGTGGTGGACTGCGAGTTCCCCGTCGGGAGCCTTCCCCAACTGATGAACGCGATCAGGATTGATCAGCCGGAGGACAAGAACCTCGGCACGCCTGAGACCCATCTGACGCTTGAGGTCGCGCTGCACCTCGGCGAGAACCGGGTTCGAACCGTGGCCATGTCGTCCACCGATGGCCTTATGCGCGGCATGAAGGTCAACGACACCGGCAAGCCCATATCCATGCCTGTTGGCAAGGAAGTGCTCGGCCGCATCATGAATGTGATCGGAGAGCCTGTGGACGAAATGGGGCCGATCCAGACCAAGGACACGCTGCCCATCCACCGGTCCGCTCCGATGCTGGAAGAACTAGACCCAACGAAGCAGCTCTTCGAAACGGGCATCAAGGTCGTTGACCTTCTCGCTCCGTACACCAAGGGCGGAAAAACGGGCCTGTTCGGCGGCGCGGGCGTGGGCAAGACCGTGATTATCATGGAGCTTATTAACAACGTGGCAAAGCAGCACGGCGGTTTTTCCGTGTTCGCAGGTGTGGGCGAGCGTACCCGGGAAGGCAACGACCTTTGGGCCGAGATGAAGGAGTCTGGCGTTATCAGCAAAGCGGCACTGGTCTACGGCCAGATGAACGAGCCACCGGGAGCGAGGCTCCGCGTTGGCCTCTCGGCCCTTACCGTGGCCGAGTACTTCCGCGATACCATGGGTCAGGACGTGCTCCTGTTCGTTGACAACATCTTCCGTTTCACCCAGGCAGGTTCCGAAGTGTCGGCACTCCTTGGCCGTATGCCGTCGGCTGTGGGTTACCAGCCCACCCTCGGTACGGAAATGGGCGCACTCCAGGAGCGCATTACCTCCACGAAGAAGGGCTCCATCACCTCGGTGCAGGCCATTTATGTGCCTGCTGACGACCTTACGGACCCGGCGCCGGCAACGGCGTTCGCGCACCTTGATGCAACCACGGTGCTCTCGCGTCAGATCGCGGAGCTCGGCATCTACCCGGCCGTGGACCCGCTCGATTCTACGTCCCGTATCATGGACCCTCACGTCGTCGGAGAAGAGCATTACTCTGTTGCGCAAAGGGTGCAACTCGTGCTTCAGCGGTATAAAGAGCTCCAGGACATCATCGCGATCCTTGGTATGGACGAACTCTCGGACGAAGACAAGCTCACCGTGTCCCGCGCGCGGAAGATCCAGCGCTTTCTGTCGCAGCCCTTCCAGGTGGCCGAAGCCTTTACCGGCACACCGGGTAAATATGTGCCGCTCAAAGAGACTATCAAAGGATTCAAGGAACTCGTTGACGGAAAGATGGATGATATTCCAGAACAGGCATTCTACATGGTCGGCCCCATCGAGGAAGTCTTTGAGAAGGCTGAGAAGCTTGGTTATAAGAGATAAGCGTTCAGCATGACGATGGGAGAACAGAAGAATTCATCAAACCCATCAAAATTGAGTGGCGAGGATTGGAAGAAAACAATGGTCGCTGAAATAGGAAAAATGCTCCTCGAGATCGTTGCACCGAGCCGCCAGGTGGTCCGATCCGAGCGGGTTGACGAGGTAATCGCTCCCGGCAGTGAGGGCGAATTCGGTGTATTGCCAGGACATACGCCCTTTTTAACCACACTCAAGGTGGGCATGCTCTCATACCGCGAGGGTACGGAGTGGCATCATCTGGCCGTAGACTGGGGATATGCAGAGGTGGGACCAAACCGGGTCGTCATTCTAGCGGAAGGTGCGGACCGTGCAACCGAAATCGACCTAGCCGAAGAGCGGATCGCTAAAGAGCAGGCAGAAAGAGCCCTCAGTGAGAAGCTTGAACAGAAGGATTATGAGAAGGCTCGAGTGGACCTCCTCAGGGCCATGATAAGGATACAGGTAGCGGAGAAGCACGGCCAGAAGTAACGTATCATGACGCAGCACTGAATACTAGAAAAGGCAGTCCCGCAGGGGCCTGCCTTTTTTTCATCATGCGCGGAAGTCAGGATCAGCCACTCCCGCTACCAATGACAGCTGGAGGCATAGGAAAAACTCTTGACAGAGAGTGAATCTTAAATTATATTGATTCTAAACTATTAAGCAATGAAACAATCGCTGAAAAAGGGATTCGGTAAGGGGTTCAAACGGACTCCGCAGAGGCTCGCCATCCTCGACTATCTTGAGGGAAACATGATGCATCCTTCTGCCGAAGATGTGTATCGGGCAGTGACAAAGAAATATTTTTCCCTCTCCTTTGCTACTGTCTACAACACGCTGAATGCTCTTGCGCAGTCAGGGGCTGTGCGGGAACTCACCATAGACCCTGAACGGAAGCGATATGACCCGAATACCGAGCCTCATCACCATCTGATCTGTGGTACCTGCAAAAAAGTCATCGATATCTTTGAGGATATTTCCGTCGGCATACCTGAACGTCTTGAGAAGGAATTTTCCATTTCAGGCAATCACGTGCAATTTTATGGACACTGTTCCGCCTGCAGGAAGAAGGGCGACTCGGTATGATTTCGTGTTACGGACCGCAATGCTGTCACAATAAAAATATTAACGGAGGCTACGATGGGTGCAGTACAGATTAAGCCGGGTATTTACTGGGTCGGGGCGATTGACTGGGCTGTCCGCGACTTCCACGGCTACATCACGCCGAACGGCACATCCTACAATAACTACCTCATTCTCGACAAGCAAGTGACGCTCATCGATACGGTGAAGCACGACTTCTGCGAATATACAATCGACAATATCAGGCGCCTTGTGGATCCTGCGAAGATCGAGAACGTTGTGATCAACCACATCGAGAATGATCATATGTCGAGCATTGACCGGATCATGGAGCTTGCCCCGAAGGCCACGATCTATATCACCGCACGCGGAAAGAAAGGCCTCGACCGTTTTTTCGATACATCCCGATGGAACTTCAAGATCGTTAAAACCGGGGATACGCTCAGCATGGGTACGAAGACGATCACGTTCCTTGAAACGCCAATGCTTCATTGGCCTGACTCCATGATGAGCTATGTGAAGGAAGACAGACTGCTCATCAGCCAGGACGCCTTCGGCCAGCACCTCGCTTCGTCTGCCCGGTTTGACGACGACTATTGCGACCAGTATTCGGTGACCGGTCTCGAGCATGCGGTGCGTGACTACTATGCGAACATCCTGATGCCCTTCGGCGCACTCGTCAAGTCAAAGATCGCCGAGATCCATAAGCTCGGTATCGAGATCGACATGATTGCACCCGACCACGGCATCATCTGGAAAAAGAACCCGGCCAAGATCATCCAAATGTACCTTGACATGGCGAACGACAAGGCAGACCTTCGAGTTGTGATCGTCTACGACACGATGTGGCACAGTACCGAACACATGACGATCCCCCTCATGGAAGGGATCAAGGCCGTGGGTGTCGACGTGGAAGTGATCAAGCTCCGTGCTACCCCCATGAGCAGGGCGATCAAGAGGGTCTGGGAATCTCGGGCTATGCTTATAGGAACACCGACGCTCAATAACATCATGTTCCCGAGCGTTGCCGAATTTCTAACGCACCTCCGGGGGCTCCGGCCCAAGAACCGGCTCGTGGGCGCGTTCGGAAGCTTCGGCTGGGGCGGTGGCGCGGTGAAGGAAGCCTACGCCGAGTTCAAAAGGATGGGGCTTGAAGCGGTTGAGCCTGGCGTTGAGGTCCTCTATCGGCCGAGTCTCGAAGACGACGAAAAATGCTTTGCGTTCGGCAAGCAGTTCGCTGAAAAGACGATTGAATATCATAAGAAGTTTAACGGCGAGCAACCGGGGACGTGTGCCTCGTAGTTGAACTCAGGATCAGCAGAATCGTTGGAACGCCTGCGATTATTTCTTAACGGCATCAGATATTCGGTATTACGTTTGCCGAAAGCTGATTGCCGTGATTTAGCTACAACTTAATTTCTGAGGAGGCGATGATGTGGAGATGCACCATCTGCGGGTATATTTACGATGATGCGAAAGAGGGGACGAAGTTCGAAGACCTTCCCGACGACTGGACGTGCCCGGTATGCAATGCTCCGAAAGACGCATTTGTAAGGATGTAAATCATGGAAGTAGAATAAGCGAACAGGGCAGCACGGAGTTCCCGGCTGCCTTTTTCGTTTGACAGCACCCCCTTCCCATTCTATAATTTCACCACGCTGTTCATTCCCTCAATTCGCTCTTGACCCAGAGGCAGCTATGTTTGACAAGAAGGCAAGGCGGGTGAAGCACTGGCCTGAGGGAGAGCTGCTGCGTGAGCGTTTTACTGTTCACGGTCCCGCTGCGCTCGCAAAGGACAGCTTCTCG
>Ga0335084_10003782_pt1 | contig 14845 bp, 15 predicted proteins | sample Lox_Sample_44_FD_206721 | JGI IMG/M metagenome (GOLD analysis project Ga0335084, IMG submission 206721) | Soil microbial communities from Loxahatchee National Wildlife Refuge, Florida, United States - Lox_Sample_4.4 | ecosystem: Environmental > Terrestrial > Soil > Wetlands | place: USA...
GATGAGGCGGGCGAGCTCGCGCTTGCGTTCGTGCACGTCGGGGTACTCGAGCAGCATCGTCGCCTTCCAGTTCGTGCCGTCGGGCACGAGCGGCAAGTAGGCCTCGAGCTCGTGGACGATCCCTTCCTCGTCGAAGATCTTCTCGATGTGCAGCATCTCCTGGATCTGGCGGCGGATGGTCGCCTCGTCCTCGAACTGCACGCTCACGTGCTCGCCCAGGTGCACGGTGCGCAGCTTGCGATGGGCGATGATCTTCGGCTTCTCGCTCTGGCGCACCTTGGCGTAGGCCTCGAGCGAGAGCAGGCTGTCGCGGGTGATGGTCATGGCAATCCTTCGGGTCATTCCAGGCCGTAGGCCATCCTCACGAGGGTGAGCGGATGGCGCAGCGGCGCCGCGGGCAGGCCGTTGACGGCCATGCCCTGGGCGATGTGGTGCCCGGCCATCGGGCAGTCGGAGCCGATCCAGTCGGGCGTGTCGCGCCCCATCGCCTTGAACACCGGCTTGCCGATCTTCAGCGCGATCGGATGCGTCGGCGTCTTCACGCCGTAGGTGCCCGCGTGGCCCGAGCAGCGCTCGACGGTGTTGAGCGTGACGGCGACGCTCTGCCCGATGAGCTTGAACATCTCCTCGGTCTTGCGACCGATCTTCTGCACGCGGCCGTGGCACGGGATGTGGTAGCTCACCTTGCCGAGCGCCGTCTTGAAGTCGGTCTTGAGCAGGCCGTCCTTGTGTCGCAACACCAGGTATTCAAATGGGTCGAACATTGCTTCCTGCACCGCCTTGACGTCGGCGTCGCCGGGAAACATGAGCGGCAGCTCTTGCTTGAACATCAGCGTGCATGACGGGATCGCGGTCAGAATCGCATAGCCGTCGCGTGCAAGCTTCGCAAGCGGAGGGATATTGATGTCCTTCAGCTTCGCCACCGCGTCGAGATCGCCCAGCTCGAGCTTGGGCATGCCGCAGCATGCCTCCTTCTCGACCACGACCGCCGGGATCTCGTTGTGCGCGAGGATCTTCAGCAAATCGCGGCCCATGCCCGGCTCGTTGTAGTTCACGTAGCAGGTCGCGAACAGCGCGACCTTGCCGGGCGTGTTCCTGCCATCCTTCACCGCGAACGAGCGGTCGGGCGTTGCCGTCGCGCGGAATTTGTCGCCGCTGTACTCGGGAAGCACACGGTCCCTGTGCACGCCGAGCACTTTCTCCATCACGCCGCGCGCGAGCGGCGCCTTGTTGGCGGCGTTGACGGCCTGCACCACCACCGGAATGGTCGCCAGCTTGCCGAGCGCATCGGTCGACGACAGCAGCCGGTCGCGGAATTTCGCGCCGCTGCGCCGGTACTTGACCGCCTTCGCGCGCAGCATCACGTGCGGAAAATCGACGTTCCACTCGTGCGGCGGCACGTACGGGCACTTGGTCATGTAGCACATGTCGCACAGGTAGCAGCGGTCGACCACTTCCCAGTAGCTCTCGCGCGCGACCCCGTCGAGCTCGCCGGTCTTGCCCTCGTCGATCAGGTCGAAAAGCCGCGGGAACGCCGTGCACAGATTGACGCAGCGCCGGCAGCCGTGACAGATGTCGAAGATGCGATGCGCTTCGTCGAGCGCCTTGGCCTCGTCGTAGAAATCCGGGGAGCGCCACTCGAGCGGGTGCCGGGTCGGCGCTTCGAGGCTGCCTTCACGCACTGTCATGATGGATATCGGGATCGAAGGGGTTGAAAAAAGGCGAAAGGCCTCGCGGCCTTCCGCCTTCGTCCATCAGGTTCGCGCTAATCCGCGAGCGCATCGAGTGATTTCTGGAAGCGATTGGCGTGCGAGCGTTCCGCTTTTGCCAGCGTCTCGAACCAGTCCGCAATTTCCTCGAAGCCTTCCTGGCGAGCGGTCTTCGCCATGCCCGGGTACATGTCGGTGTACTCGTGCGTCTCGCCGGCGATCGCGGCTTTCAGGTTGTCGCGCGATTTGCCGATCGGCAGGCCGGTTGCGGGGTCGCCCACCGCTTCCAGGTATTCGAGGTGGCCGTGGGCATGGCCGGTTTCGCCTTCGGCCGTTGAGCGGAACACTACGGCGACGTCGTTTTGACCTTCGACGTCCGCTTTCGCTGCGAAATAAAGGTAGCGACGATTGGCCTGGGATTCCCCGGCAAATGCCGCTTTCAGATTGCCTTCGGTCTTCGAGCCCTTAAGTTGCATGATTTTCTCCTGTGGTTCAATAACTTGGGTAGCCGACACTGATCGGGGCAAATGCGGCCGGTGGATCCGTGCGGAGCAGATATTAGACTTAATCTAATCTGTGAACCAAGTATAAGCAACGCTTGCGGGCGTGTCAACACCTCCTGCGCCCGCTTCCGTTTCACACGAGAAATGCTAGGTCGCTGCTGCCCAACGCGTACTGATGCAGGTCAAGCATGCGTTGTCAGCGCGCGAGCAGGGCCTCGATTTCGGAGAAGGTACTCGCGATGTCGCTCGCGGGGATGCTCACGCCCAGCTGGCGCGCGATCTGGGTGGCAGAGAATATGCCGCGCACGGTCTGGGCACCGCTGCGGTCCTCCTCGATCACCGTCGCATGCTGGCGGCCGGATTTCATCAGCGTGGCGACCACGTGTCCAACCTTGGCCCCTTTCACATCGTCCATGCGCAGCACCTCGAGCTGGTGCTGCGGCGTCATGATATCGCCCACCCGCACGTCCTCGCGCCGTCCGCCGCGCTCGCTGATCACCTGCATCGGCTTTTCGCCCAGGATGTCAGTCGCCGTGATGATGCCGACGACCTTGCGGTGTTCATCGACCACCAGCAGCAGCCTCACCTTGCGCTGGATCATGCGCCGGTTGGCTTCATCGACGCTGTCCGCCGGCCCGATCAGCACCGCGCTCACCTGCCTCAAGTCGGTCATCACGCTGAGGGCGCTGTCGTCGCGCCCGACGCGCGGCGGCACGCTTTGCGCCGGCTCGCAAAATCCACTGCCGGGCTTGAGCTTCGAAGCCTTGAGCACGGCGTAGTCAATGAGCATGACGACCTCCGTTGACAGCGGGTCCGAAATCGCGGGGAGGCTGGCGCCGCGGCGGCGTCCGCCCTCAGCGCGCGGCGGCGGCCTGGACGCGGCGCTCCTGCGGATTGCGATGCAGGTACTTGGCGAGCTCGTTCAACGCCTGCTGGTAGACCTCGCGCTTGAATTCGATGACCGACTCGAGCGGCACCCAGTAGTCGCTCCAGCGCCAGGCGTCGAATTCGGGCTTCTCGCAGGCGCGCAGGTGGACGTCGCTGTCACGCCCGACCAGGCGCAGCAGGTACCAGATCTGCTTCTGGCCCTTGTAATTGCCGCGGCATTCGCGGCGTATCCATTGCTCGGGCACGTCGTAGCGCAGCCAGTCGCGCGTGCGGCCCAGGATCCGCACGTGCTGCGGATCGAGCCCCACCTCCTCCCGCAGCTCGCGGTACATGGCGCGCTCCGGGGTCTCTCCCGGCTTGATGCCGCCCTGCGGGAATTGCCACGAATGCTCCCTGACCCGCTTGCCCCAGAAGACTTCGTTCCTCGAGTTGCTGATGATGATGCCGACGTTGGGGCGATACCCGTCACGATCGATCATGCGCCTCACCCTGGGCCAGATCCAACTGCTCCGATTCTTTCATAATTCCACGCGAATGAAAAGCTGCGCGGCCTATACCAGCAGCCGCTCCTTGTCGTGCGCATTGAGCGTGGCAAGCTCCTGCACGAAACGCGTGAATTCGAGTCCAAAATTGTCCTCGAGTTCCCGCGCGCGTTGCCGCAACTCCTGCCAGCTCGGCCGGCCGGGGCTGCGCTTGAAAGCGACAGCGACGACGTTGCCGGGCTTGCCGGCGGGCAGCCGCACCAGCAGGCGGTCGAAGGCGGCTGCAATGCGCTCGACGCAATTGATGTAGTCGCGGTCGCCGCCCCACAGGTTGACCACCAGCATCCCCGCGGGGCCGAGCGCGCGCGCGCAATCCCGGTAGAAGGCCGGTGTTGACAGCGCCTCGACCTGCGATTCGGCATCGTAACCATCGACCAGGATCACGTCGGGCTTGAGCCCCTCGCGGCCCACGAACTCGGCGCCGTCGCCAATCACGACCTTGAGGCGCGCGTCGTCCGGCGGCACCTGGAAGAACTGGCGCGCGACCGCGACCACCTGCGGCATGACCTCGACCACGGTCGTGCGCGCGCGCGGCAGGCGGTGATAGACGTACTTGGCGAGCGAGCCCCCGCCCAGCCCCACCATCAGTACTTCGCGCGGGTCGGCATTGAACAGCAGGAACGCCATCATGCTGCGCGTGTAGGAGATCTCGAGCTCGTTCGGCTGGGCGATGCGCATCGAGCTTTGCACCGTGTCGCTGCCGATATGCAGCGTGCGCACGCCGAATTTCTCGCTGATGTAGACGGATTCGTTGTCTTCCTCCGGTTTGCGGATGCGCCAGCTGCGGGGAAATTTCATGCGTGCGTCGCGGGTTCGGAATTGCGTTACGGTTCGGTAGAATAAGGACTTTCGCGGATTTCGACCAGCCATGCGCGTCTCGCAGTTCTTTCTCTCCACGCTCAAGGAGGCGCCCGCCGAAGCGGAGCTCGTGAGCCACCGGCTGATGCTGCGTGCGGGGCTCATCCGGCGCCTCGGCAGCGGCATCTACACCTGGATGCCGCTGGGACTGCGCGTCGTGCGCCGGGTCGAGCAGGCCGTGCGCGAGGAAATGAACCGCGCCGGCGCGCTGGAGTTGAGCATGCCGGTGGTGCAGCCGGCCGAGCTGTGGCGCGAATCCGGGCGCTGGCAGGCCTACGGGCCGGAGCTGCTGCGCTTCAAGGACCGCCACGAGCGCGATTTCGTGATCCAGCCCACCTCGGAGGAAGTCGTCACGGACATCGCGCGCAACGATGTGAAGAGCTACCGGCAGTTGCCGGTCAATTTCTACCAGATCCAGTCCAAGTTCCGCGACGAGCGCCGGCCGCGGTTCGGGGTGATGCGCGGACGCGAATTCGTCATGAAGGACGCCTACTCCTTCCACGCGACGCACGCTGACCTCGAGCGAGAGTATCGCAATATGTACGACACCTATACGCGGATCTTCACGCGCCTCGGGCTTTCGTTCCGCGCGGTGGCGGCCGATACCGGGCCGATCGGCGGCACCGGCTCACACGAATTTCACGTGCTCGCGGATTCCGGCGAAGATGCCATCGCCTACTGCCCCGGATCCGAATACGCGGCCAATGTCGAGCTCGCGGAAGCGGTGGCGCCCAAGAGTCCGCGCGCCGCGCCGGGCGAACCCCTCAAGGAGATAGCCACACCCGGCGTACGGACGATCGACGATTTGTGCGCCCTGCTCAAGGTGCCGCCGGCAAAGACCATCAAGACGCTCGTCTACGAAGGCGAGACGGGCCTCGTCGCGCTCCTTGTGCGCGGCGATCACATGCTGAATGAAATCAAGGCGTCCAAGCTGGCCATGCTGAAAACGCCGCTGCAGGCCGCGGGCGAGGCGGCGGTGCGCGATGCGCTCGGCGCCGGCTTCGGTTCCCTGGGTCCGCGCGGCGCGGCCAAGGTGACGATCGTCGCGGACCACGCCGTCGCCCACATGAGTGATTTCATCTGCGGCGCAAACAAGGAGGGCCACCATCTGACCGGCGTCAATTGGGGCCGCGACCTGCCCGAGCCCGCGCACGTTGCCGACATCCGCAACGTGGTGACGGGCGATCCGTCGCCCGACGGCAAGGGCACGCTGGAGATCATGCGCGGCATCGAGGTCGGCCACGTGTTTCAGCTGCGGACCAAGTATTCCGAAGCACTGAAATGTACCTTCCTCGATGAGGCCGGCAGGCAGCAGCTGATGGAAATGGGCTGCTACGGCATCGGCGTCACCCGCATCGTCGCCGCCGCGATCGAACAGAGCAACGACGAGCGCGGCATCATCTGGCCGGCGCCGCTCGCGCCGTTCCAGCTCGCGATCGTGCCGATCGGCATGGGCAAGAGCGCCGCGGTGCGCGAAACCGTCGAGAAGCTCTACGCCGGGCTCACCGCCGCGGGCATCGAAGTATTGCTCGACGACCGCGACGAGCGCCCCGGCGTCATGTTCGCCGACATGGAGCTGATCGGCATCCCGCACCGCGTCGTGATCGGCGAGCGGGGGCTCAAGCAGGGCCAGGTCGAGTATCAGGGACGGCGCGACGCGGCGGCGCAGCCCATTGCGCTCGCTGCTGCCATTGAGGCGGTGAAAAGCCGCGTATGCGCGGCCTGATCGTCGCCACCGCGTGTGCGCTGCTCCCCGGCATGGCCTGGGGCGGCGCCCAGAAATACGAAGAGCTTGCGCAGTCCGTGCGCAGCCAGATGCAGTCTGCGATCAGCGACAAGGCGACGCCGTATCTCGCATTCGACACCATGGAGGAAGCGCGCGCCTGGCTCAACGCGATGTCGAAGAAGCTCGAGAGCCGCATGCCCGAGCGGCGCGCGCGCGAGGAATTCCTGGTGACCGCGCACTACGAAGCGAAGCGCGCGGGGCTCGACCCGCAAATGGTGCTCGGACTGATCCAGGTCGAAAGCAATTTCCGCAAGTACGCGGTCTCCGGCGCCGGCGCGCGCGGCTACATGCAGGTGATGCCGTTCTGGACGCAGCTGATCGGGACGCGCGAGCACAACCTGTTCCACCTGCGCACCAATCTGCGCTACGGCTGCACCATCCTCCGGCATTACCTTGACCAGGAGCATGGCGACTACTTCCGCGCGCTCGGGCGTTACAACGGCAGCCTCGGCGATCCGGTGTACCCGAACATGGTGGTACGCGCGTGGATCGGCACCTGGAAGTACACCGCACAGCCGGGCCCGCGGGCGCGCGAGCGAGCGCCGGGCTGAGCCGATGCGCCGCTAGACCGCCTTGATGCGCGCGGGCGCGTCGATCACCGCTGCGGCAGGCTCCGATTCGTCGAACAGCTGAGCGAGCGACATCTGCATGCCGCCGGCCGCGCGCGCCGACACGTCGTGCGCAAGCGCCTCCAGCCGCGCGTCGGCGTGGCGCGCCGGCGAGCGCGCCTCGCTGTGAAACACGAACAGGTGGTAGATATCCTCGACCTTGATCGTCGCCGGATCCCGGCTGAGCAGCCACCCGCTCGGACCTGAGCGAGCGACCCAGCTCGTGCTCGCCAGCATGCCGAGGAGCGTCTCCAGGTGATCGAGCCGCACCTTGACCACCTGATGCAGCTGCGACAGGGAGACCACGGCGCCGGACCTTTGCGCGCGCCACAGCGCTTTCAGGACCTGCAGCGCATCGAAGAAATCGCTGCCCGGTACCGGCCGCGCCTGGCCCGCGCGCTCGCGTAATTCGGGCAGCACTGCGGTCAGCACCGCGCCGCCGATGACGACCAGCCACGAGAGATAGATCCAGAGCAGGAATATCGGCACGGTCGCGAACGCGCCGTAGACGAGCCGGTAGGTCGGAAAGTGCGAAATGTAGTATCCGAAGCCCAGCTTCATCGCCTCGAAGCAGACTCCGGCCGCGACGCCACCGAGCAGCGCGTCGCGCTTGCGCACCAGCCGGTTGGGCACCGTGAAATACAAAAGCGCGAAGGCGGTTGAGGTCAACACCAGCGGCACCAGCTTGAACATGAAGAGGCTCACGGCAGGGGTCTCGCCGACCATGCCCAGCGACAGCGAGATCACATACGAGGTGAGCGACAGGCTGGCCCCCACGAACAGCGGGCCGACCGTCAACGCGGTCCAGTAGACGAGGATGCGGTGCAGCAGCGGGCGCCGCCACTTGACGCGCCAGATGTCGTTGAACGCGCGCTCGATGGTGAACATGAGGAGCAGCGCGGTGACCATCAGGAGCGCGATGCCGAGCGTGGTGAGCCGCGTTGCGTTCGACGAAAACTGCTCCGCGTAAAGCGTGATCGCGGCCACCGATTCCGGCACCATGTTGTTCAGCACGAAGTTCTGCAGCTGCGAGAGCAGCGGGTGAAAGACCGGGAACGCGGTCACCACCGTGAGCGTCACGGTGAAGATCGGCACCAGCGCGAGCAGCGCTGTAAAAGTCAGGCTGCTCGCGATCTGCACGCAGCGCTCTTCGCTGAAGCGCTCGCCGAAGATGCGCAGCAGGTCGCCGAGCGGCGCGTCCATTCGGGTCATCGGGCCGGGGTCCGCAAACAGGGCGCGTATATAATACCCGCGAAACGAAGCGCGCGCGCCCGATGCCGGAGATCCTGGTTCTTTACTACAGCCGCTACGGTGCCGTCGCGCAGATGGCGCGGCAGGTCGCGCGCGGCATCGAGCAGGTAGCGGGCATGGGAGCACGCATACGCACCGTGCCGCCCGTGTCCGCCGCAAGCGAGGCCTCTCCCAAACCGGTGCCGGACGCCGGCGCGCCCTATGCCGAGCTGAAGGACCTCGAGGAATGCTGCGGGCTCGCGCTCGGCTCGCCGACGCGCTTCGGCAACATGGCCGCTGCGCTCAAATATTTTCTCGATTCGACCTCGACCCTGTGGCTGAAAGGCGCGCTGGCGGGCAAGCCGGCAGCGGTGTTTACCTCGACCAGCAGCCTGCACGGCGGCCAGGAAATGACGCTGCTGTCGATGATGATGCCGCTGCTGCACCACGGCATGCTGCTCGTGGGTCTGCCCTACACCGAGCCTGACCTCATCGCGACGGGAAGCGGCGGCACCCCCTATGGCGCGAGTCACGTGGCGGGCGCGGCGAGCGACCGCCCGCTCACGGAAGAGGAGCGCCGGCTGTGCGCGGCGCTGGGCCGGCGCCTTGCGGAAATCTGCCTCAGGCTGGCCCGTCAATAGTGCTATTCTAATAATTTGGGCCAAAGGGGGAAGCCATGCCGCTCATAGCCATGACGCGTGAAATGGGCTCGCTCGGCAAGGACGTCGCGGCCGCGGTCGCGAACCGCCTCGGCAAGCCGCTCGTGCACCACGAGATCATCGACCAGCTCGCCAACAAGATGCGACTGCGCAAAAGCCACGTGATCCGTTTTCTCGACGGCAAGGCCAACATGTGGGAGCGCCTGACCACCGACAAGACGAGCCTCGCGATCTATACCGCCGACGAGACGCTCGCGCTGGCCGAGCGAAATAGTGTCTCGGTTATCCGCGGCTGGGGCGCGGCGCACCTGCTGCGACCCATTTCGCATGTCGTCTGCGTGCGCGTGTGCGCGCCGATGAAGCTGCGCGTGCGGCGCATGATGGACCGGCTTAACACCGACGACGAGGCGTTCGTCACCAACGAGATCAAGCTGAGCGAGGAAGCGCACGGCGCGATCACGCGTCGCCATTTCGGAATCAACTGGCAGGACCCCGAGCAGTACGACCTCGTGCTCAACACCGAGCGCGTCTCGATCGACGAATGCGCCGACGAAGTGCTCGCGCTCGCAAACGACCCGCAGTTTCGCGAAACCGGTCAGTCCGTGCAGGCGCTCGCCAACCTCGCGCTTGAGACGCACGTGCGCGCGGCGCTGCGGGCCGACCCGCGCACCGCGAAGATGCAGGTCGCGATCAGCGCCGATCGCGGCCACGTGACGCTTGCCGGCATGGTCGACCGCGACCACGAGCCGCTGCACGCATCCGAAGTCGCGGCGGGCGTGGCCGGCGTCAAGGACGTCAGGAACCAGCTCAAGGTCGTGATGGCGTCGCGCACCAAGCTCGACGCCTGACGCGCCGGCGTCGCGGCCGCGCCAAACGCCTCCCTAGGTCTTCCAGCCGTCGCTCGGCTTGCCGGGCAGGCGCTCGAGCGCGATATTCCACGACATCGTAATGCGCGGCCGCGCGCCGGCGTACGGGTTCACGCTGTGCACGTACTCGGCGGGAAATATCAGCAGCGAGCCCGGGCGCAGCTCGGGGGTCAGCATGCGCGTCATGCGGCCGGGCTCGAAATCGCAGCAAAAAGGAATGCGCGGATCGCCGAAGCACAGGCGTCCGCTCAGGGGATCCTCCGGCACCGCGTCGCCCGGATCGACCAGATAAACCAGGCTCGCCACGGCGCGCAGATGGCTGTGCGGCGCGCAATAGTCGCCGGTGCGGTAGATATTGGCCCAAGCCTCGTCGACCACCAGCTCGCTGCGTCCGAACGCCCGGGCCGCGAACGCCAATGCGCGCAGCTCGACGAGCTGCGCCTCGGGACGGCCCCACTGCCCCGGCCCCCGCACCTTCTGCCCGCAGCCGCCGCGGAAAATGGTGTCGTGGTAGCGCGGGTCGTGCTCGAGCTCGAGTACGGTCGCGATCAGCTGCGGATGGTAGAGCTCGCAGTCGGCGAAATCGGTGACGCCCATGTTCGGCGCGGCGAGCAGCTCGAAGCGCTGCCCCTCTGGCCACACCGCGATCTCGCGTCCGTTGATTGCGACCGATTCGATGCTCACCCGCTGCCCTCCGGCACCGCGCGCCCCGCTCTGCAAGCGGCCGCCCGCTACACCTGCGGATTCAGGCGCTCGAGCTTGGAATGCAGCTTGTTGAGCGCGTTGATATAAGCCTTGGCGGAGGCCACCACGATATCGGTGTCGGCGCCCTGGCCGTTGACGATGCGGCCGTTCTTCGCCAGGCGCACCGTCACCTCGCCCTGCGAGTCGGTGCCGGTGGTGATGTTGTTGACCGAATAGAGCAGCAACTCGGCGCCGCTTTTGATGATGCTCTCGATTGCCTTGAACGAGGCATCGACCGGGCCGCTGCCCTTGGCCTGCGCCGGTTTTTCCTTGCCGTCCTCGGACACCACGACCTTGGCGGACGGCTGCTGCCCCGTTTCGGAATGCGCGGTCAGCGACACCAGGCGGTAGTGCTCGTTCTCGAGATGATCGCTCGCCTCCTCGCTGATCAGCGCCTGCAGGTCCTCGTCGAAGATCTCGTGCTTCTTGTCCGCGAGGTCCTTGAAGCGCTTGAACGCCGCGTTCATCGCATCCTCAGAGGCGAGCTCGATGCCGAGCTCGGCGAGGCGCGCCTTGAACGCGTTGCGCCCGCTGTGCTTGCCGAGCACGAGCTTGTTGGCGTGCCAGCCGACGTCCTGCGCGCGCATGATCTCGTAGGTATCGCGGCTCTTCAGCACGCCATCCTGGTGAATGCCCGCCTCGTGCGCAAACGCGTTGGCGCCGACGATTGCCTTGTTGGGCTGCACCGCGAAGCCGGTGATGCCCGCCACCAGCCGCGAGGCCGGCACGATCTGCGTGGCATCGATGCCGGTGTCGCACGGGAACACGTCCTGGCGCGTGCGCACCGCCATCACGATCTCCTCGAGCGACGCGTTGCCCGCGCGCTCGCCAAGCCCGTTGATCGTGCACTCGACCTGGCGCGCGCCGTTGAGCACCGCCGACAGCGAATTGGCGACCGCGAGCCCGAGATCGTTGTGGCAGTGCACCGACCACACGGCCTTGTCCGAGTTCGGGATGCGTTCGCGCAGTTTGCGGATCATGCCGCCGAAATGCTCGGGCAGCGTGTAGCCGACCGTATCGGGCACGTTGATGGTGGTTGCGCCCGCCTTGATCACGCGCTCGAGTATGCGGCACAGAAAGTCGAGGTCCGAGCGGCCGGCGTCTTCGGGCGAGAATTCGACGTTGTCCGTGTACTCGCGCGCCCATTGCACCGCTTTCACGGCCTGCTCGATGACCTGCGACGGCTCCATGCGCAGCTTCTTTTCCATGTGGATGGGGCTGGTCGCGATGAAGGTGTGCACGCGCGGCGACTTCGCGCCGCGCACCGCCTCGCCGCAGCGCCGCACGTCCTGCTCGTTGGCGCGCGCGAGGCCGCACACCGTGCTGTCCTTGATGATCGCCGCGACCGCCTTCACGGCCTCAAAGTCGCCGTCGCTCGCCGCCGGGAAGCCCGCCTCGATCACGTCCACCCGCATGCGCTCGAGCTGGCGCGCGATGCGCAGCTTCTCGTCCTTCGTCATCGATGCGCCGGGGCTCTGCTCGCCGTCGCGCATGGTGGTGTCGAAAATGATCAATTTTTCCTTGTTCATGATGCTCTCCGATCTGCTGGCGCGCGCCGCGCAGGCGACGCGCGCGATTCAAAACCGATCCCGGATCCGCTGGATCCGGCCGCACAGGCAAAAACTACGAAATGGGAAGTGGAGTATTTAGCGCCCGAGGCGCAGCAGCAGGCCGGCCAGCAGAAGGCTGGCGAGAAGGAAAAGCGCATTGGCCCGACGCATAATACTCATGGCGCAGGAATATAAAGGGTTTTCGCGCCGCTGGCAAGCCGCCTGAAGGGACGCTCAGGACGACGTCGCGGCCGGGGGCTGTCCGCGGCCCTTGCGCTTGACCGCGCCCCAGATCGCGAGCGCGTAGCCCGACAGCGCGTAGCACACGGACGCGAGGAACAGCATTTCGGGCAGCGTGCTTGACACCGCGAACAGCGTCACCACCGCGAGCGCGATGGCCACGACGGCCGGAAACGAGACGCTCCTGCGCGGATTGATGTCCTTGCCGCTGTAGAACTTGAAACTGGTTACCATGGTGAGCCCGGCGAACACGGTGAGCACCCATGCCAGCCACTTTACTTCAGCGCCGCGAATCTGGTACTCATTCATCGCCCACACCATGCCGGCAACCAGCGCCGCGGCGGCCGGGCTCGGCAAGCCCTGGAAAAAGCGCTTGTCGGCGACCTCGAGCTGGGTATTGAAGCGGGCGAGCCGCAGCGCCGCGCAGGCGCAGTAGATGAACGCGGCGATCCAGCCGAGCTTGGTCGTCAGCCACGGCCCCAGCAGCGGGATATTCTGCGCGGCCGCGAAGTCCTTGAGCGCCCAGACGTAAATTACGAGGGCGGGCGCCACGCCGAACGACACCATGTCGGCAAGGCTGTCGTACTCGGCGCCGAATTCGCTCTGCGTGTGCGTGAAGCGCGCAACGCGCCCGTCGAGCGCGTCGAAGATCATCGCGATGAAGATCGCGAGCGCCGATTGCTCGAAGCGACCGTTCATCGCCTGCACGATGGAAAAGAACCCGGCGAACAGCGCCACCGTCGTGAACAGGTTCGGCAGCCAGTAGATGCCGCGCCGGCGGAACTTGCCGCCGCGCGCGAGCCATTTCATTTTGGGCTGGTACATGGCTCAGGCGAGCTCCGCCAGCACCGTCGCGGCGGCATAGACCTTGTCGCCGACTGCGGCCCGCGGACGCGCGGACAACGGCAGATAGAGGTCAAGCCGCGAGCCGAAGCGGATGAAGCCGTAGCGCTCGCCGCGGCGCAGGCGGTCGCCGGCTTTGACATAACAGAGGATGCGGCGCGCGACCAGCCCGGCAACCTGCACGCAGGTAATGTCGGTGTCATCGGCCATCTTGATCCACAGCGCGTTGCGCTCGTTGGTTTCCGAGGCCTTGGACAGCGCGGCGTTGACGAAGGTGCCCGGATGATGCCACGCCGCACGCACTTCGCCGTCCACCGGACTGCGGTTCGAATGCGCGTTGAATACGTTCATGAATACGCTGAGCTTGAGCGCGTCGCGCTTGAGGTAGGGATCCTCGACCCGCTCGACGACGACGACCCGCCCGTCGGCCGGCGACACGACCGCTTTCGGATCGGCCGGCACCGCGCGCGGCGGGTCGCGGAAAAATTGCAGCACTAAAACGGCGATGAGCCACAGCGGGAGCGACCAGGCCCAGCCCGCAGCGAGTGCGACGCCGAGCGCGGCCGCGATTGAGATCGCGCAATAAGCCCAGCCCTCGCGCGCGATGATCGGATGCGGGTAGTCCATGGCCGCCCTTCAAGCGCTGACGCAACGGGCGCGTGCTAGTTCCTGGACTGGTCGACGAGCTTGTTCTTCTTGATCCACGGCATCATGTCGCGCAGCTTGGCGCCGACGATCTCGATCGGGTGCTGGCGGCCGATGCGCCGCATCGCGTTCAGCTTGGTCGCGCCGGTCTGGTTCTCGAGCAGGAATTCCTGCGCGTAGACGCCGGTCTGGATGTCCTTCAGGATGCGGCGCATCTCGTTCTTGGTCTGCTCGGTGATGATGCGCGGGCCGCGCGTGAAGTCGCCGTATTCGGCGTTGTTGGAGATCGAGTAGCGCATGTTGGCGATGCCGCCCTCGTACATGAGGTCGACGATGAGCTTGAGCTCGTGCAGGCATTCGAAGTACGCCATCTCCGGCGCATAGCCCGCTTCGACCAGCACTTCGAACCCGGCCTGCACGAGCGCGGTGCAGCCGCCGCACAGCACGGTCTGCTCACCGAAGAGATCCGTTTCGGTTTCCTCCTTGAAGGTCGTCTCGATTACCCCGGCCTTGCCGCCGCCGATGGCCGCTGCGTAGGACAACGCCATGTCGCGCGCCTTCTTGGACGGGTTTTGGTGCACAGCGATCAGCATCGGCACGCCGCCGCCCTGGCTGTAGGTCGAACGTACCGTGTGCCCCGGCGCCTTGGGCGCGATCATCACCACGTCGAGATCCTCGCGCGGCACCACCTGCCCGTAATGAATGTTGAACCCGTGGGCGAAGCCGAGCGTCGCCGCCTTCTTGATGTTGGGCTCGACCTCCTCGCGATAAACCCGGGCGATGTGCTCATCGGGCATCAGCATCATCACGAAATCCGCACCCTTGATCGCGGCGCCGACCTCCTTCACCTGCAGGCCGGCTTTCTTCGCCTTGCCCCACGATGCGCCGTCTTTGCGCAGCCCCACTGTGACCTTCACGCCGGACTCGTTGAGGTTGAGCGCGTGCGCGTGGCCCTGCGAGCCGTAGCCGACGATGGTGACCTTGCGGCCCTTGATGAGCGACAGGTCGGCGTCTTTATCGTAATAGACTTTCATGGTTTCCTCGTGGTTGGCTGCGGCGCCAGCGCGCGGCCGGCTGCGGCCGCAACAGCGTCGGTGCGCCGCTAGACTCTCAAAATGCGGTCGCCGCGACCGATGCCGGAGGCGCCGGTGCGCACGGTCTCGAGTATGGCGCT
>Ga0335084_10003784_pt1 | contig 14844 bp, 9 predicted proteins | sample Lox_Sample_44_FD_206721 | JGI IMG/M metagenome (GOLD analysis project Ga0335084, IMG submission 206721) | Soil microbial communities from Loxahatchee National Wildlife Refuge, Florida, United States - Lox_Sample_4.4 | ecosystem: Environmental > Terrestrial > Soil > Wetlands | place: USA: Florida...
AAGCTGGAAAGGTCAAAACCAGATCAGTCGCGCGTATTAACTATTCTAGTCGGTGGCATAGTCATCCGCAATTCGCGCTGACACTCTGCGGTCTCTGCGGTGCCAACACAAGCACGCTGGCAGAGCAGCCATGACGGGCGTTACAATGCTGGTTCTTCCGGCTGGGTCGTTGGAACAATCGGTGCAGTCTTCCAGCAAATCCTGCTAAGCAAGATCAAGACACTGAGGGGACTTCGCCATGAAGCCACGAAGCTTCGCCGTCCTGCTGACTGCTGTTCTGATTCTGACTGCCATCGGGTTGCAAGCGCAAAAGATCAAAGTCATCGTCGATCAGGACGCGCGCGGCCCGGCCACCACCGACATGCAGTCCATCCTTATTTTTCTGCAGTCGGACAGGTTCGATGTGCTGGGGATCACCACCGTCAGCGGCGACCAGTGGGTCCAAGAAGAGACCCAGCGCACTCTGCGCCTGCTTGAAATCGCCGGCCGCACCGACGTTCCCGTCGTCCAGGGCGCCGAATTTCCGTTGTTGAACTCCAAGGATGAAACCGAGCGCTGGGAAGCGCTGTACGGCAAATTCCGCTACAAAGGGTGTTGGAGCGATTTCTCCAAGCGGCCGGGAAACGTTCCGCCGGCCTTTCGCGCAGGATATCACGACCCTGACGTCGTCCCGCCGCTGGTCGAGGGTGAGCCTCACAGCAAAGCGCTGGACGAGACTGCCGCCCACTTTATCGTCCGTATAGTGCACCAGTATCCCGGTGAAGTGGTGATCTGGGCGGGAGGCCCGCTCACCAATATCGCGCTGGCCTTGCGCCTGGATCCCGAGGTGGCAACGCTGGCCAAGGAACTGGTCCTGATGGGCAGCGGCATGTACGCCAGTACAGGCGGGATCAACAGTATTGACGGCCGCCGGGAATTCAACTGGTGGTTCGATCCCGAAGCCGTACGCATTGCCATGCGCGCGCCATGGAAGAAGATCACCATCACGCCCATCGACGTTTCAGTCAAGACCACGGTGAACCCGGCGGTCAAGGCCGCCATTGCCGAAGCGGGTACTCCCGTCGCCCGCTATCTCACGGAATACTCTGTCGAAAGCTTCATGTGGGATGAGCTTTCGGCGGCGGCCATGATTGATCCTTCCGTCGTCACCGGACAAAAAGAGCTCTACGTGGACATCGATGTTAATCACGGGCCCAGTTACGGTGAAACTCTGTTTTGGGAGCCAGGAACCGAACTCCCGCCTTATGAAAGAAAGGCCACGGTACAGTTCGATGTGGACACGGCAAAACTGTACGATCTCTATATCAGGCTGATGACCCAGCCGCCGCGGCAGGCGCGTTAGTAATTCTTCTAGGGAGCAGACAAAATGGATTCGAAGCCACTTTTTCGCGTGACCCGTCGGCAGTTTGTAACCGCTTCAGCCGCAGCCATGGCCGCAGGCAGCCTGTCTGCCCGACTCACTCCTGCACAAGCCGCATCGGCAACAGAACCGGAGCCGGCAGGATGGAGAACTAGTGGCGGCCCCTTCCGCGTGATCATCGACACCGACCCCGGGGTTGACGACGCACTCGCCCTCCTGCTGGCCATGCGTTCGCCGGAGCTGAAGATTGAAGGCATTACTCCAGTCGCCGGAAATGTCCCGCTCGACCTGACGCTTCCCAATGCCCTGCGCATGGTGGAAATAGCCGGCCGCACGGACATCCCCGTCGCTGCCGGCGCCAAGTCGCCCCTGGTGCGCCGTCTGGTGACGGCGGCATACGCGCACGGCGAGAACGGACTGGGCGGCGCTGTCTTTCCCGAGCCAAAGACCAAACCCATCGCCGAGCCTGCCGCTGCATTCATTCGCGATGTGGTGCGTAAATATCCCGGGGAAGTGACGCTGATCCCGATCGGCCCGCTGACCAACATCGCAACCGCACTGAATCTCGACTCCGAGCTTGCCGCCATGGTGCGCGGGATCGTTCTGATGGGCGGGTCTCTGTCGGGCGGAAACATCACGCCCGCGGCTGAGTTCAATATTTACGTTGACCCCGAGGCGGCCCGCATTGTTTTTCAATCCGGCATTCCCATCACCATGGTTGGCCTCGATGCCACCCGCAAAACATCCCTTACCGAAGAACACGTGCGCACCCTCGAAGCAGCGCAGAATCCTGTCAGCCAGGCGGCGGCGAAGATCGGCCGCAATGCCATCAACCACAATCGCGAGCAGGGTTTTTTAGTAGGACCGAACATGCACGACTCGCTCGCCGTCGCGGCGTTTCTCGATCCTTCTATCCTGAAGTTCAAAGAGTATTACGTCGATGTAGAAACTACCGGCGAGCTCACCGCGGGCGAGACTGTGGGTTATAGTCCAAGCGCCGGCGACCTGCGGCGCAAGCCCGAGATGGAAAAGCAGGCGGCAACTATGAATATGTCGATACGTGGTTCGGCGCCGACTCTTGCCAGCACGCGAACATCACCGGTGTTGCGCGACAAGTTCGTGCCCAATGCCAAGGTTGCCTTAGACGTGGATTCCGCAAAGTTCTTCAACTTGCTGATCGACCGCCTGTCCTCATCGCCGCCGGCGTAGGGGCGGGTGCCCTCACCCGCCCGGCCGGACGAAGGCCGGCGGTCTATCTACTACGAAAAGTATTGCGAACTTCCGAGGTGAAAGAATGAAATTAGGCCGAATCTGGGTTGCCGCGGTGCTCCTGGTGACATGCCTCACCGCGTGGGGCCAGGAAAGGCGCAAAATCATCATCGACCAGGACGCCGCCGGGCCCGGCGGGACCGACCAGCAGTCCATCCTCCTGCTGATCCAGTCTCCGCAGACCGATGTGCTCGGCGTCACCGTCGTTACCGGCGACGCGTGGCTTAAGTCCGAGGTGGCGCACACTCTGCGCATGCTCGAACTCATCGGTCGGACCGATATTCCGGTCGTGGCAGGGGCCGAATATCCTCTGGTCCGTCGAAAGGACGAAACTGAGCTCTGGCAACAACGCTACGGTTCCATTACCTGGCTGGGCGCCTGGACTCCGCGGTTTTACCATCCGCCGGACCAGCTCGGAGACATGCCGGAAGGCAATCCCACCACCAAAGACATCGACGAAGACGCGGCCCATTTTCTGCTGCGCATGGTCCACAAGTTTCCCCATCAGGTGACGATCTACGCCGGCGGCCCGATGACGAATATCGCGCTGGCCATCTCCATCGACCCCGAGTTCCCTCAACTGGCGAAGGAGCTGGTCTTCATGGGCGCTAGTCTGAATCCGCAAACTACTGACCCGGAGTTCATCAACACCCCGCGGCATGAATTCAACATATGGTTCGATCCGGAGGCGGCTCACATTGTGCTGCGCGCGCCCTGGAAAAAGGTCGTCTGTACCCCGGTTGACGTTTCGGTGAAAACACGAATGACCACCGAGCTGATCAATCGGATCAAGGCCGGCAACACGCCATCGGCGCAGTACATCGGCAAGTATGCCCGTCTGTTTGGCGAATACAACTATCTATGGGATGAACTGGCAGCGGCGGCGTGGCTCGATCCCGGCCTGATCACGAAGAAAGAAACCCGCTTCCTCGATGTGGACCTGGGAGGCGGCGCTGGCTACGGCAACATGCTTACCTGGACCGATCACGACAAACCGAAAATCGATGTCCAACCCGTCGAAGTGCAAGTCGATCTGGACACGGAGAGGTTCTACAAGATGTTTGTGGACCTGTTGTCGGCACCCACGCCAAAGCATTAAGTAGCAAAATGGAGGCCGGGAGTCCTCGCCCGGTTGGACAGGGGAGATGCCCGTCTTCCATTCCTACTGTAATTGCTCGAGCGCTTTTTGCGCCTGGGTATGTCCCGGATGCTGCTTAAGCAAGTCGAGCAGCACGCTCCGCGCCTTGTCCGGTGTGCCCTCAAGCGCGTAAACCCGCGCCAGGTTCATGTACGACTGATCGAAGGCGGGCGCCACCCGGATACACTCTTCGAAGCTGGCCACTGCCTCATCCCGCCGTCGGGTGCGCAGGTAGAGCACGCCAAGGTTATTCAAGGCCTCGGGATAATCGGGACGAGACTTCAACGCCCGCTGCAGAAACTCGTAGGCCCGGTCAGTGTCGTTGAGCTGCGCGAAGACCATCCCCAGGCTGTAGTTGGCCTCCGCATCCTGCGGACCGACTGCCACCGCGCGCTCCAGCGCCTTGCGGGCCTCGTCCCAATTCTTCTGTTGCCGGTATGCATTCCCCAGGTTCTCCAGCGCGATCAAGTGATCGGGATTGAGATTGAGCGCCTCCTGGAAGTATGGAATCGCTTCGTCGGTGCGACCTTCGCGCGTGGCCAGAAGGCCGAGATTGTTCCAGGCATTGGCCAGAGTGTCGGGATAACTGGCTTGAAGTCTGGTCGCTCGCTCGAAGCTTTCCCGTGCCTGGCCGGCTTTCTCCTGCTTTAAATAAACGCTCCCCAACCCGTAGAGCGCCTCCGCGCTCTCCGGATCGTCGCGCTGGGCCAGCCGAAACGACGCCTCGGCCTGATCCAGATATCCCCGCTGAAAATAAACCGAACCGTAGTTGAGATAGTTGCGGCCAAATTCAACAGTGTCGCTCACGCCCGGGAACGGCAGGGCTTTCGCTAGTCGCTCCATCGCGGTTTGCGGAATATGCCGGAAGTCCCGTTCGACGTGCTCCGGATTCACCGGCCCCTGGTAAACCTTGACGATGTCGCCGCCACCATTGATGAGGAAAGACGTGGGCAAACTCAGGTCGCGATGCCGGTCAAAAAGATAACGATAGAGAATGTTGTAGGTGCCGGCTAGATCGTCCGATCCCAGCAAGATGGGTAATGAAAGATGACCATCACGCGCGAGTGCGCGGACTTTTTCCGTGTGGGCGGGATCATCGAGATTCACAGTGAGAAGGTGGAGTCCCGGCGTAGCCCAATGTGCATACAGCCGGTTGAATATTTTCAGGTCCTGCTGGCAAATCGCCGACTCTGCGACCCAGAAATTCAGCAGCACCGCCTTGCCTCGAAGCGCATTCAGCGTACGTACCTGGCCGCTCAAGTCGGGAAGAGAAAAGTCCGGCGCAGCCACGGGCGCGAGCAGCCAGGTCTCAACGTTTTCAGGAAGATCAGATACATGCGACGAAGTCTCAGAGAAGCGCACGGCGTCAGGCGTGCCGCCTCGAGCCGCGAAAGAGGAGGGCTCTCGCCCCTGAGAGTTTGCTTTGAGAGCCTCAACGCGCGATGGCGCCATACCTTCTTCGACCCACACCCTGTGGTTGAGCGGAAGTTCGCGAAGTTCCTGGACCAACCCACGGGGCCAGCGTATCGATGCCTGCACTGGGCCTGTGGCTTCTCCCAGCCCGAAGAACACTTCCTTGCTGTGTTGGGAAAGAAATCCCGAACCGGCCTGTAGCATGCGCGTCTGCCGCTTCGACCCCGCGTCCACCGTGATCGCCGCGCCGATCGCGTCACGATTGCTCTTGACACCACGCAGGCGGAACGCGATCGACGGGGCCAGGTCTTTCACTACGTTCTGCAACAGCCTCAACTGTGGGCCGTTGCGGTTCTTCAGGAAAACCTCCAGCCGGCCATCGTGGTTGAAATCGGAGAGCGCAAACGCCCGTCCATCCTCGATAAAATCGAGGTCTACGGTGCCGGAAACATCGGAGAATGTTCCATCCCGGTTGTTCGCGTAGAAGACGTTGCGCTCGTACCCGCTCCATGTACCATCCGAACGGATGAGTTCGTTGAGCGCATTCCACCCTTGTTCGTAGCCATGCGCGGACCTGGCTTCGACGGGAGAATTCGCCACCACCTGCCGCCAGAAAAAACTGTTGAGGTCATCGCGCAAGGGGCCAGACACCATGCCGTTGGCGATGTAAAGATCAGAACAGCCGTCATGGTCAAAATCCCAGGCGTCGCATGACCATGACCAGCGCCCCATTTCGATTCCGGCGGACGCGCCTGTATCCTGAAAACCGTCGCCGCTCGCCCGAAACAAAGAGTTCCCCCGGGCATGCTTGCGGTAGAGAGCGCGCACTTTTTCGGGCGCATCCTTCTGAAACACTTCCTGGGTCGAGATGCGGGTGCCGGCCGCGGACCACATGTCAGCAACGTAGAGGTCCTCGACCCCGTCATTGTCATAATCGAACCAGCAAACGCCCATCCCGGCGCCGACGTCTTCCACGCCCGCTTGCGGGGCAACGTCGGTAAAAGTCCCGTCGCCATTGTTGCGATAGAGATTCTTCCGCCCGAAATCGTTTACCACATAAAGATCAGGCCATCCGTCGCGGTTGTAATCACTCCAGCCACAACAAAAACTGTAGCGCGTATTGTTCTTGTCGAGGCCGGTTTCCGCGGTCACATCGCGAAACGTTCCGTCCCGCTGGTTCCGCATCAGGAAGTTGGGCGGGCCGTTTTCCGCGTCGTAATAAGGAGAGGGATACTTGTACTGGTCCGTACCCTGATAATAAAGATAAAGACAGAAATAAATGTCCAGCCAGCCGTCGCGGTCATAGTCGGCTACGGCCGCGCCGGTGAAGGTCCCCTGCGGGGCCTGGGCAAAGCGGAACGCGTCGGGCCTTTGGCGAAACTTGCCGCCACCCTGATTCACAAATAACCTTGGCCCATCGGTGCGCACCACGATCAAGTCCTGGCGGCCGTCATTGTCGAAGTCGGCGAAGAGCGCGCACGCGGTATTTTCAAGTACCCCTACGCCGGCGGACTCCGTGATGTCCTCAAACGTGCCGTCGCCCCGGTTGCGATAGAGCCGGTTGGGAAGCCCCGCCGGCTGACAAACATAGAGATCGTCAAATCCATCGTCGTCAATATCGCCGACTGAGACTCCGTTGTGTCCGTAGATGTCAATGCCGCATGCGACATCGAGAACGGTTCGCCAGTAGTCGGCTCCCCGGAGCAACTGGGACGTGTAGGACGAATTGGCGGCGAAAGCCTGTGCCGTGATGTCGGCAAACACCGGAGCAACAGCTCGGCTCTGGCACTCGCCGAGCAGCCGCCAACTGCGCAGGCGATATTCTCCCTCCGCCGACGCTTCCCATTCGAGTTCCCACTGTCCCACGCGCTGTTCGCGGTAGACATCTTTGCCTGAGCCGACCAGTTCATATCGCACACCAGTGCGGAGGCGGTTGAGGACAGGGGTCGGCGAAGAAGGCGGGGATACCGCCTCAATGCTGGTCACCTGAAATTCAGCAGTCATGACTTTGGAAAAGGAGCCCATCGCACTGCGCAGGTCGCGTAAAAAGGCGTCCCGCCCGAGAACAGGATCGCCCGGAAATTTGTTCTGGCGCACTTCAACTGCAGGCCCGGAGCGCACCCGCCGAGACTCCACCGGCTGGAATGAAGCACCCACAAAATTAGAAGTGAGAATTCTCTCCAGGGCCCGCGTGTCTTGGGAAGATCGCAAAATGTCGCTGCTCCAATCCGCGAGCATGGCCGCAATCTGGCCGTGACATTTCTCAGTGATGAAGTCGTCTAGCCCTGTTCGCGTCTTGAGCAGCGTGGCTTCAATGGGCAGCTTTCCACGATAGTGAGGATGCAGATAAAATTCGGCGGGCGAGTTCAGCTTCCGAGAATCGCCAGCGTAGGTGAAGGGGAAAGCGAGACCACGCAATGCTCCAGGGAGCAGTGCCGCCGAAGCTCCCTGGCAGCACTGGACCAGAAACTCCCGACGTCCAGGATCGGCCAGATCTGGGCCCGATGGATTACGACCGACCGGGAGAAGGTCAACCGGATGCCGCTTCCCTGTGCGACTCAGACTGGTGCCCCTTGGACGTTCACGTGTGAAACCGAAGCTAACACCCTCGTCCGGACCGGTCAAGATTAGCGCTTCAACGCCGAGCCGTTTTCCGCCCTGTGGTAGGCTAACGACTTTCAAGTTGCGCAATTCCGTTCGGGGGAACTCTTGACCGCGCCTCGAATTACCGTCGTGGGCAGTTACGCCACTGGTCTCACCATGAAGGTCGAGCGTATGCCGAATACCGGCGAAACGCTTTTGGGAACGGGCTATCGCGTGGACTATGGCGGAAAAGGGTCCAACCAGGCGGTGGCGTGCGCCCGGCTGGGAGCGAAGGTCAGTTTCGTTGCCAGAATTGGAACTGACCCTTTCAGCGAAATGGCGCTGGGGCTTTATCGCGACGAAGGTATCGATATCACCGACGTAAAACAGATCGCGGACGCGCCGACTGGCGTGGGCTTCATTATTGTCGAAGCGGCGAGCGGAAATAACTGCATCACCATCGATCCGGGAGCCAACGAATTATTGACGGCAGACGACGTTGCACAATGCGAGGCGGCATTCCATTCTCCGGCGGTGGTGCTCACCCAGCTTGAGATTCCGGTTGCCTCCGCCGAATCCGCCCTGCGCTGCGGACGCGAGCGAGGCGCAGTCACGATTCTGAATCCCGCCCCGGTGCGGCCTTTACCCCCGTCCATGCTGCAGTTGGTCGATGTTCTTACCCCCAACCAGAGTGAAGCCAGGGTGCTCGCCGGTCTCGGCCCCGACGTGGACGTCGAACCGGAGAAGGTCGCGCGAGATTTGATTCGCCAGGGAGTAAAGCAGGTGGTGCTGACTCAGGGGGAACGCGGCGCACTGATCGTGACTGCAACTTCCTCCACCCGCATTCCAGCGCAGCGCATGGTTGCGGTGGACACGACCGGCGCCGGGGACGCCTTCAACGCCGGGCTGGGGATGGCGCTGGCAAGCGGCGCGAGCCTTGAGGCTGCAGTGCAGTTTGCCGTGGTCGCGGGTGGCCTGGCGGTCACCAAGGAAGGCGTTATCCCGTCCCTGCCCAACCGGAATGAAGTCCTGCAAGCTTATCGCCGGCGGAACCAGACGCCTCCGGCGTGGTTTGTGACCGACCCCGTCGGCGGAGTTTAGGCCCTCTAACGGCCGCGAATTGGGCCAGTGGCAAGTCGGTTCCTCCCTGCGGGAAAAGGTAAGACCTTGCCCTATACTGCAAGCCAGATGCCGCGTGAGGAGGCTGCACCATGAGAATAAGCGCCTGCTTGCTGATCGTGTTCTGCGCTACCGCCTTGCTCGTCCGCGCACAAGAGGATTCCGAGTCCGCGGTGCGAACCAGGATCATCGCGCTGGAAAAGGCCTGGAACCAGGCCTACAAGGCTGGCGACACCCGTGCGCTTGACTCCATCCTCGACAATGAAGTCGTGCTGATCAACGACGACGGTTCCATCCAGAGCAAGACTGAATTTCTGGGAAGCGTGAAAGCGACCAGCAACAATTCTCAGGAGCAGCAGGTCTCGCCAGAATCGATGACAGTGCACGTGTTCGGTAATACTGCGATCTCCACCGGGGTCTTTCGCGCCAAGGGCGTGGAGAAGGGGAAGAGTTACGTGCGCCGGGAGCGCTTTGTCGATACCTGGCTTTTCAAGAACGGCAAATGGGTGTGCGTGGCCACCAATGCCACTCCAATTCTGCACTGAAGAATATCGGAAGCTGGCGAGCTGCCGTCGCTGGTTGAGAGCTCCGCGTAGGTTGGCGACTGAGATCGTCCTATGCCCATGCTGATCGGCTTCCTACTGGTGCTGCTGGCAGGCCTGCTGCAAGGGACTTTCGTTCTCCCTATGACGCTGGTCCGGCAATGGTCGTGGGAGCACACCTGGGCCACGTTTTCGCTGCTGGGAATGTTCGCCTTCAACTGGGTCATCAGCCTGCTGCTGGTTCCCAATATTTTCGCGGTGTATGCCGCATCGCCGTCGAAAGACCTCACGGTACTGGCGCTTTTTGGGCTGGGTTGGGGAGTAGGTGCCGTTCTGTTTGGCCTGGGGATGGAGCGCCTTGGTATGGCCCTGGGCTATCCCATCATTATGGGACTCATCGCCAGCCTGGGAGCGCTGATTCCCTTGCTCGTATTCTTTCCGCAGGCGCTTCTGACTGCCAAAGGCTTGGTGCTGCTCGTCGGGACCGCGCTGGTGATCTTCGGCATCCTGCTGTGCTCGATCGCCGGTTCGCGAAGAACGCCTCCCGCAAGCAAGTCCAGCGGGGCACCTTCAAATGCCTTCAAAGTAGGTCTGGCCATTGCGGTTTTGGCCGGCATACTCTCGTGCCTACCGAACTTGGGGATGGCATTTGGTGGAAACGTAATCGCCACCGCCGGCGCCCTGGGAATTTCTCCGGCTGCTTCAGGAAATACCGTCTGGGCGCTTCTCTTTACTCTGGGATGTGTCGCCAACCTCGCATACTGCCTGTACCGGATGATCAGCAAGCGCACCCTGGGCCAGTACTTGAACCCCGAGACGCCACGCAACCTGGGACTGAGCGCAGGCATGGCGCTGATGTGGATCGGAAGCTTCTATCTTTATGGCGCCGGCGCCGCAAGACTGGGACGCTGGGGCGCGGTAGCCGGCTGGCCGCTGTTCATCTCTCTCTCCATCGTGATGGGCAACCTCTGGGGCTTGTGGCGAGGCGAGTGGCAGAGCGCGCCGCCCCTGGCCCGCCGGCTGCTGAACCAGGGGTTACTGGTCCTGATCGTGGCCGTGATCACGGTCGCGTTGAGCAACTCGTTCTAACCTCGCATGGACAGGAACCAAGCCTTAGAATGGGAGCGTGGCGTTGAGCGTTTGAATCTGCCCTGCCGCCTCCGTGTCCCCTGTGTCCTCCGTGGTTAGCGCTTTTCAGAGGTGAAATAGAGGGATCATCGGTATGCAAGAAAAGTAAGGAGGAAGCCATGTCACAGACGTCCGAGTTCCTGTTGAGCTCGCAGCCCCGGGCGCGCTGGATGCGTTTCGATACCGCCCAGCTCCTGAAGCGCTTCTTCTTTTGCGAACGATCTCTTCTGGTGAGCGAAGGGGCATGGATTCCGGCGATTGCTGACCTTGATATTAAGACCGGCCTGGCTCGTTTCATCTGGCAGAGCGCGGAAACCGCCGACGCCCTGCGCAATCGCGTCTTTGAGCTGCGCTTCCCCAGCCGCCTGCTGGAGGAACAAGGGGCCGACCACGCGCTGATCGAGCTGTTCAGCGCGGTCAAAGATTCCCCATCTGTCCCGGCTTTCTTGTTGAGCATTGGTAAGGTTCTTCTGCCCGCGCTGCGCGAATCCTTTCAAGCCTATCTGCAAGCCTCTGATGCCATCGCCGACGGGCCCACTCACCGCTTTTTATCACTCGCGCTCTCTGAAAAGGCGGAACAGATCAAGGCCTTCGAGCACTGGGCGGAGTCCGCTCTCGTGAGCAACCCTGAGTTGGGCGAGGGTGCGCTGGCCTGGACTCAAGCGATCGCGAAACGGTTGTCTGACTTGGGCGGAGTCGGGGTTGGGCCGTCTCCATCGGCGGCGGTCGGAGGCCCCGTGCCCGGAGCCCGGGCCTATGCCATCCCCGAGCGCCCGGCGCGCGATTCGCGCTTCTGGCCGTGCCGCTTCTACTGGCCGGACGTGGTTGATCCCGCTTATCCCTATGGGGAAGGAATGCAGCTGCAGCTCCGCTCTGCCATCAGTCACATCAATGAAGTTTGGGCCATCGAAAACGGCGGCGTGATGCTGAGCACCTTCTCCGACGTATTGCCCTGGGAGTGGATCCACAATTCCGCACGCTGGACCTACGACGAATCGCGCCACTGCCGCATGGGCTACGAGCGCCTGACGGCGTGGGGCCTCAATCCCGCAGAAATTCCTCTGGGCACGTACATCTACGAGAGCACCTCCGGCGAGGAGCCGATCTACCGCCTGGGCATGCTCTATTTTTTTGAAACCAAGAACATCCGTCACAAGCCGGCCCGCGCCCGACTCTTCCATACCTACGGCGACGCGGTGAGCGAGCACGACATGGACTTCGATTGGGCCGATGAAACCATGCACGCCGGCTACGGCAAACACTGGCTCAAGGAGCTACTGGCGGTCCGTGGCCAGGACCCCGCAGCCTACGACCAGGTGCGCGAGCGTTGCGAGAAACTGGTCCGCGACTACGTGAGCACGGCGACGCCGGACGAAGTAGCCGCCATCAAGAAAACAGCAAGCGCCCTGATGGCCAAAGCTCGAAAAATGTAAGCGCGAGCGTCCTCGCTCGTGCAATCGAGCGCAGCTCGACAACGGTTTGCGAAAGAGTCCCCCCGGTTGTGGCGCACGGGCGGGACGCTCGCGCCCACATAAACCGGGTGCAACCATATAATGATCTTGCTCTCGCATGAGTACTCCCGGCATCCATTTACGGACCCTGCTCCTGGCCGCGCTGACCCTGTTCTCTCTAGGGCCGGTCAAGGCAGCATCCCAGCAAACCGCGCCCGATACTCCGGAAGCCCATGTGGGCAAGGGTTACGACGCTCTGAAGCAGGACCGGTACGACGCCGCCGTGGCAGAATTCCGCGCCGCCCTGGCAGCCGACCCCGGGGTGAGCCTCAGGGCCCGATTTCCTCTTGCGGTCGCGCTTTTCGAACTGCACAAATCCGACGAAGCTCGTCATGAGCTTGAACTCGTACGCCGCGAAGTTGGAGACCACCCCAACGTTTTCTACTACCTGGGAAGACTCGACCTCGACGATCACCTATACCCGAGCGCGATCCAGAATCTCAGCAAAGCCGCGGCCAAGCCTCCTTTTCCCGACACCTCCTACTATCTGGGCTACGCCTACTTCAAACAGGGCAATCTGGCAGCCGCGGAAAAGTGGCTGACGGAGGCTTCGCGCCTGACGCCACACGACGCCCGGGTTCCCTATCAACTCGGATTGGTCTATCGCAAACAAGGACGCGATCAGGAGGCCACGAAAACCTTGGCGCTGTCGGAGGAATTGCGCCAGCGCGATGCCAAGCAGAGCCGCCTGAGGATGGAATGCCGGCAGAAGCTCGATCAGGGTCTGCGCGAGGAGGCCCGCGCCGTCTGCGAGCAACTCTATGATCCCGACGACGCGGACAAACTCACTGAACTGGGAACCATCTACGGCCAGTACGGAGACCTGCAGGCGGCGCTGAAGCCCCTGCGCCGGGCCGCGGAATTGGTCCCGCAATCGCCCCAGATGCAATACAATCTTGCCCTCACCTACTACCGGCTAAATCAGTTTGAGCCGGCCCGCCAGGCTCTGGCCAATTCGGTAAAACGCTGGCCCGATTTATTTCAGCTGACCTCGCTCTATGGGGCCATTTTGGCCAAACTGGGCCAGGAACTTCCGGCTTATCAGGCTTTGCAGCATGCGCATCAGCTCAATCCGCAGGACACCGAAACTGCGAACCTGCTCTATGTCACCACTTTCGGGCTGGCGCAAAAGAGCAAGAGCGCGGGACAGTATGCGGAGTCATTGCGTTATCTGGAAGAAGCTTCGTCGCTGCGGCCTGAGGAGGCGGAACCGCATCGCCGCATGGCGGAGATCTACAGCCTGACCAGCCGTCCCGCGCAGGCGGAGGAGGAAAAACAGAAAGCCGAACGCCTCACCAGCCCAGGCGACCTCCCGTAGATCGCGACCCAGCCGTTGTCAGTTACTCGGAATCGCGATTCGAAATCGCGACGCGAAACGCTGCTTTGGTCTTTTCCGATGGTTTCATCTCGTATGTCTGTTCGGTCCTGCCCGGGTCATAGTCGCGCCACAGCCAGATCATCTCTTCCGGAAACTCGGCCGCGCCCTGGCCGGAGTTGTGTGTGCCCTTGCCAAAGCTGAAGTGAAAGTCATAGCCCTTCAACTTCAGCGCGTTGGCCAGGCGAATATTGGCCAGCGGCCAGCTTCCGTAGCGGTCATTCTCCTGATCCTCTGATCCATCCTGCAGCCACACCCGAAGGTTACGCCGGGATTCGCGCAGAACTTTCTCGGGATAGTCCTGGCCTCCGTCCGCAACGGAAGGATCTTCCTTCCACTGAATGCTGGTAAAGCTTCCGATCCAGGAAATCACGCGACTGAACTGGTCAGGCATCTGCCATGCCGCATTAAAGGAACAGATTCCGCCCGACGAAAGCCCCGTAATTGCGCGGCTGTAAGCGTCTTTGCGGATGTTGTACCGGGCCTGGACGTCGGCCAGGACTTCATCCCGCAGAAAACGCGCATAGCGGTCGCTCACCGTGTCGTAAAGCGTACTGCGCATCGAGTCTTTGAGGGTGCGGTGCCACTTATCCGAATAAGCCTTTACGAAATTGTAGGTCGGAGTTCCGGGAGAATCAGTGATATCGCCGGGATTGATGAACACGGCAATCAGCGCCGGAATCTTTTTTTGCGCAATCAGGTTATCCAGCACGTTGAGCGTTGGATTGTTGCCTTTGCGGTCGGTGTACCAGCCACCGTCCTGGAAGACCATCAGCGCCGCCGGCGTTTTCGGATCATATTGCGCCGGCACATAAATCCAATATTCACTCTTCATGCCGTCGTAGATTTTGCTGGTGTGTTCGATCTTTTCAGAGAGCGTGCCGGCTGGGACCCCGGGTTGCAGATAGGAAAGAGCACCGAACGCCGGCAGATCCAGCTTACCGCCGAACGCCACGCCGTTAATCATGTAGCGGAAAGAGTGCAGCCTACCCACTGGCTCGATGCGCGCGGCGGCGTACCAGAGATCCGAGCCGGCAAGATGCTGCATTGGAGGTCCGGGGGTTTCGTCAATGAGCAGGGAGGGCTGTGAGGACGCCTGCGTGGCGAAAAAGAAGTCCGGGCCGTGGCCCGCCCACGCTGTTCCCTCCTTCAACTCCTTGGCCTCGAAGCTGGCGGTAATCTCATCCCGCAGGCCGGCGCGGTTGGACTTCGCCAAATCGATGAGTTGAGGCGCGGTCATCTTCTCCGCCGCAATGGCCGGAGTAATAAGACAAAGTAAGAGCAATGCACATTTCCACATGGCGCAAATACTATACCCTGCCGGCTGGTGTGGGGGGGGCACACCGGTGCGCCGCTTTTTTTTTTTTTTTTTGTATGTTTTGTGCGGCACGGGAAAGGAAAATAAA
>Ga0335084_10003785_pt1 | contig 14842 bp, 10 predicted proteins | sample Lox_Sample_44_FD_206721 | JGI IMG/M metagenome (GOLD analysis project Ga0335084, IMG submission 206721) | Soil microbial communities from Loxahatchee National Wildlife Refuge, Florida, United States - Lox_Sample_4.4 | ecosystem: Environmental > Terrestrial > Soil > Wetlands | place: USA...
ACATCGGCACCGCCCTGTGCTCGCTGGTCGGCCACGGCTACGAGTGGGTCGTGGCCGAGCTCTCGAGCTTCCAGCTCGAGCACGCGCGCGCGCTGCACGCCGACGTGGCGCTCTTGCTCAACCTCGCGCCCGATCACTTCGACCGCCACGGCACGCTCGAGCGCTACGGCGCGGCCAAGGCGCGGCTTGCGGAGCTGCAGGCGCCCGAGGCCTGGCTCGTGGCGAACCGCGACGACGCGTGGTCGAGCGCCGTGGCGCGCAAGGCGCCGGCGCGCGTCGCCTGGTTCTCGACCCGCGAGCGCGTCCAGACCGGCGCGTGGCTCGACGGTGACTCGCTGTGCGTGGTGCGCGAAGGCGAGCTGCGCGCGCGCATTCCGCTGGCAGAGCTGTCGAGCGCCTCGCGCCGGCCAGTCGACAACGCGCTCGCGTCCGCGGCCGCCGCAGACCTCGCGGGCGCGAGCGCCGACGCGATTCACTCCGTGCTGGCGCGCTTCCAGGGCCTGCCGCACCGCGTGCGCGACGTGTGCGTGCGCGCAGGCGTGCGCTGGGTCGACGACTCCAAGGCGACCAACCCCGCCGCGGCGGTGGCGAGTCTCCTCTCGCAGACCACGCGCATCGTGTGGCTCGCGGGCGGGCGCAACAAGGGCCTCGACTTCGCGCCGCTGGCCGACGCCGCGCAGCGCGCGCGCGTGCGCATCGCCTACGTGTTCGGTGAGTCGGCCGAGGACCTGGCGCGCGTGCTGTCGCCGGTGATTCGCGTCGAGCGCGTCGACACGCTGGCCGACGCGGTGGCGTACGCCGCCGCGAGCGCGCGGCCGGGCGACGTGGTGCTGCTCGCGCCCGCGTGCGCGAGCTTCGACCAGTTCAAGAGCTTCGAGGACCGCGGCGAGCAGTTCGCGGCCCTCGCGTGCGCCATCCCCGAGGGCGCGGGAGGCGCGGCATGCTGAGTCGCTTCGGAACGTCCCAGCTCGCGGTCGCGGGCGTGCTCCTGGTCGGCTTCGGCCTGGTCATGGTGTACAGCGCGAGCGCGGCGCGCTCCGAGGTCATGTTCGGCACGACCTTCACCTATCTGGGCCGGCAGACGCTCGCGCTGGGGCTGGGGCTCGCGGTCGGCGCCGTGTGTTTCTGGACCCCGCTCGCCTGGCTCGAGCGACTCGGGCTCCTGGCCTGGGGCGCCTCGGTGCTGGCGCTCGCGGCGACCTTCACCCCGCTCGGTGTCTCGGGCGGCGGGGCGCAGCGCTGGCTCGTGCTGGGCCCGTTCGCGTTCCAGCCGCTCGAGCCCGCGAAGCTCGGCGTCCTGTTCGGTCTTTCGCAGTGGCTCGCCTCGCACCAGGACCGCATGGGCGACTACCGCATGAGCATCGGCGTGCCGGCGATCCTGGCCGGCATTCCGGTGCTGCTCCTGCTGCGCCAGCCCGACTTCGGCGGCGCGATGCTGATCGCGATGTTCGCCGCCGTGCTGATCTTCGCGGCGGGCGCGCGCCTGGACCACCTGGGACTCACCGGGGCGCTGGTGCTGCCGCTCGCCGCCATGGCCATGCTGGTGCGGGACTACCGCGTGCAGCGGCTGCTCGCGTTCCTGGACCCGTGGGCCGACCCGCGCGGTCACGGCTACCAGCTCGTCCAGTCACAGCTCGCGTTCGGCGCCGGCGGGATCTTCGGCGTGGGCTTCGGGGCAGGTCAGCAGAAGCTCTTCTTCCTGCCCGAGGCGCACAACGACTTCATCCTGTCGGTGGTCGGCGAGGAAGTCGGGCTGTTCGGCGTGGCCCTCGTGCTCGTGGGCTTCGCGGTGCTCGCGCTGGCATCGCTCGGGATCGCGCAGCGCGCCAAGACGCCGTTCGCCACGCTGGTCACCCTGGGCGCGGGACTCACGCTCTGGCTGCAGGCCATGCTGAACGCCGGCGTGGCCATGGGCGTGCTGCCGACCAAGGGCAGCACGCTGCCGCTCGTGTCTTACGGCGGGACCTCGCTGGTCGCGAGCCTCGCGTCACTCGGACTCATCGCCAACGCGGCGCGGCCGTCGAAACGCGGGAGGTCGGGATGGCGCTGACGGTCCTGCTCGCGGGCGGCGGCACCGGCGGCCACATCTTCCCGGCGCTCGCGCTGGCCGACGCGATCCGCAAGGCGGAGCCCGACGCCGACGTGCGCTTCGTGGGCACGGCGCGCGGGCTCGAGACGAAGTACGTGCCGGCCGCGGGCTACCCGCTCGAGCTCGTGCCCAGCGCGCAAGTGACTGGCCGCGGGCTGTGGCGCGGTCTCTCCGGCATGGTCACGGGCCTGTACGGCATCTGGGTGGCGCGCGGGCAGCTCCAGGCGCATCGCCCGGACCTCGTGATCGGCGTGGGCGGCTACGCTTCGGTGGGCGCGGTGGCCGCGGCAGTCACGCTCGGCATCCCCACGGCGCTGCTCGAGCCCAACGCGCGCCCGGGCCGCGCCAACCGGCTCCTGGGCCGCTTCGCGCGCCGCAGCTTCGTGGCCTTCGAGGACGCGATCCCGTACTTCCCGGCGGGCCGCGCCGTGCTGACGGGCCGCCCGGTGCGGGCCCTGCCCAAGGCCGGAGCCGGCTGCCCACGCGACCCTCGGACGGGAGTGACTCGCCTGCTCGTGACCGGCGCGAGCCAGGGCGCGCGCTCGGTGAATCGCGCGCTCGCGGCCGCGCTGCCGCGGCTCGCGCAGATTCCCGGGCTCGAGATCACGCACCAGACCGGCGCCTCGGGCCTCGAGGAGACACGCGCCGCGTACCAGGCCGCCGGCGTGCGCGCCGACGTGGCCGCGTTCTTCGACGACCTGCCCGAGCGCATGGCGCGCGCCGACCTGGTGGTGGCCCGCGCGGGCGGCACGGTGGCCGAGATCTGCGTGGCGGGCGTGGCTTCGGTGCTGGTGCCCTACCCGTTCGCCGCCGACGACCACCAGATGGCGAACGCGCGCGAGCTCGAGCGCCACGGGGCGTGCGTGGTGATTCCCGACGCCGAGGCCGCGCAGCGCCTGGGCGACGCGGTCGTGTCACTGCTCGGCGACCCCGCGCGGCGCGCGCGCATGGCCGCCGCGGCGCTGTCGCGCGCCCGGCCCGACGCGGCGCGCGACATCTGGCTGGCCTGCAAGGAGCTCTTGCGCGGAGGCGGGCGATGAGACGGCGCGTACAGCGCGTGCACTTCGTGGGCATCGGCGGCGTGGGCATGTCGGGCCTGGCCGAGATACTGCACGTGCAAGGCTACTCGGTGTCGGGCTCCGACCTGCGCGAGAGCGCCGCCACGCGCCGCATGCGCGAGCTCGGCATCCGCATTTCGATCGGCCACGACGCGACCGCCGTCGACGGCGCGGACGTGGTGGTGTTCTCCTCGGCGGTCCCGCGCAACAACCCGGAGCTGCGCGCCGCCGAGCTCGCGACTATTCCCGTGATTCCGCGCGCCGAGCTCCTGTCCGAGCTCATGCGCATGAAGTACGGCGTGGCGATCGGCGGCTCGGCGGGCAAGACGACGACCACCTCGATGACCGCCGAGGTGCTGGCCGCGGGCGGGCTCGACCCGACCACGATCGTGGGCGGGCGCGTGATCAGCCTGGGCGCGAACTCGCGCCTGGGCGAGGGAGAGGTGCTGGTCGCCGAGGCCGACGAGAGCGACGGCTCGTTCCTGCGGCTCGTGCCCACGGTCGTGGTGATCACGAACATCGACCGCGACCACCTCGATCACTACGGCAGCTTCGAGAACCTGCACGCCGCGTTCGTCGAGTTCGCCAACCGCGTGCCGTTCTACGGCGCCGCGGTGCTGTGCATCGACGACCCGCACGTGCAGACCCTGCTGCCACTGGTGACTCGCCGCGCCTGGACCTACGGACTGTCTCCCCAGGCCGACGTGTCGGCCGAGCGGGTCGAGACGGCGGGCCTGGGCATGCGCTTCGCGGTGCGCACCCACGGCCAGCCGCTCGCGAGCTTCAGCCTGCGCGTTCCGGGCAGACACAACGTGCAGAACGCGCTCGCGGCGATCGCGGTCGGGCTCGAGTTCGACGTGCCGGTCCCGAAGATCCGGGAGGCGCTCGCCGGCTTCCGCGGCGTGGAGCGGCGCTTCGAGATCAAGGGCGAGCGCGACGGCATCATGGTGATCGACGACTACTCGCACCATCCCGCGAAGGTGCGCGCGGCGCTGGCCGCGGCGCGCGAGGGGCTGGGCCGGCGCATCCTCGTGGCCTATCAGCCGCACCGCTACTCGCGCACGCGCGACGTGTTCGACGAGCTGGCGCGCGCCTTCCACGACGCCGACGTCGTGCTGCTCACCGAGATCTACGCCGCCGGCGAGGAGAAGATCCCCGGCGTGTCCGCCGAGGCGCTCGCCGAGGCCGTGCGCGCCTGTGGCCACCGCGCGTGTGAGTTCGTGCCCGAGAAGTCTGCGATCGTGCCGCGCCTGCGCGAGCTCGCGCGCCCGGGCGACCTGGTGTTCTTCATGGGCGCGGGAGACATCGGCCGGCTCGCCAGCGAGTTCCTGGCCGGAGATGGAGGGGGCTCTGGGACTTGACCGGTCACTCGCCGAAGAGCTCTCCGCGCTGGTCCCGGGACGCGTCTCGGGCGGCGAGTCACTCGCGGAGTGGACGTCGCTGCGCGTGGGCGGCCCGGCCGACGCGCTGGCGGCGGTCGAGAGCCGCGACGAGCTGGCGCGCATCGTCGACTTCTGCCGCGCGCGCGGCGTGCCGCTCCTGGTGCTGGGCGGCGGGTTCAACCTCTTGGTGCGCGACGGCGGCGTGCGCGGCGTGGTCGTGCGGCTCGCCGGCCTGCGCGGGCTCGCGCTCGACGCGCAGGGGGGCCTGCGCGCCGAGGCCGGCGCGAGTCACTCGCAGGTCACGCGCTTCGCGGCCGAGCGCGGCCGCGCGGGGCTCGAGTTCGCGATCGGCATTCCGGGCACGGTGGGCGGCTGGATCGCCATGAACGCCGGCACGCGCGCGCGCGAGGTGAAGGACGTGGTGACCTCGGTCGAGCTCTTCGACCCGGCGGCCGGTCGCGCGCTGACCCGTGCGCGCGCCGAGCTGGCCTTCCACTACCGCAGGACCGAGCTCCCGCCGGGCGCCGTGGTGCTCGCGGCCAGCTTCGCCACCACGCCGGACGAGCCCGAGGCGATCCGCGCGCGGCAGAAGCAGCTCATGGCCGAGCGGCGCGCGACCCAGCCGGTCGACCAGCCGAGCTGCGGCTCGGTGTTCGTGAATCCGCCCGGTGACTTCGCGGGCCGCCTGATCGAGGCGGCCGGGCTCAAGGGCACGCGCATCGGCGGGGCCCGCATCTCTCCCCTGCACGGCAACTTCATCGTCACCGAGAGCGGCGCACGCGCGGCCGACGTGCTGGCGCTGATCGAGCGCGCGCGGACGGTCGTCCGCGAGCGCACCGGCGTGTCACTCCAGACCGAGGTGAAGATCGTGGGAGAAGACGCATGACCGCCCGCAGGCTGGACGGCGCGGCGCTGCCGCGCGGGCTGAAACGGGCGCTCGCTCTGGTGGCCGTGGTCTTCGCCCTGCTCTGGGCGCGCCACCACGGCTATCTCGAAGCGCACGGGCTGGGCGAGCTGGCGCGCGGCGAGCTGTTCCGCCTGCACCACGTGGAGTTCGTGGGCGTGCGCGCGCTCGACCACGACTCACTGTGGAAGCTGACCGGGATCGCCGCGAACACCCCGCTCGTCGACCTCGACCCGGCGCGCGCCTCGAGCGCGCTGGCCAAGCACCCGCGCATCGCGCACGCGCGCGCCATGCGCATCCCGCCCGATCGCCTGGTGATCGCGGTCACCGAGCGCACGCCCATCGCGTTCGAGCTGCGCAGCGGCCTCGCGCTCGACCAGAGCGGCGCGCGTTTCCCCGCGCTGCCCGGCGAGGCCGAAAGACTCCCGCAGCTCACCGGTGAGCCGCGCTTCGCCCTGCCGGTGGTGGCCGCCGCGCGCGACACGGGCCTGAACCTCGCGAGCGTCGAGGCGGCCAGCGCCTCCGAGATCCACGTGCGCACCCTGGGCAACCCCGTGCGCCTGGTGGTGGGCCGCGACGCGCGCGCCTCGTTTGCGGATTGGCGCCAGCTCTCCGACAGCGACGTCGTCGAGAGCACGGGCGCACAGGAAGTCGATCTGCGTTTCAGGAGCAATCCGGTCTTGCGCGATCTGCACAAGCCGGCAGGAGGAGAGAATGGCGAAACACGATGAGCTGATCGTCGGGCTCGACGTCGGCACCACCAAGATCTGCGCGGTCGTCGCAGAGCCGAGTGGCGACACGATCGAGGTGATCGGAATCGGGACTCACCCCTCGCGCGGGCTGCGCAAGGGCGTGGTGGTCGACATCGAGGCGACCGTCGACTCGATCCGCAAGGCGGTCGACGAGGCCGAGATGATGGCGGGCTGCGAGATCAGCTCGGTGTACGCCGGCATCGCCGGCGGGCACATCCAGGCGCACAACGAGATCGGCATGATCGCGATCAAGGACCGCGAGGTGCGCCCCGCGGACCTGAAGCGCGTGATCGAGCAGGCCCAGGCGATCGCGATCCCGGCCGACCGCGAGGTGATCCACGTGATCCCGCAGGAGTACGAGCTCGACGGGCAGGACGGCATCAAGCAGCCGGTCGGCATGTCGGGCGTGCGGCTGATCGCGAAGGTGCACATCGTGACCGCGGCAGTCACGTCGGCGCAGAACGTGATCAAGTCGGCGAACAAGGCCGGGCTGAACGTGATCGACATCGTGCTCGAGCCGCTGGCCTCGGCCGAGGCCACGCTCGCGCCCGACGAGAAGGAGCTGGGCGTCGCGCTGATCGACCTGGGCGGCGGGACCACCGACGTGGCGGTGTTCGGCGACGGCTCGATCAAGCACACCGCGGTGCTGTCACTCGGCGGCTACCACCTGACCAACGACGCCGCCGTGGGCCTGCGCACCCCGTTCGACCAGGCCGAGCGCATCAAGCGGCGCTTCGGCTGCGCGGCGGCGCGCTATCTGCCGCGCGAGGAGCTCCTGACCGTGCCGAGCGTCGGGGGGCGCGCGCCCCGCGAGGTCTCGCGCAAGATGCTCTCGGAGTTCCTCGAGCCGCGGGTGGAGGAGATCCTGTCGCTGGTGCGCGAGGAGCTCGCGCGCACGGGTCACTTGGACAAGATCCCCTCGGGCATCGTGGTGACCGGCGGCACGAGCGCGCTGGAGGGTCTGCCCGAGCTGGCGGAGGAGATCTTCGAGCTGCCCGTGCGCAGGGGTACACCGCGGGGGATCGGGGGGCTCGTGGACCGCGTGCAGGGTCCGGAGTTCGCGACCGCGGTCGGGCTCGCGCTCTACGGCTCGAAACGCGCCGGCAAGCCGCGCTTCCGCGTGTACGACGGGTCGTCGTTCCGCAAGGTGCGCACGCGCATGCGCGAGTGGTTCTACGGCGAGATGCGCTGAACGGAAAAAATTTCACGCCGGGTACTCGCAGCGCGCGACAAGCGAGTTACAGTGAGACCCGTTCCATGGGGGGATGAGATGATCGAGTTCGAGCAGGCGACGGATCTCCGCGCGCGGATCAAGGTGGTCGGCGTCGGAGGCGGCGGTGGAAACGCGGTCAACACGATGATTCGCGCCGGTCTCTCCGGCGTCGACTTCGTCGCGACCAACACGGACGCGCAAGCGCTGTCCGAGAATCTGGCAGCGGCGAAGATCCACCTGGGAGAGCGCGGCCTAGGGGCCGGCGCCGACCCGCGGGTGGGTCGTTCATCCGCAGAGAGCTCGCGCGACCGGTTGCGCGACGTGCTGGCGGGTGCCGACATGGTGTTCGTGACTGCCGGCCTGGGCGGCGGCACGGGCACGGGCGGCGCGCCGATCGTGGCCGAGGTCGCGAAGGAGCTGGGGGCACTCACGGTGGCGGTCGTCACCAAGCCCTTCCTCTTCGAGGGCGCCGTGCGCAAGCGCCAGGCCGAGCAGGGCATCGATGCGCTGCACGACGTGGTCGACACGCTGATCACGATCCCGAACGACCGGCTGCTGCAGATGGCCGGCCGAGACACGACCATGACCGAGGCCTTCCGCATCGCGGACGACGTGCTGCTGAACGCGGTGCAGGGCATCTCCGACCTGATCACCGTGCACGGCATCATCAACCTCGACTTCGCAGACGTGCGCACGATCATGAGTGAGATGGGCATGGCGCTCATGGGCACGGGGCGGGCGACCGGCGAAGACCGCGCGATCCGCGCGGCTCAAGCCGCGATCTCGAATCCATTACTCGAAGAGCTGTCGATCAAGGGCGCGCGCGGCGTGCTGGTGAACATCACCGGCGGCCCCGACATGAAGCTGCACGAGGCCAACGAGGCGGTGAGCCTGATTCACGAAGAGGCGCACGAGGAGGCGAACATCATCTTCGGCTCCGTCGTCCAGGAGAGCCTGGCCGACGAGATCCGGGTCACGGTGATCGCCACCGGCCTGTCCGACGCGTCGCGCACGCGCCGCAAGGTCGCCATCACCGAGAGCTTCGAGAACGTGCATCCGCTGCGGCTGCCGCTGCGCGAGGCGGCCTCTCCCGAGACGCTCGCCGAGGCCACGACGACGCTCGAAGCACCGCGCGCCGCGGCGAAGCTCGAGATGAACGGCACCGACGACTTCGTCTCACCCTTCGAGGAGGAGTACGACGTCCCGGCCTTCATCCGCCGCTCGCGAGAAGCGGACTAGCGCGGCATTGCCTGCCCGGGAGCGGCGCGTGGGACGCGCTTCGGCGCGCTGCCTCGCGCCGCTCCTGTGTCTGGCGCTGCTGGGCTGCTTCTCGACCGGGGGCACGGGCACCGAGCCACCCCCGCCGGTTCCGCCCGAGTCGCTGCCGCCGCTCGACTTCTTCGACTACAAGAAGCTCGACCCGGCCAGCGTCTCGATCCAGCCCGAGGGGCTCACGGTCGAGCAGAGCTGGGTCCTCGACCTGTACACGCTGTTCCACTCGCGCAACTACAAGGCCTTCCGGCTGGTCATGCAGGACGAGGCCGGGCAGGACCGGATCGGGCACCTCCTGCTGCCCCCCGGCGACGGCCCGTTCCCCGCGGTCGTGGCCTTCGAGATCCTGGACGGGCCGCACGACGTGTCCGAAGGCATGGCCAAGTCGCTGGTGAACCGCGGGTACGCGGTCGCCCGCCTGGAGCGCCGGGCGCTCGACCTGCCCCATCAGAACAACGCAGATGTCGTGCGAGAGCGGCTGCGCGAGGGCGTGATCGACGCGCGCCGCCTGCTCGACTGGCTGGTCACTCACCCCAAGATCGACCCGGCTCGGCTGGCCGCTGCCGGCGTGTCGATCGGCTCCATCCAAGCCCTTCTGCTCACGGAATGCGACCGGCGGATCCGCGGCGGCTTCTTCGTGATGACCGGCGGCAACGTGGCCGGGATCCTCTACGACTCGAGCGAGACCCCGGTGCGCGAGTTCCGCGACCGCATGATGGCCCAGCGCGGCTGGACCACGCGCGAGCAGTGGGTCTCCGGTGTGAGCGACTTCACCAAACCGGTCGACCCCCTGACCTACGCGTCCTGGCTCGACCCCCGCAACCTGCTCATCGCCTCGGGCCGCTTCGACACGGTGATCCCACAAAGCTACGCGCAAGAGCTGTGGCAAGCCCTCGGAGAGCCCCGCTGGTACAAGCTCCCCTGCGGTCACTACACGGTCTTCCCGTTCTTCTGGTGGGCGATCGCGCGTGGCGCGGATCACCTCGACTCACTCTTGCGCAAGTCGTGATTCCGGTACCCCCGACGCTATAGCTCGCACCGAACTCTTCCGAAGGATCTCTCAAATGGAAGCCGCCGAAATCAAGCCGACCGACAGCCAGAGCACCCTGACGCGCAACTTGCTTCTGGTCGCCTCGTACCTGGCCCTGATGACGATCATCGCTTTGGGGTACTCGAGCTAAGAGCCCCTAAGCATCTCTGCGCGTCGCGCTCCGCGCAGAAACCCTCCGTCGCTGCTTCGGGAGTACCCTGCAGACGCTCCTCCGGGCTTCTGCACGGACCGCGCGCGAACCCGAACTCTCCGCCGCGTTCTAAATTAGAAATCGCGGCGACCTTCCGAGCGCTTCGCCCTTTCAGTCCGCGTTCGAGCCAGCAGCCGGCTCGTGCTGCATGCTCCATGCGGCTGGCGGCGGATGGGCCATCGAACGCGGACGATGCGCAAGAGGCGGACCGACGCTTGCCGCGTCTCGTCTTTTTGTTGCGCAGGCAAGGTGCCGATTCGCGCGCGCGGCCGGCGCGTTACCCAGAGGGAGCGTCTGGAGGCGTACCCGCCGAAGCAGCGACCGGCGGGTAACGCGCGGCCGCGCGGCGCGCAGAGGCGCTCCGGGTCCTACGCGACCATGCCCTTCTTGTGCTCCAGCTCTTTCTGGAGCTTCATGGCTTCCCGTTGCTCGTCTGTGAGCAGGGCGGTGGCGACGCTCGGGCGCAGGATCGAGTAGAAGGTCGGCACGACCGTGATCGCTCCGAGCATGTTGATGATCATGAGGATCACGAGCAGGTAGGCCATCTCGGCCTGGAAGCGCAGGTTCGAGAAGGTCCACAGGACGATGCCGCCGACGACCGTGGTCGCCGTGAACGTCACCGCCATGCCGGTCGTGCGGATCGCGCGGCGGATCGCCTCGTCGATGTCCGCGGTCTCCGCGACCTCCTGGCGGATGCGGTCGACGATGTAGATCGCGTAGTCGACGCCGATGCCCACGCCGACCGCCTGCACGGGCAGGGTGTTGATGCTGAGCCCGATGCCGCGGATCGCCATGTAGGCGAGCGAGAGCATGGTGGCCGTCGCGATCTGCAGGAAGATGATCCCGCCGCTCGAGATCGACTGGTACGTGATCGAGTGCAACACGAAGATCACGAAGAAGATCAGCGAGATCGAAGCCACGTGGCTGCGCTCGACCTCGTCGTTGATCGCCGCGAGCGTGCCCATCGCACCGCCCGCCATGACGAACTGGACGCCGCGCGTCCATGACTTGGTCGGCTGGTACTTCGGCCCGGACAGACCTCCCGGCTTGATCACGCCGCCCTGACCGCGCTTCGCGATGACCTTCAGGTCCTCCACGATCAGCTTGTCGGTGTCGACCGCAACGGCGCGCACGCCCTTCTCCGGGCTCTCCCACCAGGCGTCTACGTCCTTGTCCGTCCAGCTCCCGAGCGCGGCCGGCCAGGTGAAGACCTCCCCTTCCTTCAGGTTGGCCTTGGTCGCGTCGTAGTCCGCGATGGCTTGCGTGCGGAACTCCTCGAGCCAGGGCGGCTTGGCGTCTTGCTGCACGGGCAGCATCTCGTACTTCCCGTCGGCTTCCTTCTCGCGCACGGTCAGCGTGTGGGCGCGGGTCGGGAGCATGGGCCCGATCATGTAGTACCAGGTGTCGAGCAGCTTCTGCGGGTTGTAGAAGTGCGCGCCCTTCGGGGCCTTGTTCTTTTCGAGCCGGATGATGACCTCGCCGATCGGGTTGTCGTCGACGAAGTCCTGCGCGGCGTCGACCGCCTCCACGATCGTGTCGCCTTTGTGGTCCGGGTAGAAGAACTGGATGTTCGCGTCGCGGCCGTTGTCGGTCATGAACGGACGCAGGAAGCCCGGCGGGCCGTTGGTCTGGAGCTGGAAGATCATGGTGCGCACGGAGCCCGGCGCGTCGGGGATGTACTGCCACTTCGGGTCGCCGTAGTGGAGCTGCTGCCAGGTGCCGCGCAGGAACGGCACGAGCGAGACCGTCGCGCCGACCTTGGTGTGCACCGCCATGTGCCGGCCGAACTCCTCCATGCGCCGGATCGGCTCGGAGTCGGTGCTGGCGTTGTCGCGATCGCCGTTCAGGTACACCACGAACGAGTCGACGCCGCCGAAGCGCGTCGCGATCTCCTTCGTGGCCACGTTGAACGGGTGCTGCGGCCACAGCAGGAACGTGCCCGGGCTGGCCTCGCCGATCTTCGAATGAGTCAGCGTGATGTAGACCGAGGTCGAGAAGATCGCGACCGTGAAGGCGGCGATCGCCCACTTCCACCTCGGGTGCGTGGTGGCGTGCCCGATGAAGCGCGTGAACGCGATCATCGACTTGGGCAGGAAGTGCTCGCTCTCGTGCGGGGCCGGCAGGTAACAGATCATGATCGGGTGCAGGAGCTCGACCGTGGCCAGGATCGCCGTGACCCAGAAGGCGCCGAAGATCGCGAGGTCGCGCATCTGCGGAATCGAAGTGACCAGAATCACGAGCAGGCCCGCGACGTCGACCAGGATGCCCAGCGTTCCGGGCACGAGCACCTCGGCCATGGCGACCGTGGCCGCCTCGACTTTGGCGATGTTCGGATCCTGGTAGCGCGGCAGCAAGAGCTCGTAGTCCTCGAAGAAGCGCTCGGCCATCTGCACGGTGTGACTCACCGCGCGCGCCGTGATGATCATGGGGATGACGAGCACCAGCGGATCGAAGGTGATGCCCGTCCAGCCGGTGAAGCCCACGCCCCAGATGACGGTGATGATCGCGGCGATGAACGGGATCAGGACGCCGTGCAGCCGCCGGAAGTACGCGAGCAGGAGCAGGAACACCGCGATCACCGTGCCGACGGTGTACTCGACGATCTCCGCCGCATGGCGCTGGATCCAGCCCACGAGGATCGGACCGCCCGAGATGTAGAGCGTGACTCCGTCGCCGTCCTCCTTCTTCTTGATGTCCTGCACGTAGTCGAAGACGGCCTTGTAGACCTCGCTCTGATCGAGGCGGTCGGTCACGAAGCCGGCGGTGACGAGCGCGGCCTTCTCGTCGAGTGACACGAGCCGGCCGTAGATCAGGGGCGGATTCTGGCGCACGATCTCGCGCAGCTTGTCCGCCGCCTTCTGGTCCTCCGGGACCTGCTCCATGAGGATGTTCGACTCGATCGAGCCGTCGGGCTGGATCTGCGTGACACGCGTGTTGCCGTGCGCGATCGACGCGACCTGGTCGTGGTTCACCGGGTACGGCGGAAATTTGCGGTCGAGCTCGGTCAGGATCTGCTTCTGGGAGAGCGAGCCCTGGGCCTCGAGCCGCTTGCGCAGCTCTTCGCGCTCCGGGACGTGCGAGTCGTAGTTCTGGCCGTCCAGCGCGTTGGTGACGCGGTTGATCTTGTCGAGGATATCGGGCGTGAAGATGTTGCCCTTGTCGGCGACCACCGCGATCGCGACCAGTGACGAGGTCCCGAACACGTTCGCGAACTTGTCCTGCGCGTGGATGAACGGGTGATCCGGGTAGAGGGCGCGCGCGGAGGTGTTCACGCGCACGGTCGGACCGGGGAGCTTGTGGCCCGCGGCGTAGAGGACCGCGTTCACGATCGGGTACATGAAGAACAGCGTGGTCAGCACCAGCAGGGTCGCGATCGGCAGGCGGTTGCGAGTCACGAAGCGAGCGAAGCGCAGGGTCGCCGTCTCGCGGATGTGATGCTGCGGGATCTCAGCCATGGGCGGGCCTCTCCTTGGTCCTCGGTCTGCGCTCGAATCTCAGGCGGAGGGTGACTCGAGCCGGAACGGTGTCAGCGAGCAAAGCGCGCGCAGGCCGCCCAGAGTGCCTCCTCCCTCGCACTGCCGGCCGCCCGAACGCGGCCGCATCCTACCATGCCCTGAGGGGCCTTCGTTCGCCTTCGGCTCACTGCGCGCGGCCACCTGTGAGCGCGTGGGCACCCGACCCACGCTCAGCCGCTTGGGGCCTCGCAGAGGGCGGCCTTCGCTCGGCCTGTCCTGGTCAGAACTTGCCGGCGAGTTGCCGGATCAGCGGCGTACGAGCTCGGTGGCGCTGAAGAAGTAGGCGATCTCGCTGCGGGCGTTCTCGGCGGAGTCGGAGCCGTGGACCGCGTTCTGCTCGATGTTGGTCGCGAACTTCTTGCGCAGCGTGCCGGCGTCGGCCTTCGCGGGGTCGGTCGCGCCCATCAGCTTGCGGTAGCGCGCGACCGCGTCGTCGCCCTCGAGAACGGACACGACGACGGGACCGGACGTCATGAACTTCACCAGGTCCTTGAAGAACGGCCGCTCGCGGTGGACCGCGTAGAAGCCCTCGGCCCGGGCCGGGTCGAGCTGGAGCATCTTGGTCGCCACGATCGTCAGGCCCGAGGCCTCGATCTGGTCGAGAATCGCGCCGAGCTTGCGCCCGCGCACCGCGTCCGGCTTCACGATCGACAGGGTCCGTTCCATCTGGGCGCGGGAGATTAGCTGCGCCGATGACTCCGGCCAGTCCTCGGGCGCGTCGAGGTCGCGGCCGCGCTCGGCCGGCAGTGACACGAGGCGCACGCGCTCGGGGTGGCGGGCCAGCACCGCGCGGCCGCCGTCGCGCCCGCGCAGCGCGAGCAGCTCGGGGAAGAGCGCGCGCGGAAAGAGCGCCGGCGAGCCGGGCTCGCCTGCGTAGGCCGCGCGCACCAGCGCGCCCGGCTCGGCGCGCGCCGCGGCGAGCAGGCGCTCGAAGTCTTCGGCCGCCAGGAACGGCTGGTCGGCGAGCGCGATCAGGATCGCCCCCGAGTCACTCGCCGCGGCGCGCACGGCGGCGCGCACGGAGGCGGCCCGGCCTTCCTCGGGGTCTTCGGCGGAGAGAGCGGCGACGCCGAGGCGCTCGGCCAGTGCGCGCCCGGACTCGTCACCGGGCGCGAGCACGAGTGACACGCGCGCCGCGCTGGTGGCGCGCAGCGCGGTCACCACGCGCTCGGCGATCGGCACGCCGTCGAGCGGCAGCAGGTGCTTCGCGCCGCCCATGCGCCGGCCGCGGCCCGCCGCGAGCACGAACGCTTCGATCGCGAGAGCGCCGGTGAGCGGCGTGGGCACCCTACCCACGCCTAGTCGCGGCGCAGCCCTACGAGGCGCAGCAGGGTGCGCCACACGAGCTGCAGGAACGAGCGCCCGGGCGGCGCCGCCAGCTTCACGTCGGCGGCCTCGGGCCGCCAGCTCTCGAAC
>Ga0335084_10003787_pt1 | contig 14839 bp, 8 predicted proteins | sample Lox_Sample_44_FD_206721 | JGI IMG/M metagenome (GOLD analysis project Ga0335084, IMG submission 206721) | Soil microbial communities from Loxahatchee National Wildlife Refuge, Florida, United States - Lox_Sample_4.4 | ecosystem: Environmental > Terrestrial > Soil > Wetlands | place: USA: Florida...
CCAAGGGAGGTTGCCCGAGGACGCTGCTGTAGCTCAGTTGGTAGAGCGCTTGATTCGTAATCATGAGGTCGCAGGTTCGATTCCTGCCAGCAGCACCATTACCATTTCTCCCCGAGTGCACCGAGGACGCATCAAAGTGCAGTAATCCTTTGATGCGTCGAGCGAAGTAAGCTTGCTTCGCTGAATCTGGGTGCACGACGCACCCGCCTGAATGCGGCCCTACGCAAGATTTTCAGGCGGATCGAGAGGCGGATCGGAAGGGGGATCGGGAAATGGCAACGCGACTCCTCGGCGCGAAGCTCAACCTGCTGTCGGCGCGCCAAGTGCTCAACGCGCGCGACAAGGAGCTGTCCGATGGGGGAGGGCTCCTGCTTCGCTGCTCCGGCGCCCGGGCAGCTTGGGTCTTCCGGTACACGAGCGCGACCGGCAAGCGCCGCGAGATGGGGCTCGGCGCGTGCGCGCGGCAAAGTGCCAAGGCCGCCGGCGAGAGTCTCGCCCTGGCGCGCGACTTGGCAGCGAAGCAGCGCGCTCTTCTCGCATCCGATCCGCCGCTCGATCCGATCAACGAGCGCGACAAGGCCAGCGCCTCCCGGCGCGAGTCCGAGCGGCAGCGCAAGGCCGAGAAAGCGCAGGAGAAGGCAACGCTCGCGCGCGTCGCGCGCGCCTACCACCAGGCGTTCGTCGAGCCGAAGTTACCCTCGAAGCTCTCGGCCGACTGGATCAATTCGCTGGAGAACCACGTTCCGGCGGTGCTCTGGCACAAGCCGATCGCCGACATCGCGCGCGCCGAGCTGCTCGAGTTCCTGCGGGACATGCAGAACCGGATGGCCGACACCGCGCAGCGGGTGCGCCGGCGGCTGGACGAGGTGTTTGAGGAGGCGATCGAGCACGGCGCGGTAAGCCTGAACCCGGTGGCCATGCTGCGGACGAAGCTTCGCCGCGAGAACAAGCCGCGCCGGCGCACGCCGCACCGCGCGCTCGGCTACGGGGAGGTTCCAGCCTTTCTTCGCGCGTTGCACCTGCAACCGGGCATCGCGGCGCGCTGCCTCGAGTTCACGATCCTGACTGCGGCCCGAACGGGCGAGAGCATCGGCGCGCAATGGTCGGAGTTCGACCTTGACGGCGCGCTCTGGACCGTGCCGGCCGAGCGCATGAAGGCGGGCGAGCCGCACACGGTCCACCTGCCGGAGCGCCCGCTCGCGATCCTCGGTGAGCTGAGGGTGCTCGGCTCGCCGTTGGTTTTCCCTTCCGCGCGTGATGTGAGCCGGCCGCTTTCGAACATGGCGATGCTCGCGCTCCTCAAGCGGATGAAGCGCCACGACATCACGGTTCACGGCTTCCGCTCCTCTTTCAGCACCTGGGCGAACGAGACCGCCGCCGCGCGCCCGGACGTGATCGAGGCCTGCCTTGCGCATCGGGAAAGCGACAAGATCCGGGCGGCGTACAACCGTGCGCAGTTCGCGGGCGAGCGCCGCGGGCTGCTCGAGGCGTGGGCCGATTATCTCGATGGGCGAGAGCCGGCGAGCAACGTGATTGCCCTCACAGGGGCGAAGGCGGCGTAAACGGTCTTCCTTGATCTGACGAAGAACATGCGCCAGGATTGTCTCGGCGTCGTGCTTCACATCCAGCGTACGCGGGCACCTCGCATGGCGTTCAAGTCAGCCACCGGCCTTTACGATCGCTACGCTGTGCGCGTCCGGTGTCGCGAGCGAAAGGCTCGCGCCGTGTGCGTCGGTGGCCGCCGCGCGGGCAATGCCGATCCGCGTGGTCGTCGGCGACTGCGAGATCACCCGAAACCGGACCTCCGCCACGGGCGCACGATTGCCTCCGAGCTCGATCGCCATGCGGCCGCTGTCGGGGCCGGAGGCGCCGAGCGCGGCGAGCACGGTTGCGTCGTAGGCGAGCTCGACGCGCGCCTTGCGCGCCGGCCCGCCGGCCGGTAGGCCGAGCTGCACGATCAGCTCCGCGCCCGCCGCAGCCCGGGACGGCCCAGCGAGGAGAAGCGGCACCTGCCCGGGCAGCGGGGTCGTCCTTTGCGGCGCAGCCGGCAGCGCCTCCGAAGCAGAGAGCGCGCCGCTCGGTTCGGGCGACGCTGCGCCTTCGCCGATCGCGAGCGCCTGCTGCTGCCCGAGCGCGAGATACGTCAAGGTCATCACCCGGTCGCCGATCGCGTCCACGCGATACGCCGCTTCGATCGTATCCCCCGCGCCCACGACCCAGTTCTGGATGCCGTTCGTGAGAAAGACGGTGACCTCGTTCGCGTCGATGAGCTTCCCCATGAAAGTGAAGGGCAGCGGCGGGGCTTGCGGCGGGGGAGGCGGTGGCGGTGGCGGGGCGTTGCGGCGCACCTCCTCCGCGGCGAGCCCCGCCCAGGACAGCGCGTGGAACAGCTCCCCGGCCGCATCCCGTTGGATGCGCCCGGCCAAGCGCCCGAGATCGAGCTCGGGAATCCGGGCTACGACTGGCGAAGACGTGTCGGCCGCCGCGGAGCGCCCGGCCTGCGCCTGCGGCGGCCGCTCGCCGGCCTCCTCGGAAGCTCGGATGCTCATCAGCGCGAGCGCGACGACTGTCCCGTAGATGACCCAACGGGTCGATGCTCGTGGTGCCTTAAGGGTTGGAAGTGCTCGCACGCTCGTCGATACCTGTGCAGTCGCGCCGGGGTGGCTACCTCCCGGCAGTGGGCGATTCTAGGGGACGGAGCGTTGGACGCCAACGACTGTCTGCGCTCTTAAGCTTGCTCGGTGATGTGATGCGCGACAGAAGCCTCGATCGCCACGAAAATCAGGGCGCCCCCCATTGACGGTGAGCGAGGGAGTCAAGTTAGAGTGCGGCTCTCGCGCACCCGAAGCGATGCGTGCCTGGGCTGCTGCCGGCTCGGGGTGCTGCGCGCTCGAGCAGTTTGCGAATGATTCAAGGGGAGGATACCGTGCCACAGAGCGCACGCCGCGCCAGCGGTCCGTTCACTCGTTCTACGCATTGCCACGAGCGCCGTAAGACGCTGCGTCGAGGGGAATTCGCGAGTCGTCCAGCAACGCACCCTGAGTCCCGCGCGATGCGGGCGAGCAGTGAACGGACTCGCTGTGCGATCGGTGCGCTGGTGAGGGCACTTGCGGGCATCGTGTTCTTGATCGTCGCGCTGCCCGTCCTGGCCGCGGGAACGCAAGTGAGCACCGATCGCCCAGTCGCCACGTATTTCTACAAGCCCTTCTACCGCAACTCCCTTAACAATTGCGGCTACCCTGGCGGGGTCGTCTATCCTTGTTACGTTGGTTCAAGCGCGGCGGCGGTTGGACAAGCCGTCTGCTCCTCGGCCCCGAAGACGGCGTTCGCCTTCATCCTGCTCGATGCTGGAAATCAAGGACCGACCGGCCAAGGTGGGCAAATCTACTGCACACACGAAGAGCAGGGCGTGATCTTCAGTGGGGAGTCCGCCATAAAGGAGTGCAACGCCGTCCCGCCGCTTGGTCAGCCGCTCTATCCGCAAGGTCAAGGCTGGCAGGAGGGCGAAGCGGACGGTCCGCCCGACGGCGGCCGCATCGGGGGTTACTTCAGCGCGACCTGTCGCGTGAGCAAACGCGAGTGCCCAGCGGGTTATAACGCCTCAGGGGCAAGTTGCACCCCCACCGGAGCAAAGGTCGCAGCGAAGATGCGCGGCACACCGGCGCAGTGCTGTACCAATCCGATCGAGCCTGGCAGCGGGAACAAGTACCAGCGTGAGATCGACTACCGTGGGCCAGGCGTCTTTGCGCTAGAGCTCGCGCGCACGTACAACAGCGCGGTCGTCGACGCTTACCGCAGCAGCACGCCATCGCTCACCTCCCAGTGGTCGCATTCCTACGAGCGCGAGATCCGCCTCGATACGAACACCGCCACGCTATCGCGGCAGGACGGCAAGACCTTCTTCTTCGTGCTGAGCGGGGGCGCCTGGCTGCACGACGACGACGTCTCGGACAAGCTTGAGCGCCTCACCGATACCGGCGGCAACCCGACCGGCTGGCGCTATACGACCGCCGATGGGGACTTGGTCGAGACCTACAACGCCGCCGGAAAGCTGCTCTCGATCGCCAATCGCGCGGGGCTGGTCCAGACGCTCACCTATAGCACCGCGTCGACGCCGTCGGCCATCGCCCCGGCCCCGGACATGCTGATCTCGGTCGCCGACCCGTTCGGGCGAACGCTCAGCATCGCGTACGATGATTCTCGTCGAATCAAGCTGGTCACTGATCCCGCGGGCGGGCAATACGTCTACACCTACGATGACGTCGCCAACAACCTTGCCTCGGTTACCTATCCGGGCGGGGAAACCCGCACCTACCACTACGAAGACCCTAACTTCGCTCGCGCCCTTACGGGCATTACGGATGAGACCGGACAGCGCTTCGCGACCTACGGCTACGAGAGCCAGGGCCGAGCGAATCTGAGCGAGCACGCCGGCGGCGCTGACCACACGACGCTTGCCTACAACCCCGATGGCTCCGCGGTCGTGACCGAAGCACTGGGCGCAACGCGGACCTACGCATTCCAAAGCGTTCTGGGCGTGCTGCGCTACACGGCGATGTCCGGCTCACCCTGCCCGAGTTGCGGTTCGGCGGCACAGGCCTTCGACGCGAACGGGAACGCCGCCTCGCGCACCGACTGGAACGGCAACGCCACGACCTATCAGCACGATCTCGCGCGCAACCTCGAGACCTCTCGCACCGAGGCTTCTGGAACGCAGGAGGTGCGCAGCATTGCAACGGAGTGGCACCCGAGCTTCCGGCTCCCGACCCGGATCACCGAGCCGAAGCGCGAGACCGCGCTGAGCTACGACTCAGCGAAAGGGACGCTCCTCGCGCGCACGGTGCGTGACACGACGACCAACGTCAGCCGGACCTGGACCTACACCTACAACGCGAACGGGCAGGTGCTCACCGTCGACGGGCCGCGGACCGACGTTTCCGACGTCACCACCTACAGCTACTACCCGAACGACGACCCGGATATCGGCAAGCGGGCGAACATCGCCACGATCACCAACGCGCTCGGGCAGGTCACGCAAATCACGGCGTACAACGCTCACGGTCAGCCGCTCACGATTACCGACCCGAACGGGCTCGTGACGAGCCTAACCTACGACGCGCGCCAGCGCCTGACTTCGCGCTCGGTAGGCGTCGAGACGACGACCTACGACTACGACGGCGTCGGGCAGGTGACGAAGGTAACGCTGCCCGACGGCTCGTTTCGCAGCTACACGTACGACGCCGCCCACCGACTGACCGCGATCGCCGACAACCTCGGCAACCGCATCGCCTATACGCTGGATGCGATGGGCAACCGCACCCGCGAGGACGTGTCCGACCCGGCGAACCAGCTCGCTCAGACGAGAAGCCGCGTCTACTCGAACCTGAACCGCCTCGACCAGGAAATCGGTGGCACGAACCCGGCGGCACAGATCACCCGCTTTGCCTACGACAACCAGGGAAACGTCACCGCGATCACCGACCCGCTGAACCGGGTCACGGCAAACGCATACGACGCCCTCAATCGCCTCAAGCAGATGACCGATCCCGCGAGCGGGGTCACCCGCTACGGCTACGACGGGCTCGATCAGCTCATTTCGGTGACCGACCCGAGGAACAACGCCACCACCTACACCCTCGACGGCCTCGGAAACCTCACCCAGCAGCTCTCCCCGGACACCGGTGCTACCGGGAATACGCCGGACGCCGCCGGGAACCTCCTCACATCGACCGACGCGAAGGGCCAGACGACTGCTTACACCTACGACGCCCTGAACCGGGTGGGCCGAATCGTCTACAACCAGGCGAGCGGGAGCCAGCTCAAGCAGGTCGACTACGGCTACGACCAGGGCGCGAACGCCATCGGCCGGCTCAGCTCGATCACCGAGACCTCGGCCGCAGGGAGCGTGCTGCAGACCGCGAGCTACTCCTACGACCCGAAGGGGCGAGTCCTCTCGGAAGCGCGCACGATCAGCGGGGCGACCTACACCACGAGCTACGCTTACGACGGCGCCGGCCGCATGACCGGGATGACCTACCCTTCAGGCCGCACCCTCGCCTACGGCCTGGACGGCCTGGGCCGGGTGAACCGGATCGAGACCACCGGCAGCGGCACCACCCAGGTCGTGGTGCAGGACGTCGTCTACCAGCCGTTCGGCCCGGCAAAAGCCTTCACCTTCGGCAACCTTCAGAGCTTCGGTCGGGCCTTCGACCTCGATGGGCGGATCACCGTGCAGTCGCTCGCGGATCAGACGAAGGCGCTCAGCTTCGATGCGGCGAGCCGCATCACCCGGATCGAGCAGCAGGGGGTACCGACCAACTACGCGAACTACGGCTACGACGCGCTCGACCGGCTGACGAACGCGGTGCTGCCGACCTCGAACTACACCTACGGCTACGACGCGGTCGGGAACCGTCTCTCGAAGAGCGCGGGTGCGAGCACCGACACCTATAGCTATCCCGCCACGAGCAACCGGCTCGCCGCGATCGCCGGGGCCACGCTGCGCAGCTACGCGGCCGACGCGAACGGCTCGGTCACTGCCGACGGGGTCAACACCTTCGGCGATGACGCAAGGGGACGGCTCGTCACTTCGACTTCGGCCGTAGGAAACACCAACTACCAGGTCAACGCGCTCGGCCAGCGGGTGCGGAAAATCTCCACCCTCGGGGACACGGTGTACCACTACGACACGCAAGGGCGGCTGGTCGCCGAGTCCTCGGCTAGCGGCAGCCCGATACGCGAGTACCTCTATCTCGGCGATCAGCCGGTCGCGGTGGCCGCCTACGCCCAGGCAGGTGCAAGTTGCCCTACCAACCCGACCCTGGACACATCCAACACCTTCGCGGCGTTCAACAATCTGGAGCGCCTCGAAGTACGGTCGGGCCGGCTCGGTGCGGGCGACTGGGAGTGGGGGCTTGGGAACAACACCCAGCAATCCGGGCAGTTCACCACCGCCAACCTCGACTGGGTGAACAACGTCGCCCATCCCTTCACCCTCACCTATGATGGGGCGGGGAGCGCGACGGTGACGGTGCGGAACGGCGCAAACGTGCTCTTCACCAAGACCTGGGCAACCGGGATGGACGCGGGCAATGCGACCAAGCTCTACGTGAAGGCGACCGCCGGGATCGGGGCGGGGAACCGGATCACGCTCGCGGTCACCAGCATCGACGGCCAGGTGGTCGCCGACACGCTGCAGACGACGGGGGACGGGAACTTCTCGGAAGTTGCGCGGGTGTACGCTGGAACCTCCCTCGCCAACGGCTTCACGGTGGAGGGCACGGTAAGCATGACCTTCACCGGAAGCTATCCGCCGCAGGGCTCGCGGCTCAACATGACAGTGACGGCAGGCAACGTGCAGTGCCAGCAGGCGGGGCCGTCGACCGCGACGCTGTATTACGTGAATGCCGATCACCTGAACACGCCACGAGCGGTCACGAACCAGCAGCAGCAACTCGTCTGGCGATGGGAAAACACGGAGCCCTTCGGCAACTCGCTGCCGGAGGACAATCCCTCAGGCCTTGGCAGCTTCGAGTTCCCATTACGTTTCCCTGGGACCTACGCCGACCGCGAGACCGGGCTCTTCTACAACTACTTCAGAGACTACGATCCGCAAACCGGCCGGTACGTTCAATCAGATCCGATTGGGCTCGGGGGAGGAATCAATCCCTATCTTTACGGCCGTGCGAACCCGCTGCGCTTCACCGATCCGAGGGGTTTGGAGTACGAGCCTGCTGATCCGGGAGCTCCCGCGCCGTGGTTGTTCGGCATTTACGTCCACAACGCGTTCTCTGCTTACGCCGAGGGACTCGGCCTAGGTGCCAATCGCCAGCACGGAGTCGGCACCGGTCGTCCTGACGCGTTTGATCCATCTGGTGGTTTCGTGTGGGAGCTCAAACCGCGCTCTTATCAGAGTGGGTATAAGTACGCTGCTGCCGCCGCGCAGGTCGGCGGCTACTGCGGAGCCACGCCAAGCGGAGCTGCTTATCGGCCGGGACACGCGAACCAAATTCTCCGTGGTCAGCCAAACGTCAATCTCACGGTGAACTACCTCGGTACAAACTACGACGTCACCATCTTTGCCGATCCCAAAGGGGCCGAGACCGGCCTGCTCTTCTACGATTACAGCCCGGCGTCTGGAGGTGGTGGCAGGAGTACGGCGCAAGATCCGTTTGGTTCTCGCTCTCCTGCGACGGGTCCTGTTCCGCCGATCAGTCCCCCCATCATCCCGATACCGTAAGGTGAAACCGACTTCGATCAGCTTAAGCCCTGAGGCGCAGACCGAGCTTCTTGCGCCTCTTGTGCCATTGGGCGAGGGTTTCTTCGATCGAGCCGAGCAAATGACAGCGGTCGGATTCGCTTCGTTCAGACCGCTGATGACGTTTCAGGAGTCCTTCTGCACTTCGCCTGAAGACAGGGTCGTGCATCGAACGTACATAACCGAGCTGGCCAAAGAGCGCTTGGGGAACGCACCGCCTTACCCTCATCTTCGCGACGAATGGGCATCCGGGTATCGCTCGCCCTTCCTCACAGAGCTGCGACAAGCTCGTGCGCGTGCCGGCAACAGCTTCGAGGCCTACGACAAGAGCAAGCCATGGCTCTCCGAGCTCAGCCCTTGTCGGTTTGCCGAAATGCAGCTCAACTACACGAATCCGGCCGAGTACGACCAGCGAAAGGCGCCGTTCTTGGAAGAGCAGCGGCGTCTCCGCTTCCGCGAAGTCGAGATGTACGCCACCGAGTTGAGCAGTCGATTCGGTCTTGAAAAACCCGACCGTCTAAAGCTCTGCAAGGCCGTCGTCGCGGACGCGTTTGGGCGGTACGGGTTCCAGCACGATTCCGTCCGGTCCACGACTTCCTGCCTGGTCTTCTCGAAGTCAATGGTCTCGACTTGGTCCCTGTGCTGGGTGATTGACGGTACGCGCCTTCTCCGCCCGATCGGCACGCGCGCGCAAGACCAGATCGGCTTCCTCGACATCTTCCTTGAGCTACGCGATCCCGAGGTCAAAGGACTCTCCGACAACGCTCGCCATCGGGCCCACTGCCTCCGGATCCCGTACAACTACGCTGCCCCCATCGACGGCTTGGAATGGGGTTACAGCCGCTACGAGACTCTGGCAGAGTTGGAAACACTCATCCGCGCGAACTCGTTCGTATACGGCACGCTGAGCGAGCTCCTCGAACGCGAACTCTGGCGGGCACTAGAGGCGCGCCTCGCTTGCCATTAATCCCTTAACGACGATTCGTTCGCGCGCGCTGGCGGTCGGGGCCACGAGCCGCCGGCGGCGCTGAGCGCGGACGATGTCGAGGTCGTGGCGGCGCAGCCTGCGGGGCAACGCGAGGCGCTCGCGCGCGCGGCTTCTTCTTTAGCTGCTTTAGCCGCTAAAGAGGAGACCCCGCCGATCCTCGCCGCCGAGGTCGGGGCTGCGCGAGTCGCCGGGCCTGAGCCTGCGGCCTCGCCGGTGGCGCCGGCCCCGAGTGAGGCGATCGAGGCCGAAGTGCGCGAGGCGGAGATCGTCTTCCGCTTCGGCGATCGGGGCTATCGGGTGCGCGGGCTGCCGAAGACCCCGGCGCTGGAGATGAAGGTGAACGTGCTCGCGCGCCGCGCCGAGTGCTTCTACGTCGACACGGTGAATCTCGCGAGCCAGCGTCAGGTGGTGAGCTACGCGACTGAGGCCGCGCGCGAGCTCGAGCTGAAACCCGAGGTGGTGCAGACCGATCTTGGGCGGGTGTTCCTGAAGCTCGAGCTCTTGCAGGACGAGCAGCTCAAAAAAGCCCTGGAACCGAAGGCGCCGGTCGCGCTCTCGATCACTGAGCCCGAGCGCGAGGCCGCGCTCGCCTTGCTCAAGTCGCCACGCCTGATCGAGCGCATCGGCGAGGACTTGAGCGCCTGCGGGCTGGTGGGCGAGACGGTGAACAAGCTCGTGGCCTACCTCGCGGCCACCTCGCGCAAACTCGAGCAGCCGCTGGCAGTGCTCGTTCAGAGCACCTCGGCGGCGGGCAAGAGCTCGCTCATGGACGCGGTGCTCTCGCTGATGCCCGAAGAGGAGCGGGTGAAGTACTCGGCGGTCACCGGGCAGAGCCTCTTTTACCTCGGCGGCGAGGACCTGAAGCACAAGATCCTCGCGATCGTGGAAGAGGAAGGGGCAAGCCGCGCGGCCTATGCCCTGAAACTCCTGCAGTCGGAGGGCGAGCTCACGATCGCCTCCACCGGCAAGGATCCGCAGACCGGGGAACTCAAGGCGCAGACCTACCGGGTCGAGGGGCCGGTGGCGCTCTTCACCACCACCACCGCGGCGGACCTCGATCCGGAGCTGCAGAACCGCTGTCTCGTGCTCGCGATCGACGAGGGGCGCGATCAGACCCGGGCAATCCACGCGTTGCAGCGGCACCGGCGCACCCTCGACGGGCTCGTCGAGCGCGCCGAGCGCGAGCGGCTGCGCACGCTTCACCGCAACGCCCAGCGGCTGCTTCGGCCGCTCGCGGTGCTCAACGCCTACGCGCCGGCGCTGAGCTTCCCCGATGGGGCGACGCGCCTGCGTCGCGATCACGAGAAGTACCTCACTCTCATCGACACGATCGCGCTCGTGCACCAGCATAGCCGCGAAGTGAAGACGATGAGCGCGAACGGGAAGGCGATCGAGTACGTGGAGGCGACCCTCGATGACATCGCGCTCGCCAACGCGCTCGCGCACGAGGTGCTCGGCCGCTCCCTGGACGAGCTGCCGCCGCAGACGCGGCGCGTGCTGCGACTGGTCGACAGCTTCGTCGCCGCGCGCGCGAAGGGCGAGGCTCTCGAGCGCGCGCAGGTCCGCTTTAGCCGCCGGGTGCTGCGCGAGGCAACGGGGATTGGCGACACGCAGCTGCGGCTGCACCTGGATCGGCTGGTCGAGCTCGAGTATGTGCTCGCGCGACGCGACGGGGCCGGTGGCCGGTTCGTCTACGAGCTCGTCTACGACGGCGGCGGCCAGGACGGGCGGCCGTTCGTGCCGGGGCTGATCGACCTCGAGGCGCTCAAGGCTACAGCTACGACGGCCGAAGTCGCGGGGGTCAAAGGCGAACTCGCGGGGCGGTTGCGGGCCGATCGCGGCCCGGTTGCGGGGGGATCGCGGGGCAGCTCGTCGCCCCAAGATCCAGCACCGGCGCGCCGTTGCAACGAATCGGCCGCCGAATCCTCGGAAACGCACTTCCAGGGCGGCAACGGCAAAGAGCCGTCGTACGCACCGGAGGCCGTCGTACCTTTAGCCGCCGATGCTGCGCCGTAAGCTGCACGGGGGCCCGGGTCGCCGCGCACCCGAGCTGCCCGACAACGCGCTCACGCAGGCGATGGTCGAATTCCTCGCCTGGTCGGAGGCCACCGGCTGCACCGAAGCCACGATCCTGACGCGCAAGCAATCGTTGCGCGTCTTCCTCGTCTGGTGCGCCGAGCGTTCGATCGGGCGACCGCAGGAGCTGACGCTGCCGATGCTCGAGCGCTACCAGCGCTATCTCTTCCACTACCGCAAGTCCGACGGTGCGCCCCTGGGCTACGTGAGCCAGCGCTCGCGCCTGATTCCCCTGAAGAGCTTCTTCCGCTGGCTCACCCGCAGCCGCCACATCCTCTACAACCCGGCTTCCGAGCTCGTGCTGCCGCGCCCGCCGAAGAAGCTCCCGCGGCACGTCCTCACGACCCCCGAGATCGAGGCGATCCTCGCGGCCTGCGACCTCGAGACCTTGCCCGGCATCCGCGATCGCGCGGTGATCGAGACGCTCTACTCGAGCGGGGTGCGGCGCATGGAAGCCGCGCGGCTGCGGGTCTACGACGTTGATCTGGAGGGCGGGACGCTCTTCGTGCGCGAGGGCAAGGGCCGGCGCGACCGGATGGTGCCGATCGGGGCGCGCGCCTGTGCGTGGGTGGCGAAGTACCTCGCCGAGGTGCGCCCCGCGCTGCTGGCCGAACCCGATGAGGGGTTCCTGTTCCTCACCGACTACGGCGAGCCCTTCGTCGGGGAGCGCCTGGGGTATCTCGTTCGCTCGGCGATCGAGCGCGCCGGCTTCACCTTCCCCGGCTCGTGTCACCTGTTTCGCCACGCGATGGCCACCCACATGCTCGAGAACGGCGCCGACATCCGCTACATCCAGGCGATCCTCGGACACGCCAAGCTCACCACCACCGAGCTCTACACCCAGGTCTCGATCCTGAAGCTGAAGGAGATCCACGCAGCGACCCATCCGGCGCGGCTGGAAGGCGCGAGAAGCAACGAGCGCGCCGTGAAGGCCAACGCCGAGCGACCGCGCGAGGAGGCAGGTGAGCGCCTCCTCGCGCGGCTCGCGGCCGAAGCGGACGGCGAGGACACCTAGCGCGCCTCGTCACGGCGCTTGCAAGAAGAAGCGAGCAGGCGCCGCGCCGACGCTGCACCTCGCGCGGGAGGCGGACGCCGGCGGCTCCGCCCAGGGAGCGCGCATCCAGGCGCTATCGTGGGTCAGCGATCACGCCCGAGGTGCGTTAGGCGCTCAGAACCCGCGGGAGAATCGTGCCAGCTCGTCATTCGGTGCGGAAACGCGATCGCGGCGTCGAGCTCGCCGCGCTTGCCCGATCGCGAGTCCGCACCCCAAAATGCGCCTCTAGGAAATTCGAGCTTGAAACGCGAGGCCTGCCTTCCTCTTAGCTGCTCTAACCGCCGATCGCAGCAACGGAAACTCGGGTCCCGCACGACCGACTCGCGTCGGGGGCACTTGTTATGCCGATCACTTGAACACGCCACGAGCGGTCACGAACCAGCAGCAGCAACTCGTCTGGCGCTGGGAAAACACGGAGCCCTTCGGTAACTCGCTGCCGGAGGACAATCCCTCAGGCCTTGGCAGCTTCGAGTTCCCATTACGTTTCCCTGGGACCTACGCCGACCGCGAGACCGGGCTCTTCTACAACTACTTCCGCGACTACGACCCGCAGACCGGACGCTATATCCAACCCGAGCCCCTTGGGATCGCCGGCGACATCAACCTCTATCGGTACGCGCGGAACAATCCGCTGACGTACATCGATCCTGATGGGCAGCAAGCCATCGGAGGTGCGGCTGGAGGTGGCGCAACTGGTGGCTTTGGCGGGATTGGTCCGTTCGGTGGACGGGGAACCTTCCCCGGTAGCGGCGGTGGGATCACTGGCATCCCAGAGATCGATGAGGCACTAGGCGCCTCCGGTCGAAGGTCGTCTAGTGGGGGAAGATCCTCAGCCGAGGAGTATTGCCCGCCGGGTGGCAGCGAGAAGGATCGGCGCTGCGAGCAAGCGACGGCAGATGCCGAGAGGCTGTACAACGAGCTCGCAAACGACCGCATTCCGACGTATCTCGCTGGAGGTTCGAGAGGTGCCGACAAACTTCATTACAAGACAATCCAGCAAAAGCAGACAGCTTTGCAAGACGCGGTTCGACGTGTGAAGCTCTACTGCAAACCTCCGCCCCCTGAACTGCCTCAGTGGGAGGCGCTGGCGAACCAAAGCATCGCGAGATTGCACTAGCTACTCGTCATGTCTCCTGACCTACAGCAGCCGTCTCTGCCTGCCGCGCTGATCGATTCCGACGAGTTTCGTGCTCTCGATCCAAAGCAGGTCTCGAACTTCCAGGCACGCTTCCGGTACGTGCAGGAGATCGCCGAGAAAATCGAGCGATGGCTAAGCCACAAAGAGCCGGAAGTCACTCTGCGTTTGTTCCTCGATAACCTCGAGCTCGATCTTGCAGTGACTCAGAACCTTCCGGAGGAAGACCAAACGCAACAGTCGGCGTGGTTGATTCACTCCTCATGGACGTTCGAGTGCCCCGTATCGCGGATGAGGGCACAGCTAACCCCTGATGTCGTCGCCTCGATTGAGCAAGGTCCTCCTCCGATCGATGCACAGGCCGGCCATGTCCAACAGTGGCTGCGTGACCAAGGAGTCGCCCTACGCCATCTGCTTGGGCGGTTCCACTCCGCGGCCACCTTCGAGGTCGCGATCGCGTATCACATCGCGATCGATATTCTTCTGGCCAATCTGCTCGTGGGCACTTACAAGGCGCGGCTCAACCCGGCTCTCACCTAGCTTCGCCGATGGAAGTCCTGGCAACGCCCGCGTTCATGCGGGCGCTGTTCATTCAGCGCTTTGCGCGCTGGACGGTCTTCTTCGCCGCGTGTGCGCAAGTCCTTGGTGGTCTTGCGAATCGGGTTGGGGCGGTAGGTCTGGACCGCAGCTGCACCCGCCGGGTTCCAGCTGCTTCTCGGAACCGGATCATGCCCGCCCCTGCCGGAATGTCCACAGTCAGCCCCAGAAAGCCCCCCTCTGGACGCCCGCTCTCCGGGGGTGGAGCCGGCGATTTCTTCGGGTAAGCTCTCGGCATCCGTGCATCCGTAAAGTCCTCACCCGGAGTGTCGGGGAGGCAGGGCAGCTACCAGGCCCGGCAACATAAGGGAGCGTGAAGTATCAGAGAAGCTGTTCCTTCGGCTGCGCGCGTCGCCTGACGACGTCGTAGACCGTCACCAGAGAGCGATCGGGCCCGCGTCCTAGAGGCGCACCGATTCCCGCGTCCCCACGAGCCGCGCCGAGCAGTCTCCCGTCGGCGCAACTGGAAGAGCGCACCGTCTCGGCAGTTCTCGCGAGCCTCGAGCTCGCGACGGTGCAAACGCCGGCCACCCCTGGCCGGCAGAGCCGCTCCCCGCGAAGAGCCGGTGCGTGAGTTCCGGGCGAAGCGCTTCCCGCGCTCCTCTTGTCACTGATCGCCATAAAAGAGCCGGGGATGATCGGCATAAAGGAGCCAGTTTCAGGTGGGGGAAACGGGCATCCCGGCGGGGTCAAGAATGCAGGGCTTTGCCGCCGTTCGCAACCTTCGCTTTA
>Ga0335084_10003790_pt1 | contig 14837 bp, 12 predicted proteins | sample Lox_Sample_44_FD_206721 | JGI IMG/M metagenome (GOLD analysis project Ga0335084, IMG submission 206721) | Soil microbial communities from Loxahatchee National Wildlife Refuge, Florida, United States - Lox_Sample_4.4 | ecosystem: Environmental > Terrestrial > Soil > Wetlands | place: USA...
CGCATTTCGCCGAAGAGCTGGGGGGCCGAAGCTACCTGGCGACGGGTGACGATTCGACCTTCTCGCGTTACTTGATCTTCGATTTGTACAATGCCTACCAGTACCTCGATTCGACCGAGTACCATTTTCTATTGGCGGGGAGCGGGATCGGTACCCTCGCCGAACGCGGGGCCGCCTGGTTGTTCGTGCGCTTCATCGACGATCAATTCCGTACCGACACTTCATTCACCGCCACGGCGGCCTTCACACGCAAGCTGCTGGAGACCAATCTCGTCGGCGGCGCCAACGTCGCGGCGGCCGGCGGCATGCCATTCTCCACTATCGTGGAGCATTGGGCGCTCGCGAACTACGTCTCCGACCTGCCCGGGTTCACTGCGCCTCCGGAGCTGCAGTACACCTCCTGGCACCTGCGCACCACCTACGCGTCGCTCAACGTGCAAATGCCGGGGAGCTTCCCCAAGCCCTATCCCCTGACGCCGGTGGCCGGGCCTGGAACCGAGATCTCCAGGTCCGGGACGCTCAAGGCCGGATCGGGGGTCTACGCGTTGGCGCTGCAGGGCCCTGGGGAGCAGGGTTTCTCACTATTCTTGAGCGGACCGTCCGGGGCGGCGATCAGCGCCTCACTCACGCCGCGGCTCAATCTCATTCGGATCCGCTGATGCGCCGTTTCGCCCTCCTGGTGCTCGTCTGCGGCTGCGCGGCGCGGGCCGCGGCGCAATCGGAGGGCAGTGTGTTGCCGAACCTCTCCGGATCGACGCGGATGGCGGCGATGGGGGGCGTTGGCGTAGCGATCCTCGGCGACGCCGCGGCGATCTTCGATAATCCCGCGGGAATCGCGCCGGTGCGCCACGTCTCACTCGAGGCCTCGTTCGAGCCGTATCTGGCCGGCACCAACTACACGACGGCCGCCCTCGCCCTGCGCCTGGGCCAGTTCAACTGGGGGGTCGGCGGGCAGACGCTGGACTACGGCAGCGAGCCGGTGGTGGTCGGCGGGACACCCACCGGCGAGACCTTCCACGCGGTGGATCTGCTCGGGACCACCTCCCTGGTGTATCGCCGGGGTATCTTCGCGCTGGGTGGGGGCGCGACCTATGCGCGCCAGGATATCGGGCTTGCCCCGGTGTCTACCTGGGCGGGCAACGTGGGGTTGGGCGCCGATGTGTTCGAGATACTCGAGTTCGGGGTGAGCGTGCTCAATTTGGGCGGGGATTTCGGTAACGGCTCGACCCTGGGCCGGCGGACACGCGCGGGATTCACCACGAACTATGTGAATCCCCAGGCTACCTATCACTGGCTCGCGACGGTTGAAGGGGAATGGCCGGAGGGCGCCCCCGCTCAGCTGTTGGTGGGTCTCGAAGGCGGCCTGGGAAGTCGGTCGGTGGGTGTGACCGGGCGCATCGGCTATGCGACGCGATCACCGACCAGTGCCGAGTCGCGGTGGAGCGTGGGGGGCGGGCTCCGGGTGGGAAAGGTGAACCTGGACTACGCCTATCAGACGTATAACCTGGTCGGGGGCCCGACCCACCGTGTGGGGATGCGATGGTCGACGTAGTCGAGCGTCGCCGGCCGGCTTGGGGCGCCATCGTGCGCCGCCTCTTCCTGGGGGTCGCGATCGGGTTGCCGATCGCCCTGGGGCTCGCGCTCGCGATGTCTCCCGATGCCCGCTACCTCGCCCGCGCCGGCGTCGAAGAGGCCCGCATTCTCCTCAAGCGGCGCTCGATCAACCGGCTGGTGGCGGACTCGAGTGTGCCGGCCGCGTTGCGGCAACGGTTGCGCCTGGTACTCGCGGCCCGTGCATTCGCCGCGGACTCCCTCCACCTCGCCGTGGGGGAGACGTATACGACATACGTGAACGTCGGTCGCGACACATTGTTGCACGTCCTCTCGGCGGCGCGACGGGACCGGCTGCGTGAATACACCTGGAGCTACCCGATCGTCGGCGTGGTGCCGTACAAGGGATTTTTCGACGCGGCCCGCGCCAGGGACGCCCAGGCCGAGCTCGAGCGGCAGGGGTTCGACACCTACCTGCGTCCCTCGGGCGCGTTCTCGACGCTGGGGTACTTCTCGGACCCGCTGTTTTCCACCGTCGTTTCTCGCGACACGATGGAGCTCGTAGCGACGGTGATCCACGAGCTGACGCACAACACCCTGTACCTGCGCAGCCAGACTCCATTCAACGAGAGCTTCGCGGAATTCGTGGGGTACCGCGGCGCCGCGGCGTTCTTCCGCTCCCGGGGGGACACGATCGACGCCCATCGTGCCGTGGCCCGCTGGGGGGATGAGCGGGCGCTGGATGTGTTTTATGCGGAGCTGGCGCGCCGGCTCGACTCCGCCTATGCGGAAGTGCACACGCCGGCCGCGGTGGACAGCGCGCGCGAGGCGATCTTCGGTTGGGCGCGCGATCAACTGACGGGGACGGTGGGGCAGAATCTCGAGACCTACGACTGGCGCTGGTTCGCGCGGGGCCCGCTCAACAACGCGGTGGTGATCGCGCAGCGGATCTACCGGCACAACTTGAATCAGTTCGACGAGATCTTCGTCCAGGCGGGAGGGTCAATCCGGGCGATTCAAGTGCGGGTCCTGACCCAGCCGGATCAGGATCCCTACCGGGCCCTGTATTCCCGGCCGGGGATTCCCGCCAACTAGTTCCCTCTAAGACGCTCCGCCTCGGCGACCCGCTGTAGGGCGATCGCATAGGCCGCCGTGCGGAAGGTGGCACCCCGCTCCTTGGCGAGGTCGCGAACGGCCACGTACGCCTTGGTGATCGTCGCTTTCAATTCCTCGTTGACCTTCTCGTGGGTCCAGCGGTATTGCTGCAGGTTCTGCGCCCACTCGTAGTAGCTGACCGTCACGCCCCCCGCGTTGGCGAGGAAGTCGGGGATGACCGGAATGCCGCGCTCGGCCAGAATCAGATCGGCGGTCGGGGTCGTCGGCTCGTTGGCGCCTTCCACCACGACCTTGCAGTCGAGCGTCCTGGCGTTGGTCTCCTTGGTGATCACCCCGCCCAGGGCCGCCGGGACGAGCCACTCGCACGGCACCTTCCAGAGGTCGGCGTTGGTGATCGCCTTGCCGCCCTTCCACTCGGAGACCGGGCGTCGTTCGGCCACGTGCTGGAGCAGTCCCGGGATGTCGAGTCCCTTGTCGTTGTGAACCCCGCCGTCCACGTCGCTCACGGCGACGACCTTGGCGCCCTGCTCGGCGACGAGGAGGCGGGTGAGATGGCTGCCGACGTTGCCGAACCCCTGGACGACCACCCGTGCGCCGCGGAGCGGGATCCCGAAGTCGCGCGCGTACTCCGCCATCACGTACATGACCCCGCGCCCGGTGGCTTCCTCCCGTCCCAGTGAGCCGCCGAGCGACACGGGCTTCCCGGTCACGACGGCCGGCGTGTAGCCCTGCCGGCTGGAATACTCGTCGAGGATCCAGGCCATCACCTGGGCGTTGGTGTTCACGTCCGGGGCGGGGATGTCGCGATACGGGCCCAGGACGATCGAGATGCGCTGCGTGAAGCGGCGGGTCAGTCGCTCCAGCTCGAGTTTCGAGAGTTTCCGCGGGTCCACCGTGACCCCGCCCTTGGCTCCGCCAAAGGGGATGTCCATCAGCGCGGTCTTCCAGGTCATGATCGTGGCGAGACCGAGCACTTCGTCATGGTCGGCTTCGGGATGGTAGCGGATGCCTCCCTTGCAGGGTCCGCGGGCCCCACTGTGCTGGATGCGATACCCTGTGAAGACCTCGATCCGCCCGTCGTCCATCCGTACCGGGACCTCCACCTGCACTTCGCGGAACGGCGTGATCAGGATCCGCCGCATGTAGCTCTCGAGATTGATGAGGTCCGCGGCCCGATCGAATTGGCTCTTGGCGATGGCGCGGCCGGAGATCGTCGGGCGGGCGCCTGCGGCGGTGGCGGTCAACGAAACCTCCCCGGATCAGCTGTGACGAAGGCGGCGCCCGGCGAAGCGGGTCGCTGGGTGTTGAGCCTCCGACAGGGCGTGCGCGACGCTGGGCATCCGGGCCCGGCGGATGCCACCGTCGGTGAGTACTCCGGCCACGTCGGTCTGGACCTGCGGGGGCGGGGTCTCGGCCGGGTGTTCCAGGACGAACACCAGCCCCGACCCCTCGGCGGCCGTCCGAGCGGCGAGCTCGTTCCACCCGGTGTCGGGGGCGAGCGGCCGCACGGCGACGACGAGAGGAACCGCGGCGACGTCAAAGCCCGCCCGGGCCACGAGCGGCGCCCCGATCGTCTCCGCGAGGGTGCTCCACAGCGGCAACGTCGGGCCGACGGCGACGATCTGGCCGAACCGCCAGCCGGAATCCTGGATCAGCTCGGTCAGGGCGACCATCAGCGCTTCATCGCTTGGCGCCACGGGTCCGGAATCCGGAGCGAGGATCACCGCGCCGCTGTCGGCAAACCACTGTTCGCCCGGGCGCAGCTCGTCGGGACGGCGGGGGGCGTACAAGGCGTACCGGCGCGTGACCAGAATCTCCCGCTCGGCAGCGGCCCGCTGCTCGGGATGCTCCGCCGCCTGCGACGCACCCTCGAACGCGACCTCCGCTGCCTGGTACCGGCCGGCATCCCGCAGGATGCGCCCCCGCAGCTTGAGGGTCTCGGTATGGGGCTCCAGGGCGAACGCGCGGTCGATGGCCAGGAGGGCGCGGTTGCGATCCCCCAGGCGATAGGCGGCATAGCCCAGCTCGTGCCAGACGAGGCCCAGGTCCGGGTCCGCCTCGACGGCCCGTTCCAGTGTGCCCAGCGCATCGCGGTAGCGCTCCAGCTCGATCAGCGCCGCGCCGGTCAACGCGAGGGCGAAGGCGGAATCGGCGAAGTGCGCCTGGGCCGCCTCGGCGAGCCGCAAGGCATCCGCGGCGCGGCCCTGGCCCCGCAGCAGCTCGAAGTATTCGGCCCAGCACGGCTTCAGATCGGGGCTCCGCTGCAGCACCTCGCGGTACGCCGCCTCGGCGTCGGCCAGACGACCTTCCCGCGCCAACCACCGCGCCCGCGCCATCTCCCGTTCACTCGGGGCGTCGGGGAACAACTCGTAAGAGGCGGTCGTCCGCATGGCGGGCAAAGATACGCCCGCTCCGGATGCTGGCTAGGCGGCGCCCGGCCTCGCTAGATTGTGCGCCCATGGAACGTGAACGCATTCTTCGCGAGCTGTCCGAGTTTCTCCGCATCCCTTCCATTTCCACACTGCCCGCGCACAACGCGGATTGTCGTCGCGCGGCGGAGTGGGTGGCGACCGACCTGCGGCGACTGGGCTGTCGCGACGTGCAGCTCTTGGGGAGCGATACGCATCCCGTGGTCTGGGGCGTCGGGCCCGACGTGCCGGGCGCGCCCACCCTGCTCATCTACGGGCACTACGATGTGCAACCGCCGGATCCGCTCGCCGAGTGGACGTCGCCCCCGTTCGAGCCCACGGTCCGGGACGGCCGCATTTACGCGCGCGGCGCCGCGGATGACAAGGGACAGGTCTTCTGCCTGTTGCGGGCGATCGAAGCCCTCGGCGCTCCCCCCATCAACTTCCGGTTCTTGATCGAAGGTGAAGAGGAGTACGGCAGCAAGGTCCTCTTCGATCTGCTGCGCCGGGAGCCGGAGCGGACGCGGGCGGACCTGGCCCTCGTCGCCGACATGTCGTACGTCGCCCCCGGGTGGCCCGCCGTGTACAACACCCTGCGCGGGATGTGTTACGCCGAAATCACGGTTCGGACGGCCAAGTCGGATCTGCACTCTGGGGAGTATGGCGGCGCGGTGCCGAACGCCCACGAAGAGCTGCTGCGCTTGCTGGGGCGTCTCAAGACCGACGACGGCCGGATCCACATTCCCGGCCTCTACGCGGCGGTCCGACGTCCCTCGCGGGCCGAGCTCGCCACCTGGAAGAAGCTGCCGTTCAAGGAGTCGGAGTTCCTGAAGAAGCGCGTGCAGGCCAAGGCGCTCGCCGGCCTGCGGAAGTACTCAGTCCTGGAGCGCCTCTGGACGCTACCCACCTTCGAGATCCATGGGATCATGGGCGGGTTCACCGGCAACGGCGCGAAGACCGTGATCCCCGCGGAGGCCACCGCCAAGGTCAGTTTGCGCCTCGTGCCCGACCAGAAAATGAAGACCGTGGCTCGCCAGCTCAGCCTGGCCGTCAAGCGGTTCTCGCCCAAGTACATCACCGCTTCGGTGCGCGTGCTGCATGGAGCAGACCCGGCACAGATCAAGCTCGACCATCCCGCGTTCCTCCTGCTGGATCGCGCGTTCAGGGAGGTAGTGGGACGCGGCACGGTGCCGGCCCGCGCCGGCGGCTCGATTCCCATCGTGCCGGCCCTGGGTCAGCGGGGCGCCGCGGTAGTGCTCACCGGTATCGGCTTGCCGGACGACCGGCTGCACGCTCCCGATGAAAAGCTCGATGTGCAGCAGCTGTGGGATGGGATTGCGGTGTTCGGGCGGTTCTTCGAGCTGCTGGGAGAGAGAAACGACGGTAGATGAGGCGACGTTAGAGTGAAACGACGCTAGAGCAAGGCGGCGCTAGAATGAGGCGATGCTCGCCCCTATGCGCCGATTCACCCTAACGTCGCCGTTTCCTAACGTCGCCTCATCTGACGACGCTCCTATCGTTTACTCGCATTTCTCAACCGGTTGATGTCGTGCTGGGTGAGTCCCCGCCCACCGTAGCGCTCTTCGGTCCACGGGTCGCCGCGCATGTGGTAGCCGTTCTGCTCCCAGAACCCGGGAACGTCCTCCTCGAGGAACGTGAGTCCGCGGACCCACTTCGCGCTCTTCCAGAAGTAGAGGTGCGGCACCATCAGCCGCGCCGGGTACCCGTGCTCCGGCGTGAGCCACTCCCCATCGTGTTTCAGGGCGATCAGGTTCTCCGGCCGGTCGAGGTCGGTGAGGGGCAGGTTGGTCGTGAATCCCTCTTCCGCCGAAACCAGGCAATACCTCGCCTCGCGCCGGAGCCCCGCGCGCTCGAGCAGCAGCTGCACGGCCACGCCTTCGAAGCTGTTGTCGAAGCGGCTCCAGGTGGTCACGCAGTGGATGTCGCAGGCGACGGTCTTGCGCGGCAGCTGCAGCAGCTCGTCATAGCTGAGGGTGAAGGGACGCTCGACGAGTCCGTCGACGGTGAACGTCCACGTGCGGGTGTCGACGTGCGGTACCAACCCATAGTGGAGCACCGGCCACTTGGAAGTGAGGATCTGGCCCGGGGGCAGGCGATCCTTCACGAAGGGACTGCCGCCATGCCGAAGGCGCCCGCAAACCCGTGGATCACCGCCTCAACAGTGTCAGCCCAGAGGGTGTCCCGCCCGTTCCCCAGCTCCCGCTCCACCGATGTCATCACGACCCCCGGAATGCCGCACGGGACGATGCGATCGAAGGCGGCGAGCTCGGTCGTGACGTTCAAAGCGAATCCGTGCCAGGTGACCCACTGTTTCACGTGGACCCCGATGCTCGCGATCTTGCGGCTCTCGCCGCCATCCCCGGGCCGCGTCCAGACGCCGGTGTAGTCGGAATGGCGCTCGGTGGCGAGCCCGAGCGTCGCCAGACCGTCGATCAGCGCCTGCTCGAGGGTGCGGAGGTACCAGTGGAGGTCCTGACGGTGGCCATCGCCCCGGAGATCCATAATCGGGTACCCGACGAGTTGGCCGGGACCGTGATAGGTCACGTCGCCGCCGCGCTCCACCTCAAAGACGTCCACGCCGTCCGGACGGATGAGATGTTGCTGGTGGGCACCGCGGCCGAGGGTGATGACGGGCGGGTGCTCGAGCAGCAACAGCAGGTCGTGGTCGAGCCGGCCATCGATCCGCTCGGTCGCGAGACGGCGCTGCCAGGCGAGGGCTTCGCCATATGGGACGCGGCCGGCCTGTATGACCTCGAGCAGCGGTGCGGTCACGTGGCCGGTGCTCCTGGTGGCCGGCCCGTCGCCCCGCGTATCGACCAGCGACTCCCCATCACGCCGAATGCGGCGGCGGCGATCCCCCAAGCGAGGAGGCCAGGGAGACCCAACCAGCGATCCGCCAGGGCAGCGAGGAATCCAATGAGGAGCGCGCCGACTGCGGCGAGAACTGCGATCACGCCGGACTGCCAGAGGTTGTCCACCGGGCGGCTGCGCCGCCAGCCGAAGAACGCGCCGGTGCCGATGGCCGCGAACAGGCCATAGAACAGCGGATCGGCGGCGGCCTCGGCATAGAGGTCGGGGTCGAGGCGGCCTTGCAGCAGTCTGACGAGTATCTGGGCGACCGTCAGGACCGCTCCTCCCAGGCCGGCACCGCACGCCAGCGCGCCCAGCCCGATGGCGATCGGATCCTTCGGCGCCGGGTCGGTCAGATGTTCAGCGCCCGGCCGAGGGAATCGAGCGCCGCTTCGGCGATCGCCTCGGACAGTGTCGGATGGGCGTGGATGGCGAGGTCGACTTCCTCGACGGTGTACTCGTTCTCGCGGGCGACGGCCAGCTCATGGATCATTTCCGATGCATGGGCGGACACGATGTGCGCGCCGAGGATCTCGCCGTACTTCTTGTCGCGGATGATCTTGACCAAGCCGTCGGTCTCCCCGGCCGCCCGGGCTCGGCCGTTGGCGGAGAAGGGGAAACGGCCCACCACGTAGTCGAGCTTCCGCTCCTTGCACTGCTCCTCGGTCATGCCGATGCTCGCGACTTCGGGATGGCAGTAGGTCACGCTGGGGACGTTGTCGTACCGGATCGGGTGCGGCTTGTGCCCGGCGATCGTTTCCGCCACGACGACACCCTCGCGGCTTCCTTTGTGGGCCAGCATCGGCGGGCCGGCGACGTCGCCGATAGCGTAGTACCCCGGGGTCGTGGTCTGGAGGTTCTGGTCGACTTTGATGACGCCGCGGTCGGTGAGCTGGATGCCGCACTCCTTGAGCCCGATGTTCTCGGTATTCACCGCGCGGCCGGCGGCCATCAGCACCACGGCAGCCTCGACCTGTTGCTTGGCGCCGCCGGCTTCGACGTCCAGCGTGACCTTGTCCTTCCCCACCGTCGCCTTGGTGACCTTGGCGGCCGCGATCGTGGTGATCCCGCGCCTCTTGAAGACTTTGGCCACCGCGTCGGAGGCCTCGGTGTCCTCGAGCGGCAATACGCGGGGCAGCATCTCCAGCACGGTGACCGTCGAGCTGAAGGCGTTGAAGACATCGGCGAACTCCATCCCTACGGCGCCGGCGCCGACGATGGCGATCGATTTGGGCGCCTGTTCCAGGAACAACGCCTCATCCGAAGAGATGACGGTGGTCTTGTTGATCTCGAGACCGATCTGGGGAATGCCTTTCACCCGGGACCCCGTGGCGATGACGACCGCCTTTTTTGCCTCCAGGACGTCGGCGCCGACCTTCACCTTTTTTCCCGGCTGCAGCACGCCCGCACCCTTGACCACGGTGATCTTGAACTTCTTCATCAGGAATTCGACGCCCTTCGAATTCTGGTCGGCCACTTTGCGCGAGCGCTTCATCGCGACGCCGTAATCGGTCTTCACCTCGCCCACCAAAACGCCGAACTCCGCGGCGTGACGGGCCTGGGTGGCGAGCAGGGCGGAAGAAAGCAGGGCCTTGGTCGGGATGCAGCCGATGTTCACGCACACCCCGCCGAGCTTCTCTTTCTCGACGACGGCGGTGGCGAGCCCCAGCTGCGCGGCGCGGATGGCGCAGACGTAGCCGGCGGGGCCCCCTCCCAAAACGATCACGTCAAAGGTGTTCGGCAAGACCCCTCCCAGTGCGAAATGCGAAGTGCGAAGTGCGAAATGCCGAGGCGAGCGCTGTGGCGGCTCCCGGATATCGAATCGGGGCCGTCCACTTCGCATTTCGCACTTCGCATTTCGCACTTCATAACATGGCCAACGGATTTTCCAGCATCTGCTTCAGCGTCTGCAGGAACGCGGCCCCGGTCGCGCCGTCGATCACCCGGTGATCACAGCTCATCGTGATGCGCAGGCGCCGCCGCGGGACGACCGAGCCCCCGACAACCACCGGCCGTTGGACGATTGAGCCGATCGCGATGATCCCCGCCTCCGGCGGGTTGATCACCGCGGTGAACTGGTCGATGTCGAACATGCCGAGGTTCGAGACGGAAAAGGTGGAGCCCGTATACTCGTCGGGGGTGAGGCGCCGCTCTCGCGCCCGCTGCGCCAGCTCGCGCGCCGCGGCGCCGATTTCGGCCAGCGACTTCCGGTCCGCGTGACGGATCACCGGCGTGATCAGGCCGTCCTCCACCGCGACCGCCATCCCGATGTGCACCTCGTTCCAGTAGCGGATGTGGTCGTCCTGGAACCAGGCGTTGCAGGCGCGATGCCGGGCCAGCGCCAGAGCGGTCGCCTTCACGATGATGTCGTTGAAGCTGATCTTCTTGCCCTGATCGCCGAGCTCCTGGTTCAGGGCCTCGCGCGCCTCGGCGGCCCGCTCCATGTCCACTTCGGTCGTGAGGAAGAAGTGGGGGACGGGGCCGAGCGAGGTGGCGAGTCGCTTCGCGATCGTCTTGCGGATTTGGGTGAGGGGGATGTCTTCGTACGGGGCCCCCGTGGAGACGGGGGACGCGGGACGAGGGACGGGCGCTGCTCTGCTGGCAGCCACAGCCGCGGGGGCCGATGCGGTTTGCGCGCGGGCTCCTTCGAGGTCGCGTCTCACAACACGTCCTCCCGGTCCCGAGCCTCGCACCAGATTCAGATCGACGCCGGTCTCTCGAGCGATTCGCTTGGCGAGGGGTGACGCCTTGATTCGGGAGCCTTCCGCCGCGACGGCTACAGCGGGTGCTGGCGCCGCAGCGGCAGGCGCCGCAACAGGTACCACACTTCCCGCTTCCCGCTTCCCGCTTCCCGCTTGGGCTGCGGGCGCACTCGGTGCCGCCCCATCGACCTTCTCCCCGGGCGCCCCGATATACGCCACGACGTTCCCGACCGGGACGGTCGCTCCCTCCGCCACGACGCGCTTGAGCAGCTGACCGTCGGCCCGCGCGACCAGCTCCATCACCGCTTTGTCGGTTTCCACCTCGGCCAGGGTCTCGCCGGTCTTGACCCCTTCACCCTCCTGCTTGGTCCATTTGACCAGCCGCCCTTCCTCCATGGTGGGCGACAAGGCTTCCATGACGACCTTGGTGGCCACGGGGGGCTACTCGAGGTAGAGCACGCGCCGGGCCGCCGCGACGACCTTGTCGGGCGATGGCTTGGCCGCGCGCTCCAGCAGCTTGTTGTAGGGCATCGGGACGTCGGCCTGCGTGACTCGGAGCACCGGGGCATCGAGCAGATCGAAGGCTTCCCGCTGAATCAAGTCCACCACCTGCGCGCCGATCCCGGCGTGGGGCCAGCCTTCCTCGACCACCACCGCGCGATTGGTTTTGCCGACCGACCCGAGGATGGCTTCCTCGTCGAGCGGGCGCAGGCTCCGCAGGTCGAGCACCTCCGCGGCGACTCCCTGCTCGGCCAGCTGGTCGGCGGCCTTCAGCGTAGGGGTGACCGTCTTGGAATGGCAGACGAGGGTGACGTCTTTGCCGTCGCGCTTCAAGTCGGCCTTGCCGATGGGGACCAGCACCTCGCCGTCCGGGACCTCGCCCTTCGTGTTGTAGAGCATTTCGCCCTCCAGCACGATGACCGGGTTATTGTCGCGGATCGCGGACTTGAGGAGTCCCTTGGCGTCGGCCGGCGTCGCCGGGGCCACGACCTTGAGACCCGGGATGTGCGCGAGCCAGGACTCCCAGGCCTGCGAGTGCTGCGCCCCGAGCTGCAACGCCGCCCCGTTCGGCCCGCGGAATACGATCGGCATCGGAAACTGTCCACCGGACATGTACAGCATCTTCGCGGCGGAATTCACGATTTGATCGAGCGCGAGCGTCGCGAAGTTCCAGGTCATGAATTCGATCACCGGCCGCAGGCCCCCCATCGCCGCCCCGACGCCGATCCCGGCGAACCCCAGCTCGGCGATGGGCGTGTCCACCACCCGCTGCGCGCCGAACTCCTCGAGCAGGCCGCGACTCACCTTGTAGGCGCCCTGGTAGACCCCCACCTCTTCTCCCATCAGGAAGACGTTGGGATCGCGCTGCATCTCCTCCCGCAGCGCCTGGTTCAGCGCGTCGCGATAGGTGATCGTCGGCATCGCGTCAGTCCGCGAGCACGTGCTGAGTCAGCTCGGAGAGCTCCGGGTCCGGGCTCTCGTCGGCGAACTTGACGGCGGCGTCGGCTTCGGCGTGTACGCCCGCGTCCAGCTCATCCAGTCCTGCCTGGTCGATCACGCCCTGCTCCATCAGCTGATGCGCCAGCTTCGCGATCGGGTCCTTCTTCTTCTGCTCTTCGACCTCTTCCTTGGTCCGGTAGACGCCGTGGAGAGGATCGGACATCGAGTGGCCCATGAACCGGTAGGTCCGAACCTCCAGCAGAGTGGGGTGGCCGCCGTTGCGCGCCCGCTGCGCGGCCCGTTCCACGGCCGCGTAGACCTCGAGGACGTCCATTCCGTTCACGACCTCGCCCGCGATGTCGTAGCTGCAGGCGTGCTCGACCACATCGGTCACCGCCGCGACCCGCTCAAAGGCGGTCCCCATGCCGTAGCGGTTGTTCTCGCACAGGAAGATGACCGGGAGCTTCCAGACCGAGGCCATGTTCACGGCCTCGTGGAACGCCCCGATGTTGACGGCGGCTTCGCCGAAGTAGCAGAGACAGACCTCGCTCCCCCCCCGGTACTTGATCGCGAAGGCGATCCCCGCGGCGAGCGGGATATGTCCGCCCACGATGCCGTGCCCACCCATGAACCGCCGGGCGGCGTCGAACAGGTGCATGGAGCCGCCTTTCCCTCGGGAGCAGCCGGTCACCTTGCCGAACAGCTCGGCCATGACGGTGTTCGCGGTGATTCCCTTGAGGAGGGCTTGCCCATGCTCGCGGTAGGAACAGATCACGTAGTCGTCGGGTTGCAGCGCGGCGATCGACCCGACTCCCGAGGCTTCCTGACCGATGTAGAGGTGACAGAATCCGCCGATCTTGCCGAGGGCGTAGGCCTCGGCGGCCTTCTCTTCGAAGCGGCGAATCAGCAGCATCTGCCGCAGCATCCGCAGGTGCAGCTCGGTCTTCGCCGGATCTTTGGCCGTCGGGGCCGTTGCGGTCGCCATCGTCTGATTCCCCAGGTTCAGGGAGTCGCGGTGGCGGACGCCACCTGCTCCCATGCGTGGTAGCTGGAACGGACCAGCGGACCGGCCTCGACGTGGCGGTAGCCCATCGCCTGGCCGATGCGCCGGAGCTCGTTGAACTCGTCCGGCGTGTACCAGCGGGCGATCGGGAGATGCTGGGCCGAGGGTCGCAGGTACTGACCGATCGTCAGAATGTCCACGTTCTGGGTTCGGAGGTCCTGCATCGCGACGAGCAGCTCGTCCCAGTCTTCGCCCAGCCCGCAGATGATTCCCGACTTGGTGAGACCGGCGGGGTGCATCTCCTTGGCGCGACGGAGCAGCTCGAGCGCCCGCGCATACCGGCCTCCCGGACGGGCGATCCGATAGAGGCGGTCGATGGTCTCGAGATTGTGGTTCAGGATGTCGGGGCGGGCGTCGACGACGAGCTGCAGCGCTTCGGCCGAACCCTTGAAGTCGGGGATCAGCACCTCGATGGAAGTGTCCGGGAGGCGGCGTCGGATTTCGGTCACGCACGCGGCGAAGATCTCCGCACCGCCGTTCGGCAAATCGTCGCGATCGACGCTGGTGATCACCACGTGGCGTAACCCCATGGCGACGACCGCCTCCGCCAGCCGCACCGGCTCGCCGGCGTCGAGCGCGGCGGGTGTGCCATGGGCCACCGCGCAGTAGGCGCAATTCCGGGTACAGACGTCGCCCAGAATCATGAACGTGGCCGCGCGATGCTCCCAGCATTCCCCGATGTTGGGACAGTGGGCTTCCTCGCACACCGTGTGCAGCCGCAGCTCCCGCATCATCTGCTTGAGGGTGACGTAGTTCGCCCCCCCTGGGGCTTTCACCTTCAGCCAGGAAGGCTTCCGTGCGGGGGTGAGCTGAACGAGCGGTGCGGCCATGAAGTGTGTGAAGATAGCTTGGAATTGCAGGGGGGGTAGCCAGAGGGCGCGAAAATCAACCTCGCGGTTGAACGGCTAACCGAATCGTCCTACCGAAAATGGGCTCAGGTCGACGGTCGAGCTGCCGGACTGTAACAACTCAGCGATGATATCGCCGGTGAGGGCGGCGAGCAGGATCCCATTACGGCCGTGACCGGTCGCGTACCACAGGCCCTGCACTTCGGGATCCGGGCCCAGGATCGGAAGGGAATCCGGAGTGACCGGGCGCAGTCCGGCCCACGTCCGCGCCGCGGGCAGGTCGCGGAACGAAGGGCAGATCGCGGTGACCACACGGCGAATCTGTGCGAGGCCTTCGGCCGTGGTCTGGGAAGCGAATCCGACCTGCTCCATCGTGCTCCCGGCGATGGCCTCATTCCCGCGAGGGACGATGTAGCCGTGTCCGTGATAGAAGACCCCGCGAGGCAGAGCTGTCGGCCACGCCGTCGCGAGCATTTGGCCTCGCATCGGCTCGACCGGGAGTCGGCGCGGCAGCCCGGCGACTTCGGGAGACCAGACGCCAGCCGCCATGACGACATGCTCGCACGGCACCGTCTCACGCGCGGTACGGATTGCGGTGGTGCGTCCGCCGCTAATGTCGATTTGCCGGACCGCGTCATGCGTCACGGCCGCGCCCAGCCGTCTCGCGTCCGCCAGCAACGCGCCGGTCAGGGCCTGCGGGTCGAGGGCTCCGTCTTCGGGGGCGAACAACGCGCCCTGGCAGGTCGAGGCGAGGCCGGGCCAGCGCTCCAGCACGTCGGTCGGGGTCAGCCAGTCACAGCGCAGGCCGGCCTGGCGCTGCATGGCGACTTGTTCCTCC
>Ga0335084_10003791_pt1 | contig 14834 bp, 13 predicted proteins | sample Lox_Sample_44_FD_206721 | JGI IMG/M metagenome (GOLD analysis project Ga0335084, IMG submission 206721) | Soil microbial communities from Loxahatchee National Wildlife Refuge, Florida, United States - Lox_Sample_4.4 | ecosystem: Environmental > Terrestrial > Soil > Wetlands | place: USA...
TGCACGACCACCAGGCCAATCCGCATGTGCACCTGAGCGTGCGGATCGAGTCCAAGTCGGGCCGGCGCCTCAATCCGCGCAAGGCCGATCTCCATCGCTGGCGGGAGTGCTTTGCCGAGCAACTGCGCGACCTCGGTGTCGAGGCCGAGGCGACGCGGCAAGCAACCCGCGGTGTCGCCCGCAACTACGATCCGATCTGGCGCATGAAGGCCAGGCAATCCGGTCGCCAGGTGATCCTACGCCCCGGTATCAAGGCGGGTTCGGCAGCGCTCGGCTCGCGGCAGTCGGCCGCCCAGTCATGGCGTCACATCGCGTCGGCACTCTCGGAATCCGCACTTGCAGCCGACCGAAACCTCGCGGTGGCGATTGACCACCACGTCTCGAAGGTCGAGCCGAAGCTCGACCGCACGGGCCGTGTCAACGTGGATCGCGCCGCGCCCGGACGCTAGCGAACTGTCACTCGGCGCTGTGGCACGACGGCGCGCAGACCATCTCCGTGCGACCCAGGATGCGCTTGGACTTCAACGAAGCGCTCTGCCGATGGGTGCCGCAGAGGAAGCACGAACGGGTGTTGGCGACCCCGGTAAACGGGGAACCGGAAGTCTTGGCGGAATAGCGAAGGCCGTCTTCGGAGACTCGGGTTGATGCTGACTTACTCATGGGCGTATTGTCGCCGGGGACGCTGGGCGCTTCCCATCCGGCCCACAAAGGCCTTGGGCAGGCGCTGACGGCGCTGAACAGCGTCGACACGTCCCTCTACGGCGTCGACACCCGGGTACGACCGTTGAGGCTGCAGCGCGCAACCCCGGTCCGCGTGGGGCACTCGAAACGCAGGGCTCGCCGCTACGGGTCAGTCAATGTCCTCCAACGCGGCCAGGATCTTGGCGACATCGCGCCGGCCCAGCGATCGCACCGCGGCAATGCCTGGCATGTTCGCGGCGCGCGGCCGCGCTTCGCCGCTTTCCCACTTGTAGACGGATTGGCCCGAGGCGCCGAGCAGCTTGCCCATGTCTTCGGCCGACAGGCCCAGGCGCTTGCGATGCGAGGCCAAGCCTTTGGGGCTGAACCGGAAGCCGGCGTGCCCGTCGTCCAGCTGCGGCTGGCGAGACGGTGCTCGCACTTTGCCGGCGCGCCGCAGCTGCTGCTCGAGCGAGTCGGCGCGGCGCTTGAGAGCGGCGATCTCTGAGCGGTAGTGGCTGACGGCTTTTCTCAGGGGCGCAGTGTCCGCGCGCACGACCTTGCGGGCGAGACGGGCGATTTCCGATTTGAGGAGTGAGGCGGCATTGGGCATGGAGGGCGAGGATGTACGAACGGCCGACAGCTTAGCGCGGCGCCATCGCGGCACATGGGACACAGGCGCGCTCTGATCCGCCTCAGCGGCGCCGAACCACCGTTTCAGACTGAATGCGGCCTGCCAGGTTCGGCAGTTGAACGACAGGTATTGCCAAGATCTGCCATCGGACGTTTTCCGAACATCCGTCCGCTGTACGTCTCAAACTTGCCAGTCAGCGGTGCTCGAATCGATGACATCAGTCTTTGGCGACGCGGGCGACCGGCCAGCGCCAGCTTCTACAGGCGGCGAACGGGGACTCCCGACCCACTGCTAGCACTCGCTCGCCCAGGTTCGCAACCCGCAAGCTGACTCAGAGTCGTTGCAGTTTGCGTGCAGCACCCGCGTAGAGCACCTCTCGCATCGCCGCGGAGGCACGTGCGTGGAAAGCAACCGCTGTGGGATCGAAATCTCGGGCCGGCACGGGGGTGCGCTCAAAGTGCCCGTAGCGGTCCTCACCACGCACCAGCGCCGCGCAATCCCAACTTCCCACCACCTGTTTGGTCGCTGGCGGCATGAAATGCATCGACACGCCGATGCGCCGATCCGAAGACAGATTCGGCCCCGACCCATGCGCCAGGCAATAGTTGTGCAAAGACATCTGCCCGGACCGCAAAGGCATGAAAGCGGCGCGCGACTCATCCAGCCCGGAAATCGACTGCCCGCGTGTCAGCATGTTGTCGTCGTCGTAGGTATCCTGGTGCGACAACGTCTCGCTCAGGTGAGTTCCCGGCATGACCTTCATGCACCCCGCCTCGACGCTGGCATCTGAAATGGCGAACCAAGCCGTGACGACGTTACGCGAAGACAAGCCCCAGTAGGTGTTGTCCTGGTGCCAGGATACGAAGCTCTTCGAGCCGGCGTCCTTGATCCAGAAGATGGTGCTCCAGCACAGAATGTCGGGCCCGATGAGTTGTTCGATCGGGTCCAGGACGCGCACATCGCGGATCAGGTCATCGAGCCACTTGAACAGCAAGAAGGCCCGGCTACGCTGCACGGCCTCGAGCTTCCCGCCCTGGCGGGCCTCGACCGCCTCGAGTTGACGTCGCAGCCCAAGCGCTTCCGCCGCCGGCATCACCGGAACAGGGCAGACGTAACCGTCACGGTTGTATTGCGCGACTTGTTGTGCTGTGAGCAGCATTGATTCGATCATACAAAGTATGGGTTGGTCGGCCACGGGGTGCTGCCGCCCCCAGGCAGTTGGTCCACCGCAGCCGGAATCAGGTCATGCATCGCTAGCCGAGACAAGCAGCGAAGGCTTACCCGAAAGCGGACCCCCGGAGCACATGTCGCGCGGGGTGGCGTATGCCCCGGACATAGGGCGATGTCTGAGCCATCGGCAACGGGCATCACCCTGTGTGTTCCGCATTGGGGCTCGGCTGCTGCTAGCGCCGCACATACCAGCTATGCGCTCGAGGCAGATGGCTCGCCCCGGCTCATCGCACTAGATTCAGCGCACACGGACGCAGAGTGACGTGGTTACCGATGACCACCGCGGCGTCCCGCCGGAGACACCATGAATGGCCATCAATCCAGCTTGCATCGATCTAACCTGCCTGAGAGGGTCCAACCCGTTCAGCCGCCCGTTTCGGACGCCGATGCGGTGTACCGAAAGGTCCTGTTTCGTCTTCTGCCGATGTTGGTGATCGTCTACATCATCGCCTACATCGATCGATCGAACGTTGGCTTCGCCAAGCTCGGTTTCATGCAGGATCTCGGGTTTTCGGACGCGGTCTTCGGCATCGGTGCCGGCGTCTTCTACGCCGGCTACATGATCTTCGAGATCCCGAGCAACCTGATGCTGGCGCGGATCGGGTTCCGAAAGACGCTGTTGCGGATCATGGTTCTATGGGCGGTGTGCTCGGGCTTACTGGCTGCGATGTCAAGCCCAAATTCGTACTACTTCGCTCGTTTCCTGCTTGGAGCCGCAGAGGCCGGCCTCTTCCCGGGTGTGCTGCTCTATCTAACGTACTGGGTGCCGGTGTCCAGGCGCTCACGCTTCACGGCAGTCTTCATGGCTGCGATACCGCTGTCGGGCGTGATCAGCGGGCCGCTGTCGGGTCTGATCATGCACACCATGGATGGCTGGAACGGCCTCAAGGGATGGCAGTGGTTGTTTCTCATCGAAGGCGCGCCGGCCCTCGTGTTCGCAATCGTCGTCTTCTTCTATCTCCGGGACACGCCTGCGACTGCGGCATGGCTGACTCCAAAGGAACGCAACCTGATCGAGCATGACCTGGAAGCGGATCGAGCGAAGACAGCGGGCGCCGAGCACAAGTCGTTCACCGATGCGCTGCGCTCGCCGCGTTTCTATCTGCTCGTCGGCATGGGAGTCGCGCTGCTGGCCAGCGCGTCCAACGTCTCGTTCTGGCTGCCGACGATCATCCAGCGCTCTGGGGTCACCAACGTCTGGACGGTCGGTGTGATGTCAATGGCTCCATTCATCGTCGGCGTCCTTGCGCAGCAATGGGTTGCCCGTCGTTCGGATCTGCACAACGAGCGCCGCTGGCATGCCGCCGCGTGCGCAACGGTCTCGGCGCTCGGTTGGTGCGCTCTCCCACTGGTGTCGTCCGACCCGACGTTGTCGCTGCTCGCACTCACCGCCACGGCGGGCGGAACGTTTGCGACCATGGGGCCGTTCTGGGCGCTGCCAGCCATGTACCTGAGCCGACAGGCAGCCGCGGGTGGCATCGCTCTCATCAGCACGCTGGCCGGAGTCGGAAGCTTGGTCAGCCCAGTGATCGTCGGCTGGCTGAACGGGGCGACCCACACGCTTGCCGCAGGGCAGTTCTACCTCGCAGCACTCTTGATGCTCGGAGCTGTCACCGTGGTCGCCATCGGCCCCCACGACGGCAAGCGGCATACCACCAACGACGCAGCCACGTAGGCATAACACGGCGGGCATAGCTGGCCTGTTGGGTTGTGTTCTGGCACCCCAGCGGTGCAGTTCATAGACTCGAGGCCATTCCGAGTTCGCTTCCTAGGAGACAACATGGACGATCTGACTCAACTTAAGGTCAGCATTGCTGACCACATCGCGACATTGACGATGGACAGCCCGCCCGTCAATGCATTGACGCGTGTGTTGAACGATGAACTGACTCTCGCGCTGGACCGTATTTCCGAGCTGGACGATGTGCGCGTCGTTCTTCTCACCGGCGCCGGCAAGGTCTTCTGTGCTGGGGCGGACCTCAAGGGGCGAGCCGAGATCATCAAGGGGCCCGGCGACTTGCCCGCGCATTCGCGCCGGACTCGCGAGTGCTTCCACGCGATTCGCGAATGTGCCAAGCCGGTGATCGCAGCCATCAATGGCGCCGCACTCGGCTCCGGGCTTGCGATGGTCGCGTCGTCCGACATCATCGTCGCCTCGGAGAAGGGTTCACTGGGTATGCCGGAGGTGGACGTCGGCCTGTTGGGAGGTGCGCGCCATGCGATGCGCCTTTTCAGCCACTCGAGACTGCGGCGCATGGCGCTGACCGGGATGCGGGTCGATGGCGCGGAGCTATATCGGCTGGGCGTGGTGGAGGCTTGCACGACGCCTGAAAACCTGTTGCCGACCGCACTGGAGATCGCGCGAACCATCGCGAGCAAGAGCCCGGTGTCCACCCGCATGGGCAAGCACACGCTGAACGTGATCGAGGACATGAGCCTGCGCGATGGGTATCGCTACGAGCAGGACATGACCGCGACCATCGGCAAGACCGAGGACGCCCGGGAGGCGCAGCTTGCATTCAAGGAAAAGCGCGCCCCTGTCTTCAAGGGCCGCTGATGACCTTGGTCAACGGGCCGTCGTGAAACGTTCGGGCATGCAGTCCGAGTAGATGCGGCCCTGCGGCCTCTGGCGTCGCATCGGCGACCCCTGGATGGGGCCGAAGGTGCTTCAATCAGTGGCCAGCACAACCCCCGGTGGCGCGCATGTCGCGGGCCGCCCGTTCACACCAAGGGAGACCACGATGTTCACCGAACACTCGCCCAAGACCCGCGACCTCGTGCAGCGCCTGAGCGCGTTCTTCGAACAGCACATCTATCCGAACGAGGCCCGCCATCATCACGAGCTCGACTCTTTTCGCCGGGCTGGTGATCCCTGGCAGCCGGTGCCGGTGGTCGACGAGCTCAAGGTCATTGCCCGCCGATCCGGCCTGTGGAACATGTTCCTGCCGCATCCCTACAAGGGCCAGGGTGGCATCTCCAACCTCGACTATGCGCCGCTATGCGAGGTGATGGGGCGGGTGTCTTGGTCGGGCGAGGTGTTCAACTGTTCGGCGCCGGACACCGGGAATATGGAGACGCTGGAGCGGTATGCCACCGACGCGCAGAAACAGCGCTGGCTCGAGCCGCTGCTCGACGGGAAGATCCGCTCGGCGTTCCTGATGACCGAGCCGGCGGTGGCCTCATCGGATGCGACCAATATCCAGTGCAGCATCCGGCGCGAGGGCAGCGAATACGTCATCAACGGCCGCAAGTGGTTCAGTTCTGGTGCAGGCAGTCCGCGTTGCGCGATCTTCATCGTGATGGGCAAGACCGACCCCGACGCGCCTCGCCACGCGCAGCAATCGATGGTGCTGGTGCCGCGCGACGCCAAAGGTGTGACCGTTGTGCGCCCGCTCACGGTGTTCGGCTACGACGACGCGCCGCATGGCCACATGGAGGTCGTGCTCGACAACGTGCGAGTGCCGGCCGACAACATCCTGCTGGGCGAGGGCCGTGGCTTCGAGATCGCGCAGGGTCGCTTGGGGCCTGGTCGCATTCACCATTGCATGCGTTCGATCGGCGCGGCCGAACGCGCGCTGGAGATGATGGTCGACCGCCTGCAGGAACGGGTCGCGTTCGGCAGGCCATTGTCCGAGCAATCGATATGGCATGAGCGCATCGCCGAGTCGCGCTGCCTGATCGACCAGGCGCGGTTGCTGACGCTGAATGCAGCGCACCGAATGGATGTCGCCGGCAACAAGGCGGCCCGTGCCGAGATCGCGATGATCAAGGTGGTGGCACCCAACATGTCCTGCAAAGTCGTGGACTGGGCGATCCAGGCACATGGCGCTGCCGGAGTCAGTCAGGACTTCTGGTTGGCCGAGGCTTATGCCCACCAGCGCACCGTGCGCATCGTCGATGGTCCGGACGAGGTGCACCGCAACGCCATCGCCAAGATCGAACTGGCCAAACGCGCCGCGTTGCGGCAATAGCTCAGCTCAGCAGGCAGGATCGAGCGTCCGCAGCGACACGCGCCGCCGGCGTCTTGCTGGCCGGCCGCGCGGGATCACACCCGTTCGACGATCAATGCGATGCCCTGCCCGACTCCGATGCACATCGTGCACAACGCGTAGCGAGCCTTGATGCGGTGCAGTTGATTGACCGCCGTGGTGATGAGGCGTGCGCCACTCGCGCCGAGTGGATGCCCCAAGGCGATCGCGCCGCCGTTGGGGTTGACTCGGGGATCGTTGTCAGGCAAACCCAGCTCACGCAGGACGGCCAGGCCCTGCGCAGCAAAGGCCTCGTTCAGTTCGATCACATCGATCTGTTCGAGCGTGATGCCCGTCAGCGCCAGCACTTTGCGCACCGCGGGCGCGGGGCCGAAGCCCATGATGCGGGGAGCGACGCCGGCGGTCGCCATGCCGACAACTCGGGCGCGGGGGTTCAATCCATTCTGCGTCGCCGCCGCCTCGCTGGCGAGCAGCAGCGCGCAGGCGCCGTCGTTGACACCCGACGCGTTGCCCGCGGTCACCGTGCCGTCAGGGCGCACAACGCCTTTGAGCTTCGCCAGTGCCTCCATGGAAGTCTCGCGCGGGTGTTCGTCCTTCGACACGACGATCGGATCGCCTTTCCTCTGCGTGATCGTGACCGGCGTGATCTCCGCGTCGAAAAAGCCTGACTTCTGCGCCGCCACAGCCTTGAGCTGCGAAGCGAGCGCCATCCGGTCCTGCGCTTCGCGTTCGATGCCGAAGTCGAGAGCAACGTTCTCTGCCGTTTCGGGCATGGAGTCGACGCCGTACTTCTCCTTCATCAGCTTGTTGACGAAGCGCCAGCCGATTGTCGTGTCGTAGACCGCGTTGCTTCGCGAGAAGGCCGATTCGGCTTTGGGCATCACGAACGGGGCGCGGCTCATGCTCTCGACCCCACCGGCGATCATCAGCTGGGCCTCTCCCGCCTTGATGGCCCGCGCGGCTGTCCCCACCGCATCCATGCCCGAGCCGCAGAGCCGGTTGATCGTGGTCCCCGGCAGCTCCAGCGGCAGACCCGCCAACAGCGAGGACATGCGCGCGACGTTGCGGTTGTCTTCACCCGCCTGGTTGGCGCAACCGAAGATCACGTCGGTGACCACCGCCCAGTCCACTTCCTTGTTGCGCGCCACCAGCGCCTTCAACGGGATAGCGCCCAGGTCGTCGGCGCGCACGGTGGACAGCGCGCCACCATAACGGCCGAACGGGGTGCGGATGGCGTCGCAGATGAGGGCGGCGTGAGACATGGAGATCCTTTGCAGGGGATTGAATACGATGACTGAGCAACGAGTGACGGAACTTCGTGTGGCAATCGAAGGGTTGACTTGCCCTTGCGCTGAGATGTCAGTCCAAGGTGATCTTGCCCTTGGTCACGACGCGGTGCCACTTGTCGAATTCCGCCTGCATCGTGACCTTGTAGTCCTGCGGTGTTGACGTCATCGCGATCACGCCCTGCTTGAGGAACTGCTCCTTCACTTCGGTCGATTGCACGGCAGCCACGATGGCATCGCGGAACTTCTTCTGCACATCGGCCGGCACCCCTGGCGCGGCGATGACCCCGTAAGTCGTGTCCATCACAACTCCGGGATAGCCCGCTTCCTTGGTTGTGGGGACGTCGGGAATCTGTGGCGCGCGGGTCGGGCTGGCCACCGCGAGGACCTTCAGCGTCCCGGCAGCGACATGGGGCAGTACGTTGAGCAAGTCCACCATGGCAATATCGATCTCGCCACTCAGCAGCCCGGTCACCGCTGGTGCCGCGCCCTTGTAGGGCACGTGCGTGATGTCGATGCCGGCCTCCTGCTTGAGCAGTTCGGCGCCGATGTGCGGTGTGGTGCCCGGGCCGGCGGAGCCATAGTTGAGCTTGCCTGGCGACGCCTTTGCCAGCTTGATCAGGTCGGCCAGGTTGTTGGCAGCAACCTTCTTGCCGACGACGATGACGGCAGGTCCGCGTGCGACCAGCGTCAGGTACTGCACGTCGGCGAGGGCGTAGGGCACCTTCATCAGGTTCGGCATGCCCGCCAGCGGGCCCTGGGCCGTGAGCGCAAAGGTGTAACCATCCGGCGTCGACTTCAGTGCGGCATCGACACCGATGGTCCCGCCGGCGCCGCCCTTGTTGTCCACGATGATGGTCTGCTTGAGATCCTCTCCGGCCTTTTTTGCGACCAGCCGCGCGATCACGTCGGCCGGGCCGCCGGCTGCATAGGGGACGACGAGACGAATCGGCTTGGAAGGCCACGCTTGTGCATTGGCGGTCTGGTTTGCAATCGAGAGGGCCGCTGCGGTAATGCATAGGGCTGCGAGTTTCAATGTCTGTGCCATGTTGTCTCCTGTAGCGAATGAGCCGAGTTTGATCGCCGAGGCCAGGACGAGTAAGACATCGACGAGACAACTCAGCTATGCGATGACAGCAAGCAGTGCTCGCGATATGTGGCCGGACGCATGCCAGCCTTGCGGGCCTGCCGGTAGGCAAATCCGCAGTGGGTGCCTAGAGTCACCGGCAACCCATCGATTCCGAAGGATCCCCCGATGAACCCCAATGCCGGCCCGCTCTCCCATGTCAAGGTCCTCGACCTCAGCCGCATCCTGGCCGCGCCTTGGGCAGGTCAAGTCCTCGCGGACTTGGGCGCCGAAGTGATCAAAGTCGAACGCCCGGGCGCCGGTGACGACACTCGCTCCTGGGGCCCACCTTTCCTGAAGGGGGCTGATGGCAAGGACACGAAGGAAGCTGGTTACTACTTGGCAGTGAATCGCGGCAAGCGGTCAATCACGGTGAGCTTGGACAAACCAGAGGGCCAACGAATCGTGCGCGAACTGGCGCTCAAGGCGGACATCGTGCTCGAGAACTACAAGGCCGGCACGCTGGCACGCTATGGATTGGATGAGGCGTCGCTGCGCAAGGTCAACCCTCGGCTGATCTATTGCTCCGTGACGGGGTTCGGCCAGACCGGTCCCCGGCGCGATCAGCCGGCCTACGACTTCCTGATTCAGGCGATGGGCGGCCTGATGAGCGTGACTGGTGAGAAGGACGGCAAACCCGGCGGCGGTCCGCAGAAGGTGGGCATTCCGATCGTCGATCTGATGACCGGCATGTACGCCGCGGTGTCAGTGCTGGCGGCATTGGCTCGGCGCAACGAAACCGGCAAGGGTGACTACATCGACATCGGCATGCTCGATGTTCAGGTCGCGACGCTGTCCAACCAGGCGATGAACTACCTGGTCTCAGGCAAGGTGCCCAAGCGCAACGGCAATGCGCACCCCAACATCCAGCCGCAGGACGTCTACGCCTGCGCCGACGGCGACGTAATCCTCGTCGTGGGCAACGATGGCCAGTTCGCAAAACTCTGCGAGGTGTTCGGACGTGCAGAGTGGGTCAAAGACGAGCGTTTCTCCACAAACGCTCAACGCGTTCGCAACATCGGCGAGTTGTCACCGCTGTTGCGCGACCTGTTTGCGGAATGGGAGCGCGAGCGCCTGATCGCTGCGCTCGATGCCGCTGGCGTGCCTTGCGGGGCGATCAACACGGTAGCCGATGTCTTCAAAGACCCACAGGTCAAGGCGCGCGGGTTGTTGAAGCACGTGCCGCACCCGAGTGGCGTGGACGTGCCGCAGGTGACGAGCCCGATGCGCTTTGTCGATGCGCCTTTGCAGACGCAAGCCGCACCGCCTCTGCTGGGTCAGCACAGCGATGAGATTCTGGCCGAACTCGGCTACCGCGCCGCGGACATCTCAGCGCTGCGCGCTGCAGGAGCAATCTGATGACACTGAGACTGCATTGGTCCCCCAAGTCGCCGTACGTACGCAAGGTCATGATCAGCGCTCACGAGTTGGGTCTTGTCGAGCGCCTGGAGCTTGTACGGTCTGTGGCGGCGATGCTCAAGCCGAACGAGCGATTGATGCAGGACAACCCGCTGTCGAAGATTCCGACCCTGGTGCTGGAAGACGGCTTCACGCTCTTCGACTCGGCCGTCATCTGCGAATACCTCAACGACCTGGGTGCGGGATCCCTTTTTCCCAGGCTGGGCGCTGACAAATGGCAGGCGCTGCGCTGGCATGCCTTCGGCGATGGTCTTCTCGATGCACTGATCCTGTGGCGCAACGAACGCGAGCGCGAAGTGCCGCTTCCCGCGTTGGTCGATGCATTCGAACTGAAGACGCGCGCCTCGCTGAAGCAGCTCGACGACGAGGCACAAGCACTCAACGAGACCCCGTTTGCGATCGGACACATCACGCTGGGATGCGCGATGGGCTATCTCGACTATCGCTTTGACGCCTTCGGCTGGCGCGGTGTCGCACCTCGCCTTGCCGAGTGGTATGCCGAGATCCGCGTGCGTCCTTCCTTCCAGAACACGGAGCCGATCAATGGCTGAGCAAAGAGACTCGCCCGACAGCGCTCTGCCGACCGACAAAGCGGTGGTCGTCATCGGTGCGGGCACGATGGGCAGCGGCATCGCTGAGGTGGCAGCGTGTGCCGGTCATCGCGTGTTCCTGCGTGACACAAGCGCGGCTGCGTTGGAGCGTGGCATGACGCAGATCCGGCGCAGCCTGGACAAGCGCGTGGAACGCGGCCGCCTCGACGCCTCGCAACGTGACACCATCATCTCGCGCCTGCAGCCGGTCAACGCCGAGGCCAACTTGAACGGTGTCGGTCTCGTCATCGAGGTCATTGTCGAGAATTTGGACGTCAAGGTCGCGGTGTTGAGTCAGATCGAGTCCGAGGTCGAACCCGACACCATCATCGCGACCAATACCTCGTCACTCTCGATCACCGCGATTGCCGGGCGCCTGTCGCGGCCTGAACGGGTGGTGGGCATGCATTTCTTCAACCCGGCGACCGTGTTGCCGTTGGTCGAAGTGGTCGGTGGCGCAGCGACGGCATCCGACGTGATGCGGACCGTCTTCGCAACCGCGAAGGCATGGGGCAAGGTGCCGGTGACGTGTCGCTCGACACCCGGCTTCATCGTCAATCGCGTTGCGCGGCCTTTCTACGGTGAAGCGTTGCGCCTGCTGCAGGAGCAAGCCGCCACCCCCGCGACCCTGGATGCCGTGATGCGAGAGTGCGGCGGTTTCAAGATGGGTCCGTGCGAACTGATGGACCTGATCGGGCACGACGTGAATTTCGCCGTCACGAAGTCGGTGTACCAGGGCTTTTTCGAAGACCCGCGCTACAAGCCTTCGCTGGTCCAGAAGGATCTGGTGGATGCTGGCTGGCTCGGCCGGAAGAGTGGTCGCGGCTTTTTCGACTATCGCGAAGGTGCCGCCGTGCCGACGCCGGACGAAGTGGGGTCCAGGGCCAGCGTGCCGAACACCGTGTGCATCGAGGGCGACCTGGGCCCGGCGACATCGCTCGGAAGTCTCCTGCTGCGCCAGGACGAGACCACGGTGGAGCGACGCGACGGCGCTGGGCTGCTGCGCGTGGACGGCTTCGCGCTTGCGCTCAGCGACGGGCGCACTGCCACCGAGCGATCGGTGGCTCTCGGTGAGCCCGTCGTGCTGTTCGACCTCGCCGCCGACTACGGTGCCTGCTCGCGCGTGATGCTCGCCTCGGCAGCGCAGGCAAGTGACCAGCACCTGGCAAAGGCGATCGGTTTGTTCGTGCTGCTGGGCAAGAAAGTGTCACTCGCCGCTGACGTGCCCGGCATGGCCGTGACGCGAACCGTGGCCATGCTGGTGAATGAAGCCGCCGATGCAGTCCAACAAGGCATTGCATCTGCAGACGATGTGGACGCCGCAATGCAAAAGGGCGTCAACTATCCCATCGGTCCGATGGCTTGGGGACGGCAGACTGGGTTCGGCCACATCGCCACCGTGCTACGGCATCTCGCGCAAGCATACGGGGAGGATCGATATCGGACCTCCTCGTGGCTGCAACGTGCCGTTCACGCGACACAGGCCCTCGGAGCGAGCCGTGGCTGAACTAGTACACATTGAGAAGCAGGGCAAGGTTGGCGTTGTCACGATCGCTCGTCCGGAGCGACGCAATGCGCTCAACCTACAGGTGAAGCACGAGATCGTCGGGCACTTGCACACGCTGGCCCAGGATGCCGACGTGGCCGCCATCGTCCTGACAGGCGAGGGTGGATTTTTCGTCGCTGGCACCGACATCGCCGAGATGGCAGAGATGCGACCGACGGATCATCTGCGGCTTGGCACCGACCGCGTCTTTCATGTTGTCCGTCAGTCGTCGAAGCCCGTAATCGCAGCGGTCGAAGGCTATGCGCTCGGCGGCGGTTGTGAGCTGGCATTGGCCTGCGACATGATTGTGGCTGCCGACGACGCGCAATTCGGTCAGCCGGAGATTCGCGTCGGCATCATGCCCGGCGCAGGGGGCACGCAGCGCTTGCTGCGTACCGCAGGCCGCTACAAGGCACTGCTGTGGTCCTTGACGGGCGAGACTATTCCGGCGCGTGCAGCGTTCTCCGCCAATCTGGTGAGCGAACTTGTGCCCAAGGGTCAGGCGCTGTCACGCAGTCTCGAGATCGGCTTGCAGATCGCCGCGATGCCACCGCTTGCGGTGCAGTCGATACGCGAGGCAATGCGCCTGGGTGCAGATGTGTCGCTGGAGACGGCCCTTGCGCTGGAGCGGCGCTTGTTCGAGCGACTGTTCGACACCCAAGACCAGCAGGAAGGGATGCGCGCATTTCTGGAGAAGCGGCCTCCGATCTATCAGGGTCGCTGAACACTCTGGCAAGAACAGCCAGCGATCAGAGATACAGCGAAGCTGGATTGTTGACCAGAATCTGCGTCACCAGGGCATCGCTGGTCGTCCAGCGCTTGAAAGCACTGAGCAGACTTGTGGCGTCGGGGACTGGCGTGACACGCAGGTGTGGCCAGTCACTGCCCCACAGTAGCCGCTGCGGATTGGCTTGCAGCAACGCGCCGTGAAACGGCTTGCCAATGTCGATGTCCGACACTGTTAGCAAATTGCGATAGGCACAAAGCTTCACCCAGGCATGGCCGGACGCCACCAGCGACAGCAGACACGCAAAGCCAGGCTCATTGATTCCTGCCGTGGCATCGAAACCACCCATGTGGTCAATCACCACCGGCACCGGTAATTGGCGGACGTGGTCGGCGATGTCGGGCAGCACCTTGCAATCGGTCCACAGCTCGGCATGCAATCCCGCATCAGCCAGATGCGGCGCCAAAGCCAGGAGATCGGCGAACGAAGCACTGCCCGCAAAGTTGGCCCCGGCGCCGCTGCGGTGACTAAAGCGTGCGGCGCGGATGCCCTTGTCGCGCAGGCCTGTCAAGGTTGGCAGCGTGTCGGGGCGCAGCACGATCACGCCGCGCAAGTTCTGGTACAGCGTCAGTGCATCGAACAACAACGAGAGATCATTGCCATACGCACTCGGGTGCACCAGGACGCCGTGCGACAAGCTCAGGCGCGACAGCAGCGCCAGGTATTGTGTAGCCACCGCTTCTGGCGGCGTGTAGCTGCGATCTGCAGCGAGGGGAAACCGATCGTAGGGCCCGAACAGGTGAGCGTGGCAATCCCAGCCACTCATTGGATTTCTCTTTGCGGGAGCGGGAACGCGGGTCGTACCCCTTCGGGCAGCGGAATTTCATGCGCATTGAGCGTCATCGCGACCATGGTGTAGTAGCCCACCAGTGCCGTCAGTTCAACCAGCTTGCGCTCGCCCAGAAGGGCCAGCGCGTTGGCATAGGTGCTGTCCGAGATTGACTTGATGCGGTTGAGTTCGGTGGCCACCTGAACGACCACCATGTCCTCTGCCGACAATCCCGCCGGAACCGCTTGGGCCAAGATCGCATCGATGACCTGCGACTCGATGCCGACCTTCTCGGCCTCCAAACGGTGGGCATACCACTCGAAAGGAGAGTGACACGCGCGCCCAGTCACCAAGATTGCGAGCTCCGATTGCCGCGGCGTCAGCGTCGTGTTGTATCGCAGCAGCTCGCCCAAGGCCTGCCAGCGATCGGCCAGTTCAGCGTTGTGCAGCGCCGCTCGTAGCGGTCCCTGGATCTTGCCGCGGCGGCCGGAGACGATCTTGTCGTAGACGCGACGCTGGTCCGGATCCATGGTTTCGGGTGCGGGTAACGTGATGCGGGCCATCGAGATCTCCGAAAGGCGAGCTCGAGCTTAGCCGCCCCATCTGCAAGGAGCCACGCCGTTCGCGCGTATCTCTGCTATGCCTGTCCGGTCACGGCCGTGGGGTGCCACATGCCTGCCCTGGCCATGTCGTCGACGATGTCGACGATCCGCGACGCCACGGCCGTCACCGCGCGGGCGGGGCCCTTGGATTTGGACAGCGCCATTGCGACCGTGCGCT
>Ga0335084_10003792_pt1 | contig 14833 bp, 10 predicted proteins | sample Lox_Sample_44_FD_206721 | JGI IMG/M metagenome (GOLD analysis project Ga0335084, IMG submission 206721) | Soil microbial communities from Loxahatchee National Wildlife Refuge, Florida, United States - Lox_Sample_4.4 | ecosystem: Environmental > Terrestrial > Soil > Wetlands | place: USA...
CCGGCCAGCACCATCGAGGTGTAGCCGATGACCTCGCCCTTGTCGAAGCCGATGCGGTCGACGAGCGGCAGCGTCCCGATCATCATCAGCGCCGAGAGCCCGCCCGCGATCAGGCCAAACACCAGCACGGTCCGTTTCATGACTCCTCCTGTCGTGGACACGTTGGGTCCACCGGGGCGCAGACTACGCGGAGCCCGGGTCGCCGCGCGTCATCCTTTCGGGTGATTTCGAGCCTCGGCGCGAAGAATCACGCCTTCGGGTGACTACGGAATCAGCCCGGCCGCCTTGCCCAGCTGCACGGCCTGCGTCCGCCGCCTGGCGCCGAGCTTGTCGAACACACGGCTCGAGTGCGTCTTGACGGTGTTCTCGCTGACGAACAGCTTGTCGGCGATCTCCCGGTTGCTCAGGCCCGAGGCGATGAGGCCGAGGATTTCGAGCTCGCGCGGCGTGATGCCCAGCTCGTCCACGCGCGCCTGGTTGACGACGAACGGCCCGGCGGCCGGGACCGCGACCTCGCGCACGACGACGACGGGGGGCTTGCGCGTGAGCGTGACGCCGAGCCAGATGCCAAGCCCGGCGAACACCGCACCCACGATGGCGCCATAAATCTCGACGGAGTGCTCGACGACGAGAAAGCGGTACTCGGTGAGGCGAAGTGCGGCGATGAGCAGGCCGCCGGCGACACCGTACACGACGATTTCGCCGAGCGCTCGACGGCGTCGCATCGGCGGCGGCAGCGAGTCGGTCGTCACAGGGCACGGATGATACCGCGCGGCGCCGCGGGTGGTAGCATCCCGCCTGACCAGGAGACGACACGATGCCAGAACAGGTCGGGTTCATCGGATTGGGCGTCATGGGCCGGCCGATGGCCAAGCACATTCTGACGAAAGGCTATCCACTGACGGTGTACGGCCGAAGCCGCGGTCCCGTCGACGAGCTCGTCGCGGCCGGCGCGCACGCCGCGTCGTCTCCCGCCGCCGTCGCACGCGTCTCCAGCATCGTCATCACGATGCTGCCGGATACGCCGGATGTCGAGTACGTACTGACCGGGCCGGAGGGCGTGCTCGACGGCATGGCGCGCGGGACGATCGTGATCGACATGAGCAGCATCTCGCCTGTGGCCACGCGGCGCCTCGCCGGGGGCGTCGAACTGAAGGGCGGGTTGATGCTCGACGCGCCGGTGAGCGGCGGCGAGATCGGGGCGATCAACGCGACGCTGTCGATCATGGTGGGCGGCGACGCAGGCGCCTTCGAGCGCGCGCGGCCGGTCCTTGCCTGTATGGGCCACGCCGATCGCATCGTCCACATCGGCGAGGCGCCGGGCTCCGGGCAGATATGCAAGGTGTGCAACCAGATCGCGATCGGCGGCGCGCTCGCGGGCGTGAGCGAAGCGCTCGCGCTCGCGCGCAAGGCCGGCGTGGATGCGGCGCGCGTGCGGCAGGCATTGCTCGGCGGCTTCGCCTCGAGCCGCGTGCTCGAGGTCCACGGCGAGCGCCTCCTGACCGGCAACTTCACGCCGGGGTTCCGCACGCGGCTGTATCAGAAGGACCTGCGGATCGCCAACGAGACCGCCGCCGCGCATGCTGTCGCCGTGCCCACGGCAGCGATTGTCACGCAGCTCGTGAACGCGCTCGTCGCCGCCGGGGGGGCGGATCTCGATTACTCCGCGATTGGGACGGTCATCGCGAAGATGTCCGGCCTCTGACGCCTGTCTTCTTCACCACGTAGGCCACGCCGGCCTGCCGCGTCACTCGCTCCTGAGCGCGTCCAGCGCGCTGACGCGCGTCGCGCGGCGGGCGGGCACGAGCGCCGCCATCATGCCGACCGTCGCGAGAATCACGGCGACGGACACCAGCGCAATCGGATCCGCGGGCGTGACCTCGTGCAGCATCCCCGTCAACGTGCGGGCCAGCCAGAGCGCCGCGATCAGGCCGGCGACGAGTCCGACCGAGACGACGACGAGGCCGTCCCTGAGCATGAGCCGCAGGACCTGCGCCCGCGTCGCGCCGAGCGCGACGCGCACGCCGACCTCCCGCGTGCGCAGGCCGGCGCCGTACGCCATGACCCCGTAGACGCCCACGGCCGCCATGATCAACGCCACGAGCGCGAACACCGCCAGGAGCGCGGCGCTGAACCGTGGGCCGGCGACCAGCTGCGACACTTCCTCGTCGAGGCTGCGCACGTTGAACGGCGGCATCTGGGAATCGAGCGACAGCACGAGCGCGCGCGCCGGCGCGGCGAAGCTCGACGCATCCGATCCGCGGACGACGATCGTCGGGCTGCCGTACCACTGCAGCACCTCGGTGTTCTGTCGAAGCGGCAGATACGCCGTCGGCCCTGGATCGGCGCCGGGCGCCGCCGGCCGGACGTCCGAGACGACGCCGACGACGCGCCGGTTGCCCGTGCCTGAGTACAAGAGGTTGCCGACGGCGCCGCGATTCGGGAACTGGCGTCGAGCGAGCTCCTCGGAGATCACGACGACCGGCTCGGCGCCGGGCCCGTCGCTGGCGAGAATCGTCCGGCCCGTCAGCAGGTGCAGGCCGGCCGCCTCGATGAAGCCGTCGCTGACCATGTGCACCTGGGCGGTGGGAGTCGTGAAGGGATCCGGCGGCGACGCGATGGCCGTCGCGCTGAACTGAAACCGGCCCGACGGCTGGCGATTCGGCATCGTGGTCGTCAGGCCGATCGCGCGCGCCCCGTGCAGCTGCCGCAGCTGCTCGAGCAGGCGCTCGTCGAAGGCCAGGCGCGCGGCCGGCGTCGGGTAGCGCGACAACGGCAGGTTCACCTGGAACGCGAGCGCTCCGTGCGGATCGAACCCCTGGTCGACGAGCACGAGACCGACGAATGAACGCAGCAGCAGGCCGGCGCCAACCAGCAGGACCATGGTCAACGCCAGCTCTCCGGCGGCGAGGAGATGGAGCCGCCGGCGCGGCGATCCCGTGACGGCGGCCAGGCGCGATTCACCGGCGCCGCCGAGCGCCCGAATGGGATCGACCGCGAGCGTCCTGCCCGCGGACAGCACGCCGAACATCAGACTCGTGACGGCGGTCAGCACGACGGCAAACGCGAGCACCTCGCCGTTGAGGGCGGCGCCCTGCAGCCGCGGAATGTCCGCGGGCGCGAGCTCCAGCAGGACGCTGAGCCCCGTCCGCGCCAGCAGCAGTCCCGCGACGCCGCCGAGCGCGCCGAGCACGAGTCCCTCCACGAACAGCTGTCGAACCAGACGCGCGCGTCCCGCCCCGAGCGCGAGCCGCACCGAGAACTCGCGCTCGCGGCCCGCGCCGCGCGTGAGCAGCAGCAGCGCGATGTTGACGGTCGCGATCACGAGCACGAAGCCGACGGCCGCGAGCAACACCCACAGCACCCGCCGAACGCCGCCGACCATCTGGTCCTGCAGCGTCCGCACGACGAGCGTCTGCGGAAAGCCCGGCCCGCCCGCACTGGCGAGACGGTCCGTGCCTTCCTGCACGACGCCGGCGACCGTCGCGCCCGGACGCAGGCGCGCGACCACGGGCAGCACCATGCCGCGCGTGCCGCCGACCTCGAGCACGACGGGGACCCAGAACGCGGCTTCGGGTGTGGGGAAGCCGAATCCCTCGGGCATCACGCCCACCACGCGGTAGGCTTCGCCGTCCATGGTGATGGACGAGCCGAGCACCGAGGGGCTCGACGCGAAATGCCGCGCCCACATCGCATGGCTCAGCACGATCTCGTGCGCGTCGCGTTCTGCCGCGTCGAACGTCCGGCCAATCTCCGGCGCCGCGCCCAGCAGATCGAAGAGGTTCGGCGTGGCCGAGATGCCGGTGAGCCTGAACGGCCCTTCCGTGGACGACAATGTCAGCGCGCGGTCGTCATAGATCGCCACCGCGGCCAGCGTCGTCGAGTCCGCGGCCCATTCGAGCGCGGTCTCCACCGGCAAGGCATCGAAGCCGACCGGTCCGGCCGGTCCGCGCGCCTCGATGCGGAACTGCACGACGCGATCGGGCTCTGGATACGGCAGCGGGCGCAGCAGCACGGCGTCCACCACCGAGAAGATCGCGGTGGGCGCACCGATGCCGAGCGCAAGGGTCGCGATCGTCACGGCCGCGAAACCGGGACGACGGGCGAGCAGCCGAAGGGCGAGACGGATGTCAGCGATCATGGGCTGACGCCATGGTAGCGTAGGGCCCTGTTCGGAGGAGGTCGATCATGCGGGCGCGCCGTCTTCCGCTTATCGTTGCGTGCCCCTGGCCCGGGACACCGACTGGCGGAAGCTCGGGCTCATTGAGTGGCGGGTCAAGCAGGGTTCTGCTCTACAATTGCCCGCAAGAGGACACATCGGGATGAGACGGACAGCTTGGATGGCAGGGTTAGTTGTGGTGGCGGCCGCGGTCGTGGCCGCGCAAGCCGGCAAGGTGGTGAAGTCGTCCGACGGCGCGTGCCAGGCTACGGTGCCGGCCAGCTGGATCGCCGGCTCGCTGCCAAGCACGGCCAACTCCGCCGACAAGAGCCTCACGATCGTGGTCAGCTCTCCCAAGATGATCGATTCGTTCGACGAGCTCAAGAAGACCGCCCAGACCGTGTACAAGGAAAGCAAAGTCACGAAGGACTCCGCGACCGAGTTCGAGATGCAGGGGAAATCCGTCACCGGGACGCCGGACGTCTATCGGGCGATTCCGGGCGCGGCCGGCAAGTACTGCATTGCGGAGGTCACGTATCAGAGCGGGACGGCCGATGACGTGCGGAAGATCGCGCTGACGCTCAAGGCGACCGGCAAGTAGCGCATTCCGGAGGTTGACCATGTCGAGTTCACGAACCACCAATCGGGGAGTCGGCGTCGTCCTCGGCGTCGCGGCGTGCGTGCTGGTTGCGTCCGTTGTCGCGCGCGCCCAGCGCGGCGGGGGCGGCGGCGCGGCCGGGCCGCCCATCGTGCCGACGACCGCCAGCTCGCTGGTCTCGCATCCCGAGCTGTACGTCGGTCAGCAGGTGTCGCTCCTGGGCACGGTCGAACAGACCCTCACGCGCACGACGTTCACGGTGGTCCAGGGGAAGACGCCGATGCAGAAAGACCTGCTCGTGATCGCACCCAACCTCCAGACGGCGCCGGAGACGAACGCGTACGTCACCGTCGTGGGCGAGGCCGTGCGCTTCGACCCGGCGGAAGTCGCGCGGCGGTTGCGGGGCTACACCCTCGATCTGCCGCCTGACGTCATCGAGAAGTACAAGGGCCAGCCGGCCGTCTTCGCGACGGCGGTCATCAACGCCGCCAACACCGATCTCGCGAAGAAGCCGATCGTGCCGCCCACGCCCGAAGAGGAGGCGCTCGACAAGCTGATGAAGCAGGTGAGCCCCGGCTTCACGGCGCTGCGCCAGAGCCTCGATTCCTCCACGACGAACACGGCGCTGGAAAAGGCGAAGGAACTGAAGGGCTACTTCGGCGAGGTGCAGACGTTCTTCACGAAGCGCAACACGGCCGACGCCATCGGCTGGGCCACCGAGGCGCAGAAGCTCACCGACACCATCGGCATGGCCGCCACCGCCGGCAAGTGGGACGACGCGAAGGCGGCCGCGACGACGCTGAACGGGCTCTGCGGCCAGTGCCACACGGCGCACCGGGAGCGGATGGACGACGGGACGTATCGCGTCAAGGGATGAGGCTTCTAACTTCCAACTTGACGAGCGCCAGCGCCCGCTACGGCACGCACGACTGGCACCGATGGTTGTTCTTCGATCCCAGGCTCTCGAGCAGCGCAATCGTGTCCGGGTACGGCGAGATGCGTGAGACCGGCCCGTTCGCCATGTCGGCCGTCGTCTGACCGCGGCGGCTGACGGCCTTGACGTCGGCGCCCTTGGACACCAGGTACTTGATGAGATCGTTGTCGCCGCGCGCCGCCGCGTTGTGGAGCGGCGTGTAGCCCTGCGCGTCGCGCGCGTTGACGTCCGCGCCCAGCTCCTCGACGAGATACTTGACCGCGGCGACCCACGCGTCCGGCGCGTGCCGGTGCGCGTTGCCCGCGAAGCCCTCGCCGTACTCGGAGCCCGACGCCGCGTCGATCGGCCACGTGCCCGGGCCGCCCGCCGGCACCGGAGGCAGACCGGACTGATCGCCGCCGGCCGGGAGCGGCGCCTGATCGGGCGGCACCGCGCCGTCGGTCACCGGGCCCGCGCCACGGCCGCCTGCGCCGCCGCCGCGTCCAGCTGCCGCTGCGCCGCCACCACCGCCGCCGCGTCCACCCGCACCGCCGCCGAATCCGCGCCCGCCGCCGCGTGCGGCATTGAGCGTCGGGATGTTCGGGTCGGCGCCGTACTTCACGAGCAGGCGCATCGCGTCGACGTCGGTCGCGTACGCCGCGCGCCAGAACGCCGTGGAGCCCGCGGCGTTCGTCAGACCGCAGTTCGCGTTGCCGCAGTCGGTGTAGACCATGTACCAGGGATGCACGCGGATGCGCGCGTTGACGTCCGCGCCCTTATCGAGCAGCGCCTTCATGACGTCGAGGTAGGTCGCCTGCTGCCGCTCCATCTCCTGCGGCTGCGGGAAGCGCGTGCGCGGCTGCCACATCGCGTTGACGGCCGCCCAGAGCGGCGTCACACCGTGGCTGTCGGAGGCGATGTTCACGTCGGCGCCGCGGTTGATGAGCTCCATCGCGACGTCGAACTGGCCGTTGATGAGCGCGACGAGGAGCGGCGTGTGGCCGTCGCCCGTCTTCTCGTTGACGTCCGCGCCGGCGTCGAGCAGCACGCGCGTGGACTCGACATAGCCCTGACGCACGGCGTGGTGCAGCGCCGTCAATCCGCCCTTCGCGGAGATCTGCGGCGCCGGCCCGTCCTGATTGAGCCGGTCGATTGCGGCCTGGGCGCCGCCCTGGCCCGCGGCCGGCGTCTGATCGAGCCCGGCCGAGCCCAGCGTATTCGGGTCCATCACCGGCGCGGCGGTCGGGGCCGCGCCCGCTCCGCCGGCGCCACGGCCGCCTCGGCCGCCGCCGGCGCCCGCGCCCGCCGCCGCCGTGGGCTCGGGCGCCTTGCCGGTCGTGTAGAACTCACGCATCGCCTCGATCGCCGTCTGCATCTGCGTCGGCGTGGGCGTCTGGCCCTTCGGCACCGACGCCGCGAGGATCTGGCGCTGGAGGGCGGCCGCCTGCCGATCGGCGGCGCTCTGTTTCTGAAGGTCGACGGACTTCGTTCGCGCGTCGACTTTCGCGCCGTGCTGGATCAGCACCTTGATGACGTCGGTGCGGTTCGACTCGGTCGCGAAGATGAGCGGCGTCTGATCCCACTCGGATTCCTTCGCGTTCACGTCCGCGCCTTTCTCGATGAGCGCGGTCACGGCGCCGACGCTGCCCGATTCCGCGGCCAGGTGCAGCGGCGTCACGCCGCTCGTCGATGTGCGCACGTCCGGGCTCGCCCCGGCGGCGAGCAACGCGCGGATGACCGCGGTGCTGCCGTTCCGGCTGGCGAGGTGGAGCGGCGTGTACTGACCGATGCGCGTGCCGGCCGTGACGTTCGCGCCGGCGTAGAGCAGCATCTCGGCCATCGCGGCGTCGCCGCGCTCGGCGGCCCAGTGGAGCGCCGTCATGCCGTCCGGACGCGGCGTGTTGACGTCGGCGCCCTGCTTCAGCAGCGCGCGCACGGCGTTGAGATCGCCATGGCTCGCGGCGTCCGCCACCGGCGACGCGACGGGGCCCTGCGCGGACGTCCCCGCGACCGCCACGACCCACGCGCTGAGAAGATACAGACCGACCCGGCGAACCTTCGTCATACGCCTCTCCGTGATTAGGCGAGTGAGAACTCGCCCGTGCTGTCGCCGAACGTCTTGATGTCGTCCATGCCCAGCCGGTGCATCAGCGTGAGCATCACGTTCGCCATCGGCGTGTCGTCGGCCGCCTTGAGGTGCACGCCGCCCTTCAGCTGGCCGTTGGCGTGGCCGAACAGCACGAGCGGGCAGCGGCGATGGTTGTGGACGTTCGAGTTGGCCATCGGCGAGCCCCAGATGATCATCGTCTTGTCGAGCAGCGACTGCTCGCCGTCCATGGTGTTCTTCATCTTGTCGAGGAAGTACGCCATCTGGCTGACGCGGTAATGGCAGATCTTGTTGAACTCCATGATGCGCGGCTCGGTATCGCCGTGGTGCGACGCCGGGTGGAACGGCTGACTCGAGCCGCTCTCCGGGAACACGCGGTTCTGCGCGTCGCGGCCGGTCTTGAACGCGATGACGCGCGTCATGTCGGCCTGGAGCGCCAGCACCTGCAGGTCGAACATCAGCCGCATGTGCTCGGAGAAGGAGTCGGGCACGCCCGCCGGCGCGTCGGGCAGCTCGCGCGATTCGCCGCTCGTGTTGCGCGCCTCGATCATCTTGATGCGCCGCTCGAGCTCCTGGATGTCCGTGAGGTACCGGTCCAGGCGCGCGCGGTCGGTCGGGCCGAGCCCGGTGCTGATGCTCTTCACCTCGGCGTTGATCCAGTCGAGGATGCCGCGGCGCGTCTGCAGCCGCGCGGCGCGCGCCTCGGGCGTGCCGCCCGCGCCGAACAGCATGTCGAACGCCACGCGCGGATCGCGGATCATCGGCAGCGGCTCGTTCGGCGACGCCCAGCTGATCGAGTCCGTGTAGGCGCACGAGTAGTTGTAGGTGCAGCCGCCCGCCTGGTCGAGGTTCTCGATGCAGAACTGCATCGACGGCATCGGCGTCGTCTGACCGAACCGCTTCGCGTACATCTGGTCGAGCGACGTGCCGGCCCAGATGTCGGAGCCCTGCGTCTGCTTCGGGTGCGACTGCGTCAGGAACACCGCGCTCGAGCGGAAGTGGTCGCCGCCGATCTCCGGCGCCGTGAACGCCTCCGCCATGCGCACGTCGGTGTTGCTGACCATCGTCATGTACTCGCGGTACGCGTCGACGGTGCTGAACGGGTTGTCGGGCACCAGCTTGAAGTCCCGCCCGGTCGTCTCCGGCGCGAAGAGGAACTTCGCCTCGCCGATCTTGGTGCAGCCGGCCTGGCCGTGCACCTCCTCGATGCACACGAGGCGGGTCGCGGACGGCTCGGCCTTCGTGCTGCGGCCCAGTCCGGCGGGCACCATGGCGTCGAGGAACGGCAGCGCCACGGTGACGCCCATCCCCTGCAGGAAGGTGCGACGAGGAATATGAGTGCCAGTCAGGAACGGCATCGGCGTGATCTCCTCAGCTCAGTTGTGGCGGTCTTGGCCGCCTGCGGACTTCCCGGCGGGTGCCGTGACGGGTTCCGCGCGCTTCATGCGAAATGCGTCGCTCTTGACGACGCCCAGGATGAACGAAGACATGTGGTAGTCGTTCTTTTCCGCGGCCGCGGCAATCGCGCGGACGGTCGGCTGATCGAAGTACTCGACGCGCCGGCCCAACGCGAACGCCATGAGATTTTCCGTCAGCGTCCGCACGAGCGGCGCCGGGCGCTTCAGGAGGAGCGCCGAGAGCTCGGCCGGCGACGACACGGGCGACCCGTCGTAGAACGTCCCGTGCGTGTCGAGCGGGCTGCCGTTCTCGTGCAGGCGCCACTTGCCGGTCACATCGAAGTTATCGAGCGCAAGCCCAATCGGGTCCATGAACCGGTGGCAGGAGGCGCAGGTCGGGTTCGCCCGGTGCATCTCCATGCGCTCCCGGGTCGTCAGCGTCCGGCCGTTCTTCGACTCCGACGTGCTGTCGAGCGGCGGCACGTTGGCCGGCGGCGGCGGGGGCGGCGTGCCGAGCAGCACCTCCATCACCCACTTGCCCCGCAGCACCGGCGACGTCCGGTTGGCGAGCGACGTCTGCACCAGGACCGAGCCCTGACCGAGCAGGCCGCGGCGCGTGCTGTCCGGATAGCTGACCTTGCGGAATTCCTCGCCGGCGATGCCCGCGATCCCGTAGTGCCGCGCCAGGTCCTCGTTCATGTAGCTGTAGTCGGCCCGGTAGAGGTCGAGCGCGCTCTTGTCCTGGCGCACGAGCTCGTTGAAGAAGGTGATGGTCTCCGTCTTCATGTCCTGGGCGAGCTCGTCGGTGAAGTTCGGGTAGTAGTTCGGGTCGGGATGGTTCTTGTCCAGATCCTGGAGCCGCAGCCACTGCGCGGCGAACCGGGTGCCGAGCGCGGCCGACCGCGGATCGGCGAGCATGCGCTTCGCCTGCTGCTCGAGCGTGGCCGGCACAGACAGCTGACCCTTGCCGGCGAGCGTCAGCAGCTCCTGATCGGGCGGCGTGCCCCACAGGAAGAACGACAGTCGCGACGCGAGGTCGTAGTCGCTGATCTTGAACACGTCGCCCGGGTGCACGTTCGCCGGCTGATCCTCGAGGCGGAAGATGAAGCGCGGGCTGGCGAGCAGCGCTTCGAGCGACGTCCGCACGCCGTTCTCGAACCCGCCCTTGGCGGCGCCCGAGTCGTAGAACTTCATCAGCGCGTCGGTCTCGGCCGGGTTGATCGGGCGCCGGTACGCCGTCGTGCCCAGCTTCGTCACGATCGAGCGCGCGCACGTGCGCTCGTCGGCCTGGGTGGTCGGCCGGCAGGTGAAGATCTTCTGGCGGCTGGGATTGTCGGAGACGCCGGTGATGTTCTTCGGCCCGCGGATGGAGAGCTGGCGCAGATGGGGCAGCGTCGTGATGCCCGTGCCGCCCGACCCGCCGCCCGCGAACGACCAGTCGTGCGGCCGGATCAGATCTTCGTACGGCCCCTCCGAGCGGCGCACGAACGCGGCGGAGACGACATGCTCGCCGGCGCGCACCTTCACGGGATCGGTCGGCATCGGGATGCCGCCGCGTCCGTCGGCGCTGCCCGACGGCTGCGTCTCGTAGCGGACGAGCGCGACGCGCTCGCCGTCGATCGAGATGTCGAGGTCCTCGAAGCGCGAGTTGTTGCCGCCGATGAACTCGGGCACGAACACGTACTCGCCGTCGGCGGGGAAGACATGCGTGACGACCATCCCGCCGCGCGTGCCGTACGGCGCGCCGTCGAGGTGGTCCCAGGGGTGCTGCGACTCGTAGGTGGACGCCGTGTAGGTGCGGTCGACCGACGGCGCGGTCCGATCGCCCACGGCCATGCGGCTGATTTCCGCCGCCGCGTTCAGGTACGCCTCGATGAGCGTCGCCGAGATCATCTGCTCGTCGGCGATGTTGTCGAAGTTCGCGCTCATCGAGTCGAGCGGCAGCCAGTCGCCGGAATTCACGTCGAGCGCGAGCAGGTCCTTGATGGCGCTCGCGTACTCCGTGCGGTTGAGCCGCTGGAACGTCCGGCCGCCGGGGTTCGGCTTGGCAGCCGCCGCGGCGTCGAGCCGCGTCTCGAGCGCGTTGATGAGCCCGTTGTAGCTGGCGAGGTCCGGCAGCGGCGTCGGCGGCGGCGGCATCATCCCCGCGCGCAGCCTCCGCACCATGCGCTCGCCGACCTCCGGATACTTCGCGACGTCCGCGATCTTGAACGTCTCGAACTCGAGGCCGCCGGTGTTGTTCTTGTTCTGGTCGTAGTGGCAGTCAACGCACACCGACTGGACCAGCGTGTCGGGATCCATGGCGGGCGCGGCGGCCGTGGCCGCCTGCGTTTTGCCGCTCGTTGTCTGCGGGGCCTGCGGCGCACGATCCGCCGCGGCTCTGGCCGTCACCGCCACAGCCAACCCCACCGCCATCACACACGCCCACTTCGCGCCCATCATCCGTCCTGACTTGAAGTTAGCGACCCCTGGCCGATGTATGAATTCGGCCAATATACACCCGAATCCGCCGCGTTGGAGGCTCTCCGGGGGTATGCATGCCAGACGCCAATTGCCCCGCTCCATGGATACGACGGCGCCCCGGCCGGCGTTGTCAGAATCGTGATTCTTGGCCCCAAAACGGCCGCCAAAAGCCTCCAAAATCGTGGCTATCGGATGACCTGGGGCACCGCGCCGAGCCCCCACCCCTGCGTCTTTGCGATACGGCCCTTCGTCGTGAACGTCCGGCCGCCGAGGTCCAAGGTGACCGTGTACTCGCCCAACGGCGCCCACTGATCGAGGAGGTTGCCGCGCCCCGCCCCTGCGCCGCGGCCGGGGCCCGCGCCGCCAGCGCGCAGGTTCCACACCACGGTGTTGATGCCGGCGGCGCCGCCGCCCGCGAGCCGCGCGACCTCCTGTCCCGCGGCGCTGGTCACGACCACCGCCGCCCGCGCCGTGGTCGCGGTCTTCACGTAGTAGCGAATCACCATGCCGTTCGGCTCGTTCGGCGCCTGCAGATGCCGCTGGCCGAAGAGGTAGTCGTTGGCGCCGAACGACCACGTGATGCGCTCGACCGCCGGCTTGATCGCGAACAGGTGCACGTCCTCGGCGAGCACGGCGTCGTTCAGTTCTTGGAGCGGGCCGATGTTCGTGATCCAGATCCCGCGGCCGTACGAACCGAGCACCAGGTCGTTCTCACGCGGATGCACCACGAGGTCGTGCACGGGCACATTGGGCATGTTGTTGTTCATCTTCACCCACCGCGCCCCGTCGTCGATCGACACGAACACCCCCGTGTCGTTGCCGACGAACAGCAGGTGCGGATTCTTGCGATCTTCGGCGACCACGTTGATGGGCTGGTCGGGCAGGTTGCCGGCGATGGACGTCCACGTCGCGCCGAAGTCGTCGGTCCGGTACAAGTAAGGATGGAAGTCGTCGAACTTGTAGCCGTGCTTGGCGACGAACGCGCGCCCCGCGGCGTGCGACGAGGCCTGAACGCGGCTGACGTAGGCATCGGCCCGCGCGCCGCGCGCCGCGATCTTCGCCGTGACGTTCGTCCACGTCGCGCCGTTGTCGCGCGTGACCTGCACGTTGCCGTCGCTCGTGCCCGCCCAGATCAGGCCCGCGGTGATCGGCGACTCCGAGATGCTCGAGATCGCGAACCACGGAATGCCGCCCGGGATGCCGCCCTCCGACTCGGGCAGGATTTTCGCGGCGTCGTTCGTGCTGAGGTCGGGGCTGATCTCCGTCCAGTGGTCGCCGCGATCGCTCGATCGCAGGAGCATCTGCGCGCCGGCATAGATCGTCTGGCTGTTGTGCGGCGAGATCGCGACAGGCGTCTCCCAGAGGAACCGGTACGGCGGGGCGCCCGGCGCGGCCTGCGGCTGGATGTTCTTCCGGTACCCGAGCTTCTGATCGAGCCGCTCATGACCGCCGTACTCGCGCGTCGTGTAGAGCCAGCGGCTATCGGCCGGATCGGGCACGGTCGCCATGCCGTCGCCGTCGCCCACGGCGGCCCAGTCGTCGTTCGCGATGCGTCCCATCGGACCGTTCGACGGCCCGCGCCAGTTCTCGTGGTCCTGCAGGCCCGTGTAGACGTTGTACGGATCCTCCATGTCCACGCTCACCGTGTAAGCCGAGCCGAGCGGGATGTTCGCGTAGTGGTCGCTCGTGCGGCCGCCGTCGTAGGTGATCGCGATGCCGCCGTCGCTGCCGAGGATCATCCGGTCCGAGTTCTCCGGATCGATCCACAGCGTGCGCACGTCGCCGAACATCCGCGGGAACAGCCGCCCGAGCCACGTCCGGCCGCCGTCGGTCGAGCCCTCGAGGTTCTCGCTCGTGACGTAGATTTTCTGGTCGTTGTTCGGATCGACGCGGATCTGGCTGAAGTAGTACGGGCCCTTCGGGCTCACATTCACGTCGTCTGGATTCGTCTTCACCCAGGACTGCCCGCCGTTTTCCGTGCGGTAGATCTCGCCGCCGATGGTGGCTGTCACGCCGGGCCGTGCGGGCGCGGGCGCCGACACGCCGGCCACGGATCGTCCGACGCCGCCCGCGCGCGGGTTCGCGTTTTCAATCACGGCGTACAGAACGTCGGGGTTCTTCGGGTAGATGTCGAGGCCGATCCGGCCGATGCGCCCCGTCGGCAGGCCGCCGGCGAGCCGCGTCCACGTGCGCCCGCCGTCGGTTGTCTTGTAAACGCCGCTGCCCGGGCCGCCGTTGACCATTTGCCACGGCAGGCGTGTCTTGTCGTAGGCCGCCGCGTAGAGCGTCGACGGATCTTTCGTGTTCATCACCAGATCGACGACGCCGATCTTCTCGTCGACATACAGGACTTTCTCCCACGTCTCGCCGCCGTTCGTCGTCTTGAACACGCCGCGTTCCGGGTTGGTCGAGTACAGATGGCCCATCACGGCGACGTACACGGTGTTCGGATCGGTCGGATGGATGACGATGCGCGCGATGTGCTGCGAGTCGTGGAGGCCCATGTTCTTCCACGTGCGGCCGGCGTCGGTGGACTTGTACACGCCGTCGCCGGCGTACGAGCTGCGCGACGTGAAGCCGTCGCCCGTGCCGACCCAGACGATGTTCGGATTCGAGGGCGCGACCGTCACGTCGCCGATCGACTGCGTCGCCTGCGCGTCGAAGAGCGGCTCGAACGTCGTGCCGTTATTGGTCGTCTTCCAGAGGCCGCCGATCCACGGCGCGACGTAGAACGTATAGAGGTGGTCCTTCGCGGGCGACGCTGGCACGGCGATGTCCGCGATCCGCGCCTCCATGCGGAACGGGCCGATATTGCGGTAGGTGAAGGCCTCGACCAGGTGCTCGTTGAAGGCGGGCGCCTGGGCCGAGCCGAAAGCGATGGAGGCGATGAAGATCGCGGCCGCCGCGCTGAGCAATCGCATGTCTTTCCCCTGCGTCTGACGACGTGTCCAGGGATTTAACCATGAAGATGACATAGCACCCAGCACGCAGCACCTAGCACCCAGCACCGAGCACCCAGCAGGGCGCATTTATAATTGGCCGGATGGCCCCGGCGCGCGCCCGCCTGACCCACAATCTTGTCGCACTGAGCTCCGCGGCCGTCGTGGTCGTCTATACGGCGGGCTACGCACGAACGCGCCATGCGGCCGAGCGCCTGGCGGCGGCCGCTGACCGCCCGCGGGCGGTCCTGCCGGCA
>Ga0335084_10003793_pt1 | contig 14832 bp, 8 predicted proteins | sample Lox_Sample_44_FD_206721 | JGI IMG/M metagenome (GOLD analysis project Ga0335084, IMG submission 206721) | Soil microbial communities from Loxahatchee National Wildlife Refuge, Florida, United States - Lox_Sample_4.4 | ecosystem: Environmental > Terrestrial > Soil > Wetlands | place: USA: Florida...
CTCGCGTTGGGAACCAGCCAGCCGACGATCCCGATGCCCAACACGGCGCCCTATATCAGCCAGATGACGGACCAGTGGATCAAGTACGGGATCACGCGTGACACGTCGTTCAACTCGCTCATGCTCGATCCGGAAAACCCCGGGCCGTGGGCGAACCGCATCAGCGAGATGACCGCGCTAAACGACGACAGCTCCGATATCTCCGCGTTCGTCGACCGCGGCGGCAAGGTGCTGATCGCGCACGGAGTATCCGACGTGCTGGTCAGCACCCGCGCGACCGAGCAGTACTACCAGCGCCTGCAAGCGCAGTTCGGCGCGGCGACCGTCAACACGTTCGCGCGGTATTACGAGGTGCCAGGCTTCGGCCACGCCATCAGCACGCAGTTCAACGCGACGTGGGATTCGCTCACTGCGCTGGAGCAGTGGGTCGAGCGCGATGTCGCGCCGAGCGGGCAGGTGACGACCGACACGGCCGGTGTGCCTGGCCGCTCGCGTCCGCTCTGCGACTACCCGAAGTGGCCGCAATACAACGGCACGGGCGACGTGAACGCAGCGGCGAGCTTCACCTGCGTGGACTAGTGGACTGAGCAGCAACAAGACTCCCTCCCCCGCGTGCAAGGGCGGGGATGAGGGCGCAAGGCTAAGTTGCAAGCGAGGTACATTGCGTATTCGAAGAAGCACTTCCATCGACATCGCGCGCTTCTCGCCCCCACCCTAACCCCCCGCAGGCGGGGGAGGGAACAAGGGCGCTGCGCTTCGCCGCGCAGCGTCACGCCCGTTCACACTCAACGCGGTCCGCGGATGTCGCGAGACGACATAGGCTGCGCTGCCGGCAACTCGCAAACTGCGCGCTGGTGTTCCGTGTCCGGCGAATCAGCGCTATGTCGTTTCGGATGCCGCTCATCAGAGAGCGACTCTATCCGTCGTACAAGATCGCGGCTCTGGTCAGGCTGTTGGCGGAAGACGGTGTTCCGGCGGCCCGCGTGCTGCGCGACACGGGGCTGCATGCTGAAGCGCTCGAGGACGTCACCATCTTGACATCGATCGAGCAGTACTTGCTCGCGTGCCGGAACGCGATGCAGCACTCGCACGATCGCTCGATCCCGTTCCGACTCGGCGGGCGCCTGCACCTTTCCGACCACGGCATGGTCGGGCTGCTCCTGCTTTCATGCGAATCGGTCCGCGACTACTTCGTGCTAGCAGAGAAATACCAGTCGTTGGCCACGCCGACCGTGGCGTTCGAAGGCGACACGAACGGGCGCCACGCCGCGTGGATCGTTTGCGACGAGTCGCCACGCGAATTGCCCACGGACCTGCGCCCCTTCATCGTCGAACAGCACTTCGCGCAGCACGTGACGCACTTGCAGGACGTGTTGGGTGCTCCCTGCCGGCCTACGCTCGCATGCTTCGCTTACGCGGCGCCGCCACACCGCGCGCTCTACGAGCAGTACCTCCGCTGCCCGTGCGTCTTCGACTGGCACCGCACGGAGATCCGGTTTGCGAAGGAGATCCTCGAACGGCGTCCGTATCTCGCCAACCCGCTCGCTTCGACGATGCTGCGTTCCACCTGCGACGGCATGCTGGCCGACATCGAGGCTTCGCTGGGCTTCGCGGGCAAGGTTTACCGCACGCTGTGCCATCTGCGCGATCCGGGCGCGGGCATGAAGGTCGTGGCATCCGCACTGCAGATGAACGCGCGCACGCTGCGGCGCCGCCTCTCGGACGAAGGCACGTGCTTTTCGACGATTGCGCACAACGTGAAGTACGGCGTCGCGACACAACATCTGAAGGAGTCCGGCATCAGCATCGAGCAGGTCGCCGCGATCGCCGGTTTTTCGGATCCTGCAAATTTCCGCCGCGCATTCATTCGCTGGACTAGCATGAGTCCGGCCCAATTCCGCCGTCTTCAGCATCGCTAAGAACGAACTTCGAGGAGGAGGTAAACGAGCATGGACAAGAAGCGGTTGTTCCTGACGCTGGCGTTCGCCGGCCTGGTGTCGCTGTCGCTTTCGCCCGTCGCGGCGCACGACCGCGACGGCGATTCCTCGGTGCGACGAGAGACAAGCTTCGGGCCGGTGATCGGCGTCAACAACTCCTGGAAGGACGGCACGATTGCATGGAAGGGCGTGCCATTCGCCAAGCCGCCTGTCGGGGATCTGCGCTGGCGTCCGCCCGTCGATCCCGACCCGTGGAAACAACCGAAGCACACGCGCGAATTCGGCAACGCGTGCGTGCAGAACGGCCGCCTGTTCAGCCCAGGCTTGAACAATCGCTTCGACGAGACCATCGCAGCCACGCTCAACACCGCGGTGGGCAGCGAGGATTGTCTCTACCTGAACATCTGGGCGCCGGCGAGGCACAGCGACGACGATCTGCCCGTCATCGTCTTCGTTCACGGCGGCAGCAACATCTCCGGCTACACGGCCGATCCGGTGTACGACGGCGCAGCGCTCGCGCGCACAGCGAACGCCGTGGTGGTCACGGTGAACTATCGGCTTGGCATCTTCGGGTTCTTCTATCAGCCGGTGCTGCGCAACGGCGATCCGATCAACGACTCGGGCAACTTCGCGATGCTCGATATTCTGAAGGCGCTCGAGTTCATCCAGGACAACATCCGCCATTTCGGCGGCAACCGGCGCAACGTCACATTGATGGGGCAGTCTGCCGGCGCGGTCAACGTGTACGCGATGTTCACTTCGCCGCTCGTGGTCAACGCGAAGCACAAGCTTTTCCACCGTCTGGTTCCGTTGTCGGGCGGCCTCTCGCTGGCGAGCGAACTGCCGGACGGAAGCCTCCCCACGCTGGCTCCCGCCTCTGCCTTCGAGGGCCAGGCAACCTTTCTGCTGGCGCAGCAGTTGATCGTCGACGGACTCGCTGCCGACCTTACCTCGGCCCTGGCCTATATCGCAGCCCACACGCCGCAGGAGATGGCCGCCTATCTGCGCGGCAAGTCGGCGGCCGACCTGCTGGCCACTGTGTTGGCGAAACTCGCGCCGATCGGCGCATCCGGATCCGGCCCGATCCCAGAAGGTGCGGTCTTGCCTAAGGACCCGGTCAAGGAGATCAACGCTGGAAACTATCTGCACGTGCCGGTGCTCGCGGGCAACACGCGCCAAGAGGGCAAGCTGTTCCCGACCCTGCTCGGCGCACGGATCCCGAGCGATGCACAAGTGTTCGACATCCAGTTCCACTACCGTCCGAACGATCCACCGCAGATCGACATCAAGCAGTGGATCGTCGCGTCGTTCCTGCCGGTCGATACGCCGGTTACAGGATTCAACGCAGCCACCGATCACCTGAACAAGATCTTCTTCCTCGCCAGCCGCGACAACATCCTGAATGCGATCGCCAGCCAGCAGAACGATCTCTGGTATTACCAGTTCGATTGGGCGCTGGAGCCGGCTCCGTTCAACGACATCTACGGCGCGGCGCACGCGTTCGACCTGCCGTTCATCTTCAACACGTTCGGGCCTTCGCTCTTCTCCAACGTCGTCAACACGAACGCGAATCGCCCGGGGCGGCTTGCACTGTCGGACGCGATGATGCACAGCCTTGCCACGTTCGCGCGGCGCGGTGATCCGAATGGCGATTTCTGGAACCTCGGCGTGCATTGGCCGGTGTGGCCGGCAACGCTGCACTTCGATGCGACGCTGAAGAAGAAGGCGATTACGGTCGCGAACTGAGAGTGCCCGGCGCTTGAAGACGGGTTGCAGACGATGCAACCCTTTTTTTGCCACCGCTATCAACTAGCCGCGCTCACGCACCCGTTCGCGCGCGCGGCTGGCGACTGCCAGGCCAACAATAGCGTCGCTGCGCAGATTGCTACCCCGTAAGACCACCACAAGTATTCGCGTGCCTGACTGTTGGCGCCGTCTGCCCTCAAGTGCCCGCGCCTGTATCCCTGTTCGAATCCGTACAACGTTGAGGTTCGCGCAATCTGGCTGGTGTTTTCAGTACTTCCTCAGCGTGCCCGCCGGCATGCCGGTCGCTCGCTGCACCGCTTGAGCCAATCGGCCACGCGCGGGTGGTCGTCGACTTTGATACCGAGAAGGCCGCCCAACTGCAGATAGCTCGCGGCTGGAATATCGGCCAGGGAGAACGAGCCGAGCAGGTATTCGCGTCCTTGCAAGCGCGCCTGGAGCGCATCGAGCCCCCGCGCGAATTGCGAGCGGTTGTACTCCGCGCAGGCCTTGCTGCGGTCGGCAGGCTTGTAGGAGACCGGCGAGTCGAGACCATGATAGGCGTACTGCATCATGTAGTTGCCGAAGTCGGCCACTCCCCACACGCTCCAGCAGGTCGCATCGGCGCGTGCTTGTCCACTCCCGGGCGGCCACAGCTTCTTCTCGACGCCGTACTTTTCGCCGAGGTACAGCAGGATTGCACCCGACTCGAAGAGCGTGAGATCGCCATCCACCAACCCCGGCACCTTGCCGTGTGGATTGATCGCGAGGTACTGCGGGGTGCGGTGCTCTTGCTTTCCAGGGTCGAGCTCGATGTATTCGTAAGCAACGCCCAGCTCCTCGAGCGCCCACGAAACACGGAAGCCGGAGCTTTGCGACCAGGAATAGAGCTTGATTGCCATCGATGCCTCCTATGCCGGCCGGACCGGCGTGATGATGTCGTGCTGGTCAGAATCCCGCGCCATCGCAAGCGCTTCTCGTCTCTCGCTCGTCAAGCCACGCTGCACAACGCTCCGCCAGCATCAGCGTAGGCAGGTTCGTGTTCGCGGCCGGGATCGTCGGCATGATCGAAGCGTCGACCACGAAGAGCCCCTCGACGCCGTGCACGCGTGCGCGCGCATCGACAACGGCTCCTTCATCGACGGTCGGCCCCATGCGGCAGGTGCCCACGGGGTGAAAGTAGGTGCGCGCCTTCTCGCGGACCAAGGCTTCCAACTGCGCTGCCGAGTCCTCGGCGCCGTCAGTCGTCGAAACCAGCTCCCGCAGCGCCAGTTCGGAGAAGGGTTTCATTCTTGCAAGGCCTCGCGCAACGCCTATCCCATGGATCAGCCGTTGTGAGTCGGCGGGGTCGCCCAGAAAACCAGGGTCGATCCGCGGTGCGTCTGCAGGGTCTTTCGATCTGAGTAACAAGGTCCCGCGTGACTGGGGTTTCATGAGGGCCACGTACAGCTCGAGGACCGGTTTGCCGTCGGGTTCGGCGGCAGACATGGTCCAGGGGAAGATCTGCAAGTCGTGGCCGGTGTTACACGCCGGACTTCGCAGCGTGAGCATGGCCTGGCAACCGGGCACATTCTTGCGCGCCTCGGGCGCGGCGTATAGCAGGGTGAGCAGCACGTGATCGATGAGGTTCTGTCCTACGCCCGGCAGGTGATGCAAAACGTCGATGCCCAAGGATCGCAGATTGTTCGCTGGCCCCAGTCCTGAACGCATCAGGATGGCCGGACTGCCGAAGGCGCCAGCTGCCAGGACGACGCGATCGGCATGGAGGGGCGCAGCCCGACCGGCAAGGCGAACGCCCACAGTGCGGCGTGCGTCGAAGAGCACGCGATCCGCGAGGGCCTCACTCATGATCGTCAGGTTGGCTCGCCCGCGCGCTGGAGCAAGATGCGTCAGCGCTGCGCTTTGGCGCACGCCGTCGACGACGTTTCTTGGCAGAACACCAGCCCCGATCGCGGCCGGCGCATTGTGGTCTCCGATGGCAGGAAACCCGGCCGCCACGCAGGCCTGGAGGAAGGCGCGATGTTCGGGAAGAAGCGCCTGCGGCGGGTCGCGTCGAATCGGAACCGGACCGCCGCGGCCGTGCGAGCGGTCGTCGAAGTCGGCGTCACTTTCAAGGCGACGGAAGAATGGAAGCACATCGGCAAAGGCCCAGCCCGGGTTGCCATGAGCTGCCCAATCGTCGTAGTCACTCGGTGCACCACGTAGGGCCACGGCTCCGTTGGTGGCCGAACAACCGCCCACCAGTTTCCCGCGCGACAAAGGGACCGCCCGCGCAAGCATTCCCGGCTCGCTACGATATCCCCAGTCGTGCGTGAAAGCAGGCCTGAAGCCGTTGCGAATCTCGGGCGGCAGGAGCGCGACATCCGGGTAGTCAGGCCCGGCTTCGAGGAGCAGGACAGAATGATTGGGGTCCTCACTCAAACGCGCTGCCAGCACGCAACCCGACGAGCCCGCTCCAACGATGATGGTGTCGTACTTCATTGCCGTGTCTCCAATTGGTCGAAGGCGACGTCAGCATCTTCGCCGCAGCATGCTTTCGCGAGTGCCGGATCTGCCAAAATCGGTCAATTCGTGCCAGCGGAGGGCTGCTCATGAAACGGGAGCAGGCGCCGTACCGGGTGAGCCTGGTGGCGATCCCCGAAGCGATGACCTTCACGTTGAACGGCCTGTTCGAAGTGTTCGGCTCGTTCGGGTTGCTCAGCGCGCAAGACCCATCGTTGCCGCGGCACGCGCCGTTCACCGTTGAGATCGTTGCAGCGCAGCGGGGCATGAGTCCGACCGCGAGCGGCCTGCCGGTGCTGGCGCACGCGGCGATAGACGAGGTCGCGCGCACCGATCTCGTGGTCGTTCCGTCGGTGATGGTGGATGGCGGTGAATGGCGCTGCCACCGGCACGAACCGATCGTGCGCTGGCTGCAGCAGATGCATCGCGAGGGCGCGACGCTGTGTTCCGCGTGCTCGGGGCTGCTGCTCCTCGCCGAAACCGGACTGCTCGCGGGCCACGAAGCGACGATGCATTGGGCCTACGAACAGACGTTTCGCCGCAATTTCCCGGACGTTCAGCTGCGGGTCGAGGAAATGATCGTCGTCGCCGGCGAGCGCCAGCAATTCGTGATGTCCGGCGCAGGCATGGCGTGGCACGACCTCGTGCTGTACCTGATAACGCGTTACGTCGGCGCTGCAGCGGCGCAGTCGATCGCGCGTTTCTTCGCGATGCAGTGGCACGACGCCGGCCAGGCGCCGTACATCGCGTTCGCGCCACGCACCGACCACGGCGACGCGATCGTCGCTGACGCGCAGCTCTGGCTCGAGCGCCACTTCTCGGCGCCCAATCCGGTGGACGAGATCGTCAAGCGTTGCGGCATCCCCGAACGCAGCTTCAAACGCCGCTTCACCGCCGTGACCGGCCGTGCTCCGATCGACTACGTGCAGAGCCTGCGCGTGGAGTTCGCGAAGCGGAGGCTCGAGCAGTCCGACCAGGCGATCGATGCGCTCAGTTGGGACATCGGCTACGAGGACGCGGCGGCATTTCGCCGCCTGTTCAAGCGTGTCGTCGGCGTGACGCCGGGAACGTACCGGCGCAAGTACCGCGTGCCTGCCCAGCCGCGGCCGAGCGCGTCGCTGGTGGAGGCGCATGTCCGAGGTTGAATGGCAGAGCGAGGCGCTGCATCGATGATGCGTCGAACGCCCGTTTTCAGGCATGTGCGGTCGAATTGCCGCTCATCGCTGCGGTCATTGCGCTTCGATTCGAAGCGCACCGACTTCGCTGAACTTGAACGTGACTGGCTGATTGCGGTTCGTGCCGGAAATCGCGTTCGCGATAGTCAGCGCCAGGCCGGCCAGCGGCATGGTTCCCGTGAGAGTCGAGGCGGCCGTTGCCCTCGAGTCCGGGGTGGACTGCGTGGTCTCGAAAGATCCACGGTGGAATCTCTGGTCAGTATGGATGAGCAATCGCGCCGTTCCCGCCGGCACATCGAACTCGTTGAGCAGCGAGGTGCCGTCGAATGCGAATTCATACTTCGGCGTCAGCGTCTGCGAGATGCGGAAGTCGTTGTCGATCAGGGAGACGACGGGATAGAACATTCCGTATGAGCCGTCATCGAGCCGAATCACGTAGCTTCGCACGGCCAGGCTTCGCGGTCCTCCTTCGAGATTCGCGAGCGGTACGACTATCAACTTCTGATCGCCGATCGTGATGACGGGGAGTCGCTCAGGATAGGCCTCGACCTTGATCGCTGTCTTGCCGGCCGGCAGCGCCTTGCTTTTCGCAAACGCTGCTTCGATCGACACCGCTTCCCGCGCGTCGATCGATCCGAGCACCGCGTGCGGGGTCGCAGGTCTCGCGGCAATCCGGTTCGTGCCCGACTTGAAATCCGCAAGTGCCTGGGCCACTGCCGCATCGTCGGGCGCCGGTGCTGAAAGCGGCGGCCGATCGTCGGCTGACGCGTCGGGCTCGACGAACATGTCCGGGTCCACGCCTACACCGTCGAAGGTCTGGCCGTTGAGACGATAGGCGCGCGCAGTCGTGAGCTTGATCGCGCTGCCCGAAGTCATTGGAATGATCGTCTCGATGCTCGCTCTGCCGAAGGTGCGCGTGCCGATCACGGTTGCACGCTTCTGATCTTGCAGTGCACTCGCGATGATCTCTGCGCCGGCCGCCGTGTTCGGCCCAGTCAGCACCACAAGAGGCGCCGACTTCATCTCGGCCGGCAGGGCCACCAGTGGGTCCTTGCCCGGTCGTCGCAGGTAATCGCTCTTCCGCGCAAGGAACCGTTGATTGCTGTCGGACGACCTTCCCCTCAACTCCGTTACGAACGCGCCCGTCGGCAGGAAGGCGGCTGCAACGGTGACGGATTCATGCATCAATCCGCCCGGGCAAGCACGAAGATCGAGGATCACGCCACGGAACGCATCCTTGTTTTCGTCACGCAAGCGAACGATGGTCTGCACCATTGCAGCGGGCGTCGCCTCCCCGAGCTGCAACACTTTCAGGTAGACGATGCCGGGTTCGAGCAGCCAGCCATCGAGTGGCTTCGGACGAATCTGCTCCCGGCGCACGCCAATGCGCAGTGGCTGCGCCTCGTTGCCTCGCCGAATGGTGAGCGTGGCCTCCGAACCCGGATCGCCGCGCAGCAGTCGAGCCACATCGGGAATGGCGCGGCCACGGACGTCGGTCCCATCGATGGCGATGATGACGTCGCCGGGCTCGAGACCAGCCGAGGCTGCAAGCGTCCCGTCCATCAGAGCGACGACCTTCGCTCCTTCGGCGACGCGCACCAGGTACAGACCCACGCCGCCGCCAGAGCGCAACAAGCGGAATTCGTCGACCGATAGGAATTCGGAGTGCCCGCCAAGCCGCGCCATCATTCCTCGAATGCATCGGTCGGCGGCGAACTCGGCATCCAGGGGCAGCATCCGATCGAGAACCGCTGCGATCTCCTTGAAGCTGTGGACGTCGGCGTTGCCCATCTGGGTACTGGTGCGGTCCTCCGGCAATTCGCGCCTGCATGCATCGGCAAGCGTCTGCTCGTCGACAGTCGTGACGTAGTACTTTTTGACGACACCGAGGACGTCACTTACCCGTTGCGACGCGTCCTGATTCGCATCAGCCGGGTTGGACGCCTCCGGGTGTAGCGCGCAGGCCGATACGACCAAAGCGAGCGCACTTATCAGACGGATGGCGTTGCTGTTGTCGCAGAACACCTGAGTGCTCAGGTCGACCGAACCTCAGTTCGGTTTCCGATATCAGTAGACGCCCGGTTTCTTTGCGCCGTCAAGCGGAGATTTCGACAGCCGCTCGCCACGAGCGGCGAACGGCTGTGGTTCGTGCGTGAAGTCGCTCAGGGAAGATGAAGGATCGGCGGAGACGCCGGAACGTACAGCTTGATGCCAAGCGCATAGCCGGTGATCGTGGTGGAATCCACGACGACGTGGTCCTTCGACGCGACGCTTGCGCCGCCGAGATCCTCACGCGGTTCCACGTGCCAGAGCAGGTTGCCCTGGGCTGGAAACGTGTGCCAGTTCGCCACGGCGCCGACGCTCGTCAGCGCATAGTCTCCGCGCAGCCCCGACACGTCGACCGATGGGTGTTCGTCCTTGATCGATGTCCCCGAGATCAGGCGGGAGGCGACCTGATACGTCGTGCCTCCTACGGTGAGCGACGACGGCATCGCCAGCACCTGGACCATGACGAAACCGGGATCCGAAATCATGTGGTCCTTGGACTCGCCGTACCAACCGGACGCGACGGTCGTGCAGAAGAATCCGTTCGCCTGCGACATGTAGCACTGATAGATGCTGTTTGCCACCGGCGCGCTCGCGGTGAGGAACTGGCCGAGGCCCGTGCCGATCGCGTGCGTGGGCGCGTACGCCTGCGTGCCGCCACCGATGACGACCATGCCTGCGGTGGAGGGCGTCGCGGTCGCACTCGGGTTCGCACTGCTCGTCGAAGAACTTACTGCAGAGGTGTTCTTGATGAGATTGGCGAGGTTCTGCGCGGCGATCCCTTCGATGTGCAGGCCGATCACATATCCCGTCGTCACGTGGAGCTGGGTCGTATTGCCGCCCTCCGATGTCCAGACTTGCCAGCTTCGATAGTCGGAATTTCCAAGCAGCTTGGCGGGCGCCGCCCCATTTATGAGCGCACCAACCGGAGTCTCGACTCCCATTGCACCGCCGCCAACCGCAACGAAGTCGGCCGGCGTCGTGACGTACTCGGAGTTCCAGTGTTGCTGCGAGCTCGTCGCGGCCCTCCATACGCCGGTCGTGACCAGCCCCGACTGGTCGGTCGAGAATCCGGTCAGGACCGAACCGGATGTCGCGCCACCGTACACGCCGACCGCCAGCCAACCGGCAGAGATCGTGCACTGCCGCTCGCCGATCTTGACGTTATTTGTATCGAAGAACTCGAACTTGGCGGCGAAGTTCTGCACGCCGTTCGTCTGCAGGTCGTAGTGCCAGAAGTAGCCTGGCGTCTGCACCCCCGGCGCCGAGTTGGCCAGGTAGAACATGTTGGAACTCAGCGGAGTCATCGTGCAATAACCGCCGCCATCGACGGTGCACCCCCAGATGCCGGTTTCTCCTCCGTTGCGCAACGGTCCCTCGTAGCAGATCTGATGCATGGCAGCGCCAGCGCTCGCGCAGGCGAAGGCCGCCGCGATGCCAGCGACCCACTTTCCGATCTTCGACATGGTCTTCCTCCGTTCGAGTATTCACCCGGCTCGCTGTCGTCCTCGGGTGATCCGACGAGCGCCGGACGAATGCAAGTTAGGGAGCGCGGCGTAACACCAGCGTCACGCCGCGACCGGTTTGCCGGCGGAACCGAATAGCCGACAATCCGATTCAGGTCGCTGCAAGGTTTCGCGCTTGTGGAGCACCGCATTCCCCTTTGCCGATGCGCCGTAACGCATATGTGACGGCGCCACTCCTATAAGACGTCCGTCATGAGTGACGAAGCACTGCCCGGCCCCAGCGATCGCACCGACACGACCGTGCGCCTGTGCCTGCTCGGAGCGCCGCGCGCGATCGTCTCGGGGGAAGAAATCCGGCTCGAGCGCAAGGACGCGCTCCTTTTCGCATGGCTCGCGATGGAAGGGCCGGCGCCGCGCGCTCGCCTTGCGAGCCTGCTCTTTCCGGACGCCGACGAAGAGCGCGGACGCGCCACGCTCCGCCAGCGCATGTACCGGATTCGCAAATCGGCTTTGGCTGCATTAGTCGGTGGCGACGACCCCTGCCGCCTCGACGACCGTGTCGTGTTCGACCACGTCGATGTGCTCGACCATCGCGAGCTCCTCGCCGGCGTGCATGCCGACGACATGCCGGAGCTCGGCGAGTGGCTGCAATCGCAGCGCGCGCGCCGCAAGCGCGACCGCGTCGACGCATGCATCGCTCTTTCCGAAAAGGCCGAGGCTGCGGGCGACCTCGCGGCTGCGATCGCGCATGCGCGCAGCGCGCTCGACAGCGACGCGTTGTTCGAGCCAGCGCACCGCCGCGTGATGTTCCTCAACTATCTGCGCGGCGATCTGCTCTCCGCAAAGGCGGCGTACGGACGGCTGCGCGATCTCCTGCGGCGTGAGCTCGGTGCCGCGCCGGCGCACGAAACGGAAGAGTTGCGCCGTCAGATCGATGCAGGCGCGCGCCTGCCAGCGGTGCCGCACGCGATGCCGGTGACGGTGCTGCGCCCGCCGCGCCTGATCGGGCGCGCAGCAGAATGGGCGGCGCTCGACGCGGCGTGGACCGCGGGCGCGGCGGCATTGATTCGCGGCGAACCCGGAATGGGGAAGACGCGGCTCGCTGCCGACCTCGCGCACACGCGTGCGGGCGCGCTCACGATGGCGGCGCGGCCTGGCGACCGCGATGCGCCTTATGCAGTGCTGTCGCGCTTGCTGCGCGCGCTGCTTCCCAGGATTTCCGGCGCACTGCCGCCTGGCGTGACAGCCGAGCTGGCGCGCCTGCTTCCGGAGCTCGGCGAAGCCGAATCGATGAAGTCCGGCGCCGACCGCGTGCGCTTTCTCAATGCGATCGATGCGCTCATCGCGCTGGCGATGCAGGCGGGTCTCTCGGGCATCGTCATCGACGACCTGCAATACAGCGACGCCGCCAGCGCCGAGGCGCTCCAGCATCTGAGCGGCAGGCACTCGGGGCTTGCGTGGGTCGCGACGTATCGCACCGGCGAACTGAGCGCCACGGGACAGGCCCTCGTCGACACGCTGGCGGGCATGCGCGATTCGTGCTCGATCAACCTACCTCCGCTGGAGGTGCCGCAGATCGCCGAGCTGATCGCGTCGTTGCACATCGACGAACTCGACGCCGAACAGCTCGCTGCGCCGCTCGCGCGGCGAACCGGCGGCAATCCGTTCTTTCTCCTCGAAGCGATCAAGGCGCAGCTCGCGCGCGAGCAACCTGCAGGTGGCGCCAGCGGAGCCTCGGTGGCGACGACTGTCGGTGCGCTCATCGAGCGTCGCATCGCGCGCCTTTCGCCGGAGGCGATCAAGCTGGCGCGTTGCGCGGCGGTGGCGGGACAGGATCACTCGATCGATCTCGCCGCGCGTGTGCTCGGCGTGCGCCCGCTCGATCTGGCCGATGCCTGGAACGAGCTCGAAGCCGCGCAAGTGCTGCGCGACGGTGCATTCGCGCACGATCTCGTCTACGAGGCCGCGCTTGCGTCGGTTCCTCCTCCCATCGCGCAGCACCTCCACAGCGAGATCGCAGCCTATCTGCAGCAGCGCGACATCGAGCCGAGCCGCATCGCGCTGCACTTCGAGGCGGCGCGACAGTTCGAACCGGCCGCCGAACTCTGGATCAAGAGCGGAGAGTCGGCGAAGCGCGCGCTGCGCTTTGCCGAAGCAGCCGATGCGTTCGAGCGCGCCGCGCGCCTGCTGGGGGATTGCGGGCAGAACAAGAGCGCATTCGACGCAGCCTTCCTGATGCGCCAGGCCTGCTTCGAAGTCGATCTCGCGGGGCGCAGCGGCGCCGCGCTCGATCTGCTCGATCGCTTCGCCACGACACCGACGCAGCGTGCGCTCGTGCACAACGAACGCGCCGTGACGCTTCTGCATCGTGGCGAAATGGCGGAAACGGAGCGGCACGCGCTCGCCGGACTCGATGCGCTCGGCGGCGCGGACGAGCCGCTGCTGCGCGCCGAACTGCGGCGCAATCTCGCCGCGGTCCTGGCCTGGCGCAACGACACCCGCGCGGCGCTGCGCGAACTTCGCTCGGTGCAGGCCGACATCGAGCGCCTCGGCGCACCGACGCAGCGCTTCGAACTGTGGGAGTCGCTTGCGATCCTGCTCTCGCACGCGGACCAGTGCGCCGATGCTTGCACGATGTACGAACGCGCCATCGCGCTCGCCGTCGAGCTGGGGAACCTGCCCGGCGCTGCTCAGACCGTGCTCAATCTCGCGGTCCAGTTCTTCGACTGCGGCGAGGCGCGGCGTGCGATGCACGCGTTGGAGCGCGCACGCGCGCTGCTCGCCGCGGTCGGCGACGAGGCGGTGCCGTACTCGAGCCTGCACCTCAACTACGGCCTCGCGCTGCGCGCGCTGGGCGAGTACGCGAGCGCGCTCGACCATTTCGAGCGGGCGATGGTCCGGGCGCAGCAGCAGACGCCGGGCTGGCTGCCGCTGGTGGCGGCAGGCAAGGCGCAGACGCTCGTGTACCTCGGCCAGTACGCGCGCGCTCACCAGGCGCTCGCGAGCAGCGTGCCGGGCGAACGCACGCCGCCGCTGGCAGTGAACAAATGGCAATCGGTCAGGCACATGCTGGCCTCCGCCCAGGGACAGCAGGGCGGGTCCTCTCTCAGCGTGCTCGTCGAACGCTATCCGCCGCACGGCAGGCAGGTCGTGCGGTGGCGCCTGCAAGCGATCGATCTCGCAGGGCGCGATACGGATCCGCAGGCGCTCGAAGAGGGGGTGCAACTGGTGCGCGACGTCACCAGGGCCACGCGCATGGGCGTCGCGATCCATGCGCATGCCCGCGTGGCCGCCGCCGCGCGGCGACAGAAGCATCCCGATCTCGCCTGCCATCACGCGCACGCCGCGCTCGCGCTGATGCGCGACTACGAGCCTGACGACATCTACCCCGGCGAGGTGGTGCGGATCGCGATCGCTGCCTTGCGCGAGGGAAGCGCGGCAGACGTCGAGGAAGCGCGCTCGGCCATGCGCCGGACCATCGACTGGATCCGGCGCACCGCCGAAGAGCGCGTCCCGGCCGAATACCGCGACAGCTTCCTCACGCGCAACCCGTCGAATCGCGAACTCCTGACTAGTGCCTCGCGGCTGCTCAATTGATTTCCCTCCCCCGCCTGCGGGGGAGGGAAAATGTTCGCGCTCTAAACCTCGCCATGCCGGAAGCAATCGACAAGGTGATCGTTCACCATGCCGACCGCCTGCATATACGCGTAGATGACGGTCGAGCCGACGAAGCCGAACCCGCGCCCTTTCAGATCCTTGCTGAACGCGTCGGATTGCGGCGACGTGGCCGGAACGTTCTTCATCGTCTTCCAGCGGTTCAACTTCGGACGTCCGTCGACGAAGCGCCAGCAGTACGCATCGAAGCTTCCGAACTCCTCCTGGATGGAAAGGAACTCGCGCGCGTTGCCGACCGCCGCTTCGATCTTCATCCGGTTGCGCACGATCGACGGATCCAGCATCAGC
>Ga0335084_10003795_pt1 | contig 14831 bp, 13 predicted proteins | sample Lox_Sample_44_FD_206721 | JGI IMG/M metagenome (GOLD analysis project Ga0335084, IMG submission 206721) | Soil microbial communities from Loxahatchee National Wildlife Refuge, Florida, United States - Lox_Sample_4.4 | ecosystem: Environmental > Terrestrial > Soil > Wetlands | place: USA...
CTCGAGCTGTCGCAGATCTTCAAGTGGTTCAAGAACGACTTCACGCGCGACGGGAAATCGCTCGCCGACTTCCTCGCACCGTATCTCACGCCGGAGCAGGCGCAGTTGCTGCGCACGAAGCCGCCCGCGTACCTCGCCTATGACTGGACGATGAACGCCCAACCCGGGCAACGCCCTGAATAGGGTGGTCGGTGGTCCGTTGAAAGACTCCCGGAGCACAGAACACAGACAACAGAGCACAGACAAAGCCCAGTTTTCTCGCGGCTCCGGTCTGTGATCTGTGTTCTGTGCTCTGTGGTCTCATTCGTTTTTCAACAGCTGTTAGGCCAGCTTGCCCAGCAGGCGCAGGAGCCCATCGAGGATCGTCACGGGGTGCGGTGGGCAGCCTGGAATGTAGAGATCGACGGGTACGACGCTTGCCGCACCGTTGTGCACCTCGGGGTGATCGACGTACGGACCGCCCGAGATGGCGCAGGCGCCGACCGCTATGACGAGCTTGGGTGCCGGGACGGCACCGTAAGTCTTCTGGAGGGCCAGGCGCATGTTGTTGGTTACGGGTCCCGTGACCAGCAGACCATCCGCGTGCCGCGGCGACGCCACAAACTGAACGCCGAAGCGGCCGAGATCGAAGACCACCGTGTTGAGCACGTTGACGTCCGCCTCACAGCCGTTGCAGCCCCCGGCGCTGACTTGGCGCAGCTTGAGTGAGCGGCCGAAGAGGCGCCGGGTCTTCTCCTCAAACGCTTGCGCCAGACGCAATGTTTTACCATCGAGCACGAGATCAGTACGCGAACGAGTCGCGAGCCGATGGTCTTGCGTAAACTGGATGGCTCCCTGCGGACACGCTTCTGTGCAGTCGCTGCAGAACAGGCAGCGCCCGAGGTCGAGCCGTAAACCGCGCTGATCGCTCGTGATTGCTTCCGTCGGGCACGCCTCGACGCAGGCCTGGCAGCCAGCAGCGCACTTGGACTGATCGAGTACCGGCAAGCCGCGAAAGCGATCGGGAAGCGCGGGCGTTCCGTCGGGGAATGCGATGGTTCGATGGCCCTGATGCAGGCGGGCAAGTAGTCCCTTCAGCACGAGCGCTCCTCAGAGGTCATGCCCACAGTAGGAGAGATTGAAGCTCTTGTTGCAGAGCGGGAAGTCGGAGATCTGTTGATCGCGCATTGCCATCCCCAAACCGGACCAATTGTGAAACGACGGATCGACGACCTTGTAATGGACGAAGCGTCCTTCGGCTCCCGTGAGCGCCACGTGACCAATCTCGCCACGCCAGCCCTCGACCAGCGAGACGACGAGCTGGTTGGGTGCCAGCGAGCCGACGGCGTTACGGATGCGTCCGTCCGGGAGTGTCGCGAGTTGCTCGCGAATGAAGGCCACGGAGCGTTGAATTTCCAGCCAGCGGACGTGCGCGCGCGCAAACACGTCGCCGCTGTGCCAGGTGGAAACCGGAATCTGCGCGAAGCGGAAGATTCCCGACGGAAACTCATGGCGCACGTCGCGCTCGACGCCGCAGGCGCGCGCCGCCGGGCCGACCAAGCCGAGCGCGATGCATAGCTCGCGTGACAACGCACCGGTGCTTTCGAAGCGCGCCTGCACCGAGGGCTTCTCCCACAACAGGTTGACGGCTTGCGTGACGTCGAGGAACGCTTGCTCGAGACGTTCGAGCAGTTGGCGGACACACGCGGCGTCGACATCGAAGGCGACGCCGCCGGGACGGATCAGGCCGCGGCCGAAACGACTGCCACAGATGAGGGCGGTCATATTCAGGAAGTCACCCCGAATCCGGCCGCAGTACGCGGCGGTCGGCAAGTAGCCGACGTCGCCCGCTAGCGCACCCAGGTCGCCGGTGTGATTGGCCAGCCGCTCCAGCTCCAACGCGACGCCGCGCAGCACCGCGGCACGTGCCGGAACATGGCTGGCGCTCAGCGCCTCCAGCGCTTGGCAGTACGCGGTTGCATGTCCCACTGACGTGTCGCCCGCCAGCGTCTCCATGTAGTGGATGGTCCGCTTGGTGGGCCCACCGACCAGCGCGCGCTCGACGCCGCGGTGCTGGTAGCCGAGCGCGATCTCCAGGTGGAAGACCCGCTCACCATGGCACTGGAAGCGGAAGTGGCCGGGCTCGATGACACCGGCGTGCACCGGTCCGACGGCCACCTCGTGAACCTCGCTGCCCTCAACGTGGAAGAAGTCGGTGGCGTCCGGAGAGCGAATCGGCTTGAGCCATGGATGCCCTATCGGCTGTACGTTCCACTGCTCGGCGATCTCGCGCTCGAACCAATGCGCGGCTGCGCAGTCCACCGTTAGAGCGGGATACACGTCGCTGACAATGGCGCTAGCGACGTCCAGCGTGCCGGTGTCGCCGTTTGCCAGGACGACGAGCAAGCGCACACGGCCTCCCGCCGCGGGCTGGCCGAAGAGCGCAGCGATGCGAGCGCCGGCGTTGACGCCGCGGATGACGGCCTCTCTGAAGTCGGTGACCGAGAGCTCCGGCACATCGCCGCTGTCGACCGCATCGCCGTTGTAGACGGAGAGTGTTGAAGGCATGCGCGTCACCCGAGCGCCCGCGCGGCTTCCTCAATCACGCGCTGCAGCGCCGCTGGGATGTACAGCCCGAGAAGAAGGACCAGGACACCGAGCGCCGCGGGCGGGATGATGGCGAGCGCCGGTTCTGGAGTCCCCGGCTGTCGTTCCGTGACCCCCTGTGCCATCCGCAAGACGATGGACATCATGCCGACGAAGATCAGCGCCAGGAACACGAGGTAGGCGATCGCCACCAGGTTGCGCCCCTGATCCAACGCGGCCTTCAGGATGGTGAGTTCGCTGAGGAAGGGGGCGAACGGCGGCGATCCAGTGATGGCGAACAGGCCGGCGACCCACAACATACCGGACACCGGCAGCACGCGCAGCACGCCGCGCACCTCACTGGTGGACTTCGACTGGTACACCGCGAGAATGTTTCCGGCGACGAGAAAGAGCATCGCCTTGGTCAGCGAGTGGTTCACCGCATGGAGCATGGCGCCAAAGGTGGCGGTGCCGCCGATGCCGACCCCCAACGTCAGGATGCCCATGTGCTCGACGCTGGAGTAGGCCAGCATGCGCTTGTAGTCGGCCTGGCCGACGATGAAGACGGCCGCGAGGGCCATCGACAAGAGACCGAAGTCGACGAGCAGCTCTTGGCCGAACGGGCCTTCGCCCGCGGCAACACAGACCTGCTGGACACGCAGGATGCCGAGGAAGGCACAGTTGAGCAGGGCACCGGAGAGCAGCGCCGAGACGACGGACGGCGCTTCGCTGTGTGCGTCGGGCAGCCAGGTGTGCAGTGGTGCCAAACCCATCTTCGTTCCGTAACCCACGAGGAAGAGGAGGAACGCCGCCTTGAGCCACGCGATGTGGAGATGCGGAGCCGCGTTGATCAACTGCTCCAGCACCAGAGGCACGGGTGCGCCACCGGCGTCGGAGGCGGCGACGGCGAGAAAGAAGTTGCCGAGCAACGCCAGCGCGATGCCCACGGAGCAGATCATCAGGTACTTCCAGGTGGCCTCCAGCGAGCGATGCTGCCGGTGGAAGTAAATGAGCGGTGCACTGGCCAAGGTCGTGGCCTCGACAGCCACCCACAACAGGCCGAAGCGATGGCTCACCGTCACCAGCGTCATCGCCGCCAGGAAGAGCAGCAGGCAGCTGGTGAATGTCGGCTCCGGCGCGTTGGCAAACAGCAGTCCTTCTTCGAAGTCCTCGCGCGCCCCGCGCCGCTCACGCTGCAGATAGCCGGCGCTGTACACCGCCGCCGCGAGAAACAGCGCGCTGGTGATGCTGAGGAACAACCGTCCAAGCCCATCCAACTGCAACCAGCCACCGAGCACCGATGCCGGTTGTACAACCCACGTTCCTGCCGTGATGGCGGTGTGACCAAACGCGGTGGCCACCAGCAAGACGCGCCGTGGCGCATCGGGCCGCAGAAGAAAGGTGATGACCGCGGCGAGCACCGGCAGCAGGAGCAGCGCGGCGATCATGGCGTCCAGTCCCGCAGTACGACGAGACGGTCCGCGTCGACGTGATCGAACTCGCGATTGATGTGGAAGAGCGCGATGCCCATCACGAACACGGCGACGAAGACATCGAGCAGCACGCCGAGCTCGACGACCATCGGTGTCCCCTGGACCAGCCCAACGCCGAAAGTGTAGATCCCGTTCTCCAAGACCAGGTACCCCAGCACCTGGTTGAGTGCCTTGCGGCGGCTGATGATGACGAACAGCCCGGCGAGGATGGTGAACAGCGCCACCGGCACCAGCAGCGATGCGATCGGTGTGGTCGGCAGCGGCAGACGCTGGCTCAGCCATAACGACAGCGCCAACATCAGCGTACCGATGAGCATCGAAACCGTGTAGCTGACCAGCGGCTCCACCTCGCGCTGCACCTCGGCGTCGCGCAACACGCGCGCCAGCAGCCATGGAAACGCGACGCCCTTCAGCCCGATGATCGCCGTTGCCAGCGCCAGTGGGCGTAGCGACAGCGCACCGCGGTGCGCCACCAGTGTGAGCAGGCCCAGCAAGATGCCCTGGAACGCAACGATGCGAATGCAGTGGAAGAGACGGCTGGAGCCCAGCAGGAGCAAGCTCGTCAACGCGAGAAAGACGAGAATGGAATCGGTCCACAGGTCCATCGCCGGTTTCACCGTAGAATCAGCGCGAGCGCCAACGCGGCGAGCGCACCCGCGCCCGCCAGTAGCTGCGGCAGACGGATCAATCGCCAACGCGCCATGGATGATTCGATGAGGCCGGTGACCACCGCCAACACGAACAACCCGGCGAGGGTTGAGACCATGTCGATCCATATGATCCCAGTGCGCACCGGCACGATGATGCCGACGAGCAGCGCGCCGAGCAGCCACAGCTTCAGCGCACTGCCGTAGAGAATGAACGCCAGATCCGGGCCGCTGTGATCGAGCACCATGACCTCGTGGATCATCGTCAGCTCGAGGTGTGTCGTCGGATCATCGATCGGGATACGCGCGTTCTCGGTCAGGAAGACAATCAGCAGCGCGCCGGCGAGCAGCGCCAGCGCCGGACCGACGTGCGTCCATGTGGCGAGGTTGATGCCGGCGTACATCGTGGAGAGCGACAAGCTCCCGGTTTGCCGCGCCACCGCGGCCAACCCGAGCAGCAGTGTCGGTTCGGCGAGAGCGGAGAAGGTTACCTCGCGGCTCGCCCCCATGCCCTCGAAGCTCGATCCGGTGTCGAGCGCCGCGAGCACGGTGAAAAAGCGCATCAGCCCCAACAGGTAGGCAACCAGGATCAGATCGCCGGGAAAGCCGACCGCTGCAGGAGCGCCGCCCAGCGGGACAAGTGCGGTGGCGATCAGCACGGCGGCGAGGCCAACGATGGGACCGGCGCGGAAGACCCAGGTGGCAGTGCGGCTGTATACGACACCTTTGCGGAGCAGCTTGAGCAGGTCATGGTACGGCTGCAGCAGCGGCTGACCGGTGCGGCCAGCGACGAACGCCTTGGTACGGTTGATGACGCCGAGCAACAGCGGCGCGAGCAACAGCGGCAGCACAAACGTCAGCCCAGCTTCCATATCAACAGCACCACCAAAGTCAGCGCGATGTACAGAACGTACAGATGCACCCGTCCGTGCTGCAGCCAGCGCAGCGCCGCGAGGCCGCGGCCGATGCCGAGAAAGACCGGTGCGTACAAGCGTTCAGCACACACGTCCGCTGTGTCAGTTGCCAGCGAAGCGCCGCGCGGGAACAAGCCGGTCGGCGGCACCAGACGACGCCGGGTTTGTAGCAGGATGCCGAAGAGGTCCGTCAGTGGTTGCGCGAACGATGAGGCGGTGTACTGCATGCGCGGCGTCGGTTGCGTGTAACCGCAATCCCACGTGACGTTGGTGGCGACCGGTCGTCCCGACAGCAGCCAAGAACGCACGCCCGCAAGCGCTGCGACCACGCCGAGCAATCCGATGCCGCCTGCCGTGACGAAGGGGAAAATCCTCCCCGCCGGGGCAACGTGGGTGCGCACGACCTGCGGCGATAGCCCGGTCACATTCGCCAACACCGGGGCGAGGGCGTGGACCGCCAACGGCGCCAGCAGCCCGATCAGGACACAGCCTGCGGCAAGGAGGAGCATCGGAAGACGCATCGCCAGCCCCGGTTCGTGCGCCTGCGCTGCGTGATCACTGCGCGGCTCGCCGAGAAACACGATGCCGAACGCTTTCGTGAAGCAGGCAGCAGCCAAGCCGCCGATCAATGCCAGTCCGCCAATCACGCAGAGCACGGAGACGGCCGTCGCGGAAGCCGCCGCCGTCAGGCCGTGGAACGCACCCAGGTAGATGAGCAACTCGCTCACAAACCCATTGAGCGGCGGCAGTCCCGAGATGGCCACGGCTCCGATCAGAAATGTGAGTCCGGTCCACGGCATCCGCTTGAGCAGGCCGCCGAGATGATCGATCTCGCGTGTGCCCGCGGCGTGCGCGACCGCTCCCGCGCCAAGGAAAAGAAGGCCCTTGAACAGAGCGTGGTTCAACACGTGGAGTAGTCCGCCGGCGAAGCCCAACGCCGCCAGGGTGGGCATCCCGGTGCTCAGTCCCAACAGGCCCACGCCGAGACCGAGCGCGATGATGCCGATGTTCTCCACGCTGTGGTACGCCAGCAAACGTTTGAGGTCATGCTGCGCCAAGGCGAAGAGGACTCCGAAGATGCCGGAGGTCAAGCCGACAGCGCACAGCAACCATCCCCACCACGCTGGCGGCGGCGCCGCGGACTGTGCCAGGAAGGTGAACGTCCGTACCAGACCGTAGATCCCGGTCTTGATCATCACGCCGGACATCAACGCCGACACATGACTCGGCGCCGCCGGATGGGCCTCCGGCAACCACACGTGCAGCGGCATGAACCCCGCCTTCGCACCGAAGCCAACCAGGGCGAGCACGAACAGCAGGCCCGCCTGCGACGGCGCGACACTGAACTGGTCAAAGTCGGGCGACCCGGCGGTGCTCCCCAGCAATATGAAGAGCGCAAGCAAAAATGCGGTGCCGAGATGCGTTGCCACGAGGTAGACCCAGCCGGCGTCACGCACGCTTTCCTTCTCATCCTCGAACGTGACGAGGAAGAAAGACGCCAGCGCCATCACCTCCCACGCCACCAGGAAGAGCACGGCGTTGCGCGCTATCACTACGAGCACCATGCTCGCAACCAGTAGGTTGAAGAAGAACCACGCTGGCCCGAGCGCGCGCCTGTCGCGATAGGTCTGCAGATACTCCGCACCATAGACCGCAGCCAGCGCAGACAACACGAAGATCGGCACCAGGAAGAACGCCGACAGCGCATCTACCGCGACGAAGAATGCACCGTAGGGCACGCTCCAGGGCAGACGCAGGGATTCTACTGGTGCGCCTAGCAGTATCCGCACGCTGGGAAACATGCCGAGCAGCGATGCAGCAACAGCACCGCCGACGGCGCAGCCGGTGGACCAGCGGTACGATTTCTGGGTGAGCAGCGCGGCGCATGCGCTGGCGAGCAGCAGCGCTACCGCAAGAAGCACGAGGAGCATCTACTGGTTGCTGCCGTTGCCCGCCGCTCGCTGATCGAGAGCCGCTTCGACACGTCGCGCCTGATTGAGGATTTCATCGCGCGACGCTTGACCGATCAGGGCCTGCTTGAACCCCGCATCTGTCAGAGCGAACGACAAGCGCGACAGCATGCGCAGGTGTGCGCGCACGGTCGGACTGATGAGAGAGAACAGTACATACACGGGTTTGCCATCGAGCGCACCGAACTCGACGGGTTTCTCCAGGAAGCAGAGCGCAATCATCGGTCGTGACACATGCAGCACGATCGGGTTGCGGACGTGCGGGATGGCAATCCCGTCTCCGATGCCCGTGGACTGCAGGTTCTCGCGCGCCAGCAGCACGCGCAGCAGGAACTCGCGGTCCACCTCTTCGGGCAGGCGCATGTGCTCGACCACCGCGCGCAGAACGGACTCTTTGTCGGTGCCGCCGACACGGTAGAAAATGCCGCCCGCTTGCAGTGCATCGACGAGGCTGGGCAACGGCGCGGCGTTGCTCTCCGGCTCTTCGAACAGATCAGCCGAGACGTTCATCTTGCGCGATGTCGCCCACTCCAGCAGCTCAGCACGGTTGAAGCGGTACTGCTCGTTCACCCGGTACGCCGGCAAGAGTCCCTGGTTGATCCAGCGGTAGACGGTCTTCTCGGAAACCTTGAGGAGGGTGGAGACGTCACGGACGGTCAGTTGCATAGTTCTCGGTCATTGGGCACCGATGGCTTCTAGTGGACAACCCCGGACGTTTCAATGGCCGAGTCACCTTGTGCACCTTGTGGGGGCCGTCGGATCAACTTCGACCTCGTCGACCAGCGCGCACGCGGGGCTGCGTGCATCGCTGGGGCGAATGCGGTACTAAGGGACGACTCGGAGGCAGTGCGGATGAGTACGACTGACACGAGTATCGAGCAACTCAGCATCAATACGATTCGCACGTTGGCGATTGACGCGGTGCAGAAGGCCAACTCCGGACATCCGGGGTTGCCGCTCGGTGCGGCGCCGATGGCCTACGTGCTGTGGCAACGCCACCTGCGTCACAACCCGAAGGATCCGCACTGGCCGGACCGCGACCGCTTCGTGCTCTCCGCCGGTCACGGCAGTATGCTCCTCTACGCACTCCTCCACCTCACCGGCTACGACGTGACCATGGATGACATCAAGGCGTTCCGGCAGTGGGAGAGCCGCACGCCGGGGCATCCCGAGATGCGCCTGACGCCCGGGGTCGAGGCGACGACGGGGCCGTTGGGGCAGGGCACCGCCAATGCGGTCGGCATGGCGATCGCCGAGCGTATGCTCGCGCACCGCTTCAATCGCCCCGGAAACACGATCGTTGATCACCGCACCTACGCCATCGTCTCGGACGGCGATCTCATGGAAGGGATTTCTTCCGAAGCCGGTTCGCTCGCCGGCCACCTCAAACTGGGCAAGCTGATCTATCTCTACGACTGCAACCACGTCTCGTTGGATGGCCCGACGTCGCTGGCGTTCTCGACCGAGGATGTGGCGGCGCGTTACGCGGCGTACGGGTGGCACGTGCTGCGCGTGGACAAGGGCGACACCGAGATCGAAGCCATCGATGCGGCGGTCAAAGCCGCTGAGGCGGAGACCACGCGACCCTCCCTGATCGTCATCCAGACAACCATCGGGTACGGATCGCCGCACAAGCACGGAACGTCGCAAGCACACGGCAGCCCATTGGGAGTTGAGGAGGTTGCGCTAACCAAGAAGGCGCTGGGTTGGGACCCCGAGCGCTCCTTCTACGTTCCCGATGCCGCGGCGGCCCACCTCCGGCTCGCTGTGGAGCGCGGCCAGCGCGCGCAGACGGAATGGCAGGAGCGCTTTGCAGCCTACGCCAAGGCATATCCGGACCTCGCAGAGGAATGGGGTCAGGCCCAGCGCGGCGAGCTGCCAAAGGCGTGGGATGCTGATCTGCCGTCGTGGAAGACAGGCGAGGCAGTGGCGACGCGCACCGCTGGCGGCAAAGCGTTGAACGCGATTGCCGCACGCGTGTCATGGTTGGTCGGCGGTGATGCGGATCTGTCGACTTCTACCGACACGTCGCTCAAAGACGCGGGCTCGTTCGACGGCCAGACCGGCGCCGGCCGCAACCTCCACTTCGGCGTGCGCGAGCACACCATGGGCGCAATCGTCAACGGCATCGCCTATCACGGTGGCCTGCGCCCGTTTGGAGCAACGTTCTTCGTCTTCTCGGACTACATGCGTCCGGCGGTGCGCTTGGCGGCGTTGAACGAGTTGCCGTCGATTTTCGTGTGGACGCATGACTCCGTCGGGCTCGGCGAAGACGGGCCGACGCATCAGCCGATCGAGCATCTGATGTCGCTACGCGCCATGCCGCAATTGCACGTCATGCGGCCCGGGGACGCGGCCGAGGCGGTGGAGGCGTGGCGTTGGGCGATGACCTACCGCGAGGGCCCCGTGGCAATGGTGCTGACGCGACAGAAGCTGCCGGTGTTGGATCGCGCGAAGCTGGCTTCCGCAGCCGGTGTCGCGCGCGGCGCCTACGTGCTGGCCGACACGGATCGTGGCTCTCCGCAAGCGATCATCATCGCCACCGGCTCCGAGGTGTCGGTGGCGCTCGCGGCGCGCGAACTGCTCATCAAGGAGGGCATAGGCACCCGCGTGGTGTCGATGCCGTGCTGGGAACTCTTCACGACCCAGAGCGCCGAATACCGGGAGTCGGTGCTGCCGGACGCGGTGAAGGTGCGCGTCTCGGTCGAAGCGGGCGTCACCTTCGGCTGGCACCGCTGGATCGGTGATGGCGGTGTCGCCATTGGCATCGATCACTACGGCGCCTCCGCCCCGGGCGAGATCAACATGGAGAAATTCGGTTTCACCGCCGACAACGTCGCGCGCACGGTACGCAGCTTAGTGAAGTAGCGGCGGGACTAGTACCCGCCCTGTGCATGGCACGCACCGAAACCGTCACGGTACTCTTCACCGACTTGGTCGGTTCTACCGAGTTGGCGAGCCGATTGGGGCACGACGACTACGAAGCGCTGCGCCGGGAACAGTTTGCGGCGTGGCGCGCTGCCGTGGCCAAGCACAATGGCACCGAGGTGAAGACGACCGGTGACGGCCTGATGCTGTGCTTTACCAGCGCCGCCGATGCCGTTGCGTGCGCCGTCGCGCTGCAGCAGGCCACCTGCCCCCTTCGGCTGGGCTCAGGACAGGCTTCGAGACGCCGCCACGAAGACGGCGGCTCCGCAGGCCGAACGGAAAATTTCCTTCAAGTCAATAAGTCAACCGCTCGCCCTATAGGCGCGAGCGGCCCCTCGATACGGCCCCTGAGAGGACGGGGCCTACTCGGGACGAACGGGCAGGAGCTTCTCAAACGGACATCCAACCGTGCACCCCGAGTAGCGGCCCTTCCTTGGCGGCGTATCGAGGGGCGTCCGCTGGGACACAATCGACTGGCCTTCCGGCAAAGGAAGATTCCGCAATCCGCATTCCACAATCTGCAATCGAGGACGCCATCCTCGACGCCCTTGACGAGTCCACCGCCGCCGCGCTGGTCGCCGAGGTGCCCGGCGAGCCGGAGCACTACAGCTTCAGCCACGCGCTGATCCGGACGACGTTGTACGAGGAGCTGAGCAGCGCGCGCCGCGCGCGGCTGCACCGCAGAGTCGGCGAAGCGTTGGAAGAGTTGACAGGTACGACGCCCGGCGCGCGCATCGACGAGCTGGCGCATCATTGGCTCGCGGCGGCGCAGGTGGCCGATGCCGCGAAGGCGATCGGCTACGCGCGCCAGGCGGGCGACCGCGCGCTCGGCGGCCTCGCGTACGAGGCAGCGGCCGCCCACTACGAGCAGGCACTGGCCGTGCTCGACCCCACGGACCGCGACGGCGAGCTGCTGCGCTGCGACTTGTTGCTCGCCCTCGGCGACGCGCAGCGTAGCGCCGGCGATCCGCGCTTTCGCGAAACTATGGCGTCGGCCGCCGCACTAGCCCGTCGCCACGGCGATGCGCATCGGCTGGGACTGGCGGCACTGGGGAGCGCTGCCCCGGGGGGAGGTGTATGGAGGACCAAGGTGGACGACACGCTGGTGGCCTTGTACGTGGAAGCGACCGCCGCGCTCGGACCGAGCGACAGCATCCTCCGCGCGCGCCTGCTCGGCCAGCTTGCCGTCGAGCTCACCATCACCGCCGAACGTGAACGGCGGCACGCGATCTCCGCCGAGGCGGTGGAGATCGCGCGCCGAGTCGGTGATCGCGTTGGACTGGCCCATGTGCTGATTGCCGTGTTGACCGCCATTTTCGACCCGAGCACGCTGGCCGAGCGGTTGTGCCTGAGTGCAGAGCTGGAGGCGTTGGCCGACGACCTTGGGAACCTCGACTTCAGCCAGCGGGCTGCCCACCGGCGGACCGGCGCCCTGCTGGAATCCGGTGATCGGGTCGGAGCCATCGGCGCAATTGCTCGGTACGAACAGCTCGCGGTGCAATTGCGCGTACCGCTCTTCAACTACGTTGCGCGGCTCGCGCGCACGATGTGGTCACTCATGTGCGGATCACCGGATGCGAAGCAGCAGGCCCTGAGCGCATTCGAGCTGGGGACCTCCCTTGGGCTACCCCTGGCGGGAGATCTACTAGCCATACAGCTGTTCGAGATTCGCTATCGGCAAGGGCGGCTCGCAGAGACGGCCGACGCGGTGAGAGCCTTAACGGAGTCGCGGCCGAACAACCCCGCTGTCCGGGCTGCCCTGGCCCTTCTCTACTGCGAAGGCGATCTGCTCACGGAGGCGAGGGAGCAGTTCGAGCATGCGGTGGCGATGAACGACCGGCTCGGCGCCCGCCCCGCCGCCATGCGCACGCGGCGCGCCTATGCTGCGATGCTCCTCGACCGCGACGCGCCCGGTGATCCGCAACGTGCGGCCGAGTTGATCACCGCGGCGCTCGCGGAAACTGAACAGCTCGACGTGCCGGCCGAGGCGGCGAAGCTGCAGCGCTTGCGCGCGCGGATCGAATGACCGGAGGTGGATTATAACCCAATCCCCAAAGTATCCACCACGAAGACCACGAAGGAAACACACCTCAGAGAACGTTCGCGGAGACAGCATCCCAGAACCTTCTTGGTGGATTTGCGAAGCGCTCTGCGGATCCTTCCTTCCGTCCGTTCTTCGTGGTGAAGGTCTTTTTGGGATCAGGGTTAACCACGCTGCGCGCAGGCCGAGGCCTGCTCCTTTGACGTGCGCACCATTCAAGGTGGGTCTGAACGCACGATGTCTCCCGCCGCAGCAAGGTCGGCCAGAGTGGTCTCGAACGCGGTGCCCGCGCTACGGAACACGGCGTTGAGAAACGCGATGCTGGCGCGCTGCGCGGCGTCGCGGGCGGGAATGGGCGGCTCGACCTGGCTCTCGACGGCTTCGCTGTGTCCGGCTCCGAGCAACCCCACCAGGAAACGCGGCGGTCCGATGCGGTCGTAGTACGCGGCTGTCGTGCCGTACGTGACAACCGGGTCCTTGGTGCCTTGGATGAGCAACGTTGGTAAGTCGCTGACGTCCGCATCGGCACCAAACGTGCCGGCCAGCGACACTGCGGGCGCAACCAGGATCAGCGCGCGCACGCGCGCGTCGGCGCAACAGCTCTTGCGCGTGAAGCCGATGGCGGTGGTGCCGCCGAGTGAATGACCGAGCACGGCGACGTGATCCGCGTCCATGCTTCCGGCAAGCGCATCCGTTGCGCTACCTGACGCCTGCAGCAGTTGCGTGAGGACGAAGCTGAGGTCCGCTGGCTGATGGACGAAGTCGGTCAAACCCGCATCGTGGCCGCCCGGGGCATCGTCGTTGGTCAGCGGGAATGCCGGCGCCGCGATCACGAAGCCGGCGGCGGCCACGGTGCGTGCGAACTCGTCGAATTTCTCCGGCAGCCCGCCGAAGCCGTGGGCCATGAGCAGCAGTGGTAGTGCATTCGCCGTTTGCGGTCGCCAGATCACCACGCGCAACGTGCGTTCGGGGGCGCCCGCATATTGCGAGGTGCGCGGCGTTGGCCGACTGCTGTCGACCCACGTCCGCTCGCTACGGGCAACGGCGGGCGGCTCGATCGCTTGGGGAACGTCCAAGGTCCCGCCACAGCCGGCGAGCACAATCCCGATCGAGAGTGCGAGTACGGCACGTGCCATGCCTGAGCCTAGCAGGTCGCGCCGAAGCAGAGGAAGAAGATTCGGATACGTTTGGACTCGACCGCGTGGGCCTGTAGCGAAGGGGGTGGGCGATTCTACGGAGGCGCGACATGGCTTGGCCGGACCACGATGTTCGCCGCTGAGTCAACGCACACGAGTTGCATGACCCCAGGCTCCTCGGGTGTGAACGGACAGACGACGAAGTCGGCGAAGAGGTCCGAGTCCCAGGAAAGCCGTTCGCGTATCGATACGGGCAGGTTGCAGTAGCCCGCAACCGAGAAGCGCTGCTCGCTGACGCCCACCATGCGTTTCGTCCCCACTCGCCAAATGCGCACACTTGGAGCCCCGTTGTAGAAGCTCATCCGCCCGCGCATCGTGAAGCACGGTCCGCTCAGGCGAGGGTGTTCCCTACAAGGCTGGTCAGAGCTTCCCGTTTCCTGCGACGCCGCGGACGCGGGAACCAGACAGGCGAGAAGCAGAAACAGCGAGACACGCATGCAACCAGCCGTTCACTGCGGCCCACCGGGCTGATCGAAGTATGAAGTGGCGATGAGAAGGAGCGTTAGAAGGGCCAGTCCGAGCGCCAGACTCGCCGGGATCCACGGGCGCTGCGTGCTGGCCGCAGATGACGGCAGGGGGTGGAGGAGCCGCCAGCCCGCGAGCACTGCAGCGAGCACCGGAAGTGGGACCGCCACCAAGGCCTCTCGCCAGTACAGCCGAGGCACCGTGCGCATGGCGCCGGCGAGGCTGACAATGTAGGCGAGGATTGCACCGAGCACCGCGCAGATCCAGGCGAATGCGAGCATCGTAGTCACGTAGTGTACCACAGGACCTGGTGCTATAATGTCGGCTCGAACATTCTCGATGAACGACGAAGGAGGTTCCACCGTGGATCGTGATCTGTTCGCCACCGTCGACCGCTACGTCGAGGGGCTGTTCATTGGGAAGGACGCGGTGCTCGATGCCGCAGTGGCCGACTCGCAATCGGCGGGGTTGCCGGCGATCCAGGTGTCGGCGGTGCAAGGGCGCATGCTGCATCTGCTTGCGGTACTCGTCAGAGCACGGCGCATTCTCGAGATCGGGACGCTGGGCGGCTACAGCACGATCTGGCTGGCGCGGGCGCTGCCCGAGGGTGGG
>Ga0335084_10003796_pt1 | contig 14830 bp, 28 predicted proteins | sample Lox_Sample_44_FD_206721 | JGI IMG/M metagenome (GOLD analysis project Ga0335084, IMG submission 206721) | Soil microbial communities from Loxahatchee National Wildlife Refuge, Florida, United States - Lox_Sample_4.4 | ecosystem: Environmental > Terrestrial > Soil > Wetlands | place: USA...
AGGTTGTGTCAGGCACTGTAGACAAACAACGCTGAAAGGTTTCAAGCGTCATGACCTTGCGGTTGTCGCGCTTGGCGTAGGTTTTGGTCAGCAGCGGCTGCGGGCAATAGGCACAGGCCATCCGGCAGCCGATGGTAGTGGTGATTTCAAGATCAGCGCTCACGTTTAGATAATTACAGTTGATTTTAAGAACCAAGTCGTATACACAGCGCAACAAATTTATGGAACGCGGACTGGTCTTCAAAGGCACTGACGGCGAAATCATCCTGCTGACGATTCAGGCGGGTCAGATCGTGGAAGGTGTCGTCAGTGATTACGATGGACTTTATGACAAGCTGGCGGAAACCAGCGCCGATGTGGTGGAGATCGACAACTATGCCGAGAACACCGGCAATGTCGCTTTCCGTTCGATCTGTTCTGTTGAGTTTGGGTACGATCCCCAACTGGGTGATAATTCGGCGATGATCGAGATTGACCAAACCCCGGCCACGCTGATTCCAGCACGGGTGGTGCTGCATCAAGCGGCCCGGCAGGACATCGACAGCATCCAAAGGCTGATGGACAATGCAAAACGCCCCGACGAAGCCAGCGCGTGAATGCGTCGTTTGCGGTGCGCGGGTCACCAACATGAACCCGAAGACCGTGACCTGCGATCCAATCTGCACCAGAGCGCGCCACGCAGGCCGCACCCGGCAGCAGCAAATTGAGTTTGAAGCTGCCGAGCCGATCCCGGAGCAGGATGACACGGGTTGCAAGGTGTGTGGTTGCCGTTGGTGCATCTGTGAAGAGCGATAAACGATATGCGTACAAGACCATGGTTGCCGACTCCCATTGAAGCTCTTGCGCTGCTGGCTGCGGCGGCGGTGGTGTTTGTCCTCGTCAGAGGCTGCCACCATCTGCGGCAGGAGGCCGCCAAGCTGCCGCAATCAGAGGCAGAGTATCTGCTGATCAGTGTTTCCGCTGCTCAGTTGAACGCGTCCCAAACCAACTGGACGGTGCTGGTCGTACCACGAACCAACAGTTTTAAAAAGCCATGAAACCAACACTCGAACAATACGAAGCGCAGTTGAAGACGATGCTCGACAACGCCGAGCGCTGGCGCAAAGCCAACCCGGAAAAGAATGCGCTGATCAGCTTCAACTATCCGCCCGGTGTGGCCGTGATCGGCACTATCGAGGATGCCATCGAGGTTGGGGCCGTGACCACCAACGAAGCCGGGCTGGAGTTGGTCAAGGCGCTCTGGTCATGGGATGCCCCCGATATGCCCACCGTGCTGATGGTGCGTGCCGTGCTCGAATTCGAGGAACTCAAACCGCCCCAGCCCAAGCGGTACTGATCCGCCCAAATAAAGATTGAAATGGGCCACAGGTTTGTATACAAATGGTGGATAACCGCCGTGCTGTATGAGTGACCAACCGCTGCTTCTGGTCTGCTGGATCGTGGAACTGGATGACCATTCCTGCGTCACGTTTGCCATCACGGCCAAGGCGGCGCAGTGGAATGCGGTGGCCTCGGCGCGGGAAGCCGGGTTCTATTCGAGGAAGCAATGGCCGATGCACTGCAAAGCCAGACGGGCCGAGCGCTACGACAATAGCCACCTGAAAGAAAACTGCGGTCGCCGTGTCTGGTCGGAAGATTTCGTGATCACTGCTTGATATGGACTTGAAAAAGATAGTCGATGACGTGTATACACATCGCAGCCGGTTGTTTATCTTCTGGCTGGGCTTCAAAGCGGGCGTGATCGTCGCGGTGCTTTTCTTTGTGGTCTGCGCCATTATAACCCGTGAACACTGACTTATGAAAATCGAAATGGACGACAATACCTCTATCATGCTCAGCATCTCGGCGGTTTGCGCCGCCGTGGTGCTTATAGCCTACATCATCTATCGCTACAACATTGCAGCGTACGAACTGGGCTACACGCAACAGCAACTGCAAAACTCCCAGCAGACAGTGTGGGTTAAAAACAAGTGACATGAAAGTTCCTGCGCTTGAAAAACTGCTGGATGATTTGGTGCCCAAGGCGTACTGGGTGCCGATGCTCAATGACATTGATTCGGACAGCTTGCGCATCTCCATCGAGCAGCGCCGGGGCCGCGACGGTCGTGATCGCTGGGCGGTGCTGCGCAACGAATTGGTTCTCAACAGCGACGGCGAGTGGGAATACGAGCCGTCACCCAGCAGCCGTGACGAAGCTTTTTTGAAGCGCTGTCGTTACGCAGATTTAACCTCGGCCAGTCTGGCTTTGGTGCGCTGGCTGAACAATCGAACTGCCACGCGCATGAAGGCATTCAACAATCCTGACGTTACCAAATTGCCAGCGACGCCCGCCGCGTTGGCTCCAGTGAGTGGTTCTGCTGCAACGCTCGAACAACTCGTGGCCGCGCTCGACGGGCTGGTGCAAGAATGTGAATACAGCGCCAGCAGCGGACTGCCGTTCAACTTTCCAGAAGGCCAAGGCCACTGGACGCAACTCGGAAAAGCAAAAGCTCTGCTCGCGGACTTGCGGCAGAACAACAAAGAGAAAGACCAACATGACCCGCCACGACGCCGACCGGCACGAAAGGGCGCTAAACTGCGACCGAAACGATCTTGAATCCCTGAGCGACGCCATTCGCGGTCTACAGTCGACCGATGATCCGTCGCTGGTGCCGCTGCATGATGAGCTTATGGCCCGGTACAGCGAACTGTCGAAAGCCCGGAAGGCAGAAGTAAAAACGTGATCACCGAAACAAAGCCTGTCCAGAACCCCATCGTGTCGGTCGACCGGGCGAGCCGAAAGATTGCCGCGTTTGACGGCCCGACGCTGGTTCACGAGTTCACGCCGTATACAAACGAGGAATCGGCCATTGCCAGCATGAGCATCTGGCTGGCGTTCAGAAAGTCGCCGACCTCGGACTGGCCGCCACGGGTTGTTTATCCCAAGATCACAAAGATACGCATGTCGTCCTGAACGTGCGCCCGATTTGAGAAAGGAAAATCAGTATGACGTTTACACCCGAAATAATCCAACAGGAAGCAGACCTGTTGCGGTCGATGGGCTTCGACCGCCTGCTTCGCAACCACAACGAGTATGTGCGCGCCGCCAAGGCCCATTTGGACTGCGCCAACGTGATTCAGCGGTACGGCTCGCTGGCTGAAGGCTATCTGCACGCGGGCTGGCCGTGGGGCGTGAACCTCTGGAAGCCGGATCGCTTCGATGCCCAGAAGCATGTGCTGCGGGCGGCGGCGTTCCTGCTGATGGAGTACGAGCGCATCGATGAGATCAAGGAATCGATTCACACTCAGCGTGTCGCAGCCCTTCCTGTCCATGCCGCGCCTTAAATGTATCTGGTGTATGCAGCGCACGGACACCAATCCGTGCCAGCACTGCGGCTCCGATCAGGTATACGACATGGATGCGCCCCATACCTGTCACTGGAGCCGCAAGACCATAGCGACAGTGGAATGTAAAATATGCGGACGAACGCTGTCCGCTGAGGACTATTATAAAAATGTTGCGTCTTGAAATCTATCGGCACGGTCTTCACTACCGCTGGCGGCTGCGCGGCAAGCGCCGCACCGTGGCCATCAGCGCGCCCCGCATCAGCGCACAGGCCCTGCGCCTGTCGTTGATCGCCACCCTCAAAGACCTGCAAGCTGACAACTTCAAGGTATACGATCTGACTGGTGAGCTATCGAAGAAGAAAACAGGCTAAACGCGGCACACCCTTGATGGTGATCATCGAGGAAGGGACGCGACAGGATTTCAAGCATTGTGTTCTGACAGTAATTGCGCGCTGGCAGAAGAACCGGGCCAAGCGCATGAAACGCAGACGGTGGTGACGCTATGAAAAGAAAGTATACAGGAACTTTCAAAGAACGGCGCAACCAATCAGTTCGTGATTATCGCTTACGTGATCCAGAAAGAACGCGGAAACAGTGGAGAAAGTATAAAGCAGGAAAGTTATTGGTGGCAGCAAAAGGACGCGTTAAACCTGCTGTATGCGACGTATGCGGTAATGGAGGAAAGATTTGTTTTGATCACAGCCATGTTCATGGAAATTTTAGAGGATGGCTGTGTAATCGCTGTAATCTTATTTTAGGACACGCAAAAGATAATCCAGAAATTTTACGAAAACTTGCTGTTTACTTAGAGCAAAAGAATGCCACTCGATTGATGAAAGGTTGATTATGTCCGTCTCAAGCTTAAAAACGTCCGGGTGGTGCTGGTTTAACCGTTCGGCAATCTTTGTCCAAATTATGATGCTTGGGCGCTCCGCGTGGCTACACGACTGGTGGTGGTCGATCTTTTGGAGTTTCTTGATTGTTGGTAACGCGGTGTACCACTGGCGGAAACCGTTGCCGCGTGACAGATGAAAGGTTGATAATATGCCTGATCCTAAACTGCAAACAGCTATGGAGGAGATCAAAGTGGTGCTGCACAAGCACGACATCGCCGGGGTCATCCTATTGGCGTCGCCGACGCACACCGAATACCTTTACGAGTTCTCAACCACGTGGAGTTGCGCCAAGCTCGAAGGCCCGCAACTGCGCATCCGTGCCAAGCGGGAGGACTTTCCCACCGAGGAAGCGCACGTCAAGTGTGTCACGGAAACAATCGGGATGCTCGCCGGTTTTGGCAACGTGATGGCGCGAGGGCTGGAAGCCATGACGCACGTGTTGAAAGCGCTGGGTCAGCAGTTCGAGATCGCGCACGAGGACAAGCACGGGCCGCCGCTGCCGTCTCAGTAAACGCGGGTGCCGGAACTGTCGACGGTGGTGGCTGGTGGCGCACCGAGCACGTTGGGGCCGGTGATCGCATACTGCAAACCCAGCGTGGCGAAGCCCGTGAATACCTGACCGTGCATTCCGTAGCCGTCATCGGCAGAACCAGCGCGAGGCGTTCCACTCATGCCTGCGGCGTTGGGGCCGCACCAGTTTGAATCGTTCATCTGTGATGGCATATGTTCTAATTACACATGACGACTGTTCCGTTAAAAGATGGACGTGCTTTCTTCATCGATGATGAGGACGCCGAACGCGTGCTCAAACTTAAATGGAGTGCAAACAAGGATGATTATGTCATGCACTCGGAGCGGATCGGAAAGCGGATTAAAACCGTCTATTTACATAGATTTATTTTGAATCTTCCTGCGGGCGTAAAAGCTGATCACCGAGACCGCAACCCACTTAATAATCAGAAATTTAATCTGCGTCCGGCAAGCAATTCTATGAATTGTGCTAATATACGAAAACGGCAGGGCTGTTCGTCTAAATTTAAGGGTGTTCACTTTTTCAAACGGCGGGGAAAGTATCAAGCTCAGATAGGAGTAAGTGGCCGCAGGATATATTTGGGTTATTTTGATGATGAAGTGGAAGCGGCCCGCGCTTACAATAGGGCGGCTGAAAAGTACTTCGGAGAGTATGCCAACCTTAATCCAATATGATTCCTGAAACAGGAAGTCGTCGCGATTTTAAGAGGGCTGTTTTAGCGGTGGTTGATCCCCCGCCAGAGGTTGGTGTTGTATATCTGTTTAAAGACGGAAGGGGCAGATTGGTACAGGCAGTTGTTAGCTCGGTAGGCGCGAAAAAAGTACAGCTTTTCTGGACAAGAAAAGCTGTACATCAACTCAGTGGGTCTGCGTATTCTCGTTGGGTTGATCTGGATTATCTGGCGTGTAGCGGAGAATATACACGCGTGCGTATATGATTCTCGAAGAGGGCAACAGAAGCGAATTCAAGCGCTGTATACTTCAAAATGTGCAAGTTCATTTTTGTCCGCGCTGTCATGCCCCCTGTGTGTCAAGCCCCGCTGTTGTGGGCTTTTGTCCTTCGTGCGGATTATACGTAGCAAATTTGTGGATATTATTGGAAAAACAAGAAGACTGGTATGCGCCAACTTCTTCAGATGCAGACCAAGTCAGTTCTTCGCCTGATTAAATTATTCTATTGACAACTTTCACAGTGGCGTATACATTGATGGCGTATGGATGCCAAATCAACACCACTGGGCCGGTTCATCGACGAATTCGGCAATCACATTTCCACTGAAGGTCTCACCAAGATCATGGCCGAACACACCGCGTTGTGCGCTGCGGCGGACAGCGTCCCTGATTTGATTTCTGATTATCAAAAGCTTCTTCGCAAGCGGTATGGCGTCAACCAGCACGTTGCTTCGGTTGAAGTCGCCCAAGAAGCTCTTGCCCAACTTGCCAAAGCTCGCAAACGTCAAAAGAAAGGGAACGCATGAACACCACCCCCGAAATCAAGATGCAGGAATTCCACCTGCCTCAGAAACCCTACAGCGTCATTGATGCCATCAACCGCCATGCAGCCGGGCAGGGCACTGTTAATTACGCCATGGCGACCGCCGATGCCAACTACAACGGCCACGCGATCATCGTGACGTGGAACGCCTATCGCGGCTATTACATCTGCGAGCATCACTGGGGCGAGCGCGTCGTCCATGCGCGGGGCAATGCCGAGCACGTGCTGGATGTGGCCGTACGCGAGTTCCAGCAGCAGGGCAGGGGCGCGTCGCTGAATGTGACGCTCAAGGCGGAAGACGCGCATCTGGCCGCCAAGTTCAATCTTCTGCCGGGCAGGGAGGCATCCCCGCAAACGTGGCGTACTCCGCTCCATGCTGAATTGCTTGGGGCTGCGATGTACGAACGGAACGGTCTCTGCCCGGCTTTCGCTTTTCTGGCCAGCAGCCAGACGGTGGAAGAATACCGGCTAAAAATCGAAGTCTATTTCGCGGCGCACCGGAAGGCGGCGGCAGTATGAACCGAGACGAAAAACGCCTCAGCCCGCTGGCCAAGAAGTTCCGGCCCGCCAAACAGGGCAACGTCGAGATCGACCGCATCACGGTGACCAAGTTGGATGCCGTGATGTCGACCATCCACGGCAGTCCGGCATACGAAGGCACGTATGCCCGGCTGCGCATCAACGGCACCGTGGTCATGTCGGACACCCAGATGGAACACCGGACGAACTCAGAGTTCCTGTACCGGGCGCACGGCCACGTCCTGCTGGCCGGGCTGGGCTTGGGCTTGGTTCTGGACGGGCTGAGGAACAACATGGATCGCATTCAGTCGATCACGGTCGTTGAACTCAGTCAGGATGTGATCGATCTGGTGGCCAAGAAGTACAAGCACCCCAAGATCAAGATCGTTCAGGGCGACATCACCACGTGGGAGCCGCCCGCAGGCATGAAGTACGACATCATCTACTTCGACATCTGGCCGGAGATTTCCGAGGACAATCTGGAGTTGATGGCGCAACTGGGCCGTCGCTTTGCCAAGTACAAAAACCGCAGCAACCCCAAGGCGTGGATGGAGTCTTGGTCGCGCCGGGAAATGCGCGCCAACGCCCGCTCCTCGTACCGCGCCTTTTATTGATATGCAAACCAAGCACATTCTTCCTTTAACGGGCATCCGGGCCTTTGCAGCATGTTGGGTGGTGTTGTACCACTTCCACCCGTGGTTGGTCATGCTCTGCCCGGCTGCCCGCGTGCTTGACCCGTTAATTCTGCACGGCTATGAGGCGGTGCCGCTGTTCTTCCTGCTCAGCGGGTTCATCCTGAGCCACAACTATTTTCCGACCTACTCGCTCACCCAGCACCACAAGTTCCTGTTCCTGCGCTTTGCCCGGCTATGGCCCGTGCATCTGTCGGTCTTGATGCTGCTGTTCATCGGCATCGACTTTCCGCAGAATCTGTTCAACAGCCTCAAGCCGCTGTCGATTGACCTGTCGATGACCGGCGCGTGGCACAATACCGGTGGCGGCTACAATCCTCCGGCGTGGTCGATCAGCGCCGAGTGGTTTGCCTACATGACGGTGTTCCCGCTGGCTTTCCTGCTGTTCAAACGGATACGCCGCTGGTGGCTGGTGGTCTTGATCGTGGTGGGCCTGCTGGCCATCCACGTGACGCCTGCCAACAGCTATCTGTTTCCCATCGGTCGCTGTGGCACGATCTTCTTCCTGTTTCTGGCCGGGAGCGGGCTGTATCAGTTGCGGCTGCTGCTCAAAGACCCACCCGCTGAAGCGATCACGGTGTACGGTCTGCTGCTGATGATTGTATACATCGCCTTCAGCAAGTGTACGTCCACGTTCATCCTGTACGCGGCGTTCGCCCACCTGATCTTCGGGCTGTCCTATCAGCGGGGCTTTCTGGCCAAGTTCCTGTCGACGCGGGTCATGGTGTACGGCGGCCTGATCTCCTACTCGCTGTACATGACGCATTATCTGGTCATCCGGGCGTTCATCTTCTATTCGTGGGAGCATTGGAAGCGCCTGCCCCACCTGCCGCTGCTGGCGATTCCGGTGCTTTTGCTGTCACTGGCGATCTTCCTTGGTCTGGCCATGGTGTTCTACCATTTCATCGAGGAACCGGCCAATCGCAAGCTGCGCCAGTGTTTGCAGGTGGGCAATCATCGCCCGCGTCTTGCGGTACCGGCCTGATTGTACATTAAATTTTGCTGTTGACACTCGCCCATGGCGCGTATACGTTTATGGAGAATAGCATGAGTACTGATAAGCCCAAAACACTAACCGACCTCAAGCAGGAATTGAACGGGTTGACCGATTACTACCGGTTGACTCTCCATCCCGACGTGCAGGCGGTCATCAGTCGCCTGCGCAAGGAGAACCAGCCGCGTGTCGAGGAGCTTCAGCGTCAGATCAAAGACCTCCAGAGCCAGCGCAAACCTGTCCTGCGCTGGCCGGAGAACACGCCCGACATCATCCTGAAAATATGTCAGGCGTACTGGGGCGGCACTGAAGAGTACAGGACTTTCCGCATACATCTCTGGAATGCCAAGGCCGCGTGGACGAGCTATCCAGCCGGTGGTTATTCGACCGTTGGCGGCTGGAATCCAACACCATCCGCTTATTTCTGCGTGAGTCTGACTGAACGCGACGGGTCAAGCCGTTTGGCGAAACCAAAGGTATTGAAACAGCTTGGCTTTGAGCGCAAGTCCGGGAAGCGGGTCACGCCGAAGATGATGCAGGAATTTCTGGACACGTTATGAGCACACCGGCACCTAAATGGAAGTCGTATCCCATGGGCGCAGCCTGCGCCGAGCGGATGGAGGTTGCCAAGCAGCCGGTTGTATACAACTATCACGCCGTGGCCGAACCATGCGACAAGCAGGGAAAAGCGCTGTGCGGCGTAAAGACCTTTTCTCTGTGCATGGACGATTCGCTGGCCACCAATGAACTGCCCGACTGCCCGCGCTGTCAGGCCAAGATCGCGAGGATGAAATGAAATACATTAAAGGCACTCAGACCTACAAGCTCGCCCGGCGACCGCTGACCAAGCTTTCGCTCACGGACGGCATGGACTTTACCGAAACGCCGTGGGCCAAGACCGCCCCCGATGGTTCGCACTTCGTGCTCCAGAATCACGCGCTGGCGTTTACGCCGCACGAAAGCTGGGGCGCGATCATTCCCACCCAGCGCTTCAATTTCTTGGCTATGCTCAAGGCACAGGAACTGACCCTGCATCCCGAAGCGTGGAAGGTATACATCAAAGAGAAGATCATTGACGCCAAGGGCAACTATATCAGGAAACCTGAACCCACCAAACCCGTATGAAAATGAAACTCGCAGATGTATTGAAGGCCATCACCCCGTTGCCCCACATGGCAGTGCCGACGCCGCCCGGAGCCGACGCCGAGTTTTCGAGGATCATGGGCGATGATCTGGAGCTTGGCGGTACGTGGGACACGGCCATCGAGACAAAAGGTGTCGCCGACACGCCGCTGCCCCAGAAGATGAATGCCGCGTACTGGGCGCACGCGGCGAACACGTTACCGGCGTTGGTCGATGCTGCCCGGCTGCAAAACGGATTGCTGGCCTTGGCCATCGACACCATCAAAACGCACATGCCGGTGAAGGGGACGCCACAGCCCGGCAGCCCGCTCGACCGCATGGAAAGGTGTGTGGCCGCCGCCGATAAGCTGCTGGCTGCTGCCGAGGAAGTCGAGGTACTGCCGTGAGCGTATCTTTTAGCTGCCATTGCCCGGAGCGCCGCAAACCCATCGCGGAGCGCAACTGGGGCGTTTACCAGCGCTACTGCAACTTTTCAGCGTTCAACGGCTATCACCAGACGCCCAGTGACTATTCAGGCGTGGTTTGTCTGTCCTGCAAAGTCAGCGGTCGCACCAAAGCAGCTTTTGTCAGCGCGCTGCCTGACATCACCATGAAGGATGGCAACTGGCAGTACGTCACCCCACAACCGCAACGAACCCCAAAGGAAAATTATGAAACTGATCACGATCAAGGAACACGGCAAACGGATATGTCGAAATGTGATGGTGGATCACCGGCTCAGGCCCGGTGACCTCGTCGACTGCGTCTTGACCGACGCGGGCAATAACCTGTTCCTGCGCCAAGGAACGCGAGGCTGGCTGCTGGTACAGGAGATTTCGACCGAGGGCAAGGTGGCCGCAGGCAACTTCTGTCCCGAAGGCACCACGGGCTTTGGGCACGTCCAGTGGCCCAAGTTTACCCGCTTCATGGTGGTGCGCGGCGACCACGGCGGTTATCCCAGCCCGCTGGCAGCATTGTCCTATCTTGCTCCCGATCTGCTCCCGGAAGGGAACGACCCGCTCCGCAATCGCAAGGAGCTTGCGTTTGGCGACAACCGGCGCGTCAAGACCACGCAGTGCGGTGGTGAATTTTTGGCGGTCAGTTTCAACGACCCGGATGACTGGTATGTCTGGATGGTTTCCCTGACCCGGTATTGCGTGCCGGGCAGGATCGACAGCTACAACTTCGATTATACTCCGGGTAAGTCCGGCTTCGGCTCACGTGTGCGCTACTTCACTGATACCGGCGATACGCTGATACAGTCGTTGAAGGCGGTGCAGGCCGATCTGGACAAGCCCCACATCATCAAGATGCTGGTCGAGGCGTGCGTTAAAACAGCCCGGAAGGATGGGCTGCGGTATTCCCGGATTCTGGCCGAGGAACTGATCGCTTCCATTGCGCCCAAGAGCAAGGCACTCCGGGCGCTGCGCAACGCCATTGCGACGATTCGCGAGGAGCGGATTGAGCAGCGTCGGCTACAGGAAGCGGCGAAAAATAACGGTTGATACGCCGCGTTGATGGTTGTATACGGACAGGAACACTTATGACTGGCGCAGGCAAATATGACGATCTCTGCACGCAGGCGCGGGAAGCGGCGCAGGCTGAAGGTGCCATTTTGATCGTGATGGGCGGCAACAAGGGACAGGGATTTTCCGCCCAGCTTCCCCTTCACTTGATTGCCGTTGTACCGCAGATGTTGCGTCATGTGGCTGACGAGATCGAGGCGGATCGCGCCCACATACCCCCGATGGGCTGATATGAAATATGGCGGCTACACCATCGTTCCGGCAAATGCGCGAGGCGGTAGGGCCGGGCGAGGTCACAACGCCACCAGTACGATTCAAGTGCGCGAGGATGTGAATGACACGTCCTATCTGCTGAAAGCCCAATTTCGGTATACAGTTGATTCGACGGCATCTCGCAATCGGGCTATTGCCAAGGCCCGGCTCTGGGTTGATTGGCATCCTATTAAAAATCCATGACCAGAGACAAAGCCAGAATGATCCTGATGACTGAGTGCCTTGTCACGGCGGCAAAAACCGGTTGGTACGCAACACCCGATGAACTGGTCACTGAAGCCATTTACCTCTATCATTGGTTTAACATCGACATGGGAAGGCGAAAGCCGCTTAAAAGACGGTGTTACGCGTGGAGCAATGCCCGGCGTGATTTCAACAAAACCGCCGAGGAGGAAGAGGCGGACATGACTGCGCTGCTGAACAGGCCACTGAAAGAGTTGTTGTTGGGCGGATGATATGAAGGTATTCGAGGACATCGAGTTCGTGGGCCATGGCCTCAAGCTCGTATACGATGACCCACTTTGCACGTGGCTGGCCGAACACGATCTGCGCCTGCGTGGCTACCGGCGCATCGTCATTCCCCACATTCGCACCGCCGATGAAACGGAGGCTGCGGGCAAGAAAGCGTCGTGGAATATGGCGGACTGGAAAGCGGTCGTGACCAACAATGTCGAGTTGATGGTCAGCAGCGTCCGGGAACTGCCGCTGTTCTTATACGCCATCTGGAATTTTGATGGTGGTGCGGCGCTGGTGCCGTTTATAGTTAGGCAAGGCACGTCAGTTAAAACGCACTTGCGCGACTCGACCAACAAACCTGTATTCGTGGACGTACTTGAAGAAGAGCACATAAAGTTGATATGAGCACAGCCACAATAAAGTTCAGGGAGCACCGGGGCACGCTGGATGAGGCCATGAAAACGGTTGTCGAGCTTGAACCCACGGTGGCGGCCTTGGCGACGCATTTGGGAGCCAAACCCAAGCAGCTACAGGTCAAGAAGTACGTTTACGATGATCGCATCGGCTGGGACACTCACATTGTGACCGTGGACGGAATGGCAGTCGGTTTTACGAGCGGGCCGGTGAGGTAGGATCAGGAGTGCGCTTGGTTAAAGTTGCCACAATGTCTTGCGCAGCTTCAATGTAAAAATTCAAAGCAAACTGTTGATACTCCTGATTTCGGACACCCACCTGCGGGTGCAGAGAGAAGCCCCACGTGGCATCAAAATCACACTTGTAGCCATTGGGCCAGAACTCGGAATCCGTGTGTGGGGCGTTTTGTTTGCGCCAGCTTTTGAGCAGATAGAAAAAGCTGAAACCTGAGATCGGGGGCCATTTATGGGTCGGGTCGCCGTAAGCCCGGCCACTGGCCCAGTGCGGGGCAATTATCGTGGCTTTACCACCGGCTTTAAGCACTCGGAACATTTCATTGTATACGTGTATTCGCTGAACGGCATCGAAGTGTTCGATGACGTGGGAGCAGTGGATTTCTTCCACAGAACTGTCCGGCCACGGCCACGGCTGATTCAAGTCGGCCACCACATCAATGCCCGGAAATTGGATGCTGTCTACGCCGGTAAATCCAGCCCGTTTGTTCGGCCCACAGCCCAAGTCCAAGCGCAGTGGAGTGGTTGGGGCGGCGGGTACGGATGGCTTTTTGGGCTTCTTGTTGCTCATTACCAATTAGAACTGATTTTAGGGTCGTCAAAACCAGTTACTTCGCGGTCAATATCCGCAATCCAGTCTGAACCAACGTGTACAAAACCGTCTTCGGCGATAAATTTTACTGTTCGGGAAAGCATTTGACCGCTGCGCAGTGTAGTTCCGGCTGCGTCCACGCTGCTCCAGCTACCAATTACCTGAAAATCATCGTACCGCTCTATGATTTTCTGGCCGGTTGGGAATGGGTCGCCGTCTTCACAGATGAAATGTGCCTTTTTGGCAGGCAAAAAAATACGGCGCAGTGCCGACATGAGACGTTTCATACGTATCCAAGAACGGATTACCACATTGTATCCGTCGCTTGATCGTAGTGGCCGACGCGGACACCGCAATGTACCGCACAGCGATAACCGTATTTTCGAGCGTCGGAAGCAAAATATAAGTCCTGAGTGCAGCAGCCGCCTTGTGTCTGGGTCACAAACCACGGTTTGCGCAGTCGTTCATCTTTGAACATGGATAGCCGCCACAAAGCCATTCCCATGCCCGTGCCGCAGCATTCGACCAATCCACCGTTGGGATCGGGAACCTGCGGCCTGAAATTTGTCAGCGGGTCTTTGGGGTCGCCCCATGCTTGAAATACGCCACCTTCGCCCTTGGTGAAATATGCCCCGGAAATCCATGAAAGCTCCGGGTGCTCCTCCATGGCTTCGACCAATTTAAGAATGCCGTCTTGCGGCGGCGCGTTATCGTGTTCCAAGGTTAGTACCCATTCCCAATCTTTGAGTTCCGGGTGGGCAAGAATGTTTTCGATGGCGCTGGAGTATGCTTGGCCAACTTCCATGCCTTGGGCCAGAATCCGTACCACGCCGTTGTTGGGAGGAAAGATCAAATTCCAATGGGCCAGTGCGACTTTGGCCGGAATCATGTCGGCGGCGGGCAGAATAACGATAATTCGTTGGCGTTTCCACGAGCCGCCTTTGAGTAGTCGGGCGCTGGCCTTGCCGACTTGCTGGTTGTGCATCCCGCCAAAGTCTTGAATGATGAGTTCCGGTTTTGACATATAATTTAGAACTATTTACTTCGTAATGCCTTGGTATTGGTAGTTGAAATAAGGCACCCACGCACTGGCCAGCGAAGACAAATCGCTACTGAAAGCTACAGTGGATGGCGGAGCTATATTGGCGGCTCCAGTGTATACGCCGTAGGGTACGATATGCGAGCGAGCAGTGGTTGCCGTTGACCCCCAGTTACGATACGCCGATTCCAAGATTAACCGCGAGATACCCACATCGCTGCTGTAAGAAAAATCAAGGGCCGATCCGCCCGCCCAGTTATTGGTGGTGCCGCTGGCTCTGGTGGTGGAAAACGCCACAGCGATCCAATAGGCTCCCGGCTGGATGGTCGTGTTGAAGCCGATGGGGTAGATCACGCTGTTGGACAGCATGTTTCTGATGCTGGATGCGATGGTATCGCCCCAATTGGAAGCGGTGGATGAGTTTGCAATGGCCGTGCTGTTACTGTTGGTGTACTGGTTTAAAGTATATGCCCCGTCCGGGCCTATTTCAGAAATATAGCTGATGCTGTGCGCCACCCTGATGTTAAATTGAGATACGTTGCTGCTGTTAACGGACACCGTTTTAGACCAGCCAAAGGAAAATGAATTCGACCAGAAAGATTCCAGCCGGGTTGAATTCGTGCCTGCGCCTTGAGAATAAAGGGCAACCACTTTTGAGAAAGTGTAACTCTGGCCCAGTCCGCCCGTGGAACTGGAAACATAACTTGCCCCGGTGATGTCC
>Ga0335084_10003797_pt1 | contig 14826 bp, 11 predicted proteins | sample Lox_Sample_44_FD_206721 | JGI IMG/M metagenome (GOLD analysis project Ga0335084, IMG submission 206721) | Soil microbial communities from Loxahatchee National Wildlife Refuge, Florida, United States - Lox_Sample_4.4 | ecosystem: Environmental > Terrestrial > Soil > Wetlands | place: USA...
ATCCATCCAGGCTGGCTCGCCTGCTGACCGCCTGGCCGCATCGGCCACAAGGGCTTATGGCGCGATTCGGTTGGTAAACGCCTCAATTCACGCATAACTGACGGCCAACCGGTGCAATCCGGCTTAGTCCTTTCTTCACCGCGGTCTCCTTACCCTTACCGGTCCAGGGCGCCCTCGATCGCGGGCCTTGGAAGCCTGGCCGACCCCGAGGGGAACCATTTCGCTTGTCCGCCATCCCGCCGCCATCCGATTCCGCGCCGGTGGAATCGCTCGAGAGCACCCATGCCAGCGCGGCCGATCCTCACGCCGCGCTGCGCCTGCGGCTGGCGAACACGCCGATTCACCCGAAAACTCTCCTCGCCACCGACTATCTCAATCACTTCAACGAGCCCGCGATGCTGCTCGACATCCTGGCCGACTGCCCGGAGAGCCTCGACGATCTCGCGGCCTGGAAGCCGCTCAGCTACGCCGATCATTTTCACGCGAGCGGCCTTTCCTATGCCGAGCTGGCGATCGAAGCCTATCCGCTGTCGCCGGCGCAGTTCCGCATCGGCTTCGAGCTGGTGGTGGCGGAGATGAACGCGCTCGTGACCTTCGCGATCCGGCAGGCGGCCGAGGCCATCAAGGCGGGCGACCAATCGGCCTTTGCCGCGATCGCCGCCGAGGCGCGGCGGCTACAGGAGCTGGTGGCCGAGGCCGGCGGCATCATCCAGGGCGAGCCCTCCAGCCGGGTCACCCAGGCCGCCATCGACGCCTTGATGAGCCAAAACTAGCGGCTTGAAATTGCAGCGGATTTCCCGTGGCTGGAGGATTTCGCCGCGCGGGTTAACCGGCGATTCATGACAGCGTTCCTAGGCTGGCGCCGACACTGGCCGTCGCATCCTTGTCCCGCGAGAACGCCCAGGAAGGATTCCTGGAGGACAATTCGAGCCCGGAAGCGATCATGAGCTCATCGATCCAGCCCGCGCCGCGGCGCATCTTGAGTGCGCTCAAGGTCCTGATCGTCGACGACAGCCCGCATATGCAGGCGATCTTGAAGCGCGTCCTCGCCGATATGAACATCCACGACCTGGTGACGGCCCCTGACATGGAGGGCGGCCTGGCCGAGCTGCGGAAGGTCCGTCCGGATTTCGCCTTCGTCGACTGGACCGTGAAGCCCGATGGCGGCAGCCGCTTTGTACGTGCGGTGCGCACGCTCGAGGATGACGGACTTGCGCGCACGCCGTTGATCATGATGGCGGCCCAGGCGAACGTGATGCGCGTCAAGGACGCGCGCGATGCCGGCATCAATGCCTTTCTCGCCAAGCCGGCCTCGGTGCAGTCGATCATGAGCCGCGTGCTCTGGGTCTTGAGCGATGCGCGGCCCTTCATCGAGAGCGAGACCTATTCCGGTCCCGACCGTCGTAGCCGCAAGCTGGAGCATGAAGGCGGCGAACGCCGGCAGGAGAACCGGGTGCCCCCTCCGGCGAAGGCGCGGACCGCCCGGCACGCGGCGCGCTGAACCGTCAGTTCGGACGCAGCGCCTGAAGCGCGTCCGCCAGCCGGCGATAGTCGCCGAGATCGTTATAAATCTGCGCTGAGATCCGCACCCAGAGGCAGCCGCCGAAGGGAATGATCGGCACTTCGACGCCATGCTCGCGCCAGAGCCGATCGTTGAGCGCGAGCGCCGCCGCGCGGTCCTGGCCTTCGAAACGATCGAGCCGCATCGTCGCCATCGCACCCCTCATGCCCGGCGGCTGACCCAGCTCGCCGCCCAGCCGCGCGGAGAGCAGCGTCGCTGCCTCGTTCGCCAGCGCGTGGATATGGGCTCGGATCGCGCTTCCGCCCATCCGGCGATAGAAGGCGAGCGCCGCTCCCACGGCCAGCCAGCCCGAATAATCGCGCGTGCCGACCCAGTCGAACTCGGCGGTGAAGCCCTGACCCAGCCCATGCGAGATGGTGGTCGGATGCAGGCCTGCCTGCCGGTCGCGCCGGACCCAGAGGAAGGCCGTGCCCTTGGGCGCGAACAGCCACTTATGCGCATTGCCGGTGACGTAGTCGGCGCCGAGCGCCGGCAGATCGAGCTCGATCTGCCCCGGCGCATGGGCCGCATCGACCAGCACGCGGGCGCCCACGGCACGCGCCTTTGCCGCCAGCGCCGCCACGGGGAGGATCAGCGCCGTCGGCGAGGTGATGAGGTCGATCGCCAGCAGCTTGGTGCGCGCGTTGATGTGGCCGGCGAGTGCGTCGATCGCCTCTTGCGGGTCGCGGAGCGGATAGGGGAGCGGTGCTTCGATCAGCTTGGCGCCGAAGCGCTCGGCCAGATGGCGCATGGTGTTGCGCACGGCGTTATAGACATGGGTCGTGGTGAGCAACTCGTCGCCGGGCGCGAGCTCGAGCGAGCGCAGCACGGCGTTCATGCCCTGGGTCGCGTTCTCGACGAAGACGAGGTCCGCCGGATCGGCGCCAAGGAAGCGGGCAAGCTCGCCTGCGCTGGCGCGCAAGGCCTCTGGCAGGACCCGCAGCATGAAGCGTGTGGGCCCGCGCTCGAGCTCGAGGCGCCAGCGCTGCTGCTCCGCCAGCACCTCGTGCGGTGTCGCGCCATAGCCGCCATGGTTGAGGTAGGCGATCGCGGGATCGAGCGCCCAAAGCGGCAGCAATCGCCGGCCATAGTCGGGAAGGTTGGCGGGGGAAACCAAGGTCGCGGAAACAGGGTCGGAGGACATGAGATGGAAAATCGCTGGTGATTGATCGAACGACTAATGCAGTGCCGCGCGACTATGGCGAGGCCGCCCGGGCCTTGCAATCGACGCGGGCGGGCATCCCCCGAAGGCAGTTGCACCCCTTCGCATGGACGCGGCGAAGCCCCCTCCGCTATACTGCGGGACCCTGGCGGCAGGAGTGTGGAATTGCCTGATTTTCCAAAGAAAACTCTGTCGGACTGGACTCGGCTCGCAGCCAAGGAGCTGGGCGGAGAAGCGGCCGAGAGCCTGACCTGGCGCACGCCCGAGGGCATCGCGGTCAAGCCGCTCTATACCGCGGCCGATCTCGAGGGACTCGAGGAGATCGCGAGCCTGCCGGGCTTCGCGCCCTATCTGCGCGGCCCCCGCGCCACCATGTATGCGAACCGGCCCTGGACGGTCCGGCAATATTCGGGCTTCTCGACGGCCGAGGATTCCAACCGCTTTTATCGCGAGAATCTGGCGGCCGGCCAGATGGGGCTCTCGGTGGCGTTCGATCTCGCCACCCATCGCGGCTACGATTCCGATCATCCGCGCGTGGTGGGCGATGTCGGCAAGGCCGGCGTGGCGATCGATTCGGTCGAGGACATGAAGATCCTGTTCGACGGGATCCCGCTCGACAAGATGAGCGTCTCCATGACCATGAACGGCGCGGTCCTGCCGGTGCTGGCCGGCTACATCGTCGCCGCCGAGGAGCAGGGAGTTGCGCCGGAGAAGCTTTCCGGCACGATCCAGAACGACATCCTCAAGGAGTTCATGGTCCGCAACACTTACATCTATCCGCCCGGTCCCTCGATGCGGATCGTGGCCGACATCATCGCCTATACCGCGCAGCATATGCCCAAGTTCAACTCGATCTCGATCTCGGGCTATCACATGCATGAGGCGGGGGCGACCGCGGTGCAGGAGCTGGCCTTCACGCTCGCCGACGGCGTGGATTACGTCCGGGCTGCCCTGTCGCGCGGCCTCGAGATCGACGAGTTCGCGCCGCGCCTCTCCTTCTTCTTCGCCATCGGCATGAACTTCTTCATGGAGGTGGCGAAGCTCCGGGCGGCGCGCCTGCTCTGGGCGCGGCTGATGCGCCAGTTCGACCCGAAGAACCCCGCCTCGCTGGCGCTCAGGACCCATTGCCAGACTTCGGGCGTGAGTCTTACGGAGCAGGATCCCTACAACAACGTGATCCGCACCACGATCGAGGCGATGGCGGCGGTGCTGGGCGGCACGCAGTCGCTCCACACCAATTCCTTCGACGAGGCGCTCGGCCTGCCCACGCCCTTCTCGGCCGGGATCGCGCGCAACACCCAGCTCATCCTGCAGGAGGAGACCGGCATCACCCATGTCGTCGACCCCTTGGGCGGCAGCTATTACGTCGAGCGGCTGACCGCGAGCCTCGCGGCCGAGGCGATGAGGGTGATCGAGGAAGTCGAGGCGCTGGGCGGCATGACCAAGGCGGTTGAGACCGGCATGCCGAAGCTGCGCATCGAGGAGGCGGCCGCGCGCCGGCAGGCCCGCGTCGATCGCGGCGAGGAAGTGATCGTCGGCGTCAACAAGTACCGCGCCGGCGAACCGTCCTCGGTCGAGGTGCTCGACATCGACAACAGCAAGGTGCGCGCGCAGCAGATCGCGCGACTCGAACGCGTCCGCGCGACGCGCGACGGTGCCCGCGTCGCCGCCACGCTCGCCGCCCTGACCGAGGCCGCGCGCTCGGGCGAAGGCAATCTCCTGGCCCTCGCGGTCGAGGCGGCCCGCGCGCGGGCGACCGTCGGCGAGATCTCGGAGGCGCTGGAAAAGGTCTTCACCCGGCACCGCGCGGCCACCCGCTCCATCAGCGGCGTCTATGGCGCCGCCTATGCGGGCGACGAGCGCTTCCAGCAGATCCAACACGACGTGAAATCCTTCGTCGATGCGACCGGCCGGCGTCCGCGCCTCCTGGTCGTCAAGCTCGGCCAGGACGGCCACGACCGCGGCGCCAAGGTGATCGCGACCGCCTTCGCCGATATGGGCTTCGATGTCGATATCGGGCCTTTGTTCCAGACGCCTGAGGAGGCGGCCCGCCAGGCGATCGAGAACGATGTGCATGTCGTCGGCGTCTCCTCGCAGGCGGCAGGCCACAAGACCCTGGTGCCGCAGCTGATCGAGGCGCTGCGCAAGGCCGGCGCCGGCGACATTCTGGTGGTGACCGGCGGCGTCATCCCGCCGCAGGATTACGACTTCCTGAAGAAGGCCGGCGTGGCCGCGATCTACGGCCCCGGCACCAACATTCCCTTGGCGGCAGCGGAAATGATCGACATGATTCGCCGCCGCCGCAAAGCGGCTTAGCCTGAAAGGTCCGAGTTCCTGGGGGACGCAATGACGGCGAAGGGGGGACGGTGGCTGGGGGCGGCGGTCGGGCTGGTGCCGACGGTCGCGTGGCTCTCCTGCGTTTGGGTCTATGTCGATCGCGACATAGGCTGGGACAACGTACGCTCCATGCTGCCCCATGAGTTGGCGGCGGCGGTCGCAGGCGTCTTCGCGCCCCTGGCCGTCCTTTGGCTCGCCGTCCTCTATTGGGCGCGCGGCCGCGACCTGGCTGCGGCCACGGCCGCGATTAACCATCAGCTGGGGCTTCTGACCTTTCCCTCCGAGGGTGCTGCCGAGCGCGTCGAGGCGGCCGGCGGGGTGTTGAAGCGCCAGGCCGAGGCGCTGCGATCGGCTTCGGATCAGAGTTCCGAGTTGTTGAGCGGCTTCGCCATGCGCTTTCAAAGCGAGGCCGCGGCGCTGACCGAGGTCGTGCGCGACGCGCGCGCCGAGACCGATCGTCTGCGCGAAGGGCTGGCGGCGGAGATCGCCGCGGCGCGCGAGGTCGCGGCCAAGCTCGATGCCGAGCGGGTGCATTGGAACGAGATCGTGCGCCGCCATGGCGACAGCGTGACCTCGGCCGCCGGTGCTGCCAGCGAGCAGATCGCGCGCGAGATGGAGCGGCGCACCGACGAGATCGACGCGGCGGTGACGAGGGCCCTCGAGCAAGGCACCTCGATGGCGGCCGAGATCAAGATGCAGGAGGAGCAGCTGGGCCAGGCGGTCGATTCCGCGATCGACCGGTTCGGTCAGGCGATGGCGCGCCTCGCGCGTGAGCTGGCGGCCGCCGGCGACCGCACCGCCCAGCGCGGCGGCGAGCTGGTCGACACGCTGCAACAGCAGATGCAGGCTCTAGGCCGCACGGCCGACGACGCCACCCAGCGTCTCAAGACCGACCTCGGCGCCACGGCGGGCCAGCTCACCAGCAGCCTGACGCGCCTCTCCGACGACATCGAGGCACGGCTGACCGCGGCCGACAAGCAGACCCTGCAGATATCCGAAGCGGTGCGCGCGGCGGGGGCAGCCGGCGCCGAGTTCGAGCGCATCCTGGCGGAACGCGCCGCGGCCCTGACCCGCACCGGCGAGACCGCGCGCCAGGAGGCGGCGTCGGCCGGAGAGGCTCTGACGCGCCTTGCCGACGATACCTCCGTCGCGATGCGCCAACCCCTGGACCAGGCCCTCGAGCATCTGCGTGGCGTGGCGAGCGACAGCGCGGCAGCGCTGCAGCAGAACGGACAGACCGCGCGAGAGGCGGCCAACGCGGCGGGCGAGGCCCTCGCCCGGCTTGCCACGGAGACCTCCGTCGCGATGCGTCTTCCGCTGGATGAGGCCCTCGATCACCTGCGCGCCGTCGCGGCCGAGAGCAAGGCTGCGCTGCAGCAGATCGGGCAAGCTGCGCGAGACGAGGCGGCGACCGCCGGCGGGGCCCTCGGTCGTCTTGCCGAGGAATCCTCGGTTGCGATGCGCCGTCCGCTCGACGAAGCCCTCGAGCGTCTCCGCGCGGTCGCGGGCGAGAGTGCTGCGACGCTGCAGCAGACCGGCCAGGCCGCGCGCGACGAGGCGGCGTCGGCCGGCCGCGCCCTCGGTCGTCTCGCCGAGGAAACCTCGGCCGCAATGCGCCGTCCGCTCGATGAGGCCCTCGAGCAGCTGCGTGCCGTTACCGGCGAGAGCGCGGCGATGCTGCAACAGACCGGGCAGACCGCCCGCGACGAAGCGACATCGGCCGGCGAGGCCCTTGGCCGTCTGGCCGAGGAAACCTCGATCGCCATGCGCCGTCCGCTCGACGAAACCCTTGCGCATCTGCGCACGGTCGCCGGCGAGAGTGCCGCCACCCTGGAGCAAACCGGCCAGACCGCGCGCGACGAGGCGGCGTCGGCCGGCCGTGCCCTCGCTCGCCTCGCCGACGACACCGCGGCGGCGATGCGCCGTCCCTTCGACCAGGCACTCGATCATCTGCGCGCGATCGCCGCCGAAAGCGCCGCCAACGCGAAAGCACTCTCCGACGATCTGACGCGGCAGGCTGAAGCGGTCAAGGCGCAATCGAGCGCGGCCCAGGGCGAGGCGGCGGCCTTGGGTGCCGCCTTGGCGCGCCAGATGGAAGAGGTGACGGCGACGACGGCCACCTTGCGCAGCGAGAGCCAGGCCTCCGCGACCTCCCTGCGCGCCGAGCTCGAATCGACGCTGGCACAGTTCCGGCGCGCGGGCGGCGAGCTCTTGGCCGACCTTGCGGTAGGCGCCAGGGGCGAAGGCGAGGAGATGCGCCGCCGGCTCGCGGCCGCCTCGGCCGAGTTCGCGACCGAGGCGCAGCGCCTGCTCGAATCGGTCGGCAGCGAGACCGACCGCATCGGGCTCCATTGGCGCGACAGCGCGGAGGAAGCGCAGAAGCTGCGCCGTGCGCTGGCCGAGCAGGCCTCCGGCATCGAACAGATCTCGTCGGAGGCGGGCGAGCGAATGGAAGCCGCGCTGCGCCAGGCCGAAACGAAGCTGCTCGACTATAGGCGCAGCGCCGAGGCCATGCTGGAGAAGATCGACAGCATGATCATGGCCGGGCGCGACCAGGCCGACCGGATCGGCGCCACGGCCTCCGACGGCGCCGGAAAGATCGAGAACGCCGGCCGGCTGTTCTCCGATCAGGCGGCGCGACTCGCGGCCGTGGCGAGCGGCGCCTTCACCGCGCAACAGCAGGTGCGCGACGCGATCGGCAAGCTGTCGGACGCGTTGGGCGACACCACCGGCGTCAGCGCCGAGCGCATCGGCGAGCTGGAACGGATCGTCGGCACGCTCAAGGCCGATCTGGTCAATGCCGCCGAGGAGGCGTCGCGCAACTCGCGCGGCATCGCCGAGACCTTCCGCGGCGACACCGAGCGGCTGGTGGGCATGGCGAGGCGGGCCGCGATGCAGGTGGCGGCCGTGCGCGGCGTGGTCAAGGACCAGCTGACCGAGCTGGGGCAGCTCTCGACCCAGGTGGGCCAGCTTGTCGACATGATCCGCGACAGCCTGCGCGGCCAGTCGGAGAACTTCGCGGCCGTGGCCGCCGGCGCCCGCGCCGATTCCGCGGCGATCAAGGGCGAGCTCGAGGGCCAGATCCAGCTCCTGACCCAGCTCGGCGACCAGGTGGCCGAGCGGCTCGACAAGATGGGCGGCTCGCTCGACGGCCGCACCGAGAAGCTGGTGGAGGCGACCGACTATGTGGTGCGCCGCTCGAACGAGATCGGCGCCACCTTCGGCGAGCGCGCCCAGTTCCTGACCGAGACCATCGATCGCATCGGCAGCCAGGTGGGCGACATGGCCCAGCGCTTCGACCAGCAGAGCCAGCAGCTGATGCGCTCGACCAGCGCCGCCGAGACCCAGGTGCAGAACCTGAAGCGGGTGCAGGAGAACGTCACGCGCGATCTCTTCCTGCGCGCCGCCGCCGCGATGGTCGAGGAGTTGAACTCGCTCGCCATGGATATCGGCAAGCTGCTCGAGACCGACGTGCCGGCCGATGTGTGGAAGGACTATCACAAGGGCGACCGCTCGATCTTCGCGCGGCGCCTGTTTCGCGCCAAGGACAGCTATCTGGTGCCGGCCATCGACCAGCGCTACAAGGAAGATGATCGTTTCCGGGACATGGTCGAACGCTATATGGGGCGGTTCGAGGAACTTTTGGCACAAGCCCAGGAGGCCGATCCCGAAAGCGTGCTTAACGCCGCCTTCATCACGGCGGATGTAGGCAAGCTCTATCTCGTCTTGTCGCGCTCGATCGGGCGCAGCGCCCCGCATTGAGCGGATCCGCTTGGCGACGCGTTCGGAAGGATAAGGCCATGCAGCCTCCCAAGCCCAAGTCTCCGCCGGCAGCCTCGCAAGGCCAGCCGCCGCGCGCCGGCGCCGCCCGCCCGGCCGCGCGCAGCCAGTCCGCGGCCGGCCCAGGCACCAGCCCCGTTCAGGTCCCCGACATGCAGGGGACCGCGTTCCTGGGCTCCGACCCGGCGCCGGTGCCGGCCGCCGAAGGCAAGGAGCCGCTGGTCAGCCGCAAGATGCAGAATCGCGTGATGGCGCTGGGGCTGGCGACCGAGCTCCTCCATACGCGCGCGCCCTTCAGCAAATTCCAGTTCGGGAAGCTGACGGGCGTCGTTCGCGGCCAGATCAAGCGCGGCCACTATCTCTTCACCTTTCGCGGCAATCAGCCGGTCGGCTATATCGGCTGGGCCGAATGCGACAAGAAGGTGGCCGAGGCCTGGATGGAGCGCAGCTATACCCCGACCTTCCAGGAATGCAGCGGCGGCGATTCTTGCGTGCTCATCACCTTCGTCTCGCCCGGCACGACCGTCACGCTTCACCTGATCCGCGAAGCGCGCAAGCTCTATCCGGACCGGCCGATCTATTTCATGCGCGAGTACGACAACGGCAAGAAGCGCAAGGCGACGGTGCTCAATCGCTACTTCGAGCGGGCCGAGAAGCGCGAGAGCCGCTAATCTTCCTTCTTCTCCCCCGCCAGGGGGAGAAGGATGCGCAGGCTTAGTCGGAGCGAAGCGAAGACTTAGCCGCAGCTGGATGAGGGGGCTCTCTCAGGCAGGTGCGCCACAAGCTTCGCTACCCACCTCACCCTGCCCTCTCCCCCGCTACGCGGGCGGAGAGGAAAGACAAGCTCGCTTATGCTCTTTAGGCTCTCAAAACACCCTCGGCGGCTGCCCGTCGTTTCGTGCTAGGGATGTCCCGATCCGACAAACTTAAGACCCCCCGCGCGCCATGGTTCCACCCGCCGTCCCGACTCCCGCCGCCTCCAGCTATCGAGGCCAGTGGGCGGCGCTCAAATCGCTGCTGCCCCATCTCTGGCCCCGGGGCGAGGCGGAGCTGAAGGCCCGCGTGGTGCTGGCCTCGCTCTGCCTGATCCTCGCCAAGCTGACCAACCTCTATATCCCGATCCTGTTCAAGCGCATGGTCGATGCGCTGGGGCCGCACGGCACGGCCTTGGTCCTGCCGCTCGGCCTCCTGGCCGCCTATGGGCTCGCGCGCATCCTGGCGCAGCTTTTCGCCGAGCTGCGCGACGCCGTTTTCGCCAAGGTGGCGCAGCGCGCGATCCGGCGGGTGGCGCTCCAGACCTTCCGCCATCTGCACCAACTCTCCCTGCGATTCCATCTCGACCGCCAGACCGGCGGTCTCTCACGCGCCATCGAGCGCGGCGCCAAGGGGATCGAGTTCCTGCTGTTCTTCGTGCTGTTCAACGTGTTCCCGACGCTGGTCGAGATCGGCCTCGTCTGCATCGTGCTTTGGCATTTCTACGATGTCTGGTTCGCGCTGGTGACGGCCGCCACGATCGGCATCTACATCTGGTACACCTTCAGCATCACCGAATGGCGGATCAAGTACCGCCGGCGCATGAACGAGAGCGACAGCGAAGCCAACACCAAGGCGATCGACAGCCTGCTCAACTACGAGACGGTCAAGTATTTCGGCAACGAGGAGCATGAGGCGCGCCGCTACGACGTGGCTCTCCAGGGCTATGAGCGGGCCGCGATCAAGACGCGCGTCAGCCTCTCCATCCTCAATATCGGCCAGGCTGCGATCATCGCCATCGGCGTGACTTTGATGATGGGCATGGCGGCCAGGGGCGTCGTGGCCGGGAAGATGACGGTGGGCGACTTCGTGCTGGTGAACGCCTATCTGATCCAGCTCTATCTGCCGCTCAACATCCTGGGCACGGTCTATCGCGAGCTGCGCCAGTCGCTCATCGACATGGAGCAGATGTTCAAGCTGCTGGGCCTCGCGATCGAGGTGCCCGACCGGCCGGGCGCGCCGGCGCTCAGGGTCGAGCGCGGCGAGCTGGTCTTTGACAGTGTCGAGTTCGGCTACGATGCGCGCCGGCCGATCCTGAAAGGGGTGTCGTTCCGCGTGGCGCCCGGCCAAACGGTGGCGGTGGTGGGGCCTAGCGGGGCCGGGAAATCGACGCTCTCGCGGCTGCTGTTCCGTTTCTATGACGTGGATGGGGGCCGGATCTTGATCGACGGGCAGGATATCCGCGAGGTGCAGCAGGCCTCCTTGCGGGCGGCCCTCGGCATCGTTCCGCAAGACACGGTGCTCTTCAACGACACGATCTATTACAACATCGCCTATGGCCGCCCTTTGGCGACGCGCGAGGAGGTCGAGGGGGCGGCGAAGCTCGCGCGGATCCACGACTTCGTCGTCGGGTTACCCGATGGCTACCAAACCAAGGTCGGCGAACGGGGCTTGAAGCTCTCGGGTGGCGAGAAGCAGCGCGTGGCGATCGCGCGCACCATCCTCAAGGGGCCGGCGATCCTGCTGTTCGACGAAGCGACCTCCGCGCTCGATACCGGCACCGAAAAGGAGATCCAGAAGAGCCTGGCCGAGGTCTCGGCCGACCGCACCACCCTCGTCATCGCGCATCGGCTCTCGACGGTGGTTCATGCCGACGAGATCCTGGTGCTGCAGGAGGGCCGGGTGGTCGAGCGCGGCCGGCATGAGACGCTGCTGGCGCAAGGCGGGGTCTATGCCACGATGTGGGCGCGCCAGCAGGCGCAGGCCCGCAAGCCGGTCAATGGCGATGAGGCCGGCGAGGAGCCGGCGGAGCCGCTGAAGGAACCGGAACCGGCGATGCCGGCCCGAGGACATCATGGGCGGTGACTCCGATCGTTCCTTGATGGAGCTGGCGGCCGGTGTGGAGGCGCGCGACCGCCGCGCGCTTGCCCGCGCCATCACGCTCGTGGAATCGAACCGGCCGGCCGACCGGTCCCCGGCCGATCGCCTGATCGAGAAGCTGCTGCCGGCGACGGGACATGCCTTGCGGCTCGGCATCTCGGGTCCGCCCGGCGTCGGCAAATCGGCCTTCATCGAAGCCTTCGGTCTGCATCTGGTCGAGAAGGGGCGCCGCGTCGCCGTGCTCGCGATCGATCCTTCCTCGCGGGTCAGCGGCGGCTCGATCCTGGGCGACAAGACCCGCATGGCCGAGCTGTCGCGCCATGGCTCGGCCTTCATCCGCCCGTCGGCGGCCGGCGAGACCCTGGGTGGGGTGGCGCGGCGCACGCGCGAGGCGATGCTGGTCTGCGAAGCTGCCGGCTTCGATCTGGTGATGATCGAGACGGTGGGCGTCGGCCAGTCCGAGACCGCGGTCGCCGACATGGTCGATCTGTTCCTGCTGCTGGTGCAGCCCGGCGGCGGCGACGATCTCCAAGGCATCAAGCGCGGCATCGTCGAGCTGGCCGACCTGGTGGTGGTGACGAAATCGGACGGGGCCCTCGAAACGGTCGCCGGTCGGACCGCGGCCGATTATCAGGCGGCGCTGCGGCTGCTGCGTCCGGCGGGGGAGGGTGCCGTCGCAGTGCGCGAGGTCTCGGCCGTCACCGGCAAAGGGATCGCCGATCTCTGGCAGGCGGTCGAGGCCCAGGCCCGCGCGGCCGAGGCCAGCGGCGCGAGGGCCTCGCGCCGCGCGGCGCAGGCGAAGGCCTGGCTCTGGAGCGAGCTCTCGGAAAACCTCCTGGCGGCGCTCAAGGCCCACCCCGAGGTGGCGGGGCGATTGCCCGAGCTCGAGACCCAGGTCGCCTGCGGGCGGGTCAGCCCGCCGGCCGCGGCGGCGGCGCTCCTGGCGGCCTTTCGCAAGGGGTAACGGGGGCCTTCGGACGCCTGGCGGACCGCCTGGGCCTGCGGCGAGCCGCCCCGACGCCGGGGTTGACGGGAAGGGTGGGGCTGCCGTAAAACACGCCCCTCGCCGCTGGGCCCTCGCGGGTTGGGTCAAGGCGGTAATCTAATGTTAAAAGAAGGACTTAGCCATGGCGCGCCGCTGCCCCCTGACCGGCAAAGGCATCCAGTCGGGCCACAATGTGAGCCACGCGAACAACAAGACCAAGCGCCGGTTCATGCCCAACCTGCAGCAGGCCTCGCTCGTGAGCGACGCGCTGGGTGGCGTGGTCCATATCCGCCTCAGCGTCAATTCGCTGCGCACGGTCGAGCATAATGGCGGCATCGACGCCTATCTGCTCGGGATCGCCGATACGCGCTTGTCGGACGAGGCGCGGCGGCTGAAGAAGCGGATCGAGAAGGCGCTCGCCAAGCAGCAGAAGGCCGCCTAGAGCCTCACGAGTTTCGGTCCGGAAGGGCCGTCGACCTCCCTCTCTGAAGACGGCGAAAATGCCGCCCGGGTCCAAACGGGCGGCATTCGCTTTTCTGCGCGCTCCCACGCATGCCATCGCCGTCATGCCGAACCCGTAAGCCCGCGGGTCACATTGCCGTGGCTTAACGTCGGCCGCTCTGGTCAGGCCATGGCGCGATACGGCATGCTTGCGCTTCCAGACGGGCCGACAGCCGCGATCGACAGCGCTTGCCGCGACGGCGGCGCATTCGCCTCCGGTCTTCGGCCACCAGGCGAGATCTTCAGGACCGAGGAGTTATCCGATGACGGAATTGCTTGCGCGTTCCCGCTGGCTCGCCGGCCGTACGCTGGCGGCCGTTCTCGCTGACCCGCTGCTCGCGGCCGATGCGGCCGCGGCGCTCGAGCCGGTCACGACCAAGACCGCGTCGGGAAAGACCGTGAAGGCCTTCATCGCCAAGCCCGCGAAGAAGGCACCTGCTTTGCTGCTGATCCATGAATGGTGGGGCTTGAACGACCAGATCAAGGCCGTGGCCGCGGAGCTTGCGGACCTGGGCTATTTGGCGCTCTGCGTCGATCTTTATGACGGCAAGGTCACGACCGACGCAGGAAAAGCCGGCGCGCTGATGGAGGCGCTCGATCCCAAGCAGGCGACCGAGACGGTCGCGGCCTGGATCGCCTGGCTCAAGAAGCAGCCCGATTGCAGCGGCAAGATCGGCACGGTCGGTTGGTGCATGGGCGGCGGCTGGTCGCTCAATGCCTCGATCGCGGCGCCGGTCGATGCCACCGTGATCTATTACGGCAATGTGGCCAAGCCGGCGGCCGAGTTGAAGAAGCTCAAAGGGCCGGTGCAGGGTCACTTCGCCACCCGCGACCAGTGGATCAACAAGCCCATGGTCGACGGCTTCGTCGCCGAGATGAAAAAGGCAGGCAAGTCGCTAGAGGCGCATTGGTACGAGGCCGATCATGCCTTCGCCAATCCCACCGGGCAGAATTTCCAGAAGCCCGAGGCGCAGAAGGCCTGGAAACGCACGCTCGACTTCCTGAAGGCGAAGCTGGCCTGAAGCAGTCCCCGCGTCACGCGGACGCGTTGCATCGCCGCCTTTATCCAGCAGGATGAGCGGGCGTGATCGTCTATCGCTCGAGCCAGTGAGGAAGCGATGAAAATTCGGCCATTGCTGCCGGCGCTCGGCCTGCTTGCGTTGCTCGCATCGGTCGGCTCCGCCCGAGCCGAGGATGGCACGACGTTGCCGCCGATCGACCATTCGGCCACGCTCAAGGAATGTGCGGCCTGCCATATGGCCTATCCGCCGCAAATGCTGCCCACGCGCTCCTGGCAAAAAATCATGGGCAGTCTCGCCGACCATTTCGGCGAGGATGCGAGCCTCGCCGAGCCGGTGCGCGCCGACATCCTGGCCTATCTGACGGCTCATGCCGCCGATGCGCCGGGGACCGCACAAGGACTGCGGTTCCTGCGCGGTCTCGGCGCCGATGCGGTACCGCTGCGGATCACCCAAATGCCGTTCTGGACGCGCGCCCATGAGGAGGTCTCGGCCAGCGCGTTCGCCGTGCCGGCAGTCAAGTCGGCGGCGAACTGCGCCGCCTGCCATCGCACCGCGGCCAAGGGCGAGTTCGCCGAGCCTGAGGATTAACCCACCGCGGTTTGCGCCATCATGATTTGCCCGATTT
>Ga0335084_10003798_pt1 | contig 14825 bp, 16 predicted proteins | sample Lox_Sample_44_FD_206721 | JGI IMG/M metagenome (GOLD analysis project Ga0335084, IMG submission 206721) | Soil microbial communities from Loxahatchee National Wildlife Refuge, Florida, United States - Lox_Sample_4.4 | ecosystem: Environmental > Terrestrial > Soil > Wetlands | place: USA...
TAGTCGTACCAGGGCGCTCCCAGCGTGCCCGGAAAGCCGATGCAGTTGACCTGCAGCGGCGCGGGCTTGAGCGCGAAGAGCGCCTCCCGCGCATTGAGCGTATAACCGTTGCGATCGATCAGAATGCCGATGCGATCCTCGCGGATGCGCTGTGCGATGGCTGCCACCGAGAGTGCGCTCACGTCCACGTAGTGCTCGAAGGCGGCGCGCGCCCGCCGCTCGAAGGGGTTCTCATCGCTCGGGCGCAGCGCGTAGAGAAACATCTCCAGCCGGCGCCGATCGATCTTCTCCCAGAACTCCAGCGACAGGTGCATCGTCGGGTGATCGCGCAGGTTCCAGGTCACAAAGCCTACCCGCAGCCGCTCGCCGGGCTGGAAGGAGAGCCGGCCCGTCCACGACGCTGCGCCTGCCGGCAGCTTCTCGCGCATCCAGATCCGCGCGCAGCGCAGCTGATCCTCGGCGGAGGGCGAGAGCGCGACAAGGGCGAGCGGCGGCGCGCTCGCCCTGCCCGCCCTGACTTCGGTGACGAGGTCGCGGAAGCTTCGCTCGTAGTCGCGCCAATCGCAGCAGTGCATTCTCGTGTGGAGAATGCTGCCGGCGACGAACCCTGAAGCGTGAAGCTCGGCAAGCCGCGGCTCGAGCGACAGCGCCCGCTCGAACGACGCGAGCGCCTCTGCGTGCCGGTTCAGACGCTGCAGCGTCGTGGCGCGGTTGAAGTGCGCTTCGGCGTACGCGGGAGCGACGGCGAGCGCGCGATCGCAGCTCGCGAGCGCCTCGTCGAGACGGCCCATCGCATCCAGGATCACGGCGCGGTTGCCGAGCGCCTCGATGAACTCCGGACGGATGGCGAGCGCGCGATCGCAGCTCGCGAGCGCCGCCTCGTGCTCGCCGAGGTGGTAGAGAGCGATGCCGCGATTGTTGTGCGCCTCGGCGAGGCCGGGCGCGAGCGCGAGCGCCGCATCGCAGCTCGCCAACGCCTCCCGGTATCTGCGCACGCGCGTGAGCGCCAGACCGCGATTGGCGAGCGCGTTCACGTGCCGCGGCTCGCGAGTGAGCGCGCGGTCGTAGCTCGCGATCGCCTGCTCGTACTCGCCGAGCCCCGCGAGCGCGTTGCCGAGATGGCAATGGACGTCCGCGGAACGCTCGTCGATAGCGAGCGCTGATTCGATCAGGTGCCGCGCCTGCGCGAAGCGACGTTGCTGCAACTCGGCCACGCCCAGCATGTGCAACGCGTCGAAATGCGCGGACTCGACTGCGAGTATCGAGCGGTACTCGCGCTGGGCCTCGGCCAGCCGGCCTGCGCGGTGATGCTCGACCGCACGCTGCCATGCCTGCCGCAGCGCCTCGCGCGCTGCGCTCGGCTCGTTGCGGGGGAACTTCGCTGCGGTGCCGTCGCGATCCATCGTGCCGTGCCGCAAGCGGCGGCAATCGCCGGAGCTGCGGTCGGCGTGCATAGTACACTGCCGTCGCCCGCGGCCCGCACCGTGAACGCTCATGCAGCAATCAGCGCCAGGAAGAAATGATCCCTGCCCCTGCGGCAGCGGGCGGCGCTACAAGGAATGTCATGGCGCGCTTGCGGAGGCCGCGTCGGGATCGCTCGCCGCCCTCGCGGGCGACCTCGAGCTTGGCGATGCCCTCCGCCGACGCGGCGAGCACGCGGCCGCGATCGCTGCATACGAGGTAGCGCTCGCAGCGGGGCGGCGCCACGCTGTCCTGCTCAACAACCTCGGGCTCGCCTACCAGGGCCTCGGAAAGCTCGAGGAGGCCGCCGCGCGTTACCGCGAAGCGCTCGAGCTCTCGCCGGACCTCGTCGAGGCGAACGCGAATCTGGGCGACGTGCTCAGGATGCTGCATCGGTATCGCGAGGCCGCGGAGCGCTACACCCGCGCGCTGAGCGCGAATCCCGGCGTAGCGCTGCTCTGGTCGAGCCTCGGCCTGTGCCAGCATGCGCTCGGTACGCTGGGCGAGGCGCGCGCGAGCTTCGAGCGCGCGCTCGCGCTCAAGCCGCAGGATGTGCTCGCGCTGGTCAACCTCGCCGCGGTGCTCACAGCCGAGCGCCGCTTTGCGGAGGCTGCGCCGCTCGCCGAACGGGCGCTCGCGCTGCAGGCGGATTCCGCCGAAGCCTCGAGCCTGCTGCTCTACGTGCGCCAGCAGCTCTGCGACTGGCGCGACCTCGACGCTCTCATCGAAAAGCAGCGAGCCACGCTCACCCGCGCCGACGCGCCGCCCGTCGCGCCGCACAGCCTTTTCGCCCTACCCTACGCTCCGGCGGAGCTGCTCGCAGCGGCGCGCAAGTGGTCGGCGGCGCGGCTGGGCCCGATCGCGACGAAGCGGCCGAAGGTGCCCGAGCGCGTCTCCGGCAAGCTGCGCATCGCGTACCTCGGTCCCGACTTCCGCTCGCATCCGCTCGCGAGCCTGCTGAGCGAAGTGATCGAGCGCCACGACCGATCGTGCTTCCAGGTCATCGCCTACTCGCTCGGCCTCGACGACGGCAGCGCGGCACGCGCGCGTTTCGCCGCCGCCTTCGATCGTTTCGTCGATGTGCGCGCGGAATCGCCAGCGGAGACCGCGCGCCGGATCGAAGGCGACGGAATCGCGATTCTCCTCGACACCAGCGGCTACGTGATCGGCGCGCGCCCGGAGATCTTCGCGCTGAGGCCGGCACCGATCCAGGTGAACTGCATCGGCTTTCCGGGAACGCTTGGCGCAGCCTGCTACGACTACATCCTGACAGACCGCTTCGTCACGCCTGCCGGCCAGGAGAGGAATTTCGCGGAGCGCCCGATGATCCTTCCGCACTGCTACCTGCCCGGCGACACCAAACGGGCGATCGCGCCGATTCCGACGCGAGCCGCCTGCGGGCTCCCCGAGCAGGCCATGGTTTTCTGCTGCTTCAACGGCAGCTACAAGATCATGCCGCACGTGTTTGACGTGTGGATGCGCGTGCTCCGCACCGCTCCCGACAGCGTCCTCTGGCTGCTCCAGTCGGAGCCTGCGGCGACGGAGAACCTGCGCGGCGAAGCGCGGCGTCGCGGCGTTGCGCCCGAGCGGCTCGTCTTCGCGCCGCGACTGCCACTCGACGCTCACCTGGCACGGCACGCCGCGGCGGACCTCTTCCTCGACACCTTTCCCTGCAACGCGCACACGACGGCGAACGACGCGCTGTTCGCCGGATTGCCGCTGCTCACCTGTGCCGGCGAGACCTTCGCGAGCCGCGTGTCGGGGAGCCAGCTCCGGGCGATCGGGCTGCCCGAGCTCGTCACGGATTCGATCGGGGCCTACGAGGCGCGGGCGCTGCAACTTGCGCGCGAGCCGCAACTGCTCTCCGCTTACCGCGAGCGACTGCAGGCGAACCGGCGCACGCATCCTTTGTTCGATGCCGCGGCATATACACGCGCGCTCGAGGACGCGCTCCTGACGGCGCTCGCCGAGTTAACGGGAAAACCTTAGCGGAAGCCGGGTAAAGTCTCGATCCCTCACCGCAGAGGCTGGCATCACGCCGCGACCGCGGCCGGCAGCTCGCAGTTCATGATGAAGTAGCCGGGTACCGGCGGCCCCCAGACATAGAACGAATCCTCCGGCGGGCAATCCTGCGCCTTCCATTCGACGTCGGCAGGGATGAAATCGATGTCGTACGAGTACTCGGCGAAGCTGCCCCAGGGATCGCGCACGTAATAGAAGTAGTTCGAGCCGATGACGTGGCGGCCAACGCCCCAGCCTTCCTTGTGGCCCTTGTCCACCATCTGCTGCATGCCCAGGCCCACGTCGTCGAACGTCGCGACGTCCCAGCTCGAATGATGCAGGCCCGGCCCCTCGGACTTGGCGAACGCGAGCATGTGGTGATCGCTCGCGTGCGCACCGTGGAGGAATGCGATGCCGTCGCCGGAATGATCGGACAGACGCAGGCCGAGCGCATCGACGTAGAATCGAACCGAGCCCATGACGTCGGAGCTGAACATCAGCGTGTGCGAAAGCCGCGTCGGCTTGACACCTGTCAACGTCGAGCGCCTGGGAGCGGCGCCCTTGCCCGGCGGAACGACGGCCTTCGGCGCAGGTCTCTTCTCGCCCGGCGAAACCTTGGGGCCGACGATCACCTGGATCGCGACGCCCTGCGGGTCCTCGCACCACACGCCGGGTCCCTGCGCGAGCGGATGCGCCGTGCTGCGGACCACGCCCATGCGCTCCAGGCGTCCGCGCAGCGCGCCGAAGTCTTCCTCGTAGGCGCCGAAGCAGAGGTACTGTAGCTTCTTGCGCCCGGGCGCGCGATGAATCGAGCCCCAGCGATGCGGATGGCCGAACGTGTGCAGGTCGATCCGGTCGCCGACGCGGTGCACGTCGAGCCCGAACTCGGTGTAGAAGCGCGCGGCCTCGTCAAGGTCCGGCACGGTGAACGCGAAGTGATCCAGCGAATGAACCGACGGAGGCGCTTTGGCCATCATCTCCTCCTCGCCCGATTATCGTCGCGGCATCATAGCACGGCGAAACTGCGCGCCGCCGCGCCGAGTGTCTCCCGGATTTCACCGTCGCCGTGCGCCGCGGACACGAAACCGGCCTCGAAAGCGGAAGGCGCGAGATACACGCCGGCGTCGAGCATGGCGTGGAAGAAGCGGTTGAATGCTTCCTTGTCGCAGGTCATCACTTCCGCGTAGCTCGCCGGCGCGCGCGCGGCGAAGTAGATTCCGAACATTCCGCCGATCGACTGCCCGGAGAAGGGAAGGCGTTTCTTCGCCGCTTCCGCGCAGAGCCCGTCGACGAGCGCCTTCGTTCGCGCGGAGAGCGCTTCGTAGAACCCTGGCGCCTGGATCGCCTCAAGCGTGGCGAGTCCGGCGGCAACCGCGACCGGGTTGCCGGAGAGCGTACCCGCCTGGTACACGGGACCGAGCGGCGCGATCTTGTGCATGATCGCGCGGCTGCCGCCGAACGCTCCGACGGGCATCCCTCCGCCGATCACCTTGCCGAGGGTCGTGAGGTCGGGTACCACGCCATAGAGACCCTGAGCCCCGCGCAGGTGAACGCGGAATCCTGTCATCACTTCGTCGAATATCAATACGGCGCCATGCCGACTGCAGAGCTGGCGCAGACCCGCGAGGAAGCCGGGCGCGGGGGCGATCAGGTTCATATTGCCTGCGACCGGTTCCACGATCACCGCTGCGATGGCGTCGGGGTGCTGGCGAAACGCGGCTTCGACCTGGTCGAGGTCGTTGTACGAAAGCACGATCGTCTCGCCGGCGATCGCAGGCGGCACGCCCGCCGACGACGGCTGACCGAAGGTAAGCGCGCCCGAGCCCGCCTTGACGAGAAGGCTGTCGCCATGACCGTGATAGCAGCCTTCAAACTTGACGATCTTCGAGCGGCCCGTGTGGCCGCGAGCGAGGCGCAGCGCCGACATCGTCGCCTCGGTGCCGGAGCTCACCAGGCGCACGAGCTCGATCGAAGGCAGCAGCGAGCAGAGCGTCTCCGCCATCTCGACCTCGGCTTCCGTCGGCGCACCGAACGAAAGGCCGTGACGCGCAGCCTCCTGCACCGCGCGGACTACCGCCGGATGCGCATGGCCGAGGATCGCCGGACCCCACGAGCCCACGTAATCGATGTAGCGCTTGCCGTCGGCATCCCAAAGGTGAGCGCCCTCTCCGCGCGTGAAGAAACGGGGCGTGCCGCCCACCGATCGGAACGCGCGCACCGGCGAATTGACACCGGCCGGAATCGTGCGCTGAGCGCGCGCGAACAACTCCTCGTTGCGGCTCATGTCGCACCCGCGCAAAGGTTCATGTGCGACCGGTCGTGGTCAACGACTGAGCAGCGAAGAGATCGGCGAATGCCCTCGCGGCCGCCGTCACGTCCGCAGCGCGAAACACGGCGCTGATCACCGCGAGCGCGTCAGCGCCTGCGGCGACGAGCGACGCTGCGTTGGCCGGCGTGATGCCGCCGATCGCCACCACCGGGACGCTGAGGCGCGCCTTCGCCGCGGTCAGCAACGGCGGCTTCGCCCGCGCGGCGGCCGGCTTTATCGGGGAGGCGAAGAAGCTCCCGAACACGACGTAGTCCGCGCCGGCGCCGACCGCCGCCGTCGCGTTGTCGAGCGAGTCGTAGCACGACGCCCCGATGATTGCGCCATGGCCGAGGCGGCGCCGGGCGTGTTGGATCGGCACATCGTCACGGCCGAGATGCACGCCGTCCGCGTCGACCGCATAGGCGAGGTCGACGTCGTCGTTGACGATGAACGTCACGCCGCGCCCGGCGCACAGATCACGCAGCGCGAGCCCCTGCGCGCGGCGCAGCGGCGGCGAAGCAATCTTGCTCCGATACTGAATGACGCTCGCACCCCCTTCGATCGCCGCGGCGACCCGTGCGATCAGCTCGTCGCTGTCGAGCAGGTCCGGCGTCAGCGCGTAGAGGCCAGCGATCATCAATGCCGGTGCAGGTCCGAGGGCTGGGGCGCTTCGGCTTCGCCCGCGGGCGCCTCTTCCTCGTCGTCGCGCGCCCAGAACAGCCGGTCGGGCAGGAACTGCCCCATCCCCGGGCGATACCCCCGAGCAAGCGCGTGCCAGGTGTAGTCCTGCGCTTCGCGGACTGCTTCGGGCAGCTCGAGTCCGTTGGCCAGCAGCGCGGCGATCGCGGATGCCAGCGTGCAGCCCGACCCGTGATAGGCGCCCGGGAGCCGCTCCCACTTGTCGCTGCGCAAGACGCCATTGGCTCCGTACAACGTGTTGACGACCTCGACGGTCGGCTCGTGCGTTCCGGTGATGAGCACGTACTCGCAGCCCATCTCGATCAAGCGCTGCGCGCACACGGCGAGCGTCGGTTCGACGTCCTCTTCGCCGTCCGCGAGGCGGCGCGCCTCGGTGCTGTTGGGCGTGATGATCGTCGTGCGCGGGAGCAACAGTTCGCGCATCGCGTGCAACATCTCCTCCGTCGCGAGCTCGTCGCCGCGCCCCGAGGCCAGAACCGGATCGAGCACGAGCGGCACGTCCGGGTAATCGGAGAGGATCTCGGCGATGACCGTGATGTTCTCGACGCTGCCGAGCACGCCCACCTTGAACGCGTCGACCGGCATGTCCTCGAGCAGACAGCGCGCCTGATCCGCGACCCACTCGGCGTCGAGCGCCTGCACTGCTTCAACGCCCAGAGTGTCCTGCACGGTGATCGCGGTGAGCACGGACAACGGATGGCAACCCATGCTGGCGAGCGTGAGGACATCGGCCTGGATTCCTGCCCCGCCGCTCGGGTCGGAGGCGGCGAAGGTCAGGACGACGGCGGGCAGGTCGGAAGACTGCTCGGGGGACGAAGACATCGGGCGGTCATCGAGACGACCGGGGAGCGTTGCGTGTCCCCGGCGTCGTTGAACTTGATAAAATTCGATCTTACTCCAACCGTGCCTGCCCGTTTTCCTCCCGATGCGAAAATACATGTGCCTCATCTGCGGCCACATCTATGACGAGGCGCTCGGCGATCCGGAGACGGGCGTGCCGCCCGGGACGAAGTGGGAGGACGTCCCGCCCAACTGGACTTGTCCCGATTGCGGCGCACGCAAGGAGGACTACGAGCTTCTCGAGTTCTAGCCGGCTACCATGAGAATCCTGCACACGATGCTGCGCGTGGGCGACCTCGAGCGCTCCATCCGCTTCTACTCCGACGTCCTCGGGATGCAGCTGCTGCGCACCACGGACCGCCCGGAGCAGAGGTACCGGCTCGCCTTCGTGGGTTACGGGCAGGAGTCGGAGCACGCGGTCCTCGAGCTCACCTACAACTATGGCGTGGACCGCTACGATCCGGGCAGCGGCTTCGGGCATGTCGCGATCGAGGTTCCGAACGCTGCCGCGGCATGCGCGGCGGTGCGTGCCAAGGGAGGCAAGGTCACGCGCGAAGCCGGACCCGTCAAGGGCGGCACGACCGTGATCGCCTTCGTCGAGGATCCCGACGGCTACAAGATCGAGCTGATCGAACGCGCCTAGGTTTCCTCGCCTACCGGCGCCGCGCGGGCCGCTTCGTCGTAAGCGGCGAGCAGCAGCGTTTCCCAGTCACGGGTGAAACCCGCCGTATCGAACAGCGGATTCTTTTCGCGCGTCGCCCCGAGAAACGCGCGGTAGTCGCGCAGGCGCTCCGGATGCGCGACGAGCGCATGCAGCGCCTGCGCATAATCGTCCAGCGACCCAGTGACGAGCTCCGCCAGGCCGCTGGCCTGGAGCAGGCTCGCCCCGACGCGTCCGGCGAACGTCGAACCGCGGCAGGTGAGCATCGGCACGGCGCACCAGAGCGCATCGCAGCCGGTCGTGTGCGCGCCGTAGGGGAGCGTATCCAGCGCGAGGTCCGCACAGCCGAGCCGGGCAATATGCTCCTCCTGCGGCAGCGCGGGAGCGAAGATCAGGCGCGCCGGGTCCACACCGGCGCGTTCGGCTTCGGCGCGGAGATTGCGCTCCATTCGCGGATGACCGGCGAGGAGCCACAGTACCGCCTCGGGCCGCGCGGCGAGCGCTCCGAGCCAGATGTCGAAAAGCGGGCGGCGCAGCTTGTGGCTCATGTTGAGGCAGGCGAGCACGAGCGCGTCTTCCGGCAGTGCATTCGCGGAGCGCGCACTCGGTGCCGGCAGCCCGCGGCGATCGTCGTTGACGTAGTAGCAGCGCGGCAGCCGCCAGACGCGCTCGTGAAAGAAGGTCTCCTCTCCGGGCCGAATCACCACGTTGTCGGCGATGACGCCGTCGATCGCGTCGTAGCCGAGCGTTCCGGGGTAACTCATGTAATGCAGCTGCAGCGGCGCGGGCCGCGAAGCGAGGATGGCGAGCCGGCCGCCGGAGGTGTAGCCGTGGCGCTCGATCAGCAGATCGATCCCATCACCGCGAATGGTGCGCGCGGCCTCGCCGTCGCCCACGCTGCTCAAGTCGCGCCAGTGATCGAACGCGGCGCGAACGCGCCCGCTCACCGTGCTGTCGTCGGCGCCGTAGCTGTAGCCGAAGAGCTCGAAGCGGGCGCGATTGTGCCGCTCGAACAAGCCTGCCATCAGGCGACCGGTCGGATGATCGCGGAAATTCCCGGACAAGTAACCGACGCGCAGGCGCGCACCGCGCGGCGGAACGGGACGCCGCGGCGCCGCCGGCGGCAGGACCACGCGCGCCCAGCGCCGCGCGACCTCGAGCTGCTGCTCGGGCGACAGCGGCATCGACAACGCGATCCAGGGTGGCCAGCGAGGGTCGCTTGCCGGGCGGGCGAGCGTGGCGACGAGTCTCTTCTCCAGTTCTTCGATCTTGTCCCATTCGCACAACTCGTACCGCGCGTACACCAAGTTGGCGAGCGCCGGCGTAAGCGACGGGTCTGCGGCAACCGCGCGCTCGAAAGCGGCGAGCGCTGCTTCCTCGTCGCCCAGTGCGCGGCGCGCGAGACCCAGGTTGTCCCAGACGCCCGCCCCCCGTGCGCGCAACGCGATCGCGCGCTCCAGCTGCTCGCAGGCCGCGGCCGCGCGATGCTCGTCCAGCAGCACGGCGCCAAGGCTCACCCGCAGCTCGGCGTCCTCCGGCGCGAGCGTCACGCTTTGCTCGAGGAGCTCGCGCGAGGCGCGCGTCGCGCTCGCCGCCTTGAGCCCCTTGGCGATGGTGTGCACCTGTTCGATCGCGGCGTTGGCTGCTGCGGGCTCGCCACGCGCGCGCTCGACGCGGGCGAGCGTGAGCCAGATATCCTGCGGCGGCAGCCCGCCCCTCTTCGCCGCGGCGAGAGCCCGCTCGAGCAGCGCGCGCGCATCGTCGTGCGCTCCGGCGGCGTGCTCCTGCTGCGCGATCCTCAGCAGCGCGCCCGGGTGATCGGGCAGCGAAACGAGGATCTGCTCGTAGATCGCGCGCGCTTCCGCGACACGGCCCGCGGCGTCGTGCCGCGCAGCGAGCGCAAAAGCATCCTGTACGGTGAGCTGCATGGTGTCGGGGGCTCGCGGTGCAAGCCCGCGGCAATTCTAGAGCAGCGTGCGGATGTCGTGCGCGATCGCGTCCGGCCCCTGCGTGTAGCTCTCGTAGACTCGCAGCCGTCCCTGGGGGTCGAAGACGAAGGTACCGGTCGAATGATCCATGGTGTAGCTGCCCGGCGTGGGCCCGGGCTGCTTCTGGTAGAGGATCCTGAACTCCTTCGCCGTCGCCGCGGTCGCAGCCGCATCGCCGTAGAGCCCGATGAACGTCGGGTCGAATGCCGGCACGTAGCGTGACAACAGCTCCTGCGTGTCACGCTCCGGATCGACGGTGATGAAGAGGACCTGCACGCGCGCGGCGTCGGGGCCGAGCTCCCGCACCGCCGTCGCCAGGTTGGCGAGCGTCGTGGGGCAGAAGTCGGGACATTGCGTGTAGCCGAAGAAGATCAGCACGACCTTGCCGCGGTAGTCGGCGAGCGAGCGCGGCTTGCCATTGTGGTCGATCAGGTGAAAGTCGTGCCCGAAGGCCGACCCCGTCACGTCGGCGCCGCGAAACTGCGGCGTTCCCTGACCGCAGCCGCTGAGCGCCAGGCCGAGCGCGACGGCGAGCGCGCAGGCGAAGCGGGTCACTGCCAGTAGTGGTCCAGCAGCAGCGCCGAGAACAGCGCCGCGAGGTAGAAGATCGAGTAGCGGAAGCTGCGCTGCGCCAGCCTGTCGCTGTACCGCGCGAGAAGGGCCACCGCATAGCCGACGAACACCAGCCCGAGCGTAAGCGCCGCGGCGAGATAGATCACGCCGCTCATCCGTATCGCGTACGGCAGCAGCGTCACGGCGAGCAGCACGACCGTATAGAGCAGGATCTGCAGCCGCGTGTATTGGGGCCCGTGCGTGACCGGAAGCATCGGCAGTCCCGCCTTCGCGTATTCCTTCGCGCGGAACAGGGCAAGCGACCAGAAGTGCGGCGGCGTCCACGCGAAGATGATCAGGAACAGCAGCAGCGCCTCGGGCGCGATGCGGTCCTGCACCGCGGCCCAGCCGAGCACCGGCGGCATCGCCCCCGAAGCGCCGCCGATCACGATGTTCTGCGGCGTCGCCGGCTTGAGCAGCACCGTGTACACCACGGCATAGCCCAAGAAGGTCGCGAGCGTCAGCCACATGGTGAGCGCGTTGACCTTGGCGTAGAGAACGGCCAGTCCGACCGCGCCCACGATCGACGCGAACGCAATGGTCTGCCCCGAGGTGATGTCGCCCCGCGGCAACGGCCGAGCGCGCGTGCGTGCCATCACCGCGTCGATGCTCTGCTCGACCAGACAGTTGATCGCCGCGGCAGCGCCGGCGACGAGCGCGATGCCCAGCGTGCCGAACAGGACGGCGCCCGGCGGCGGCAGCCCCGGCGCGGCGAGGAACATGCCGATCACCGCGGTGAAGACGATCAGCAGCACAACGCGCGGCTTCGCCAGCGCGAGGAACTGGCGCGCGCGGCGTTCAGTTAGGGCGAGGGACGTCATGGCAAGGCGCGGCGGGAGCGGAATTTTACCATCGGTGGCGGCCTGCGAGCCGCGCGGTGCGCGATATCGCGGCGCGTGTCGGCCCTGCGTCGACTCACCCGATGCTCGATGCGCGCAGAAGCCGCTCGAGATCCCTGGCGAGCCTCCTGATGTCGGGGTCGGCCGGATAGCGGAGCACCAGGTTTCCATGCGGGTCCACGAGGTAGATGTTCGCTTCGGCGCCGCCCGGGCCGGGAAGAGCTTCCCACTGCCGCGGCTCGCCGCGCACGAAGATCAGATCGGGATGCGCGGCCGACAGTTCCGCGCGGGGCGGCGGCGCGCCGCTCGGCTGCAGCCAGAGGCGAACGACGCGCTCTCGCTCGCGACCCTGGATCGTGCGCGCCTGGCGCGTGGCGTAGAGCTTGCGTTCGCAGGCTTGCGAGCAGGTCGCTCCGTCGGCGACCAGCAGGATCCAACGCCCGCCAAGCTCCGACAGGTGAAAAGGCACGCCATCCAGTCGCGTTCCGGCAATCTCTTGAAGCGGTCCGGCCGCGAGCAATTCTCCGTAGTTCGTGCGCGTCTGCGGCTTGAGCCAGTAGTACGCCGCGTATGAGGCGAGCACGGGCGCGGCGCAGATCAACGCCAGCAGGGTTAGAGTGCGCCGCGCCTTGCGGCGCCGCGCGAGGCTAGCGTCGGGGAGCGCTTCCATCGCGCACCCGCCAGTTAAGGGCAAGCCAGAGCACGATTGCCAGGACGGCGAAGGAGTACCACTGCAGCATGTACGACAGATGCCGCTCGACGTTGAAATCGGGCGGGGGCCAATCGCGCAGGAGTCCATCGGGAGGCACGACGGGATCGGACTGCTCGATTACGATCGGCAGCAGATCGAGTCCGGTCGCTGCGGCAACGCGCCCGATGTCCAGATTCTGCTGCAGCCGCGCGCGGCGATCCTCCCGGTCGAGCTCCAGGTAGCGTTGTGGGGGAACGGTCGCGCGTCCCTCGACGGTGACCGACCCGGCCGGCGGCGGCGTGGAAGGAAGATTCGATCGCGTCGCGCCCTGGGCGATCCACCCCCGGTTCACGAGCACGCAGCGCCGCGTGGACGCGAAGCAAAACGGCGTGACGACGTGAAATCCGGGCCGCCCTGCGTGCAGCTTGTTGTCGATCAGCAGCTCGTGCGTCGCGTCGAACTCGCCGGTGGCGCGCACGGTGCGGTAGAGGAGTCGTGCCGCGTCGTGCTCCTCGCCGGTGAGCACGACGGCGGTGTTTGCTGCCGCGGCCTGGAACTGCGCGGCAAGAGCCTCCTTCTCGGCGGCGCGGTGGCGCTGCCAATTGCCGAGCGAGACGGTGATGGCGACGAGCGCCAGCATGCCCAGCGTTGGCCAGAAGCTGGGCGCGAAGCGGCGCGCACGAAAAAAGGAACTCGCGCCCATTGGCGAGGTCTCGCAGTACACTAGCCTCGACCCGCGGACTGCCCGCAACGCCACGCTGCAAGCGCCGTGATCCGAATCATCGTCATCATCGCTCTGGTCGCTATTCTCGCCAGCCTGGGCAGCGCGCTGTATTACCTCTACCACGATCGCGGCAAGAGCATGCGCATGGTGCGAGCGCTGGCGATTCGGGTCGCGCTATCGGCCTGCCTGCTTGTTTTTCTCGTGGTGAGCTACCGGCTCGGCTGGATCGGCGAGCACGGCCTGCGCTGAGGTGAAACTCTGCGTCGCCGGGTCCGATCGCCAGGCGCCGAGGCGCAAGGCGACCGCCCCTGCCGCTTACAGCCAATACACCAGCACGAAGAGCAGCAGCCACACCACGTCGACGAAGTGCCAGTACCACGCCGCGGCCTCGAACGCGAAGTGATGCTCGGCGTCGAAGTGCCCGCGGAAGATCCGCACGAGCATCACCGACAGCATGAGCGCGCCGATCGTCACGTGGAAGCCGTGGAAGCCGGTGAGCATGAAGAATGTCGAGCCGTAGACTCCCGTCGACAGCTTGAGGCCCAGCTCGGTGTAGGCGTGGATGTACTCGTGCGCCTGCAGCGACAGGAAGGTGAAGCCGAGCGCGATCGTGATGAACAGCCAGAATTTGAGCGCCCCCCGGTTGCCGGTCTTCAGCGCGTGGTGCGCCACCGTCAGCGTCCCGCCCGAGGACACCAGGATGATCGTATTCACCAGCGGGATGCCGATCGCCGCCATCGGCGTGAAGGCGTCCTTGAGATAGGGACCGTTGGTCGGCCACATCGCCGTGAAATTGGGCCACAGCAGCTTCATCTCGGGGCTGCCCAGGTCGGGCACCGAGAGGTTGCGCACGTAGAACAGCGCGCCGAAGAAGGCGGCGAAGAACATCACCTCGGAGAAGATGAACCAGCTCATCCCCCAGCGGAACGAGACGTCCACCTTCTTGTTGTAGAGGCGATGCTCGGACTCGTCGATCACCCGGCCGAACCAGCCGAACATCATCGTGACCAGGATCGCGAAGCCGACGAGGACGAGCCAGGGGCCGAAGCTGTAGGCGTTGAACCAGGTCGCGGCGCCGACCGCCATCAGCAGCAACGCACAGGAGCCGGTGACCGGCCAGTGCGAGGGCTGCGGTATGAAGTAGTACGGCTTGGCGCCGCTTTGTGGTGCGCTCATCGATTGCTCCCTCGTCTGCCCTGTTGCGTTCGCTCGCCCGCTACGAGTCGTTGCCTTCGACCTCGAAGAACGTGTACGAGAGCGTTATGGTGTTCACGTCCTTCGGCAGCTTCGGATCGATCACGAATACGACCGGCATTCTTCGGGTCTCGTGCGGTCCGACCGCCTGCTTCGAAAAACAGAAGCAGTCGAGCTTCTTGAAGTACTCGCCGGCGAGGCGAGGGCCGTAGCTCGGGACCGCCTGCCCGGTCACCGGTCGGTCTGACGTGTTCTCCACCTCGTAGACAACCTCGGAAACCTCGCCCGGGCGTACCTTGACGATCGGCGTCAATGGCCGGAAGCGCCACGGCAGCTTGTTCACGTTGGCATCGAGCTCGAGGCGCACGCTGCGCGTGGCGTCGACCTGCGTGTTCTTGACCTGATCCGGCGTATCGATGTCGCGCAGCCCTGTGGCGCGACAGATCTGCTCGTAGAACGGCACGAGGAGAAAGCCGAATCCGAACATCACGGCGACGACGATGCCGAGCTTGATCAGCAGCGCGCGGTTGGCGCGCTTCGTCGCGGGGGAGTCGGCGGTGCTCATTTGCGCGGCTTCTTGCGCAGGTTGCGGCCCAGCGTGAGGAGCAGGAAGCCGATGATGGCGAGGCCCAGCACACCCATGCCCACCGCGTTGCCGCCAGCGTACTGCGTCGCGATGATGCCGCCGAAGAAGACGGCGGCAATCGACAGCAGGACAAGGCCCGTGCGTAGGTTGGCGCCGCGTTGCGCGCGATCCGGTCTGTCGGCGGGGTGCATGGGAGGCCTGTCTACCGTTGGTCGCCGCTC
>Ga0335084_10003799_pt1 | contig 14820 bp, 14 predicted proteins | sample Lox_Sample_44_FD_206721 | JGI IMG/M metagenome (GOLD analysis project Ga0335084, IMG submission 206721) | Soil microbial communities from Loxahatchee National Wildlife Refuge, Florida, United States - Lox_Sample_4.4 | ecosystem: Environmental > Terrestrial > Soil > Wetlands | place: USA...
GGTCCTGCACGATCGGCAGGATCTGCTGGTCCTGGGCGTACGTGACCTTGAACTGGCCGTTTTCGCGATAAAGCATCGTGGCCTTGCTATCGCCTAAACGCGATCGATGTGCTTTTCACCGAAAAGCCCTTCCGGCCGCACCAGCAGGAACAGCAGCGCCAGCACGTACGCAAACCAGTTCTCGATGCCGCCGCCGGCGAGATCGAACTCGCGCACGAGCACCGGGCCCAGGAAGACTTCGGCGAATTTCTCGCCGACGCCGATGATCAGCCCGCCGAGGATCGCACCCGGCACCGACGTGAAGCCGCCGAGGATCACGACCGGCAGCGCCTTCAGCGCGATCAGCGACAGCGAGAACTGCACGCCGAGTTTCGAGCCCCAGATCATGCCGGCAACCAGCGCGACGAAGCCGGCCACGGTCCAGACGATGACCCAGATGCGGTTCAGCGGAATGCCGATCGACTGCGCCGCCTGGTGGTCATCCGCCACGGCGCGGAGCGCGCGGCCGGTTGGCGTTTTCTGGAAGAACAGCGCCAGCCCGATCACCAGCAACGCTGCGATGCCCGCAGCGACCAGATCCTCAGTGTTGATCAGGATGCCGCCGTCGAAGAGCTTCTCGGCCACCATCATCGGCGTCTTGGGCAGGCCGGTATCGATCTTGTAGATGTCGCTGCCCCACACGGTCTGGCCGAATCCGTCGAGGAAGTACGCGGCGCCGAGCGTCGCCATCAGCAGTACGACCGCGTCCTGGTTGACCAGATGGCGCAGCACGAGCCGCTCGATCAGCCAGGCGAGCACCGCCATGATGCCGACCGCGAGGACGAAGGCGACCGGAAGCGGCACCACTTCGGCAATGCGTGCGACCGAGAGCGCGGCGAACAGCACCATCGCGCCCTGCGCGAAATTGAAGACGCCAGAGGCCTTGAAGATCAGCACGAAGCCGAGCGCCACCAGCGAGTACATGACACCCGACATCAGCCCGCCGAGCAGCACCTCGACGTAGAAGCCCGGTGCCGCCGCTCCGGTTGCGAGCGGGCCGACGAGGCCGGCGGCCAGCAGCAGCACCAGCACGAAGACCGGCCAGTTGCGCGTCAGCGTCTGCATCGATCCGCCTCAGTGGGCCACGCCGAGATAGGCGGCGATGACCTGCTCGTTGCTTCGGACTTCATCGGGCGTGCCATCGCCGATCTTGCGACCGTAGTCGAGCACCACGACGCGGTCTGAGACGTCCATCACGACGCCCATGTCGTGCTCGATCAGCACGATCGTGGTGCCGAACTCGTCGTTGACGTCGAGAACGAAGCGCGACATGTCCTGCTTCTCCTCGAGATTCATGCCGGCCATCGGCTCGTCGAGCAGAAGGATCGTCGGTTCCATCGCCAGCGCGCGTGCCAGGTCGACGCGCTTCTGCAAGCCATACGGCAGCCGCCCCACCGGCGTCTTGCGATAGGCCTGGATCTCGAGGAAGTCGATGATGTTCTCGACGAACGCGCGGTGCCGCAACTCCTCGCTCCGGGCCGGACCGATATTGACCGCCTGCGCCAGCAGGCCGGTGCGCATGCGCAGGTTGCGGCCGGTCATGATGTTGTCCAGAACGCTCATGCCCTTGAACAGCGCCAGGTTCTGGAATGTGCGCCCGAACCCCTGGGCCGCGGCATGGTGCGGGTCCATCGCAGCGCGCACTTCACCGCGGTAAGTGATGCGTCCCTGCTGCGGGTGATAGACGCCGTTGATGACGTTCAGCATCGAGCTCTTGCCGGCGCCGTTGGGACCGATGATGGCGCGGATCTCGTGTTTCCGGACGTCGAAGGACACTCCCTGAATCGCCTTCACGCCGCCAAACGACAGCCACACGTCCTCGACGCCCAGGAGCACCTCGCCGATCTCGCGCCGGCTCATAGCGTTGTCCCGTCACTGCGACGCGCCCCAGGCGCGGGCTGATCCTTCATGTCCCAGGCCGGCGTCTCGGATTTCGGAATGACGGGCTTCGGCTTCGACGCCTGGTTGATCGCCTCGATGACCAGGTAGACGAAGACCAGCACCGCGGCAAGCCCCGCCATTCCGATCAGCAGTGACCCATTGGCGAGGCCCCACGCGGCGACCGGCACGCCGACGACGAGGCACGCGACCGCGACCCAGACACGCCCGTTCATCTCAGGCTGCCTTCTGCATTGCCGCGAAGGTCTTCGCATCGCGGACCTTCAGCGTCGCCGCGATCTTGCCGGTACGCCCATCCTCGAACTTGACCATGGTCTCGATGAACTGCTCGATGCGGCCGCCATACATCGCATCGACCAGCACGCCGTACTTGTCCTGGATGAAACGCCGCCGCACCTTGCGCGTGCGGGTCAGCTCCTCGTCGTCGGCATCGAGCTCCTTGTGCAGCACGATGAAGCGACGGATCTGCGCATTGGCGAGCTTGGGATCGTTCGCGAGATCGGCGTTGACCTTTTCCACCGACTCGCGGACGAGTTCGATGACTTCTGGCTTGCCGGCGAGGTCGGTGTAGCCGGTGTAGGGCAGGTTATGCCGCTCGGCCCAGTTGCCGACCGCTTCCATGTCGATGTTGATGAACGCGCACACCATCTCGCGGGAGTCGCCGAAGGCCACTGCCTCCTTGACGGTCGGGAAGAACTTCAGCTTGTTTTCGATGTATTTCGGCGCGAAGAGCGTGCCGTCGGCGAGCTTGCCGACATCCTTGGCGCGATCGATGATTTTCAGGTGGCCCTCGCCATCGAAGTAGCCGGCGTCACCGGTGTGGAACCAGCCTTCGCCGTCCTTGGCCTCGCGCGTCGCGTCGGGCGACTTGTAGTACTCGCGGAACAGGCCCGGCGAGCGGATCAGGATCTCACCGGCGTCGGTCAGCTTGATCTCGACGCCGTCCACAGGCGGGCCGACCGTATCGGGCTTGACGCCGCCATTGGGCTGGACGCAGACGAACACCGAGGTCTCGGTCGAGCCGTATAGCTGCTTGAGGTTGATGCCGAGCGAGCGGTAGAAAGTGAAAAGGTCCGGGCCGATTGCCTCGCCCGCCGTGTAGGCCACCCGGATACGGCTCATGCCCAGCGCGTTTCGCAGCGGGGCGTAGACCAGCCAGTCGCCCAGCGCATAGGCCAGCCGGTCGCCGATGCCGACGGGCTGCTTGTCCAGCAATCGGCCACCGACCGCTCGGGCAACGTCCATGAAACGATGGAACATGCCCCGCTTGATCGCCGACGCGTCTTCCATGCGGATCATCACCTGCGTCAGGAGCGCTTCCAGCACGCGCGGCGGGGCGAAGTAATAGGTGGGCCCGATTTCGCGCATGTCCGCCATCACCGTGGCGGCCGACTCGGGGCAGTTGACTGTGAAGCCGCAGACCAGCCACTGCGTGTACGAGAAGATGTTCTGGCCGATCCAGGCCATCGGCAGGTAGGCGAGAACCTCTTCGTGATCGCTCAGGCCTTCCATGGCTGCGCCCGCGCGACCGGCGGCCAGCAGGTTGGAGTAGCCGAGCACCACGCCCTTTGGATTTCCGGTCGTGCCCGACGTGTAGAACATCGCGGCGACATCCTCTGGGCGGCCTTTCGCGATCTCGTCGTCAACGACCGAGGGGCGCTCCTTCAGGAACTGCTCGCCCAGCGCCCGGATCTGTTCATAGGACGCCAGCCCGGGCTGATCGTAGTTGCGCAGGCCGCGCGGGTCCTCGTAGATGATCCGCTTCAGGTGCGAAACTGACTCGCGTACCTCGAGCAGCTTGTCCACCTGCTCCTGGTCCTCGACCACCGCAAAGCGGATCTCCGCATTGGCGAAGACGAAAGCCATCTCGGAGGCGACTGCGTCCTGGTACATCGGCACGGGAATGCCGCCCAGGCACTGGGCCGCAATCATCGCGAAGTACAGCCGCGGACGGTTTTCGCCGACGATCGCCAGATGTTCGCCGTGCTGGAACCCCGCCTGATGCAGCCCCGCCGCGATCTGCTCGACTTCGCGCAGGGTCTCGGACCAGGTCCAGCTCTGCCAGATACCGAGGTCCTTTTCCCGGATCGCCGTCGCTTCCGGCCGTTGCCGGGCATGCAATTGCAACAGGCGCGGGAAGGTGTCCGCTGTCCCGGTCTCCGCCACGATCATGTCTCCGACTGTTGTCTTCCGTGCCTCGTGCGGGCCGGTAATCGTTTAGCTTACCCCACGGCCACGGATTTCACGCCATATCTCAAGTGGGCGCGACAGTAGGCCGACCGGCGTTTCATTGCTGTCGTCCGGACGACAGTCTTACGCCAGAATAGGCGTCCCTTGCCCGGACCCGGGGCCGCCGTCACGACATCCGGTCGACCTGCCGGCACTCGAGCGCTTCATGGCCGAACCCGATCCCCTGCAACTCGCCGACATGCTGGGCGCCAGCGCCTGGTGGCCACAGCTCGCGCCGGACGGGCAGCACAGGACGTTGGCCGAGACCGAGGAGCGGCGCTACTCCGGCGGATCGGTCGTGATGCGCAAGGGCGAGGTCGTCGACGCCTGGGTCGGCGTCATCGATGGACTGGTCAAGATCAACGTTGTCTCGCCCGTCGGCAAGACCGCGACCTTCACCGGCGTCGGGCCGGGGGGCTGGTTTGGCGAGGGCTCGATCCTGAAGAACGAGGCGCGGAAGTACGACGTGGTGGCCCTGCGCGACACGCGCATCGCCTGGATGCCGCGGCGGACCTTCGAGCATCTGATGGACACCAGCATCGCCTTCAACCGCTTCCTGCTGACCCAGCTCAACGAGCGGCTCGGCCAGTTCATCGGCATGGTCGAGTACGAGCGCCTGCTGGAACCGGACGCGCGCGTCGCGCGCTGTCTGGCGGAACTGTTCAACCCGCACCTGTATCCCGGGCACGGCGGCGAGCTCGAAATCTCGCAGGAGGAGATCGGCTACCTGTCCGGCGTCTCGCGCCAGCGGGTCAACCAGGCACTGCAGGTGCTCGCCCGCGCCGGGCTGCTGGAAGTCGCCTACGGTCGCGTGCGCATTCTCGACATTGCGCGCCTGCGGCGCTTCGGAGGCTGACGATGTTCGACGCCGGCCTGTGGGAAGTCGCCAGCTATGTCGTCACGGTGATCGGCCTGCCCCTGGCGATCTTCGTGTTCCTGTACGAACAGCGCAAGGAGCGCGCCACCGAGGAGGACGAGGTCTACCAGCTGCTTTCCAACGCCTACAACGATTTCCTCAAGGTCGTCATCGACAACCCGGACCTGCGCCTGCGCAGCGAACCGGCCACCAGGGACCTGAACGCCGAACAGCAGGAACGGATGCTGCTCATCCTCGACATGCTGGTTTCGTTGCTCGAGCGCGCGTACCTCACCGCTTACAGCGATGACATGACGCCGCTGCAGCGGCGTCGATGGAACTCGTGGGAGGACTTCATGCGCGAGTGGGTGCGGCGCGACGACTTCTACCATCGCCTGCCACGGCTGCTGAAGGGCGAGGATCCGGAATTCGCGGCGTACCTGCGGCGGATCGCTGAGGAAGAGCGGGGCCCGATGCCGAAAGTCGAGAGGGGCCCGGAGCATGAAGTTCGTTGAGCTTGGTTCGAATTCGGTGCGGGTGCCGCGACTCGGCCTCGGCACCTGGCGATTCGGCGAATCCGCCCGCTCGCGCGCGGCAGAAGTGGCGGCGGTACGACACGCGCTCGAGATCGGCTACCGGTTGATCGACACTGCCGAGATGTACGGCGACGGCGGCGCCGAGGAAGTCGTCGGCCAGGCGCTGGCGGACGTCATCGCCTCCGGTGAAGTGCGCCGCGATGAGGTTTTCGTCGTCACCAAGGTGCTGCCGCAGCACGCGAGTGCTCGTGGAGCCGAGCGGGCCTTTGCGGCGAGCCGGCGCAGGCTGCGAATCGACACCGTCGATCTGTACCTGCTGCACTGGCGCGGCGGCGTGCCGCTGGCGGAGACCATTTCCGCCTTCGAGCGGCTACAAGAATCGGGCGCGCTGCGCTTCTGGGGCGTATCCAATTTCGATGCCAGCGACATGGACGAGCTGTGGGCGCTCAGTGGCGGACCCGGCTGCGTCGCGAATCAGGTGTACTACTCGGCGAGCCACCGCGGCATCGAATACGACCTGCTGCCCTGGCAGCGCGCGCGCGGCGTCCGGACGATGGCATACTGCCCGATCGATCAGGGAACGCTCGCCTCCAATCAGGCATTGACCCGGCTCGCAGCGGAGCGCGGAGTCACGTCGGCTCAGCTCGCGCTGGCCTGGTCGATGCGCAGCGGCGATGTGATCGCCATTCCGAAAGCAGGTCGGCGCGAGCACTTGCGCGACAACCTGGCCGCAGCCGAGGTCGAGCTGGACGGGACGCTGCGCGAACGCATCGATCACGCGTTTCCGCCGCCGCGGCGCAAGCAGCCGCTGGCGATGACGTAGACGAGCCGCGGCTTCTGAGTGTCGCTGCTACTCGAGCGTCAGGCCGCGTCGCTTGATCAGCGCATGCCAGCGTTCGGTCTCCGCCTTCACGAACGCCGTCATCTGCTCGGGTGTGCTCGGTACCGGTTCGAGCCCGAAGTCCTGCAGCTTGCGGCTGACCTCGCCTGCGGACACGGCTCGCGACAGTTCGTTGCTCAGCCGCAGCACGATATCGCGCGACGTTGCCGCAGGCACCACCATGCCCTGCCACGCGTAGACCTCGGTGTCGCGGATCCCCTGCTCCTCCAGCGTCGGCACGTTCGGCAGCGCCGGCAACCGCTGCCGGGTCAGCACGCCCAGCGCGATCAGCTTGCCGCTGCGTATGTATGGCAGCCCCACCGCGGTATCGATCACCATGATCGGCACCTGGTTGCCGAGCACGTCCTGGGCCGCCGGTGCCGCGCCGCGATAAGGAATGTGCAGGACGAAGAGCTCGGCCTGCTGCTTGATCAGTTCCATCGCGAGATGATGCGGACTGCCGGCGCCGACCGACGCGTACGCGAGCTTGCCCGGCTGCGCGCGCGCGGCAGCGACCAGGTCCGCCGCGCTCCTGTAACCGGTGGCCGGGTTGGCGACGAGAATCAGCGGGAACCGCGCCATCAAGCCGACCGGAGCGAAGTCCTTCGCCGGGTCGTACGGCATCTTGCGGTACAACGCGGCGTTGAACACCAACGTGCCGTTGTCCGCCGTCAGGACAGTGTAGCCGTCTGCATTCGCCTTGGCGACCGCCTCGGCGCCGATCATCGTCGCGGCCCCGGGGCGGTTCTCGATGACGAAGGGCTGGCCGAGCTGCTTTTCGAGCTGGGCACCGACGGTGCGCGCAAGGAAGTCCGATCCGCCTCCGGCCGGATAGGGCACGATCCAGCGAACCGGTCGCGACGGAAACGAGGCCTGTGCGCGCAACGGCGGAAGCACCGCGAGTGCGCCGGCCGCGGCGAGCGCGCGGGTGAACGTTCTGCGCGGCAGGTGATCAGTCATTGCAGCCCCGGTTGACTTCGGACTCCACAAATGTACCGTCACCGATCATCGGGCACAGCAGGCGCTAAAGGACATTCAGCCCCGCCCGCGCGCCGGGCGCGGAGGCCTCGCGCGCTGGTGCTCGTGTGCACCGTGCTGCTGCATGCCTCCGCGCAGTCCACAACGACGACGACGAACAGCGAAGCGAACGTCGAGTCCCTGACGGCGCTGCTCGCGGTCCGGCGCAACGTGCTGCTCGGTGAGGTGCACGACAACGCCGCGCAGCACGCGCTGCGCCTCCGCGCCCTGCAGCAGCGTGTCGCCGCCGGCGAACGCCCGGCGCTGGCGTTCGAGCAGTTCGATCGCAACCAGCAGGCGGACATCGATCGAGTGCGCGCGGAGCAGCCCGGGAGTGCTGCTGCGATCGTTGCGCTCGGCGCTCCGGGCTGGAACTGGAGCTTTTACGCGCCGTTCGTGCAGCTGGCGGTGGACTACAAGCTGCCGATCGTTGCAACCAATCTGTCGCGCGCCGATGCGATGCGCGTCAGCACGAGCGGCTGGGATGCGGTGTTCGACGCCGCCGAACGCGAGCGCATCGGGCTCGATCGGCTGTCCCCGCAGGTGCTGGCCAGGCATGAGCACGCGGTCGCGCAGGGCCACTGCGACCTCCTGCCGCCGGAAGCGGTGGCTGCGCTCACACGCGCGCAGATTGCGCGCGACATCATGATGGCGCAGGCGATCGAACCGTACCTTGCGTCGGGCGTCGTGCTGCTCGCCGGCAATGGCCACGTGCGCCGCGACATCGGCGTGCCGATCTGGCTGGCTCCCGGCGAGCGTGCTGCGGTCGAGTCGATCGGCCTGCTTGAGAACAACGGCGACACCGCAACCGAAGACCCCGCCGGACGCTACGACGCGGTGCTGTTCACCTCGCCCGCTGAGCGGCCGGACCCGTGCGAGTCGCTGCGCCGGCGGATGCCCGCGCGACCCTGAAGGCGGCGGTCAGGACGAGGCCGCCGCGACCACCGGACGGCGCTCGACCGGCGCTTCGCGGATCGGCAGGTTCACGAGCGCAGCACCGAGCGCGAGCAGCGCATCGGCGTACCACATCCACAGGTAGCTGCCCTGCGTGCTGACCGCGATGCCGCCGAGATAGGCCCCGAAGAAGCCGCCGATCTGGTGCGACAACAATGTCAGGCCGAAGAGCGTGGCGAGGTAGCGAATGCCGAAGAGCTTGGCGACCACCCCGGCCGTTGGCGGCACGGTGGCGAGCCAGGTCAGCCCAAGCCCGGCCGCGAATAGATAGAACGTCGCCGCGGTCTTCGGCATCGCCAGGTAGACAACGATGAGGAGTGCCCGCGAAAAGTACATCCAGAACAGGATGTACTTGCTGCGATAGCGATTCACGCACCAGCCCGCGGTCAGGCTGCCGACGATGTTCGCGAGGCCGATGATGGCTAGCGACCAGCTCGCCACTCCGGAAGGCAGTCCGCAGAGATCCACCTCTCCAGGCAGGTGAGTCACGAGGAAGGCGATGTGGAAGCCGCAGGTAAAGAAGCCGAGGTGCAGCAGCAGGTAGCTCCGATCCACCATCGCGCTGACGACGGCATGGCGCAGGCCGCGATCTCCCGGGGCGCCGAGTGCTCCCGGGCCTCCCGCCGCCCGTCCGCGCAGCGCGCGCGCCATCGGCAAGGTTCCCAGCGTGATCGCGGCGAGTGCCCACATGGCCCCCATCCAGCCCAGGACCGAAATCAGCGCCTGGGTCACGGGCGCGAACAGAAACTGGCCGAACGAACCACCCGCATTGATGACGCCGGACGCCGTCCCGCGCGATTCGGCCGGAACCCGCTGCCCCGCGGCCCCGATCAGCACCGAAAAGCTGCCGAAGCCCGACCCTGCAGCCGCCAGAACGCCGAGCGTGAGCAGCAACGACCACCCACTTGCGGCAAACGGCGTCAGAGCCATGCCGGCGGCGAGCACCACGATGCCGATGGCCAGCACGCGACCGGTGCCATAGCGATCCGCAAACGCCCCGGCTATTGGCTGCACCGCGCCCCAGACGAACTGCCCGACGCCGAGCGCCAGGCTGATCGTCACGATGCCGAGGCCGGTGCTCGTGTTCATCGGCGAAATGAACAGGCCCAGCGATTGCCGCGCGCCCATCGTCACCATCAGGACGGCCGCTGCGAGCAGCGTAACGCCCCACCACCGCTGGGGATGCGGGCTCACGCAGCCTCCGCCGGCTCCAGACACGCTGCGACCAACGCCCTATCCGCAGCATCGGCCGTGCGCTCCAGCATCACGCGCAGACGTGCGCCCAGCAGCTTGCCAACGTCGTGCTGCGCCCGACGCCATGCCGGAATCGCAGCGCTCAGCCGACGCCGCCCTTTCGGCGTCAACTGCAGCGGACGCGCGCGACCATCGCCGCGCGTCTTGCGCCCGTCGAGCCGCGCCAGCAGTCCGCTGGCCAGCAGCGGCGCCACCAGCCGGGTTGTCGTCGTGCGGTCCATCTGCAGGCGGCGCGCCAGCTCGGCGATCGGCAGTGCACCGGTCGCCCGCGCGACAGTCGCGAGCGCGGCGTACTGGGTCACCGTCAGCCCATGCGCCGACAGCGCGACGTCGTAAAGGCCTGTGAGCCGCCGCGCGAGGCCACGGACCTTCGTGCAGGTGCAGGCGCCGGCGGGCGGAAGCACGATCGGCGTCGGCGACGAGTTTGCGTGCATATGCACGGATCTTGCCGCAAGCGCGATTCGGCGTCCAGCCCGATCGCACGGACGGTCGAATGCTGCGACAATGGCCGGCCCCGCAGGACGAAATGCCATGAGCGCCATCCATCCTTTCCACCTTGCGTTTCCGGTCACTTCGCTTGCCAACGCCCGCGCTTTCTACGGCGACCTGCTCGGCTGCCGCGAGGGCCGGTCGAGCGCTGACTGGGTCGACTTCGATCTCTACGGCCACCAGATCGTTGCGCACCTCGCGCCCGACGAAGCGGGGCACCGCCGCACCAGCACGGTCGACGGCGACGACGTGCCAGTGCGGCACTTCGGCGTCGTGCTGCCAATGGGCGAGTGGACCGTGCTCGCCGACCGCCTGCGCGACCGCGGAGTGAAATTCGTCATCGAGCCGCACATCCGCTTCAAGGGCGAAGTCGGAGAGCAGTCGACGATGTTCTTTCTCGATCCCTGCGGCAATGCGCTCGAGTTCAAGGCTTTCTCGGATCCTTCCCGGCTGTTCGCGAGGTGACCCCGCCGCCGCGCCCGGCGCAGGGAGTGCGGCGCGCCGCGGCCTTGCCCGCAGCGGCGCATCCTCGATCGTCGCGTAACCGGGGGGCGCAATGAAGATCTTCATCTCCTATTCATCCCGTTATCGCGACCTCGTCGAGCGCCTGCGGCTCGCATTGCTGGCCGAGGGCCACGAAGCCTTCGTCGACCGCGCCGAGCTCGAGCCCGGCGAGACCTTTGACGCGGAACTGCGCGAGGCGATCGAGAACTGCGACCTGTTCATCTTCCTGCTGAGCCCCGAATCGGTCGCGCCCGCAAGCTATGCGCTGGCGGAGCTCGCCCTGGCACAGTCGCGCTGGCGCCATCCGCGCGGCCACGTGCTGCCGGTCAAGCTTGCGCCGACGCCGATCGAAACCGTGCCGCCCTACGTGCGCGCGGTGACCATACTGGAGCCGCAGGGCGACCCGGTGCCGGGCATCGTTGCCGCCGTTGCGCACCTCGGCCCGGACCGCCGTCGGCGACGCTGGATCCTGCTGGCCGTCGTGCTGCTGGCTGCAGCAATTGCGGCAGGATGGCTCTGGAAAGAACGTGCGCGCCAGGCTGCGGCTCTGGAGCAGTCGATCGCATCAGCAAGCGATCTCTGCCTCGGCGGCACGTACGGCGCCGGCTGGACCCGACTCGAAGAACTCGCGGCGGCCGCGCCGAAGTCGGAAGCGCTCGCGCCTGCACGTCAGGACTGCGCGATGGCGTGGCTGCGCAACGTCCGCATCCGTGCCGACAAGCAGACCTTCGGTGACGTCGTGGATCCACTGATGCCGGTTCTGGTGCAGGGTCTGGCGACGGCGCAGGGGGAGCGCGCGGCGGACCTGCGCGCCCACCTCGGCTGGGCCGACATGCTGCGCGGCCGGGACGGCGACGCCACCGATCCGGATGCGCACTTCCGGCGCGCACTGCAGGACAGCCCCGGAAACGTCTACGCTAACGCGATGCGCGCGCACTTCCTCGCGCAGCGCAATCGCGAGGAGGAGGCTGCCGCCCACTTCGCGACCGCGGTGGCATCCGGGCGCGATCGCGCGTTCGTGCGGGAACTTCAACTCGCAGCCTGGATGTGGCGTGCTGGCTATTCCCTGCGCGCACTGCGGACGGTCAACGAGATGCGCGTTCAGAACGAGCCGATGAGCGCAGAGTGGCGCAGCGCGCTGTGGAGCCGGCTCTACGTCGCTAACCTCTTCTCGGCCGAGGACGACCGTGCGTTCCTGGCAGCGCTGCCGGGCGTGGACCAGCTGGCGACGTTCGACTGGTTGTTTCCGAAACCCCGCAGCGACAGCGAAATGGCGCAGTGGCGCTATATCCGCGCGATCCTGCAACTGCAGGCCGGACACCGGCAGCAGGCCATTGCCGCGCTCGAAGCACTGCGCGCCGAACTCGTCGCGGCGAAGCAGCCCGGCCGCACGCTCGACCTGACGCAGCGCGCGCTGCTTCAGGCAGGAGTGAAGAAGAAGGGCCCGTGAGGCCCCGTCAGCCGCGCCCGACGAACGGCATCTTGCTCGCCATCACCGTCATGAAGAGCACGTTGGCGTCGAGCGGCAGCCCGGCCATGTGCAGGACCGCGTCGGCCACGACCTGGACATCCATCACCGGCTCGGGCGCCAGTGCACCATAGGGCTGCATCACGCCCTGACGCATGCGCTCCGTCATCGGCGTACCGGCATTGCCGATATCGATCTGCCCGACCGCGATATCGAATGCGCGACCGTCCAGCGAACCCGACTTGGTCAGACCGGTCACCGCGTGCTTGGTTGCGGTGTACGGCGCCGAATTGGGCCGCGGCGCATGCGCCGAGATCGATCCGTTGTTGATGATGCGGCCCCCGCGGGGGGTCTGTGCCTTCATCACACGAAACGCCTGCTGCATGCAGAAGAAGACGCCGGTCAAGTTGACGTCGACCACCGCCTGCCACTGGCCCGCCGTCAATTCGTCGAGCGGCACCGGCGGCGCGCCGCCGCCGGCATTGTTGAACAGAACGTCGAGCCGGCCGAAGCGCTCGATCGAGCGATCGAAGAGCGCGCGGACGGCCTCGGGCCGGCCCACGTCCGTCGGCACCACCAGCGCGCTGTCCCGATCGGCCCGCGACAAAGCGACCGTCTCCTCGAGCGCCTCGGCGCGCCGGCCGGCCAGCGTCACGCCGTAACCGGCGCGAAGGAACGCCGTCGCGACCGCACGGCCGATGCCGCTGCCCGCACCTGTGACCAGCGCATTCCTTCCCATGGCTCTCCTCGCAGCGGAACTCGTCGGGAACTCGTAACACAGCCGCGCGCAGCTTACTGCCGGCGCCGACCACTCGAACTCGGGTTCCTGAGACCGACCGGCAATGCCGCGGATGCGGGTGTGACTCCGCCTTTCGCGCTTTGGCGCATTAGGCACAATGCGGCGATCGTGGCGCGACCGAGACCGAACCTCTCCCTTGGCCGACACGCCGTCGCTGCGGCGCTGTGGGCATTTCTGCTCCCTGTTTGGGCGGAGACGCCTCAGGCACTGCTCGATCGAGCGCAGGCCGAGACCCGTGTCGACCCTGAAGCGGTGCGCCGCCACGCGGAGCAGGCGCTCACGCTCCTCGCCGTGGAGCCCGACCCCGATCAGCAGATTCGCGCCCATGCGCTCCTGTGCAGCTACTACTCCGAGAGCGACCGTGTCCAGGCGCAGCGTCATGTCGACGCAGGCCGCAGCCTGGTGCCGCGCGCGCGCCGGCCGGCGCTGCGCGCACTGATCGCCAACTGCGAGGGCGAGCTTTACGAATACGCCAACGAGAACGCGCGCGCGGCCGCGTTCTACCAGGAGGCGGTGACGGTCGCCGAGCAGTACGGCGAGCGCGAACTGCTCGCCGACTCGCTGTTCCTGCGCGGTTACCTCAGCGGAGTGCAGGGCGGATTCTCGGCGGGCCTCGACGACCTGCAACGGGCCCAGGAGATCTACGAGGAGCTTGGCCTGCAACAGCAGGTGCGCAATACGGTCAACGGCATCGCCAGCCTGTACAGCCGTGTCGGGGACTACCAGCAGGCGCGCGACTACTACGAGGCGTCACTGAAGCTGCAGCAGCAGGCGGGCCTGACGCGTGACCTGGTGGTGACCCGCTACAACCTCGGCCGCGTGCTGGAAAGACTGAAGGACTGGAACGGCGCCGAACAGGCATTCAACGAGGTGCTCCGCCTGAGCCGGCAGATCAGCTATGTGCGCGGCGAGGCCTACGCGTTGCGCGGCCTGGCCCAGGTGCAGAACGCGCGCGGCAACCACATCGACGCGTTGGCGCTGACCGATCGGGCCGTGCAGCAGCAGGGCGCGACGACCGATGAAATGCTGCGCGCGCAGATCCTGCTTCAGCGCGGCATTGCGCTGCTCGGCCTGCAGCGGCCACGCGAGAGCATCGACGTGCTGCGCACCGCGCTCGAGCTGTTCACGAAGGCCGAATCCATTCTCGACATCGGCAGCGCGCGCGCGGAGCTCGCCCGCGCTCTCGCGGCCGTCGGCGACTGGCAGGGCGCGTACGAGCAGCACGTGCAGTATCAGACGGCGCAGGACGCGCTGCAGCAGCGGCAGCTCGACCAGCGCTATGCCAGCCTGACGGCCGCCAAGGACCGGCAGAACGCGCTGCTGCAGCAGCAGAAGGACGCGACGGTGCACGCGCTGAACCAGGAGAAGCGCGCATCGAGGCTGCAGGAGGCGCTGATCCTGATGATCATCGTGCTGGCGGCGGTGCTCGCAACGCTGGCGTGGCGAGGGCGGACGACGAGCCGGGCGATGCGCGCGTTGGCGATGACCGATGAATTGACCGGCGTGCCGAACCGCCGCCAGGTGCTGGGGCAGCTCGAGCAGCTGCTGCGCGTCGGCCGGGGCTGCAGTGTGCTGATCGTCGACATCGATCATTTCAAGTCGATCAACGACGAGTACGGCCACCTGGTCGGCGACGACATCCTGCGCGCGGTGTCCGCCGCGCTGCGCTCGGTGGCGCAGGAGCCGGTGAAGCTCGGACGACTGGGCGGTGAGGAGTTCCTGATCGTCAGCCCCGACGCCCCGGAGATCGCGGCGCGCCGCCTGGCAGAACGTCTGCTGGCGCAGGTTCGAACGCTCGATCTCGGTCGCGATCTCCCGGGAAGACGGCTGACAGTCAGCGTCGGACTCACGGTCACTGTCGCCGGCGACACCATCACCCATCTGCTGCGCCGGGCC
>Ga0335084_10003800_pt1 | contig 14818 bp, 13 predicted proteins | sample Lox_Sample_44_FD_206721 | JGI IMG/M metagenome (GOLD analysis project Ga0335084, IMG submission 206721) | Soil microbial communities from Loxahatchee National Wildlife Refuge, Florida, United States - Lox_Sample_4.4 | ecosystem: Environmental > Terrestrial > Soil > Wetlands | place: USA...
TCTTCCCCTCCGGCATGTCCATTCGAGCCGTGTTCGGCATCTCAGTACCCCAGATAGGCGCGGCGGACCGTGTCGTGCTCGCGGAGGTCGGCGGCGGAGCCGGACATCACCATGCGCCCCGTCTCCATGAGATAGGCGCGGTCGGCCAGGCGCAGGGCGATGGACGCGTTCTGCTCGACGAGCAGCACGCTCACCCGCTGCTCCTGGTTGATCGTGCGCACGATACGGAAGATCTCGCGGACCACCATCGGCGCCAGGCCCAGCGACGGCTCGTCGAGCAGCAGCAGGCGCGGGCGCAGCATGAGGCCGCGGGCCACCGCCAGCATCTGCTGCTCGCCGCCGGACAGCGTCCCGGCCGGCTGCTTGCGCCGCTCGGCCAGCACCGGGAAGTAGCGATACGCCTTGTCGAGGTCCTCCGTGAAGCCGCCGCCGCCCGCGCGCGCGTAGGCTCCCAGGCGCAGGTTCTCCTCGACCGTCAGGTTGACGAAGGTGCCGCGGCCCTCCGGCACGTGCGCGATGCCGAGCCGCACGATGTCCTCGGTGGCGCGGCCGGCGATCGAGCGGCCGGCGAAGCGCACCTCGCCGCGCGTCTTCACCATGCCGCACACCGCGCGCAGCGTGGTCGTCTTGCCGGCGCCGTTGGCGCCGAGGATGGTGGTGATGCCGGCCTCCTCCACGTCGAAGCCGATGCCGTGGAGGACCTTGGTCCAGCCGTACTGCGCCTCGAGGTTCTTCACCTCCAGCAGCGCCATCAGCGGCCCACCACGGCGCCCGCGTCGTCGGCCCCGAGATAGGCGCGGATGACCTCGGGATCGCGCTGCACCGCGGCCGGCGTGCCCTCGGCGATCTTGCGGCCGAAGTCGAGCACGACGACCCTGTCGGAGATCGGCATGACGAGCCCCATGTGGTGCTCGACCAGCAGCACGGTCACGTGATACTGCGCGCGGATCGTCTTGATCAGCGCGCCGAGGGCGGCGACCTCCTCGTGGTTCAGGCCGCCGGCCGGCTCGTCCACCAGCAGCAGCCGGGGGTGCCCGGCCAGCGCGCGCGCGAGCTCCACGCGCTTGAGCGTTCCGAAGGGCAGCCCGGCGGCCGGATGCAGGGCGACGGATTTCAAATTCAGGAAGTCCAGCAGCGCCATGGCCTCGTCGCGCGCCGCCCGCTCCTCGCGCCCCACCCAGGGCATCCGCAGGGCGCTGCTGAGGAAGTCGCTGCGCGTCTTGCTGTGCACGCCCGTCATCACGTTCTGGAGCACGGTCATCGTCGGGAACAGCGCGAGGTTCTGGAAGGTGCGGCCCACGCCCAGCTCGGCGATGCGGTGCGAGCCCAGCCCCAGGATGGAGCGCCCGGCGAAGAGGATGTCGCCGCGGTCCGGCGTGTAGAGGCGCGACAGGCAGTTGAACAGCGTCGTCTTGCCGGCGCCGTTGGGCCCGATGAGCGCGACGATCTGCCCTTCCGCCACCTCGAAGCTGACACCGTCGAGCGCGACGATGCCGCCGAAGCGGACGGTGACGTCGCGGACGGTCAGGATCGGGCTACCGGGGGGGCTCACGGGACTCCCTGCTTATACGGGCGGAAAACCGGCCTTGTCAACGTGATCACCCGTTTTGATCACGGCGCTGGTGCGTCCGGCTGTTGACGATCGGCGGCCGGCCGTGTCACGTTACCCCCGCCGTCGCGGCGGGTGAACACCCAGTCCAGGCCGGTCAAGGAGGTCGTGATGCGGACAGTCAGCAAGCTCGGAATGCTCGCGGTCGTGCTCGCGCTCGTGGGGGGCCTGGCGGCGCCCGCCATGCCGGCGGACCCCATCAAGATCGCCTACATCGATCCGCTCTCGGGGCCGTTCGCCGCCACCGGCGAGAACGGGCTCAACCAGTTCAAGTACGCGGCGGAGGCCATCAACAAGGCGGGCGGCGTGCTGGGCCGGCAGATCGAGATCGTGCCGTTCGACAACAAGGTCAGCCCGCAGGAGAGCCTGATCCAGCTCAAGAAGGTCATCGGCGACGGCATCCCGTTCGTGTTCCAGGGCAACAGCTCGGGCGTGGCCCACGCCATCTCCGACGCCGTGCAGAAGCACAACGAGCGCAACGCCGGCAATCGCGTGCTCTACCTGAACTACTCGGCGGTGGACCCGGCCCTGACCAACGAGAAGTGCCACTACTGGCACTTCCGCTTCGACGCCCACGCCGACATGAAGATGGCCGCCCTCACCGACGTGATCGCCACCAACAAGGCCATCAAGAAGATGTACATCATCGGCCAGGACTACTCGTTCGGGAAGGCCGTGGCCGAGGCCGCCGTCAGCATGCTGGGCAAGAAGCGGCCCGACATCCAGATCGTCGGCAACGAGCTGCACCCGATCGGCAAGGTCAAGGACTTCTCGCCCTACGTGCAGAAGATCGTGGCCTCGGGCGCCGACGCCGTCATCACCGGCAACTGGGGCGCCGACATGGTGGCCCTGGCCAAGGCCGCCAACGACGGCGGCCTGAAGGTGCCCTTCTACACGTACTACGCTGCCTCCGACGGTGTGACGGCGGCCATCGGCGCCGCCGGCGTCGACCGCATCCGGCTGGTGCACGAGACGCACCCGGGCAATCCCGACGCGCCCAAGGCGCTCGGCGACTACATCACCGGGTATCGCAAGCTGCATCCCCAGAACGACGTGAACCAGCCGCGCATCAACACGGGGCTCAACATGCTGGTGCTGGCCATCAAGAAGGCCGGCACCGTCGACGTGGACAAGGTGGCCCAGGCCCTCGAGGGGCTGGAGTACACCACCCTCGGCGGCGACCAGGTGATCATGCGCCGCGAGGATCACCAGCTGCAGATGCCGATCTACATCTCGGTGCACACCAACAAGAACATCAAGTACGACCTCGACGCCTCCGGCTTCGGCCTCTCGCTGGAGAGCAAGGTGGATCGGGACAAGGCGACGCAGCCGTCCACCTGCAAGATGCAGCGGCCGAGCTAGCCATCACGATGGGCGGGGCCGCCCCGGCGGCCTCGCCCTGAAGTCCGGCCATGGAACAAATCGTCTTCTTCTCGATCCTCAACGGCCTCGTGTTCGGCATGCTGCTGTTCATGCTGTCGAGCGGGCTCACCCTCATCTTCGGCATGATGGGCGTGCTCAATTTCGCCCACGCCAGCTTCTACATGGTGGGCGCCTACGTCGCCTACACGCTCGGGCTGCGCATCGGGTTCTGGCCGGCCCTGGTCCTGGCCCCGGTGCTGGTCGGCGGGCTCGGCGCGCTCGTCGAGCGTCACGGCCTGCGGCGCGTCCACCGCTTCGGGCACGTGGCCGAGCTCATCTTCACCTTCGGCGTGGCCATCGTGATCGAGGAGATCGTGCAGCTCGTGTGGGGCCGGCCGGCCAAGAGCTACCAGGTGCCGGCCGCGCTCGACTTTCCGCTCTTCCACGTCTTCGGCTCGGCGTTCCCCGCCTACAAGGCCTTCATGCTGGTGGTCGCGGTGGCGATGTTCGTGTTCATCTTCCTCATCCTGACGCGCACGCGGGCCGGCCTCATCATCCAGGCCTCCCTCACGCATCCCGGCATGGTGGCCATGCTCGGCCACAACGTGCCGCGCGTGTTCATGATCGTGTTCGGCATCGGCTGCGGGCTGGCCGCCCTCGCCGGCGTCATCGCGGGGCCGGTGCTGGGCACGTTTCCCGGCATGGCGCAGGTGCTGGGCAGCGTCGTCTTCGTCGTCGTGGTGGTCGGCGGCCTCGGCTCGCTCAGCGGCGCCTTCGTGGCCTCGCTGCTGATCGGCGTCCTCCAGACGTTCGCCGTCGCCCTGAACGCCTCGGTCGGCAACGTCCTCATGGGCCTGGGCGTGCCGGCCGGCGCCAGCGCCGCCCTGCACGACATCTGGAAGGTGACGGTGGCGCAGGTGGCGCCGATCATGCCCTATCTCCTGCTGGTGGTCGTGCTGATGGTGCGCCCGGCCGGCCTCTTCGGGACGCGCGAGACGTGAAGGCGGCGCCCGCCCCCGCCGCCGCGCGCCCGCTGGCCGTGGCCGACGTCGCCCGCGCGGGCGTGCTGCGCCGCCACGGTGTGTGGCTGGCCGCGGCCGGCCTGCTGATCGTGCTGCCGTGGGTCGTGCGCACCGGCGCCGCGGTGCCGATCATGAACCAGATGGGCATCGCCATCGTCTTCGCGCTGTCCTTCAACATGCTGCTCGGCCAGGGCGGCATGCTCTCGTTCGGCCACGCCGTCTACTTCGGCCTCGGCGGCTTCCTGGCCGCCCACGCGCTGAACATCGCCGGGCGCGGCGGCCTCTACCTGCCGGTGCCGCTGCTGCCGCTGGTGGGCGGCCTCGGCGGCCTCGCCTTCGCGGCGCTGTTCGGCACCTTCTCCACGTCGCGGGCCGGCACCGTGTTCTCCATGGTGTCGCTGGCGGTGGCCGAGCTGATGGCGGCCTCGTCGCTGATCTTCGACCGCTTCTTCGGCGGTGAGGAAGGCATCACCACCAACCGGGCCAAGGCGCCTCTCCTGTTCGGCCTCGAGTTCACCCGCGATCGGCAGGTCTACTACCTCATCGCCTTCTGGGTGTTCGTGGCGGCGGTCGCCATGTACGCGTTCTCGCGCACGCCCATCGGGCGCATCGCCAACGCCGTGCGCGACAACCCCGAGCGCGCGGAGTTCGTCGGCTACAGCCAGCGCCGGGTACGCTACATCTCCTTCTGCGCGGCCGGCCTCTTCGCCGGCGTGGCCGGCGGCCTCTTCGCCCTGAACTACGAGATCCTCACTGCCGAGAACATGGGCCTCAACGCCTCGGGCGCCGTGCTGCTCATGACCTACATCGGCGGCATCGGCGCGTTCGTGGGCCCGGTCTTCGGCGCCATCATCTTCACGTTTCTCCAGTCGATGCTGAGCGACTACACGGGCATGTGGCTCCTCTACATCGGCATCCTGTTCCTGGCCACCGTGATGTGGGCGCCCGTGGGCCTGGCCGGCCTCATGATGCTGCACGCGCCGGCCTGGCGCGGCAGGCGGCTGGGCCGGCTGGCGGGGCCGTACCTGGTCGCCGGGGGCCTGGGACTCGTCGCCGCCGCCGGCGTCATCGGCCTGCTCGAGATGGTCCACACCGTCCTCATCGCCGAGAGCTCCACGGGCCTCAAGCGCCTGTTCTGGACCACGGTGAACGTCCGGACGGTGATGCCGTGGCTCGTCTTCACGGCGCTCGTCGCGGCGGGCGCGCTCGGTCTGCGCTGGGCCGGGCCGCGCGCGGCCACGGCGTTTGCCGAGGCCAACCGGCCGGGGCCCGCCCAGCCATGACGCCCGCGCTCGAGCTGTCCGGCGTCGTCAAGGCGTTCGGCCACACGTCGATCATCCGCGGCGTGAACCTGACGCTCGAGCCGGGCACGCGCCAGGCGCTCATCGGCCCCAACGGCGCCGGCAAGTCCACGCTGTTCAACCTGATCACCGGCAAGTACCCGGTCAACGGCGGCCGCATCCGCCTCAGGGGCGAGGACATCACCGGGCTCACGCCCTACGAGATCAACCGCCGCGGGCTCAGCCGCTCGTTCCAGGTCACCAACATCTTCCCGCGCATGTCGGTCTTCGAGAACATCCGCTGCGGGGTCTTCTGGTCGCTCGGCTACCGCTACTCGTTCTGGCACCGTGCGGACGCCGCGCGCGACGCCACCCAGCGCACCGAGACCGTGCTGGAGCAGCTCAACCTCGGCGCCCGCCGCCACGTGCCGGCCGGCGTGCTCTCCTACGCCGAGCAGCGCGCGCTCGAGATCGGCATCACCATCGCGGGCGGCGCCGACGTGATCCTGCTCGACGAGCCGACGGCCGGCATGAGCCGCAGCGAGACCGAGCACGTCGTCCAGCTCATTCGCGAGGTCACCCAGGGCAAGACGCTGCTCATGGTCGAGCACGACATGAGCGTGGTCTTCAACCTGGCCGACCGCATCGCGGTGCTGGTCTACGGCGAGGTCATCGCCCACGACACGCCCGAGCGCATCCGCGCCGACGCCCGCGTGCAGGAGGCCTACCTCGGCGTGCCCCAGGGCGTGGCCTGATGCTGGCCGTCAAGGACCTGCACGCCTACTACGGCAAGAGCCACATCCTGCACGGCGTCACCCTGCGCGTGGACGACGGCGAGATCGTCAGCCTGCTCGGCCGCAACGGCGTCGGCCGCTCCACGACCATCAAGGCCATCATGGGCGACGTCCACGCCGAGGGCTCCATCCGCTTCCGCGACGAGGAGCTGTGCGGGCTGCCGCCCTACGTGATCGCCCGCAAGGGTCTCGGCTACGTGCCGGAGAATCGCGACATCTTCCCCACGCTGACCGTGCGCCAGAACCTGCTGCTCGGCGTCAAGAACACGCGGAAGGCCACCCGCTGGTCGATGGACGACATGTTCCGGCTCTTCCCCGCCCTGCGCGAGCGCGCCGACACGCCGGGCGGCGTCCTCTCCGGCGGCGAGCAGCAGATGCTCACGATCTGCCGCACGCTGATGGGCGACCCGCAGCTCATCATGGTTGACGAGCCCACCGAGGGCCTGGCCCCGATGCTGGTCACGCAGGCGGCCGAGATGCTCGTGCGCATCGCCGAGCGCGGCGTGTCCATCCTGCTCGTCGAGCAGAAGCTGACGATCGCGCTGACGATCTCCCGCCGCGTCTACGTGATGGGCCACGGCCGCGTGGTCTTCGAGGGCGCGCCGGACGATCTCCGGCGCGCGGAGCACGTGCGCAAGGAGTGGCTGGAGGTCTGACGGTGGCCGGTGGCGGGCGCGAGGTGGAGTTCAAGTTCCGCGTGGACGGCCCGGAGGCATTCGCGGCTCTGGCCGTCGCGGCGGATACGCGGCCGAGCGCGCCCGTCGTCCAAACCAATCACTTCTTCGACACGCCGGACCGGGCCCTGGGCTTCCGGCGCCACACCCTGCGGCTGCGCGAGGAGGCCGGGCGCTTCGTGCTCACGGCCAAGGGACCCGGCGAGCGCGCCGGCGCGCTGTCGTCGCGCGCGGAGGAAGAGGTCGAGGTGCCGAAGCCCGAGGCCGAGTCCATTCTCGTCGGCGCGCGATCGCCGCTGGCCGCGCTCGACGCGCGCGCCGATCCGCGCGCGCGTGACCTCCTGGCGACGATGCGCGCGATCGCGGGGGCCACGCCGCTCCGGCACGCCGGCGCCTTCCAGAACGAGCGCGCGCGCCTGGACGTCGCGCTCGACCTCGACGGCCGCACGAGGACCGTCACCTTCGAGCTGGACCGCACGACGTTCCCCGGCGGCCAGGTGCACTACGAGGTCGAGGTCGAGATCGCGCACGCGGACGCGGCGGCCGTGGAGCGCGCCCTGCGGGAGTTCTTCACGAAGGCCGGCGTGGCCTGGCGCGAGGGGCCCAGCAAGGCCAAGCGCTTCTTCGAGGCCGCCGCCGGCAAGCCGATCTAGCGGAGGAGCCCCATGAAGATCACGCCGCTGCATCCCTCGCTCGGCGCCGAGGTCACGGGCGTCGATCTGTCCCGGCCCGTCGACGCGCCGGCGCGCGAGGCGCTGACGCGCGCGCTCGCCGAGCATCTGGCGCTGGTGTTTCACGACCAGTCGCTGACGCCCGAGCAGTACCTGCGCGCGGCCGCGGTCTTCGGCCCGCCGATGGAGCAGCACTACTCGCAGCACAACATGCCGGATTTCCCGCTGATCGGGCTGATCTGGCACCGCAACGGCCAGCAGCCCGCCGAGGCGTGGCACACCGATCACACCAACCGCGAGCGCCCGCCGGCGGCGACCATCCTCTACGGCGTCGAGATCCCCTCGGCCGGCGGCGCCACCAGCGTCGCGAGCATGCGCGCGGCCTACGCCGCGCTACCAGCCGACGAGCGCCGGCGCCTGGAGTCGCTGACGACGTTCAACGGCCTCGACGGGCACACGGACACGCGCGAGGAGGATCGCGCGAAGTACGGCCGCCTGGTCGAGCACCCGATGGTCCGCACCCATCCCGTGGACGGCTCGCGCGCGGTGTACTTCCACGTCTCCAAGACCGACCACGTCAGCGGCATGACGCCCGACGCGAGCAAGCGCTACCTGGTCGAGCTGCTCGAGCGGATGATCCGGCCCGAGATCACGTACCAGCACCGCTGGCGCCGGGACGACGTGCTGGTCATCGACAACCGCGCAACGATGCACCGCGCCCACGGCGACTACGATCGCGCGGAGAGCCGCGTGCTCTGGCGCATCATCGTGGAGGGCGACCGCCCGCGGCTCGTCTGATCAGCTCGCGCAGGCGCGAGGGGCGCAGCGGCAGCGCGGTGATCTTCACGCCCAGCGGGGCCAGCGCGTCCGCGACCGCGTTGGCGACGGCCCCGCCGGCGGCCACGATGCCGTCCTCGCCCGCGCCCTTGACGCCGAGCCGGTTCGTCGGCGAGGGATCCTCCTCGCGGACGCAGATCTCCACGGGGGGCATGTCGGCGGCGGCCGGCAGGTGGTACTCCGTCAGCGTGCCCGCGGTGAGCTGGCCGGCGCCGTCGTAGGCCAGCTCCTCGTGCAGCGCGGCGCCCAGCCCCTGGGCGAGGCCGCCCATGATCTGGCCTTCCACCAGCATCGGATTGATCGCGCGGCCGACGTCGTGCACGACGGCGTAGCGCAGGATGCGCACGGCGCCGGTGTCGGCGTCCACCTCGACCACGGCGACGTGCACGCCGTGGCCGTACGTCATCTTGTCCTGCGCGTAATAGTGAAGCGCCTCGAGCCCGGGCTCCGCCCCGGCCGCGAGCGCCGGAGCCACACCGGCGGCGCGCGCGACCTCGCGCAGCGTCAGCCTGCGGTCAGGCACGCCGCGCACGTGGACGCCGCCGTCGCTCAGCTCGAGGTCGGCCGGGTGCGCCTCCAGCCCGCGGGCCGCCGCCGCCAGGATCCTGTCGCGCACGCGCTCGGCGGCGCCCAGCACGGCGTTGCCGCCCAGCACGGTGCCCCGGCTGCCGTAGGTGCCCACGCTGTCGGGCAGCGCGTCGGTGTCGCCGTGGCGCACCGTCACGTCCTCGTAGCGCACGCCGAGGACGTCGGCGCACACCTGCGCGAACACCGTCTCCACGCCCTGCCCGACCGACGTGATCCCGGTGTGGACGACGACGGCGCCGGTGGCGTCGACGGTGACGCGCGCGGACTCCCAGGGCCCGAGCCCGGACTTCTCCACGACGTAGGCCAGGCCGATGCCGACGTGACGTCCGGCCCGGCGCGCCTCCGCCTGGGCGGCGCGGAGCGCGTCGTAGCCGACGCGGTCGAGCGCCCACGCGAACAGTCTTGGAAAATCGCCGCTGTCGTAGACGACGCCGCTGCCGTGCGTGGAGGTGCCGAGGTCGTACGGCATCGCCTCGGCGGTGATGAAGTTGCGCCGCCGGATCTCGGCGGGATCGAGGTCGAGCGCGCGGGCCGCCATGTCGACGACGCGCTCGCGCACGAACGCTGCCTCGAAGCGCCCGGGCGCGCGGTAGGTGCCGGCCGGCGTCTTGCTCGTCACCACGCAGGTGACCTCCGCCCGGTAGTGCGGCACGCGGTAGGGGCCGGGGATGTAGGCGGCCGTGTTGTTCGGCGCGGTGGCCCCGTGGGTGCGCACGTAAGCGCCCATGTCGTTCCAGAACCGGTCGTGAATGGCGAGGATGGTGCCGTCGCGGCGCAGGCCGACCGCGATCTCGTGGTGCTGCTCGCGCGAGTGGTTGGCGGCCTGCAGGTGCTCGCGCCGGTCCTCGATCCAGCGCACCGGCCGGTGCGCGCGCATCGCCAGGAGCGCCACCAGGATGTCCTCGGGATAGACCTCGCCGCGGACGCCGAAGGCGCCGCCGACGTCCGTCGGCAGGAAGTGCACGCGGTGCTCGGGCAGCCCCGCGTGCTCGGCGAGGATGCGCCGGTTGATGTGCACCACCTTCGTCATGCCCCACAGGCTGAGCACCCCGCGCCCGGCGTCCCACTCGGCCAGGACGCCGCGCGTCTCCATGGGCACGGCCGTGTGCCGCTGCACGTCGAACGTCTCGCGCAGGACGAGATCCGCCTCCGCCAGCGCGCGCTCGGCGTCACCGCAGGCGACGGTGTAGGCGGCGACGACGTTGGTCCCCTCCGACTCGAACAGCAGCGGCGCGCCGGGGGCGGCGGCCGCCTTCGTGTCGACGAGCGGCGGCAGCGGCTCGTAGTCGACGCGCACGCCGGCCAGCGCATCCTCGGCCCGGTAGCGGTCGTCGGCGAGGACGGCCGCCACCGGCTCCCCCACGTAGCGGACCTTGTCGCGGGCGAGCGGGCGCTGCAGGTAACGGCCCATCTGGCCCCGCTCGTTCAGGCGCATGGGGATGGGGCGGGCCAGCGCGGGCACGTCATCGAAGGTGACCACGTCGACGACGCCGGGGCAGGCGCGGGCCGCGCCGAGGTCGACGGCCCGGATGCGCGCGTGCGCGTGCGGGCTCCGCACGAGCGCCAGGTGCAGGGTGAAGGGACGCTGGACGTCGGCGACGTAGGCGCCCCGCCCCTGCAGCAGCCGCTCGTCCTCGCGTCGCTTGAGACTCCGGCCGACGTGGCGCACGCGCGACGATCGCGCGCCCCGAGGGCGAAAGTCAAGCACGGCCCTTGACGATTCGGTTCGCCGACGCCATGCTCGGCCCGTGCGCATCACCGCCGTCCAGCCGATCCTCGTCGACGTGCCGCTCCGGGCCCCGGTCCATGGCGTGCACGGCATCGCCTCCGTCCAGCGCAGCCTGCTCGTCCGGGTGGCGACGGACGCCGGTCTCGAGGGCTGGGGCAACGTGGACCCGACGCCGGGTTACTCCCCGGTGTCAGCCGACGACGTCCACGCGACGGTGGGCCGTCTCGCTCCCGTGCTGGCCGGCGCGGAGGCGTTCAACGTTCACGCGGCGCTGGCCCGGATGGACCGGGCGGCGGGCGGCATGTCCGAGGCGACGGCGGCGGTCGAGATGGCCCTCCTGGACCTCAAGGCGCGCGCCCTCGGCATTCCCGTCCATTCGCTGCTCGGCGGGCGCGTGAAGGACGAGATCACGCTGAACGCCTGGATCGGCACCGTCCCCCCTGCCCAGGCCGCGAACGAGGCGGTGGCGTGGTACGAGCGCGGGTTCCGCACGGCGAAGATCAAGGTCTCCGGCGCCGGCGACGCGGGCATCGAGCGTGTCGCGGCGGTCCGAGCGGCCGTCGGCGACCGGATGGCCCTCCGGGTGGACTTCAACGAGAGCCTCACGCTGGACGAGGCGCCCGCGTTCATCCGGCGGCTCGAGCCCTACGCCCTCACCCTCGTCGAGCAGCCGATCCCGCGCGCGGACATCGCCGGGCTCGCCCGCATCCGCGCCGCCATCTCCATCCCGCTCATGGCGGACGAGAGCGTGACCGACCCCGCCGCGCTGGTGGAGATCATCCGTCGCGGGGCGGCCGACCTCGTGAAGCTGAAGGTCATGAAGCAGGGCGGCCTGCTGCGCACGCAGGCGATGGTCGCGTGCGCCGCCGCGGCCGGGCTGCGCGTGGTGCTCGGCCACGGCTTCGGCCTCACGCTCTCCACGCTGGCGGAAGGCGCGGTGGCGGCGGTGAGCGACGCGGTCATCGACGGCTGTGAAGCCGTCGGCCCGCTCAAGATGGCGGGTGACGTCGTCGCCGACCCGCTACGGCTCGACGCGGGCGTCATCCGGCTGTCGGACGCGCCCGGGCTGGGCGCCAGCGTCGATCCCGACGCCCTCAAGCGCTGCCGCGTCCGTTGAGGCCCCCGATTCTTGAAGCCGGATCAGGAGGGACAGGTCATGGCTACGCACTCGAAGACCCATCACGCTGTTCAACGTCTGCGCCGTCTCGCACGCCGACGCCGTGAGGCCGCGTTGAAAAAGGCCCGGCTGGGCCCGGCCAACGAACGCCCGCGCCGGTCATCTTCCCCTTGATCCGAGCCTCTCCTCGGCTTCGCGCAGCTGCTTCAACAGCTCGTTCAAGCGGCGAAGCTCTTCGCCGGCGCGCGTGAGGACGGAGGCCGCGTCATCCAGCAGCGCTTTCACCGAGCCGGCGGCTCCCGCCGATGGGCTCGGCGCCACCTCGGCTCCCGCCTGCGGCACCGGTCCCCCGAATACCCGCGCGATCGCACCGTCCAGCGTTTCCTCCATGGCGATCCGGTCTCCGAAGCCGACGATCACGCGCTTCAGCTCCGGGAGCTGTCCCTTCTCGGCGGCGATGTAGAGCGGCTCCACATACAGGAGGGAACGCTCGATGGGGACGACGAGGAGATTCCCCCGGATCACCTGCGAGCCCCGCTGGTTCCACAGGGTGAGCTGCTGGGAGATGAACGAGTCCTGATCGATCCGGGCCTCGATCTGCCGGGGGCCGTAGATCAGCTTCTGCTTGGGGAAGTTGTAGACGACGAGCTTGCCATAGTTGGGCGGATCGCTCCGGGCCGCCAGCCACGCGGCCAGGTTGTCCTTCCGGCTGGGCGTGAAGGGAATGAGGAGGACGAACTCTTCCCTCTTCTCGCTCGGCAGACGCAGGATGAGGTAGTAGGGCTCCATGGCCCGCTCCTGCCCATCCACGGAACGGACCGGAATGCTCCAGAGGTCCTCCTTGTTGTAGAACACCTGGGTGTCGCGCATGTGGTAGATGGCGTACATCGCCGCCTGGATCCTGAACAGTCCCTCGGGGTATCGAATGTGCGCGCGGAGGTCGGCCGGCATGGCGTCAAGTGGCTGGAGCAGCCCGGGGAAGATTCGCGCCGTCGTCCGGATCAGCGGATCAGCCGGATCCGCGACATAGAAATGCACCGCCCCGTCGTAGGCGTCCACGGTCACCTTGACGGCGTTGCGCACGTAGTTGCCCAGGCCGCGCGTCGGCGCCGAGTACGGGAACCGGTCGGAGACCGTGTAGCCGTCCAGGAGCCAGACGATGCGGCCCGCCGCCGAGACCACCATGTAGGGATCGTCGTCGTACTGGAAGAACGGCGCGATCCGCTGGACCCGCGCCCGGATGTTCCGGTAGATCAGCAGCCGGCTCTCGGCGGTGAGGTCGTTGGAGAGCAGGAGCTTGATGTCCCCCAGGTACGCCGCGAAGAGGGCCTTGCGCCAGAAGGACCCCAGCGGGATCCCGCCCTGCCCTTCGTAGGTGGTGTAGACGTTCTGGTTCCCCGCCGGGTAGTCGAACTCCTTGGCCCGGGTCCTGGCGAAGACGTAGTCCGTGGCCAGCTCGCTGAAGTAGAGCTCCGGGCGGGAGATGCGGAGATCGCTGGAGGCGACGGGCGGGATGTCCTTGATCCAGAACTCGGGGAGCCCCTCGCGCGTCACCCGGTTCACCGGACTCACCACGGCGCCGTAGCCGTGCGTGTACGTCAATCGCTCGTTGATCCAGATCCGGCTCGGCAGATCCTTCGAGGAGAGTTCCCGCGGCGACAGGGTCACCTGCCGGTACGCTCCGCCGATGGTGTACCGATCGATGTCGATATCGGTGAACTTGTAGTAGGTCCGGATCTCCTGGAGCTGGCTATAGGTGGCGAGCAGGGGCCGGGTATCCCACAGGCGGACATTCTTGATGGTCGTGTCGTTCTTGCGGAGGTCCTGAAGCGTCAGCGTCTCCTCGGCCGGGAACTCCCGCTCCTCGATGTTGTCCAGGCCGTAGGCCAGGCGGGTGTAGCGGATGTTGAAGTCGATGTACGGCTTTTCCTTGACGATCTCGTTCGGGGACACCCGGTACCGCTGGATCAGTCCGGGGTACGCGACCCCACCCAGGATCGCCACGCCCACGAGCGCGACGACGCCCCCCAGGAGTGGGCGCCAGCTTCGGAGACGGATCGTGACGAGGCACAGGACAGCGACCAGAGCGGCCAGGACCACGAGGGCCTTCAGGATGGGGAGCTGAGCGTTCACGTCCGAATAGCCGGCGCCGAAGGCGACGCCCCGCCGGGAGAAGAGCAGGTCGAACATGGCCAGCCGGTACCCGGCGGCCTTCAGGACAAACAGCAGGGCCGCCAGTGACAGGAGGTGGCCTCGCGTCCGCCGGGAGATCGCGACACCGGTGGGCGAGACCTGAATGCCCCGGGTGCAGAAGGACACCGCGATGGTGGCCAGGCCAGAGAGAATGAGAACCCCCATCAGCCAGCCATAGAGGGAGCCCCACAGCGGGAGCTGGAACACGTAGAAGGCCACCTCCTCGTCGAAGAGCGGGTCGCGAATGCCGAACAGCGTTGGATTCAGCGCCTTCAGGACCAGCTCCCATCGATCCGTCCCCACCCAGCCGGCCAGGAGAGCCAGCATCAGGCTCACCGGCAACGTCAGGCTGCGGAGGTACGGCCTCAGGATCTCGGGACTCGGCAGCCCGAGGGCGTCGTCCGTCACCACGAGGGTCTCCCGCGGAGCGAGCCGCCAGGCAAGGGCCACATTGCCGTACAGGATCACGAAGAAGGCGGCGCCCGTGACCAGCGCGAGGAGGATCTGCGTGCGGAGTATGGTGAGGAAGACCGACGTGAATTGCACCTCGCCGAACCAGAGCCAGTCGGTGTAGAAGCCGACGAGCTGACCGGCCGTGCTCAGAAGGACGGCGGCCGCGAGGGCCAGGATCACCCACGTGACCCGCGCAGTGATCGTCATGATCGGTTGTGCCCGCTCGCTACACCCACGCGCGCCGGATCAGCCACGTGTTCACCCCCTGTGTCAGCAGCATATACGCCAGCAGCGTCAGCGCCAGCAGGAGCCAATCGACGCGGTCATGACCATCAGCGGCCACGAGGCGCGGGACTGGAGACATTGCGGGTGCGGATCACGTGGATGATCAGGGTCTGCGTGAGCAGGCTCTCCACGAACCATCCCGTCTGGAAGAGGAGACGGTGGCGAGGACCGCCAGCAGCACGACGAGCGGGTTGATGACTGCGC
>Ga0335084_10003801_pt1 | contig 14817 bp, 8 predicted proteins | sample Lox_Sample_44_FD_206721 | JGI IMG/M metagenome (GOLD analysis project Ga0335084, IMG submission 206721) | Soil microbial communities from Loxahatchee National Wildlife Refuge, Florida, United States - Lox_Sample_4.4 | ecosystem: Environmental > Terrestrial > Soil > Wetlands | place: USA: Florida...
TGCCCCCGATCCGGCGCCGCGGGATCAGGCGGGCAGGCGGTCGGCCAACTGCCGGTCGAACATCCAGCCCGGGTATTCGCGCGGCAGCTTGCTCACCTCATCCAGAGCAGCGATCTCGGCGTCGGATAGCCGCAGTTCGGCGGCCGCCAGGTTGTCGGCGAGTTGCTCCTGGTTCTTTGCGCCGATGATCACGCTGGTCACCGCAGGCCGCTGCAGGACCCACGCGAGCGCCACTCGCGCCACCGACACGCCGTGCGCCTTCGCGATGGGCCGCATCGTGTCCACGCAGCGGAACGCACGCGGGCGGTCCACCGGCGGGAAGTCGAAAGTGGTGCGTCGCGCGCCCTCGGGGCCGGCGGCGCTGTCGCTGAACTTGCCGCTCAGCAGCCCACCCGCCAGCGGACTCCAGACCAGGATGCTGAGCCCCTGGTCGAGCGCCACCGGAATGATCTCTCGCTCCAGATCGCGCCCGGCGAGCGAGTAGTAGGCCTGGACGCTCTCGAAGCGGTTCCAGCCCTGCCGCTCGGACACGCCCAGCGCTTTCATGATCTGCCACGCGGCGTGATTGGACACCCCGATGTAGCGCACCTTTCCCGAGCGCACCAAGTCTTCGAGCGCGCGCAGCGTCTGATCGAGCGGCGTGACCTGGTCTACGCCGTGGATCTGATACAGATCGACGTGATCCTGCCGGAGCCGGCGCAGGCTCGCATCCAACTCGTTCATGATATGCACGCGCGTGAGCCCCACACGGTTGGGGGTGGGGCCCATGCGCACGCGCACCTTGGTGGCGATCACCAGGTCCTCGCGCGGCAGACCGAGCTTGGCGAGCGCCTCGCCCACCAGGCTCTCCGACTGGCCTTCCGAGTAGACGTTCGCGGTGTCGATGAAGTTGACGCCGGCCTCGAAGGCGGCCTTGATCTGCGCCTGTGCCTCCGCCAGGCCGAGGCGCCCGACCACCTCCCAGCGTCCCTTGCCGCCGTAGGTCATCGTCCCCAGGCAGATCTCCGAGACATACAGGCCAGTCCGGCCCAGCAAGCGATACCGCATGGCTCTCTTCTCCCGTATCGGTCCACGTACTTGCCGCAAGCTTTCAACCGAGTCGCCGATGCGCCGGTCCGCGGTCGTCCAGCACATAGCGTAACAGGATCTCGATGGCGAAGCGGTTACGGTTCTGCGCACAGATGCTCCTACCTGCTGAGCGCGACGGATCCAGATCCCTTAGACTTGCCGACTCCACCGATCGCTGGCGCGGGCTCGCGCGATGCAAAGCGGCCCGAGTCGCATGGAAACGTTACGGAGTGCACGAGTGACACCACACCGGATCGCGGTCATCGCCGGAGACGGCATCGGCAAGGAAGTGATGCCCGAAGGCGTGCGCGTGCTCGACGCAGCAGCGCGCAAGTTCGGCATCCCGCTTGCCTTCGACCACTTCGACTGGAGCTGCGACAACTATGAGCGGCATGGCTGGTGGATGCCGCCGGACTGGCGCGAGAAGATCGGTGGCCACGATGCCCTCTTCTTCGGCGCGACCGGCTGGCCGGCGAAGGTCCCGGATCACATCTCGCTCTGGGACTCGCTGATCAAGTTCCGGCGCGGCTTCGACCAGTACGTGAATCTGCGGCCGGTGCGTCTCATGCCGGGCATCCCCTGCCCTTTGGCCGGCCGCAAGATCGGCGACATCGACTACTACGTGGTGCGGGAGAACACCGAAGGCGAATACTCCTCGGTGGGCGGACGCATGTTCGAGGGCACGGAGCGCGAGATGGCCGTGCAGCAGTCCATCTTCACGCGCAAGGGCGTCGACCGCATCATGCAATTCGCCTTCGAGCTGGCCATGAAGCGGCCGCGCAAGCTCCTTGCCTCGGCCACCAAATCGAACGGCATCTCGATCACCATGCCCTACTGGGACGAGCGCTTCGCCGCCATGGCCAAGCGCTACCCCGAGGTGAAGACCAGCCAATACCACATCGATGGGCTCACCATCCAGCTGGTGCTCAACCCGCAGCGCTTCGACGTGATCGTCGCGTCGAATCTGTTCGGCGACATCATCTCGGATCTCGGCCCCGCGACCACGGGCACCATCGGCATCGCGCCGTCCGCGAACATCAACCCGACGCGGGAGCTCCCGTCTCTGTTCGAGCCCGTGCACGGCTCGGCCCCGGACATCTACGGCAAGAAGATCGCCAATCCGATCGCGCAGATCTGGTCGGGCGCGATGCTGCTCGATCATCTCGGTCATCCCGAGGCGGCTGTCGCGATCGTGCGCGCGATCGAGCGGGCACTGCAGGCCGGGCCACGAACACCGGATCTGGGCGGCAGCGCGGGCACCGAAGACGTAGGCAAAGCGATTGCCGCTGCGATCTGAACCGATTGCGCGATCCTGAACGGCGGCCCTAGCGTGACGGCAGTGAAGACATGAGTCGCCACGACACCAAGCCGCTGCTGATCGGCGGCGAGTGGATCGCCGACACGGCGGACACGATCGCGTCGGTGAACCCGGCCACCGGCCAACTCAACTACGAAGTTTGTGCCGCCGCCGCACGGCATGTCGACGCTGCGGTCGAAGCCGCACAGCGCGCCGCCGGCGCCGGCGCTTGGCGAGACATGCTGCCTCACAAGCGCGCGCGCCTGCTCGCCAAGCTTGCCGACATCATCGAAGCGCGCGCCGAGCAGCTCGCGCGGACGCAGATGTTGGAAAACGGAAAGGTCCTGGCGGAATGCCGCGCCCAGGCCCAGTCGGCCGCCGCGACTTTCCGGTACTACGCTGCGGTGTGCGAAACGCTCGGCTCGGAAGTCACTCCTTCACGCGGCCAGTACTGGTCGATGACCGTCTACGAGCCCTTCGGCGTGGTCGCCGCGATCACACCCTGGAACTCGCCGCTCACGATGGAAGCGCAGAAGCTCGCGCCGGCGCTGGCCGCGGGCAATGCCGTCGTCCTGAAGCCTTCCGAGGTCACCCCGTCGGTCGGGTTGGCGCTCGGTCAAGCCGCGCTCGATGCCGGCATCCCCCCAGGCATCGTGAACGTGCTTCCGGGTACCGGTGCGGTCGCCGGCGACGCATTGGTCCGCCATCCAGGCGTGAAATTCGTCTCGTTCACGGGAGGAACCGCGAGCGGGCGGCGCATCGCATCCATCGCCGCGGAGAAGCTGATGCCGGTGGCGCTCGAGCTAGGCGGAAAGTCTCCGCACATCGTGTTCGCCGACGCGGATCTGGAGGCGGGGGCAAACGCCGTCGCCGATGGCATCTTCGAGGCATGCGGCCAATCGTGCGTTGCGGGCTCGCGCCTGTTCGTCGAGCGGCGCGTCTACGAACGAGTGCTCGACCGACTCGCCGAGCGCGCCCGCAGCCTGAGGATCGGCGTGCCGGATGCGCCCGACGTCGAAATGGGACCGCTCGCCTCCTTCGCACACCGAGAGCGCGTCGAGCGCTATGTCGCGACCGCGCGCGCAGAGGGCGGAGAGCTCATCGCCGGCGGCAAGCGCCCGGAGGATGGCGACCTCAGCGAGGGAGCCTACTACCTGCCCACCGTAGTCGCGGGGCTCGCGAGCTCCGCCACCGTTTGCCAGCAGGAGCTCTTCGGGCCGGTGCTGTGCGTGCTGCCGTTCGACGACGAAGAAGACCTGTTGCGGCAGGCCAACGACTCCGTGTACGGGTTGGCCGCTGGGATCTGGACCGGCGATTACCGCCGCGCGTGGCGGGTCGCTCGAAGGCTCGAGGCGGGCACCGTGTGGATCAACACCTACAAGCAGCTCTCGATCTCGACACCGTTCGGCGGCTTCAAGGACAGCGGCATCGGCCGCGAGAAAGGGCTCGGCGGGCTGCGCCTGTACCAACAGGCAAAGAGTCTGTACTTCGGCCTGTAGCCGCCGCCCGCGCCTGGGAGAGCGCCGCCGGGTCGAGCTGCGCTACTTGAACGTCTGGATCCGGCGCGACGGGCGCTGGCAGCTCGTAGCGCGACAGTCCGCGTTCATGCCCAAGTAAGCCGGAGGGCGGCGGCAATCGGCGTGCACGTGGTTACCGCTACCATCAGCCGGAGCCTGCTGTAGGGCCGGAGGTGGCCTACAGAATCCGTGGCGCAACGGGAGAGATCTCCGCGACGACGAATTCGGGCCGCGCCGGTGGAGAGCGCGCAGCGTTAGGTCAGGCACGGCGTGTCCGAGCGCTCCTTCGGCGCGCATGTTGCCAGCATGAGAAAGAAAGGGCCGGCTGATCAGCCGGCCCTCATGGGGAGGACATAAAACGACGTGAAGCGCGTGCCAGACTACTGGTCGACGTCGGTGTAGACCAGTGCTCCGGTCCTTCGCGATCCGGGAATCGCTCCCGAAGCAGCGGAACGATGGCTTACTCGCCTGCGCTTCCTACCAGGCCGTGCTTGAGCGCGATCCACACCATCTGTGCCGACGTATCGGCCTCGAGCTTCTGCTTGACGAGCGACTGATAGTTGGCCACGGTTTTTTGGCTGAGAGAGAGGATGCCGGCGATCTCGCTCAGCGGCTTGCCCTCTGCCAGCAGCCGGAACACCTCGAATTCGCGCGGCGACAGCTCGCTGAGCGGCAGGCACTGATGGGCAGCGGACTGCAGGGCGAGCTGGTGGGCGATGTCATGGCTCAGATACACGCGCCCAGCGATGACGGCACGCACCGCGTCGACTAAGACCTCCGGTGCACTGGCCTTGGTCACATACCCGCAAGCTCCAGCCTGCAGCGCGCGCGCGCCGAACAGCGCCTCCTCGTACATGCTGAACACCAGAACCTTGGCCTCGGGCGCCCGCGCCAGCATGCGGCGCATGGTCTCGATGCCGCTGGTGCCGGGCAGGTTGATATCCATCACCACGACGTCGGGCGAGTGCTCGCAGAATGCGCGGTAGGCGTCCTCGCCGCTCGCAGCCTCGGCGATCACGTCGAACTCGCGCGTGCGCTCGAGCAGGCGCTTGTAGCCTTCACGTACGACCGCATGGTCGTCTACCAGCAGCACACGCGTGTTCATGCCTGCGCCTCTAGTGTTGCGCCGTCACCGGCAGAACCGCACTCACAGTCAACCCTTTGCCCGGCTCGGTCGCGAGATGCAACCGACCGCTGAGCGCCTCGACGCGCTCCCGTAAGCCGATCAGCCCGAGGCCGGTTCGCTTGGCCGCTGCGTCCAACCCGCATCCGTCGTCGGCCACCGCGACCAGCAGCTCGTGCGGGTCGCGGCGCTCCAGCGACACGGTGACATGAGCGGCTCGCGCATGCTTGGCGATGTTGGTCAGGCATTCCTGCGCCAGGCGGTAGACGGTGATGTTCAGCATCTCGTCGAGATCCGACAGGTCCCCCCCCGCGACGAAGCGGCAATCGACTCCGGGATTGCCGCGCCGCCACTGCCCCAGGAGATGCTCCACGGCGTCGCGCAGCCCGAGCGCATCCAGCGCGGCCGGCCGCAGCCGCTGCATGATCCCGCGCACCACTTCGTAGACATGCCCCGACAGCTCGACGATCGCCTTGGCGCTGACCTCGATTTCGGGTTGCCTGCCTTGGACCATGTCGCGGATCACCACGGCATCCAGCTTGATGGCGTTGAGACACTGGCCCAGCTCGTCGTGCAGCTCGCGCGCCAGATTCCGGCGCTCGTCCTCTTGCACCATCAGGTACTTCTGCGACAGCAGCCGATTCTCCGCCAGCGCGTCGGCGAGCTCCCTCTGCATGATCTGCAGCTCCGAGATGTCGGCCAGGAACACCAACAGGCCCGCGGACACCCCAGGTGACCGATGAGGCTGCACGCAAGCGATCGCTTTGACCTCGATGCCGCTGGCACCACGCAACTCGAGCACGCCGATTTCCAGCTTGCGTCCTGCCGCCAAGGCCTGCTGATGTTTCTGCCACAGGTCCTTGTCGGCGTAGAACTGGCCGAAGTTGCGCCCGCGCGCCTGACTTGCATGCTCGAGGCCGAGCATGCGAATGAAGGCCGGATTGCACAGCAGGATTTCCCCCTGCGCCGAGGCGAGCGCGGTGCCGGCGAGGTTCTCCATGAACAGCGTACGGTACTGCGCTTCATGCGCAACGAGCGCCTGCTGCGCGGCAACGCGCAGCTGAAGCTCCTCCTCGGCGTGGCGCCAGCGCCGCCACGCGAACCAGGCGAGCGAGACCGCCAGGACCGCGAACGTCAACGGCAGCTCGTCGATCTGATACCGCTCGAGCGGACGCGTGATGTCGGTAAGCCATTCGCGCAGTTGGAAGGCCGACGACAGCAAGAACGTAGCCGCGCTGGCACCGATGACCAGCACCAGGTCGCGCAACGCCCGGCGCTGGCGTACCGGCGCGTGGGGCGCATAGATCGTCGCAGGGATTGTGAGCCAGGCTTCGTTCATGTCATGCCCTGAAAGTGAAGTGTATGCGTGCTTGCCACGCCAAGGCGATCTGGCCGGCTTTGTCCGATCCTCTATACCCAGCCTTCCCGACATCGGCAAGGGAGTTTTTCCCGAAGGTGCGGAAGGCAAGATCCCGATCCTGACTGCGGAAGGCTAGGCATAGCCAGATTATCACGTCGGTTACGTGGGGCCGGCGGCATCTAAGGAAGAGCTCCCAGAGAAGTTTGGAGCATATCCCTGCTCGTTCGCATGCCTAACTGCTAGGGTCCCCGGCATGCGCTGTGTCGAGTGCTGCCGTCGGAGGCACCGATCTCGATCGACGCGGAGAGAAGAAGACCCTGAGGCTGCTGCACCCGGCAACCGCGGTTCTGTTTCACAAGACGTTCGGGAGAACTTCCCGACAAGGCTCGTGAAGTTCTCCCTGTTTTTGCGCGGTGCTGCTCGCGTAGATTCTCCTGCCGGCCTATGTCGTTGCCGCGTTGGCGGCGCTGGCCCCTGGCGCCCTGGATCAAGGGGTGCGCACGTACATGGGAACACGGGAGGAGATCAAAACAATGAAAACCCGGATCGCCGCCGCCTTGCTCGCGGCCGGCTGCGCGGCTGCGCCAGCGCTTGCCCAGGAAGCGAAACCCGAAACCAACCCCGCCGCTCAGATCGAAGCACCCACCGTCGAGGTGATCAGCACGACGCCACTTCCCGGTATCGGGGTCCCGGTGAGCGAGGTTCCTGCCAATGTCCAGGCCGCCACGGGCGCCGAGATGCAGAAGCAGGAATCGATCAGCCTGCCCGACTATCTCGATCGCAACCTCGGCAGCGTCAGCATCAACGAGAGCCAGGGCAACCCCTACCAGCCGGACGTGAACTTCCGCGGTTTCACCGCCTCGCCGCTGCTGGGCTTCCCGCAGGGCCTGTCCGTGTTTCAAGACGGCGTGCGGATCAACGATCCGTTCGGCGATGTGGTCAATTGGGACCTCATCCCTCAGGGAGCCATCTCGTCCATGGTGCTCATTCCGGGATCGAATCCGGTATTCGGGCTGAACACCTTGGGTGGGGCGCTCTCGGTCAACATGAAAAGCGGCCGCGAGTATCCGGGCGGCTCGGCTTCGCTATATGGTGGATCCTGGAATACGTACAGCGGCAATGTCGAATACGGCGGCGTCAAGGACAACTTCGACTACTACGTGTACGGCAACTACTTCAACACCGATAGCTGGCGCGACAACAATATGTCTCAAGCCCTGGTGCAGCAGCTATACGGCAAGGTCGGCTATCAGACCGCCGATTTCGACGCCGATCTGAGCTACACCTTCGCGGACAACAACCTGTGGGGCGGGCAGACCATCCCGGCGAGCATGTACGCCGTCAACGACAAGCTCTCGTACACCTGGCCCGACATCACGCAGAATGACCTCAATTTCATCAACCTGAAGCTGAGCAAGGTGTTGACGGCGGACAAGATACTCGGCGGCAACGTCTACTGGCGCCAGCTCCACAGCACCAACACCAGCAGTAACACGAACGACGGCTTCGACGGCAGCCCGAGCGGCACCGTGTGCGACGGTACCGTCGTCCAATGCCCGGGGAGCAACATCCAAAGCGTGACGGATACGAACGGTCTGGGAGGCACGATCCAGTTCACGCTGCTCACGCCGTTGGCCGCCCACAAGAATAGCTTCACCGTCGGCGCGAGCTACGACCACGGCAACACCACCTTCACGCAGAGCGAGCAGGGCGCCGTGTTCAATGCTGCGCGAGACACGGTGGGCGCGACTCCGTTCACGCTGGATACTGACGTGAACAGCACCAACGCCTACACCGGGTTCTACTTCACGGACGCCTTCGCGTTCACCAGCGAGCTGATGATGACGCTCGCCGGCCGCTACAACATCGCTTCCATCCAGATCACCGATGAGCTCGGGAACAATCCGAGCATCAACGGCACCAACACGTACCAGCGCTTCAACCCGGCTGTCGGGTTCAACTACAACCCGAGCAAAGCGGTGAACACCTACATCAGCTACAACGAGGGCATGCGCGCCCCGAGCCCCGTGGAGCTGACCTGCTCGGACCCCAACGCACCCTGCCCGCTCCCCAATGCCTTCGTCTCCGATCCCCCGCTGCAGGCGGTCGTGGCCAAGACCCTCGAGCTGGGGGGCCGCGGGGCGCTCAGCGCCAACACTTCCTGGAGCGCGGCCATCTACCGCGCGAACCTCTACAACGACATTCAATTCGTCAGCACCGGGGCCAACGGCCTCGTTGGCTTTTTCCAGAACGTGCCGCAGACCCGACGACAGGGCGTCGAGCTCGGCCTGCAGCAGCGGCTCGGACCGGTGAATCTACAGCTCAACTATGGTTATGTCAGCGCCACCTATCAGTCCTCCTTCTTCATGCAGAGCCCGAACAACTCCTCGGCCAATGCCGCGGGCGACATTCAAATCCAGCCGGGCGACCACATCCCGGGCATTCCGGCCAACAACCTCAAGCTGCGCGCCGACTGGCAGGTCAGTCCCAAGATCTCCCTGGGCGGAACGATCGTGTATCAGAGCAGCCAGTACGCCGTAGGAGACAACAACAACCAGGACGTAAACGGCACCATCCCTGGCTTCACGGTTCTGAACTTGGATGGACATTGGCAGGTGACCGATCAGTTGCAGTTCTTCGGGCGCATCAACAACGTGTTCAACCTCAAGTACCAGACCGCGGGCACGTTGGGCGAGAACTTCTTCAGCGGTCCGAACTTCAGCTACACCCCCAACCCCACGACCAGCATGTTCAGCACGCCCGGCGCGCCCATCGGCATCTGGGTCGGCGTGCGCTACGACTTCGCCAGGCCGGTCAAAGCTGCGCCCCCCGCCGATACCAACTGAGGGCGAAAGCGTGGGAGAAAGAATTTGGCGCGACATCTGTTCGATCTGAGCTACGCAGCGGTCGGGGTCGTCATGACGAGTTCGCTGAGCGAGCCTCGACAACAGTTTCAACGCAGTCAGCCGCGCAACGAGCTGCTCGTCGCGCCTCGGGGCGTGACGAGCGCAAATACGGCTAGCCCTGCAGCATGCCGGCCGCGAGAGGGTAAGCAGCAGATGGAGGAGCAACGCATGACACGGCGGGGAAATTCGGCGGCGTGTAGCCTCTCGTTCGCCCTGATGCTGGGGTTGCAGCTTGGGGCGCAAGCCGCCCCGATCGCGTACGTGAGCAGCCAGGACGATGGCATTGCTGTCATCGACGTTGACAGGCTGGCCGTTGCGAGGACCATCGGTCCGGGAGGCAAGGGACCGCGCGGGATCGCCGTGACCAACGATGGGCGCTTCCTGCTGGCGGCAAACAAGCTCACCGGGGATCTCTCGGTCGTCGATACAACTTCCGGCGCGGTCGAGCGGCGCATCCCCATCGGGACAAATCCGGAATTCATCCGCATCTTCGGCGATCTGGCCTATGTCACCTACGAGCCGGGCGAGACCGTAGAGCAGAAAGCGGGCGCGGGGGCCGAGGCACAGGCCCCTGCGGAAGTGGCGGTCATCGATCTCCAGCGTTGGTCGGTGGTCCGCTCGATCCCGAGCGGCCACGAGACGGAAGGAATCGAGTTTTCCCGGGATGGGAAGTACATGGTCGTCACGAACGAAGGCGACAACACCGTCTCGGTGTATGACCGGCACAGCATGGAGCTGGTCAAAACGCTCAAGACTGACTCATACGGCAACCGGCCTCGCGGCATCAAGGCGTTCCCGGGAGGACAGGGCTACGCAGTGACCCTCGAGTTTTCGGATCGGTTCCTGGTGCTCGACGATGAATTCAACATCGTCAAGAGCGTTGCCACCAAGAAAGGACCCTATGGCGTTGGCTTCGATCCGGAGGGCCAGCGGTTGTACATCGCGGCCTCGAAGTCCGAGGTGCTGGAAGCCTTCGATGCGAAGACCTATGAGAAGGTCGGCGAGATTCCCGTGGGAAAGCGGTGCTGGCATTTCACGTTCACTCCGGATGGCAGCAAAATCCTGGTTGCCTGTGGACGCTCCAATGCCCTCTATGTCGTGGACCCACGGGGAGGCAAGACCCTCGCAGTAATCGGTGGGCTCAAGAACGCTTGGGGCGTCGTAACCTATCCGAAGGCTCCCGGGAGCCTCGACACTCCATAAGGGCGACGACAGAAAACCCGCTCCGAACGCCTACGAGCGACAACCGCTGGTTGGCCGCGAGTCGGGACTCGTTCCCGGCATCCGGGGGAGCCAGTACCGGGTCCGGGCTGCAAGCCAGAGATACGCTCCAACTGTGCGCGGTTGCGCCCGATGGCGGGCGCTGCGCGTCACAGATCGACGCCGATGCTGTCGCTTTTCATCGAGGTCGTAGGGGTTCCGCTGGCCATGGTGTATGTGCTCGTGGCCGCCGTGGCCTTGCTCCAAGCCGCATGGGACGTTCCGCGCCGCGACTCGGCGCGCGATCCCGCAAGCGGCAAGCAGGAGCCTTCGGCCAAGAGCGGATCACCATCACCATTCATCCGGATACGGTCAAAGGGTCCCCAATTCTCGATCGCCGATCGTTCGAATAGTCGTCCGAGCATTCCGGCCCGCGTAAACTCCGGTAGCACTTTGACCTGAATCAAGCCGCCTGCCGTCGCCGGCGGCAGAATTACCATTCTTGATAGGCTTGGGCTATCGCGCTCATTGATACAAGCGATTGGACTGATCTCGAGCTCCAGCGTCCAATTGCGAGACGGGAATGACCGGAACACGATCGGAGAGCAACATGGCAAATGACAGCAAGTGCCCCTTCAGCCACGCACAGACGAACCGTGACTGGTGGCCAAAACAGCTGGACCTGCAGCTTCTTCACCAGAACTCCTCCCTGTCCAACCCGATGGGCGAGACGTTCGACTATGCCAAGGAGTTCAAGAGCCTCGACCTCAATGCCGTGATCAAGGACCTCCACGCCTTGATGAGGGACTCGCAGGACTGGTGGCCGGCCGATTTCGGCCACTACGGGCCGCTGTTCATCCGGATGGCGTGGCACAGCGCCGGCACGTACCGCATCGGCGACGGCCGCGGGGGCGCCGGAGCCGGCCAGCAGCGGTTCGCGCCGATCAATAGCTGGCCCGACAACGCAAACCTCGACAAGGCGCGCCGGCTGCTGTGGCCGATCAAGCAGAAATACGGGCGCAAGATCTCCTGGGCCGACCTCATGATTCTCGCGGGCAACGTCGCCCTGGAGTCGATGGGCTTCAAGACCTTCGGCTTCGGCGGCGGGCGCGCGGATGTCTGGGAGCCGGATGAGAGCGTCTACTGGGGTCCCGAAGGCAAGTGGCTGGCGGACGAGCGCTACACGGGCGAGCGCGATCTTCAGAATCCGCTCGCTGCCGTGCAGATGGGCCTGATCTACGTGAATCCGGAAGGGCCGAACGGCAATCCGGATCCGCTCGCGGCGGCCAAGGATATTCGCGAAACGTTCGGCCGCATGGCGATGGACGACGAAGAAACGGTCGCGCTGGTCGCTGGCGGTCACACCTTCGGCAAGACCCACGGAGCTGGCGATGCGTCGCTGGTGGGCCCCGAGCCCGAAGCCGCCTCTATCGAGGAGCAGGGTCTCGGTTGGAGAAGCAAGTTCCGCACGGGCAAAGGCGGCGACACGATCACCAGCGGCCTGGAAGTCACGTGGACCAGCACGCCGACGAAGTGGACCAACAACTTTTTCTGGAACCTGTTCGGGTACGAATGGGAACTGACCAAGAGCCCGGCCGGTGCGCATCAGTGGACACCGAAGCATGGCGCAGGCGCCGGCACGGTGCCGGACGCGCACGACGCGTCCAAGCGCCACGCGCCCTCCATGCTGACCACCGACCTCGCGCTGCGATTCGACCTTGCCTACGAAAAGATCTCACGGCGCTTCATGGAGAACCCGGATCAGTTCGCAGACGCGTTTGCCCGCGCGTGGTTCAAGCTCACGCACCGCGACATGGGCCCGATCGCGCGTTATCTTGGCCCGCTCGTCCCGAAGGAGACGCTGATCTGGCAAGACCCGATCCCCGCAGTGAATCATCCGCTGATCGGGGAGCAGGACATTGCTGCTCTGAAGGCGAAAATCCTCGCATCCGGCCTGTCCGTTTCTCAGCTCGTCTCCACGGCCTGGGCGTCGGCGTCCACGTTCCGCGGCTCGGATAAGCGCGGTGGAGCGAACGGCGCGCGCATTCGGCTTGCGCCGCAAAAGGACTGGGAAGTGAACCAGCCGCCTCAGCTGACGAAGGTGCTGCAGACACTCGGGGGGATCCACAAGGAGTTCAACGCTTCCCAGTCTGGCGGGAAGAAGGTCTCGCTTGCCGACCTGATCGTTCTCGGCGGCGGCGCGGCGATCGAGAAAGCCGCGAAGAGCGCCGGACACGACGTGAAAGTCCCCTTCACGCCGGGGCGCACGGACGCATCCCAGGAGCAAACCGACGTCGCCTCCTTCGCGCCGCTCGAACCGACCGCTGACGGGTTCCGCAACTATGTCCGCGGCAAGCCGCGTCTGTCGGCTGAGGAGCTGTTGGTGGATCGGGCGCAATTGCTGACGCTGACGGCCCCTGAGGTGACGGTTCTCGTCGGTGGCCTGCGCGTGCTGGGGGCAAATGCCGGGAAGTCCGCGCACGGCGTCTTCACCAAGCGGCCAGAGGCGCTGACGAACGACTTCTTCGTCAACCTGCTCGACATGCGCACGCAATGGCAGCCGTCCTCCGGGGCTGACGGCGTGTACGAGGGGCACGACCGGAAGACGAACGAGGTCAAGTGGACCGGCACCCGTGTCGACCTGATCTTCGGTTCGCACTCGCAGCTGCGCGCCCTCGCGGAAGTCTATGCGTGCGCGGACGCGAAGGAGAAGTTCGTGAAAGACTTCGTGGCGGCGTGGACCAAGGTGATGAACCTCGACCGCTTCGACCTCGCCTGATCGCTGCGGCAGGGGCGAAGCTTAGGCGACGGGAAGCTCGGGTCGAAGGGGCCACATGGTGAAGGCTCGATCCCGAGTTTTCGCACCGGGCCTGGGAGGAATTTCGGCTCTGGTTTGCGAACGACCGCGATCGCGAGAGGTATGTCGATGGTCTACGCAAAGCGGGGCGAGAATTCCCCGGGATGCACTGAGCCGATCTCTGAGATCACAGAACCTCGCGAGCGCTAGCCCGGATTTTTCACCAGGACTGCGATTTTCGAATTTGTTGAGAGCAAAGGCCGCGCTGGGACTGGGTTTGATGAAAGCATGGTCAGAAAGTGGGCTTGTGGGGACACTACCCCCTACCCCCGTTGTTTATGGCGTGCCGGGGACAGCACTAAGCGGTGGTCAGGGAGTGGCCGCAGCAAGTCTTGCGGCGGCCAGGGCGAACAGCTCGCGCAGTGGATGATGGCTGGCAAACATCAGGCGAACGCGACGCGTATTGCGTAGCACAGCGACTCCGATTTTCAGCAGCCGGGTGCGGATGGTCCCCGCGCAGGCGCGCGCGAGCTCGGTACCGGCCAAGGCCAAGGCGCGCAGCCGCTGCATGAGCGTATAGGCTAAGCCGGCCAGCAGAACACGGAATTGGTTGGCGAGGAATTTGTGGCAACTGGCCCGGGTGCCGAACAAATCCAGTTGCGTTTCCTTGATGCGGTTCTCGGCCTCACCACGCTGGCAGTACAGCGTGTCGTACAAGGCGTTGGCTTCGCCTTGTACGTTGGTCACCACAAAGCGCGGGTTGTTGCCCTGCGGGCCGTATTCGAGCCGAGTGATCACGCGCCGCTCACGATCCCAGCTGTCGGCCGCATAGCTGAATTCACCAATCTCGCGCTGCTTGGCGCCGCTGGCCGCGTACTGTTCGGCCAAGGCCAACTCCGCCACCGATACGATGGCCTCTAGGCGTGCATTACGCGCCATACCCAGCACGTAGCCCACGCCGTGGCGCTCACACCAGCGCATCAGGCGCTGGCGGCAAAAGCCCGAATCCCCGCGCACAATGATGGGCACATCGGGCCAAGCCCGGCGTAGCCGTGCAATCAGCAGCTGGATGAGCGCAGTGGCGTTTTTGGCCCCATCGATGCGGCTGCGCCGCAGGTAGCAGGCGAGCAGCGCTTCGCCACAGAACACGTACAGCGGCAGATAGCAGTGGTGATCGTAGTAGCCGTGGAACTCGCGAAGCTGCTGGTTGCCATGCAGCGGAATGTCTGAGGCATCGATGTCGAGCACCAGTCCCCTGGGAGCACTTTCATGGCTGGCGATGAACTGCGCCACCAACACCTCGTGCAGTGCCCAGATCTGCGCTTGGGTAGCGCGCGTTTCCATCCGGCACAGCGTGGGTGAACTGGCCAGCCTATCCACTCGCCCAAGCGCCGTTTGCATCAGCACATCCTCGCGCAGTCGGTCGTGATCGTTCAGGTCCTCGTGCCCACAGCACAATCCATACACACGTTGCGCCAGCAGGTCTCGCATCGAGTGCACAATCCTGCTTGGATCGCGCGGATCGCTCAGCACCGCTGCCGCGGCTCGG
>Ga0335084_10003804_pt1 | contig 14812 bp, 13 predicted proteins | sample Lox_Sample_44_FD_206721 | JGI IMG/M metagenome (GOLD analysis project Ga0335084, IMG submission 206721) | Soil microbial communities from Loxahatchee National Wildlife Refuge, Florida, United States - Lox_Sample_4.4 | ecosystem: Environmental > Terrestrial > Soil > Wetlands | place: USA...
GGGCGGCAAAAGCCAGCGGCGGGGCTTACTGCGAGTCCCCCTCTTCGGTCGCTGGTGAAGCGGACTCGCCGGCCGGTTCCCCGGGAGGCATCACGCCAGGGGGCGCCTCGCTCCAATCGATGGGTGGCCCAACGCCGCCAGGGCCCTTGTCGGCTCTCCGCTCGCGCTTCTCTTTTTGCCGCGCCTGCCGCGACAACTCCTTCCGTCGCTTTTCGCTTTTGTGTTGCCGGGAGCTTCCTGCCACGTGACCTCCTGAAGACCGAACAGTCTGCCATACCCGACTTCGCGCTGCAGCCACGGCTCGGAACGGCGCTAGTGTACCGCAAGGCCCGGGCGCGCACCATAAAAACCGCGGGACCACTATCCCCACGCGCAGAAGCGGATGTCTCAGCACTGCCAAAATCCGTGGGCGGCCCGTCGGCGAGACCTCGAAGCCTCGTTAGGTCTCCGGGCTCTGCTCCCAGTCCGGCCTGACCACGTAGCTTCCGCCGGCTGCCAAGGCGAGGGCCGCGCTCAGGACAACGTACAGGGTGAACAGGTCCGAACGCGCGAGGATGAACGTCGCCGACACGGGGCCGAGAGCCATGCCGGCGAAGCGAGCGGTATTGATGAATCCGATGGCGTGGCTGTGCCCGCCTGTCGCGACCTGGGCGAGCACGAGAGGAAAGATGCCGGCGGCACAGCCAGTCTGGATCATGCGGATGCAGGTAAAGGTCACGACGTCGGATCCGGCGTACAGCAACAACTGGCACGCGCACGCGCCTGCGGCCGCGATCAGGACGAGGCGCGAGGGTGGCACGCGATTCGCCAGGCGGCTAAAGCCGTAGGAGCCGGCCGCCGCCGCCGCGCCGTAGGCGAACACGATCATGCCGGCCACGACGAGGCGACTCGGTTCCGGGACTTGGAATTCCCGCAGAATCGTGGGGAGGATGCTCGGCAGAAAGACGATATGCATCGTGGCCACGAGGGAGACGAGCCATGCGAGCAGGATGTGGCGGCGGGAGTGGGCCTCGCCTACGGCGCGCTTCGGCCGCGGTGGAATGCGGGTCAGGGCGAGGTGCGAGAAGATGCACACGCCACAGAGCATGGCCGCCGAGGCGAGGAAGGCTCCATGGAAACCCAACCACTCCGCACCCAAGGCTCCGAGTGGAGGGCCGATGATTTGGCCCAGGGTCAGCGCGGACTGGTAGGTTCCCATGCGTCGCGGCAACTGCTCCTGGCTGGAGATGGCCGAGACGATGATGAGTCCGATGGTGGAGATGCCGCCCAGGAATCCCTGGAGGAGTCGGATCGCAAAGAGGAACCGGACGTCGGTGGTGAACGCCATCACGGCGACCAGGATGGTGTGGGAAACCAATCCCCGCTCGAAGAGGGCCTTGGGGCCGAACCGATCGCTCAGGTGACCCCAGAACGTCGAGCCGACGGTGGCCGTGGCCGCGGAGGCGCCCAGAATGAGGCCGGTCCAGCGCAGGGTCGCCGCCTCCTCGAGGTCGCTGACCGCGCGGATGTAGAACGGGAGGAAGACGAACATGAAGTTGAGGGCAAAAGCCATGGCAAACTGGGCTGTGGCCACGGCCAGGAAATCGCGGCGGCCCCCGCGGGAGACGGCTGTGGCGTCGGGCATGCGGGCAGTTATACCAATCCCCCCGCCCCGTGTAAAGGCGGCTCGATGCGCGCTGCGCGGTCGGGACCCACGTCAATGCCTTGTGTGGGTTTCGACTTGACACGGTTTCGACCCATGGTCCATGCTCTGTCACCGCGAAGAGGCCGGGGCGGTCCCGACGAGCGGGACGGCGCTGGGAAAAATGGACACGTGGGCCACCGCAGGGGGAACAGGCGATGCCGCACCGAACCATCGAGGAGTTGATTGCTCAGCTGGAAGAAAGACAACGCGCCATCCGGGGCGGGGGCGGACCGGAGCGCGTGCAAAAGCAGCACGAAGCGGGGAAGCTCACGGCACGAGAGCGCTTGACGCATCTGTTCGACCCGGGGTCGTTCAACGAGCTGGACATGTTCGTCGAGCACCGTTGCGCGAACTTTGACATGGACAAGGCCGTGGCACCCAGCGACGGCGTCGTGACCGGGTTCGGGCACGTCAACGGTCGGCCGGTGTACGCCTTTGCGCAGGACTTCACGGTCATCGGGGGGTCGCTCGGCGAGATGCACGCCAAGAAGATCACCAAGCTCCAGGACCTGGCCATGCGCATGGGGGCGCCGCTCGTCGGCATCAACGACTCGGGCGGGGCCAGGATCCAGGAAGGCGTGGACTCGCTGTCGGGGTATGGCGAGATCTTCTTCCGGAACACGCTGGCCTCCGGCGTCATCCCGCAAATCTCGGTGCTGGTGGGGCCGAGCGCAGGCGGCGCGGTGTATTCACCGGCATTGACCGACTTCGTCTTCATGGCGAAGGGCGTCGCCAAGATGTTCATCACGGGACCCGATGTCATCAAGGCGGCCATCGGGGAGGAGATCTCCGCCGAGGACCTGGGCGGCGCCATGACCCATAACCGGCTCTCGGGCAACGCGCATTTCGCCTGCGATACCGAGGAGGAGTTGTTCGCCACGATCCGGTACCTGCTCTCGTTCCTCCCGCAGAACAATCTGGAGGATCCGCCCCGCGTGGTCAGCGGCGACGATCCCCACCGTGCCGCCGAGGCGCTGATTCATCTCGTGCCTACGGTTCCCACCAAGGCCTACGACATGCGCGACTTGATCGGGGAGGTGGCGGACGGCGGCGACTTCCTGGAGGTCCATCAGCACTTCGCCCAGAACATCGTCGTCGGCTTTGCCCGTCTGAACGGCCAATCCGTGGGGATCGTGGCTAATCAACCCCGCATTATGGCCGGGTGTCTGGACATCAACGCCTCGGATAAGGCCGCCCGCTTCGTCCGATTCTGCGACGCCTTCAATGTGCCTCTGATTACGCTAGTAGACGTGCCCGGGTATCTTCCGGGGTCCGCACAGGAGCACGGCGGAGTCATCCGCCACGGGGCCAAGCTTTTGTTCGCGTACTCCGAGGCCACGGTTCCGAAGATCACGCTCATCGTCCGGAAATCCTACGGCGGTGCGTATCTGGCGATGTGCTCCCGGCATCTCGGGGCGGATGTCGTTCTGGCCTGGCCTCAAGCCGAAATCGCGGTCATGGGGCCGGAAGGGGCGGCGAACATCATCTTCCGCCGGGAGATCCGTGACGCCGCGGACCCCGAGGCGCGCCGGCAGGAAATGATCGAGGAGTACCGGCAGAACTTTGCCAATCCCTATCAAGCGGCGAAACGCGGCTACGTGGACGCGGTGATCAACCCCAGGGACACACGCCAGAGCTTGATCACGACTCTGGAGATGGCGGCAACGAAGCGGGAACAGCGCCCACGCAAGAAGCACGGCAACATCCCGCTCTAGCCCGCATGATTGGCAAAAAAGGGATTCGCGAATCATGCGGGAATGTCCAATTCCGATAGCCAATGCCCAAAGGGCGGAGGCGGCCGTGCGGAGACCTCTGCCACACCGCGCCGTGAGCTTCGGTCCTGCTTGGTCATTGGAAATTGGTCATTGTTCATTGAACCGAGATGAGTCACGAATCCTTCGTGAATGATCTCGGCTAGGGTGGCGAGACCAGAGTGGAGAGGGGAATGGCGGAGGCGTACGAGGGGACGATCGGTTGCGATGGAGCCCAACGGCCCATCGTGGTCACGGTGGCGCGGGCAGGGGAAGCCGGCGGTGCGGTTCGGAGCGCGATCCTTTGCCCGGGTCCGACGGCGGGGATCACCGGCTCCTGCGCCGCCGCCGGATTGGCGGTGGCCGTGGGACGGTTCCTTTGCGAGTCCGGAATGGCCATGGTCGGGGCGTCACCCATCCGTCGCATCGGACGCTGGACAGTTGCGGGCAGGCTGGATGCAGTGGGCACGGGCGAATTCGACCGGCTACGCGTGGAGGCGAGGAAACGGCCGATGCAGACCTTCCAGGTGACGATCGATGGGCATGTGTACGAGGTGACCGTAGAAGAGGCCGGCCGAGCGGCTCCGCCGCCACGAGTGGGGCGGCCGCCAAGAACCGTGAAACCCGGCGTGGCGAAGGCAGGTGAATCGCACGGCGGCGAGCGAGCGGTGCGTGCGCCCATGCCGGGCAAGATCCTCACCGTCAACGTCGGTGAGGCCGATACGGTTGGCACGGGGACGGTGCTCTTGGTGCTGGAAGCCATGAAGATGGAAAATGATGTCCTGGCGACGGTGGAAGGGACGGTCAAGACAGTCTGTGTCCGGCCAGGCGAGACGGTAAATACCGGCGACGTGATGGTGGTGATCGAGTAGCGACGAGGGCGCGGCCCGCCAGGTACGTGGTGGACTACCCGGATGGCGCCAGTCCCCCTTGTCTGGGGCCGCCTGGTGGATCGTTCTCCAACAGCTCTCGTGCTGAAGCCGCTTGGGTCGCCGCATAGCCACGGGCACTGCGCGTGAGACCTCTCGTCCTTCTGTTCACCCTGACCTTTTTGGTGGCCGTGGACGTTCGGATCCTGGCGCCGGTGTTACCGTCCATTTCGCTCTCGCTGGGCTCCCCGGCGGGCACGGTTGGACTCGCCATGACCACGTATGCATTTGCGTACGGGATGGGCCAGCTCGTCTACGGTCCGCTCTCGGACAGGTCCAGCCGCATCGGGGTCGTGCGCACAGCGGGCCTCGGGTTCAGCCTCTGCACCGTGCTTTCCGCTCTTGCCGTCACGACATGGCAGTTTGTCGTCATTCGCTTCTTGGCGGGCGCTTTTGCCGGCGCCGTGCTCCCGCTGACCCTGGTATACATCGGGGATACGGTGGAGTACGCGCGCCGCCAGATCGTGATCGGCCGCTTCGCCATGGTCACGTCTGCCGCCCTCGTCTTCTCCGCGGCTATAGGCGGTACCGTCGCGTACCTGGTGTCGTGGCGTATCATGTTGCTCGGCTACGGGCTCCTGGCGTTGATCCCGGTCGGCTGCATGTGGCGGCTGGAGGCTCCACGCTCGACCGAGCCCTCGGAGGAGGGCGGGCGCTTCACCGATTTTCTCCATGACCGGAGCGCCCAATTCGTTTACGTCGCCGTCTTCCTGGAGGGTGTCCTCCTCTGGGGCACGTTGACGTATCTCGGCGCCTTCGGCACCACGCGTCACGGTTTGGATCAGTTCAGCGTGGGTCTCCTCATCGCGCTCGTCGGTGTTGGCACCATGATGGGCGGGTTCCTGATGGGGCGCATCCGTCGCCGGTTTTCGGAGAACACGCTCGCGGGGCTTGGCGGAGCGCTGATGGGTGCGGCGTTTCTCAGCCTCATTCCACGCTGGCCGCCGGCGATCTTCGCGGCGAGCATGCTGCTCCTCGGCTTCGGCCTCGTGGCGTTGCACACGACGCTCCAGGTTCGGGGTACGGAGCTCGGCGGTGCCGCCGCGCGCGGCAAGGCTTTTTCGCTCTTCGCCTTCAGCCTTTTCACGGGCATGTCCGCCGGCACGGCGATGCTCGGACGGTTGGTGGACGCGGGCCGGTACGACGTGATGTTCGCCCTTGCCGGGTTGGGTCTGGTTGCGATCGGAATCGCCACGGCGCAGGCATCCGCGCGGTCCCGGGCGGAGTGACGCGTGGTTCCCGAGAACGTCTCCCGCGTGCTGGCCGCCCACGGACTCACAGCGATCGAATTTGAGGCCGGAAGCACGGCGACGTCCCAGCTGGCCGCCGAGCAGCTGTCCGTCCGGGTGGCGCAAATCGCCAAGTCGCTCCTGTTTCTGGGAAAGGACGGACGGTACTGTATGCTCCTCTGTCCCGGGGACCGCAAGGCGTCCTCTGCCAAGCTCAAGACATTTCTGGGGGTCAAGACTCGGATGGCCCGCCACGACGAGACGTGTGCCGCAACCGGCTTCGAGCCGGGCGGTGTGTGCCCCTTCGGGGTCGACGCGAGAATCCGGATTCTCATTGATGGAAACCTCTCGCGGCACGCCACGATCTACCCGGCGGCAGGGACGAGCGCCTCGGGAGTTCCTATGACCTTTGACCCGTTGGTGGAGATCACGGGCGGGCAGGTCGGAGATTTCACGATGCCGGAGACGGCTCCGGCGGCCGATCGTGGGACCGAGGAAGCGTAGCCCGGTGCAGCGTGGAGAAGCCGGCGACAGTGTCACGGGATTGAATGCATGATGATCGACCATCTCATCGCGGAACAGCCGGAGACCCTGGAAGCCGTCCTGTCCGAGGTGCCGCAACAACTCGCGGCGATCCGACCCATCCGGCCCGCCCGCCCACTCTATCTCGTGGGGTCCGGGACCTCCATGAACGCACTCGTGGCGACGGAGCCGTTGTTCGCCCACCTGGTCCCCGCAGGGGTTCGCGTCCGTGGCCCGCTGGCGTTTCTGGCGGAGTTGGAAGCGGGGCGCAAACGCAAAGGCGACGCGGTATTCCTCTCCCAAACCGGGACCAGCGCGACGACGGTGGAGGCCGTTGTGCGCGCCCGGGCCCTCGGGTGGCAAGCGCTGACGCTGACAGCCGAGCGGCGCAGCCCCATCGGCCAGGCGTCAGGGGAGCTGGTGCTCATCCCGGTGGGCCCCGAGCCGGTCGGCCCCAAGACCAAAGGCTACACGGCAAGCTTGTTGACCTTGATCCTGCTGGCGCGGAGCGTCGCCGGAAACACGATGGACCCGGGGGCCTTCACGAGCGAACTATCTCAGCTCATCGCGTACGCCCGTGGCGTCATGGCCGAGGTGGCGGAAGCACACGAGGGCAGCGACTTCGTCATGGTCCTGGGTCAGGAACGACACTATGCCACGGCCCTGGAGGGATCGCTGAAGATTGCGGAGATGAGCGGCATCGCGGCGGCGGCATTCGACACCGAGGAAGCCTTTCACGGCCGGTTTCACGGTCTGAGCCGATTCAGCGTTGCCCTCTTTGTATCCGCCACAACCACCCAGCACGACATGGCCGCTGCCGGCGCCGCGGTCCTTTCCGACCTCGGCATCGCCAGCCACATCCTGAATCTCGCGGCCTCCCTTCCCGGACCCCACGACCTCGCGCTGCCGTGGCCCACGACGGATCGGAATCCCGAGCTGGACCTGATCAGCGCCATCGTGCCGCTTCAGCTCCTCGCGTGCGAGCTGGCGAAACGCCGGGGGCTCTCCCCGGAGCGCATGCGGTATCCGGACCTGTCCCAGCGCTTGCGGATCACGATAGGATCGCGGGGATGAGCCCCTGCTCGGCACCGGTCTTCATGGCAGGCGCCGGCTTTGCGGGAGTGGTCTGGCTTGTCGCCCAGGGCGGCGAGATTATGTTCGATAGTTGAATATGGACGCCTGTATGTATAATGGCGGTGGGTTTCGCCGCCGCCATGGGTGGCCGGCACGTCGGGTGGTGGGCACGGTTCGCGCGACTGCGCCCGACTCGTCCTCGTCAGCGCCGTGTGGGCGCACAAGGAGACAACGATCATGAGCCGCACTCGGATCGAGCAATGGGTCAAGAAGGCCGTGTGGTCCCAGCCGGTGAGCGACCTGCACACGCACTCCTACCCGCCCGTGTTCGGGGCGTCCCCCGCCAAGGATGCGCTTCTTCTCTGGGGCGTGGACGAGCTGGTGACGTATCACTACCTCATCGCCGAAGTCTACCGGGTCGTGCCCGACGCCGTCCTCCCGTACGCAAAGTTCTGGGCCATGAGCAAGACGGAACAGGCAGACCACATCTGGAAGCATCTCTTCGTCGAGCGAACACCGATCAGCGAGGCCTGCCGGGGTGTCCTCACCGCGCTGGAGATGCTGGGGCTGGACCCCAACGAGAAGACACTCGCGAAGTACCGCAAGTGGTTTGCGAAGCAGGACCCCGGCAAGTACATCGATCGGGTGATGAAAGTCGCGAACGTGGACCTCATCACGATGACCAATCCGGTCTTTGACGATCACGAGCGTCGGCTCTGGGAGACGGCGCGCGGGGCGGCCGACGATCCGCGGTTCGCCGCGGTGCTCCGCATCGACCCCTTCCTCCGCAACTGGCCCATGGCCTGCGAGAAGCTGTCCGCCTGGGGATACGAGGCGCGGCCTGACTTCTCCGGGAAAACGGTGTCGGAGATCCAGCGGTTCCTGCGCTACTGGCTGGGAAAAATGAAGGCGGTCTACGTCGCGATGAGTCTGCCGCCCGAGTTTCGCTATCCCGATCCCGCCAATCCCGCCGGCGACCGGTTCATTCGCGAGGCGCTGATGCCGGTCCTGGCCGAGCGGAAGACGCCCTGGGCCCTGATGATCGGGGCGCGGCTCCGCGTGAACCCCGGTTTGCAGGAAGGGGGGGATACCGTCGGGACGGCCGACGTCATGTCGGTGGTCGGGCTCTGCCGGGATTTCCCGCAGAACAAGTTCATGGTGACGATGCTGGCGCGGGAGAACCAGCATGAGCTGTGCGCCTCCGCCCGGAAGTTCGGCAATCTTCTCCCCTTCGGGTGCTGGTGGTTCCTGAACAACCCCTCCCTGGTCGACGAGATCACGCGGATGCGGTTGGAGCTCCTGGGGAGCAGCTTCGTGCCGCAGCACTCCGACGCCCGCATCCTGGACCAGCTCCTCTACAAGTGGGAGCACAGCCGGCGAACGATCGCCAAGGTCTTGGTGGACAAGTACGTGGATCTCGAAGCCTCGGGGTACCGGGTAGCCCAGAAGCACGTCCAATCCGACGTGGGACGCCTGTTGCGCGAGAACTACCGGGAGTTCGTCGCGCGCTGAGGAATGACTCAGGGCGGTCCCCGTCTTCACGCCGTCGCGGAACATCGGGGGCGCTGCATTATACGGATCGTTGACAACAGCGTCGGCGGCGGACCGACGGGCCGATTTCCGCTTGACAGGCGGTCGGCGTCCGGACGATTCTCCTACGATTTGGCGCGGTGTGTTGCCTCAGATTAGGTTTCCCTCAACAGCCGGAGGTGTGTCCATGAAGAGGACGATGTTGCTGTTTGCTTGCGGCCTCGTGGCTGCCAGCCTGCTTGGACTTGCCGAATCAGCGTGGGCGGCAAAGTACACGATCAAAGTCGCCAACGCGGGTCCAAGCAACCCGGACAACCGGACCGTGATGGCCGTGGATATGTTCAAGCGGATGGTGGAGAGTCAGACCAAGGGCGAGATCGAGGTCCGGGCTTACCACGCTTCATCCCTCGGCAGTGAGCGCGAGGCCTTGGAGGGCGTGAAGATCGGGACCATCGAGATGGCCACGTTGTCCTCGGGTCCGGTGCCAGGATTTTTCGCCCCAGTGATGGTCTTCAGCATCCCGTATCTTTTCTCGTCGGCACCCCTGGCCTGGGACGTCTTCAATGGCCCGTTCGGCCGCGACTTCTCCGAGGCCATGCGCAAGCAAACGGGTGTCCGCATCCTCTCCATCACCGAGAACGGCTTCCGCAATTTCACCAGCAATGCCAGACCACTCCGTAAGCCCGACGACCTGAAGGGGTTGAAGATTCGGACCATGGAGAACCCGGCCCACATGGCTATGGTCAAGGCCTTCGGGGCGGATCCGACTCCGATTGCCTTCGGCGAGCTGTACATGGCCCTGCAGCAGAAGGTGGTGGACGGACAAGAGACACCGGTGGTTCTGATCCACGATATGAAGTTCTACGAGGTCCAGAAGTACGCGATCCTGGACGGCCACGTCTACGACCCGCTCTTCGTCTTCATCAACGACAAGTTCTTCAACGGCCTGCCCGTGGCCTATCAGAATATCGTGAATGACAACGCCCAGCTCCTGGCCACCGCCCACAACGGCTTCAGCCAGCGGCAGAACATTCTGGGCATCGAGGCCCTCAAGCAGAAGGGTATGGACGTCTACATCCCCGGTCTGGACGAGCTGGAGTCCTTCAAGAAGATCGCCCAGCCCCCGGCCCTCAAGTTCGTGGAGGAGAAGGCTGGCAAGGAGTGGGTCACCAAGATCCTGAAGGCCGTCTCCGACGCCGAGCAGCATCTCCGCATCAAGTAGAAGTCGTTCCTCACGCACGCGATTGTCCGTGCCCGGCGGCGTGGACGGCCCTGCCGCCGGGCCGAGGCATCTCGAGCAGGAGCAAGGGTGGAATCTTCATCTGCCGGCGGCGCCACGCAGGCTCCCGCCGCGCCCATCCGAAACCTGGAGGTCCTCAGCCGCTGGTGCAACAGGACGTCCAGGGCTCTCGTGATCGTCATGATGGCCGTCATGTCGATCGTGATCCTACTCCAGGTCTTTCTGCGCTATGTGATGAAGGCATCGCTCCCCTGGTCGGAGGAGCTGGCGCGTTACCTCATGGTCTGGATCGGCCTCATGGGCGCCTCTTTGGCTCTGCACGAGGGGCGGCACGTCGGAGTGACGTTGGTGGTGGACCGGACGCGCGGGCTCCTGCGAAAGGTCCTGACGGGGATCGCGCTCGTCGCCGTTCTCTGGTTTCTCTGGCTCATGCTGTTCGAGGGCACGCAGCTCGTGCAGAACATCTGGCAGCAGCGCTCCCCGGCCATGAACCTCCCCATGGTGATTCCCTACGCGGCCATCCCCCTGGGCGCGATCTTCATGATGGTCCAGGCTCTCCTCGCCCTGATGTGGCTGCTCTTCGGCGCCAGCGCAGAGAGCGAGAGGTAGAGCGTGCTCACACTCATGGGCGTCACCTTCCTGCTCTGCCTGAGCCTGGGCGTCCCTATCGCCTTCGGCTTGGGAATCACCGCCGCGGTCTCGCTGCTGAGTTTGGGGCTCTCCCTTCAGGTGGTGGCGCAGCGGATCTTCACGGGCATCGACTCGTTCCCGTTGATGGCCGTTCCGTTCTTCATCCTGGCCGGCGACCTGATGAACCAGGGCGGGACCACACGCCGCCTCATCACGTTCTCCAACGCGCTGGTGGGCTGGATCCGTGGCGGCCTGGCGCACACCAACATCGTGGCGAGCATGTTCTTGGCGGGGATCAGTGGCTCTGCCGTGGCGGACGCCTCCGCCATTGGCGGTATCTTGATTCCCGGCATGACCAAGGAGGGATACGATGTGGAATTCAGCGCCGCGGTGACCGCCTCGGCCTCCACCATGGGACCGATCATCCCGCCGAGCATCTTCATGGTGATCTACGGTGTGACGACGGGAGTCTCGGTGGGGGGCCTTTTCGCCGCTGGATTCATTCCCGGCATCCTCATGGGCCTCTCCTTCATGGCCGTAGCCTACCTCATCTCGCGGCATCGGAACTACCCCAGGCATCCGGTGCCCTCGTTCAACCAGTTCGGACGCGTCCTGCGCGAGGCGGGCTTCGCGCTCCTGGCGCCGGTCATCATCCTGGGAGGTATCCTGAGCGGGATCTTCACACCCACCGAGGCGGCTGCCGCGGCCGTGGGGTATGCGTTCCTGGTGGGGATCTGCGTTCACAAAGAGCTTCGGTTCGCCGACATGCCCGGCCTGCTCGTCCAGAGCGGGGTGACGACCTCGATCCTCCTCCTGGTCATCGGCACAGCCAACGTCCTGGCGTGGGTCCTGTCGGCGGAGCAGGTGCCGCAGAAAATCGCTCAGGGACTCCTGGCCATCACCACCAATCCCTATCTCATCATGCTCCTCATCAATTTGTTTCTCCTCGTCGTGGGGATGTTCATGGAGGGTGGGGCAGCTATCATCATCTTGGCACCGGTGCTGTCCCAGGTGGCCACGTCGGTCGGGATTCACCCGCTGCACTTCGGTTTCGTAGTCGTATTGAACATCGTCATCGGCCTGCTCACCCCGCCGCTCGGCGTCTGCCTCTTTGTCGTGTGCAGCCTGAGCCGGATTCCCATCGAGCGGCTGGTCAAGGCGATCATGCCGTTCTTGCTCGTCGAGATCGCCATCCTCTTTCTCGTGAGTTACTTCCCGATGGTAGCGCTCCTCATCCCCAGGTGGCTCGGCTATCTGTAATCTGGCCGACCAGCGGACGAAGAAACCAACGAAAGGTATTGGACACTTCTAACCCGTAGGGACGGCGGCGTTTGTGGCCCGACATACGCCGCCACGCGGCCGTTGCAAACTCGTTCCCGTGCCACCGCACATTCAGGCACTTGGAGCGTAAGAGGTGTCCGGTACCTTTTCGCAGTAGTAGTGCGTGCAACGATGCCATCCTTAGACTCGTCCCGGTTGGGCGATGCGGGGAGCCTATTCCCATGATGGGCTCTCCGCTTCGCTGGACGAGGGCGGCATCTGGGGCTCCGGCTCCGTGGCGGCGGCCGCGGGTTCGGTCGCCGGGGGCACCGCCACCCCGAACACGTGCGCGACGATCTCTTCCGCCATCTCCTGGGAGAGCCGATCCAGCCCGTCCCGCAGGAGCTGAGCGTCGTTCGCGCCCCAGTCGGGGAACGTGGCTCCCCACCGGGTATGTTCTCCAGCCTGATCGTAGAGCACGGTACCGTCCACGGTCCTGATCACCCGCCGCCGGGTTGTGACGACCAGCGTGAGGTAGGGGTCGAGGTCCGTTGCACTGATGCTCAAGAGACTGCTGCGGCCCGTCGCACGCGGGCGGCGCAGGGCGATCCGCTGGACTGTGATCTCCAGGACCGTGTCGATCCCGTGGACCGCCAAGGGCTGGTAGCGCGGTGCCTGCGATGGCGTGGCGGGTCCCGCATCGGGGAGGAGCACGAGTGTCTGGCCCGTATACGCGGTGGCCACCCGGAAGAGCGCCTCTCGTGCCAAGGCCTGGTGATTCCGCTCGGCCAGCACCGTCTTGATCGCCGTCTCGGCGGCCCTGATGGTGTCCGGCGCCACCCCCTCCGTGGCTTGGTCTATGGCGTAGCGGGTGGTCAGGTATGGCGTCGCCAAGACAATAGCACAGCCTGCCACACATTGGGCACACCCGCCGAGAGCCCCAAGGCAGCCAACGGCCCCCAGCGCCCCGAGCCCCAACCCCTTGGCCGCCCCGATGGCGGCACCGCCTTTGCCGCCTTGGCCGGGGGTTCGGTAGTCCACCTCGGGGGTGACCGGCGCCGAGGCGACCCCGATGGTCCCGAGGTGCGCTTTGGTCACCTCCGCGAGGGGGGACGGGGGCGTATGCGCGCAGCCGAGCAGGACCGAGAGAACCAAGAGGCACAGGACGAGATGGACGAGACACTCCCCAGGGTACACCGCCTGGGTCTTGCCATTCGCCTTCGCACGCAATCCGTAGGGTGATCCGTGTGTGGCCATGGCGCCCTCCTTTGTTTACCCCGAGTGAAAGCATTCGAGGTGCCAGAACGCGGCGGGCGTCCCTGGGCGAACACGCACGCGAGGAACTCGTTGGATCTGGACGGATTGGAACATTGGCCTCGCAGCACCTGGGGAGCGGCGAAACCCGCCGAGTGTCCATCGACTGGATCGCCGGGGTCGGCAAACTGCCTAGTGCACGTGGCACCTGGGGCCTGCCCCGCTCCGTCTCGCCCTCCCGTCCAGGCTATGGAGGACCAGCACAGGATCCGGTATGAAATTCGGAGGCTAACTGCTTGATTTCCTGCAACGCGGATTTCAAGTCTTGGGGGAGGCAGGCCGGAGGAGGGCGGGGGGCGCGAAGGGTACCGGACACCCCTAGGAGGGTAACGAGGTGATTTTCTTCGATACGGATTTCCGGAATCTGGGGCCAACCGGGTGACAGTGATCTCAAGCCGGAGAGGCCAGTGCTACTTGCCTCTCAAGAGGGGCCCGAGGCACTGCATCGCCGTTTCAACGTCCGCCACGAAGCTCGTCCGCACGTTTCCCTCGATGGCCATCTTGCCCTGGTAGCGTAGCTCGTCGAGAATCCCGATGACCGCGGCGAAATCGAGGGCCCCGAAGCCGGGGAAGTGCCGGTTGTTGTCCGAGAGGTGGAAGGAACTGAAGCAGGCCCGATGATCGGTCATGGCCTGCCGCATGTTCGACTCCTCGATGTTCATGTGGAAGGTATCGGGGAGGATCTGCACGAAGGGGCTGCCGGCGCGGCGGGCGATGTCCCAGGTGTCGGCCAGGCTATGGCCGACGGGTGACTCATACCGGTTCACCGCCTCGACGAGCAGCGGGGTCTTGAGCCGCTCGGCGATCGGCGCCAATTCCAGGATGGAGGCCGCCAGGCGCTCGCGCGCCCCGGCGTCGGCATCCTGGGGGGTACCCTTGAGGTACCCCGCGATCACCCCCGCGCCGAACTCGCGCGCGAACTCCAGGAAGCGCGCGGTGCGGCCGATCGCGCTCTTGCGGCGCGCCGCATCCCCCGTGGCGAGGGAGAGTTGGGAGGTCTTGGCCGTGAGACCGGACGCGAACATCGAAAGGACCAGGCCGAACTCCGCGAGGTAGGCCTTGAGGCGCGAGGGGTCCACGGCCTCCGGTTCCTGAATGTTCAGCTCCACCCCATCGAACCCGAGGCGCTGCAGCGCCTCGAGGTTCCGGCGGAACTCCGCATCTACTGTGTAGCCCTCCGGCAACCGCGTCTGGATGGCCAAAAAGTAGCGATATTGTCCCATCGGGTCTCCAGGTCAGCTATCAGCGCTCAGCGGTCAGTGTTCAGCCGAGCGCGAGGACGCAAAAGGTGAAACGCAAAACGGACGGGGGAGCCGAGAGTCGCTCGCCCCCGTGCTCCCCCGACGCTCAACTGGGATCCCCCTCGGCAAAACAGCCCTTGCGGTCTGCAGATGCTCGGCCCACCGAGGGCGACGTGGCTCACCCCGAGCTAGCGCGGGCCGACCAGGGGTAGTCCATACACCGACTTCCACCCAGGGCTCATCGGCTCCAGCAGGTACGGCTCCAGTTCCTTGGGGTCGCGCAGCGTGGTCTTCTCGACCGGAGGCAGTTTGCCGGAGGGGAAGGCCGCCAGGATCTCGTCCTGCACCAGGGTGAGGTAGCGCAGGATCGCCACCAAGGGCCGCTTGGCCTTCTGCGGGGTGGCGTGG
>Ga0335084_10003805_pt1 | contig 14811 bp, 16 predicted proteins | sample Lox_Sample_44_FD_206721 | JGI IMG/M metagenome (GOLD analysis project Ga0335084, IMG submission 206721) | Soil microbial communities from Loxahatchee National Wildlife Refuge, Florida, United States - Lox_Sample_4.4 | ecosystem: Environmental > Terrestrial > Soil > Wetlands | place: USA...
CGCGGTCGAACTCCTTGCCCGCGACGACGGTCCGCAGCTCCGGCTTCGCCGCGTCGGACGAAGGCGCCGACGGCGCCTGCTCGGCGGACGCCGCCGCGGCCGCCAGCAGCAGGCCGGCGACGGCCCCGCGGCCGGCTCGTTCCCCAAAGCGCATGAGCCCTCCTCCGCTCAACCCTTTTCGCGCGGCCGCAGCCGCTCGAGGCTCTTGGCCTCGTCCCAGAGCCGGTCCATCTCCGGAAGCGTCGACTCGGCGGGCGTCCTGCCGGCGCCGCGCAGGCGCTCCTCGACGTGTCGGAAGCCGCGGCGGAACTTCCGGTTCGCGGCCTTGAGCGCGCTCTCGGGGTCGACCTTCGCGAGCCGGGCGACGTTCACCGCCGCGAACAGCAGATCGCCGACCTCCTCCGCCACCAAGCCCGCGTCCGCCGGTGCGCTCAGCGCCTCGCGCAGCTCGCCGCGTTCCTCGTCGAGCTTGGCGAGCGCCGCCTCGGCGCTCGGCCAGTCGAAGCCGACACGCGAGACCTTGGTCGTGAGCTGGAACGCCTCCATCACCGCGGGCAGGCCCTGGTGGACGCTGTCGAGCATCGAGGCGTCGTCCTTGCCCTTCTGGGCGCGCTCCTGCGCCTTGATCGCCTCCCAGTTGCGGAGCACCTCGCCCGACGTGGCGGCCGAGTCGTCGCCGAAGACGTGGGGGTGGCGGCGCACCATCTTCTCCGCGACGCGCTCGATGATCTCGCGCAGCCGGAACGCCCCGCGCTCCTCCGCAATATTGGCGTGGAACACGACCTGCAGCAGCAGGTCCCCGAGCTCGGAGGCGAGCTCGCCGTCGTCCTTCTCGTCGATCGCGTGGGCGACCTCGTAGGCCTCCTCGATCGTCAGCGGCTTCACGCTCTCGTGGGTCTGCTCGCGGTCCCACGGGCATCCGCCCGGCGCGCGCAGGCGCGCGATGAGCTCGACGAAGCGCGCGAAGAGCGCGCCGGCCTCGAGCGCGGCCGGGGAAGGCGTGATCTCGGGCATTGGTCTACCGAACCCCGCGATCCAGCCCGTCCCTCAGTTGCCGCGCAGCGGGATGCGCCGCGACTGGCCCGAGCCCACATCCTCGAGATCCACGGACTCGAGGCCGATGCGGGCGATCCGGTAGCGGTTCGCCACCATCTCGCCGGTTTGCCCCGTCAGCACCTCCCTGCGGTCGGTCATCAGCACGGCGACCTTCACGCCGGCGCGGTTCTCGACCGAGCCGAGGTACTTGAGGTTGAGCGGCGGCAGGCTGGGCGCGGGCGGGACGTAGGCCGTGTCGATCGCCGGCGTCGGCAGGGGCACGGGGTGGTGAGCCTCGACCGGAGCCAGCTCGGCGAGGTCGTCGCCGGCGGGTGCGGCCCCGAAGCGAAACAGGTCGCGCTTTCCGGCGGCGGTCTCGGGCCGCTCCGTCGTGAGCCGGGCGAGGTCGATGCGCGGGACGAGCGGCGGCAGCGGCTCCGCGCGCGCGCGGGCCGCGGGCGTTTCGGCCGGGTTCCTGAGGCGCTGGACCGCGAGCAGGACGGCTGCGAGCGCCACCAGCGCCAGCAGGATCCTCTCACGCCGCCTGAGCGTCCTCACTCTGGCGAGGGTAGCACGACTCGTCGTAGGCTAGACCGGGACGAAGGAGGCGGCTCACGGCATGAAAGCGATTCGCGTCGACGCGTTCGGGGGGCCCGAGGTGCTGCGCCTCGCGGACCTCGCGGAGCCGTTACCCGGCACGGGCGAGATCGTGGTCCGCTCGGAGGCCGCGGGTGTCAACTACATCGACGTCTACCACCGCACCGGCCTCTACCCGAACCCGCTGCCGCTCGTGCCCGGCATGGAGGGGGCGGGAGTCGTGGCCGCGGTCGGGCCCGAGGTGGCGCGATTCAAGAAGGGCGATCGCGTGGCGTGGACGAACGTGCCCGCCTCGTACGCCGAGAGCGTGAAGGTCCCGGCCGAGAAGGCGGTGGCGGTGCCGGACGGGATCGAGCTGCGCACGGCGGCCGCGCTCATGCTGCAAGGCTTGACCGCGCAGTACCTCTGCACGAGCACTTTCCCGCTCTCCAAGGGCCAGAGCTGCCTCGTCCACGCCGCGGCGGGGGGCGTCGGCCTGCTGCTGGTGCAGATGGCGAAGCGCCGCGGCGCGCTGGTGATCGGAACGGTCGGCAGCGAAGCGAAGGCCGCGCTCGCGCGCGGGGCCGGCGCCGACGCCGTGATCGTCTACACGCAGGAGGACTTCGTGGCGGCGACCAGGCGCCTCACGAACGGACGCGGCGTCGACGTCGTTTACGACGGCGTCGGGAAGGAGACCGCGCTCAAGGGCCTCGACTGCCTGGCGCCGCGCGGGATGCTGGTGCTCTTCGGCAACGCCAGCGGGCCGGTCGCCCCGATCGACCCGCTGCTCTTGTCGCAGAAGGGCTCGCTGTTCCTGACGCGGCCGACGCTGTTCCACTACGTCGCCGACCGCGCGAGCCTCGAAGCGCGCGCGGCGGACGTGCTCTCCGCCGTAGCCGCGAAGCAGCTCGACGTCCGCATCGACCGCGCGTGGCCGCTGGCCCAGGCCGCGGACGCGCACCGGGCGCTCGAGTCGCGGCAGACGACCGGCAAGCTGCTGCTCGTCCCATGAACCCGAGCGTCTCGGCCGGCCTGCGGCGCGTGGTCGCGCGCGAGGAGCACGGGGGGATCGCCTTCGAGGTGGTGATCGGCGACCTGCTGCGCGAGCCGGTGGACGCGATCGTCAACGCCGCGAACGGGCGCCTGGCTCACGGCGGCGGCGTCGCCGCCGCGATCGCACGCGCGGCCGGCCCCGAGCTCGAGGCGGAGGGCGACCGCATCGTCGCGGCGCGCGGGCCGCTCGCAGTGGGCGAGGCCGTGGTGACGACGGCGGGGCGGCTGCCCTTCAAGGGCGTGGTCCACGCGGTGGGCCCGCACCAGGGCGTGGGACAGGAAGAAGCTCGGCTGGTACAGGCGCTCGGTGCGGCCTTCCGCTGCGCCGCCGAGCGCGGCTGGGGCTCGCTCGCATTCCCCGCGGTCAGCAGCGGCATCTTCGCCGTGCCGCTCGAGGTCTGCGCGCGCGCCTACGTGCGTGCGGTGCGGCAGCTCTTCGCCGCGCGGCCGGGCACGAGCCTGCGCAGCGTCCGGCTCGTCCTGCTCGAGGGCCCGCTCGTGGCGCTCGTGCGCCAGCAGCTCGGAGCCAAGGCCTGATGCGCACCGAGGCCGCGGTCGTCAAGGCGGCCTCGTCACGCTCGAGCGCGTCCAGGTGATCCGCTACGGGGCCCCGGCCGCGCGCTGAGGCGGCCTACCAGCTCGCGGAGACGCCGAGCCCCAGGCCCTGGCCGCGCGCGTCGGTCGCCGGTGTCAGGCTGACGATGCGCTTCCTGGCCGCGGGCTCCCCGTCGACCCGCGTCACGGTGCGGCCGACGATCAGGCCGAGCGCTGCCCCGCCGATCACGTCGCTCAGGTGGTGGCGGTTCTGCTCGATCCGGCTCAGGCCGATTCCGGTCGCGAGCGCGTAGGCCGGCACGCCGATCTTCCAGCCGTAATGGGCGGTGGCGACCGTCGCCAGGCTGAAGGCCGTCGAAGTGTGGCCCGACGGGAACGACAGCGAGTCGCTGCCGTCCGGGCGCTCGCGCTTCACGGTGTACTTCAGGATCTCGGTGTAGGCGCCGGTCACGATCATCGCCTGCATGAAGTCGTAGGTCGCCGCGCGGAACTCGCCGCCCTGGGGCGCGAAGCGGCCGGCCACGAACAGCGCGCCGACGATCGGAATCATCGCGGTGCCGCCGCCGAGCGTCGAGCCGGTCTGGCCGCACGTGTCGCAGCTGCCCTTGATGGCGTGGGCAGTCGTGTTGTCGAAGGCGGAGGCCAGCACCGTGGCCCCGGCGCCGACGGCGAACGGGAACAGGTTCTGCCCGGAGAAGACACCGATGAAATTGCGGCCGAGGTTCTTCGGGAAGGCCGACATCGTGCGGCGGTCCTCGGGCGTGTCGAAGAGGTTGCGCGTGTCGAAGGAGGGCGCGGCCGTGGACTGGGACGCGACGGGCGGCCCCTGCGTGGCCTCGTCCTGCGACGGGTCCTGGGCCGCGTCCTGCGGGGGCGGGGCGCTCTGGGCGCGGCAGGGAGGCACGCTTCCGGCCAGCAGCAGCGCCATCGTCGCGCCGACGATCGCCTCGATCCTGTTCTTCTTCCTCACGTTCCCTCCCGCCCGCGGCCTCGACCGCGAGTTCCGGCGAGCATTGCATGACCCCCGCGTGATGGGCTGCCAGACTCCGCCAACGAGCGTGAACACATGTCAATCGGGCAAGCCGGGCCTCGTTCGATTCGGAGCGTGTACAGAAACTGTCGCAGACCCTTACAGTATCGGGGCCGGCCGAGGGAGCCATGCTGGGCAGGAGCCTGGAGCAGCCGCCACCCCCAACAGCCTCCGTAGCATCGGGTTGCAGGATCCAAGGGCTCGACCCGAGTCGGCACTATCCTCTGCGGAATGACTCTTGCACCGCTTCCGAATGCGGCGTTTCGCCACCTCCAGGGGAAATCAGACATGCGCGGTACGAGACGGTCCAGGGTGCTGGGCCTCCTTTTGGGCGCGGCCTCAATCGGCGTCCTTCCGGCTCCGACGGCCGAGGCATTGCCGACGGTCAGCGTGAGCCCAGAAGGCCTTTCCGCGGCCAACGCCGCGCAGGCCGCTTTCCTCGGCGGGCTGTCGATCCATGCGACCGAGAGCTTCGAAGGGTATGCCGTCGGCTACGTGCACTCGCTCCCGACGCCCGTCGGCACCTTTTCGCAGGTGCTCGCGGGCGCCGACCAGCCGTTCTGCTCGCCGCATTGCTCGGACGGGCTCTGGGTGCTCGATGCCGCGCACTCGCCCGCTTGGGGCCGCTTCGCGACCGCCGGGACCAAGTGGCTCGACACCAACGACTCGCGAGTCACCCTGTGGCAGGCTGGGCCGTTCGTGCCGACGCAGATCGGCTTCTTCATCACCGACCCCGACGACGCGGGCGGCGACTTCCAGCTGGTCGCGCTCAACTCGCTCGGACAGTCTTCGGGCCCGATCGACCTCGTTCCCCATCACCAGGCGGACGGAACCGTCTTCTACGTGAGCCTCTCCGACCCGCTCGGGATCAAGCAGTTCAAGATCATCTCGAACGATGCGAACGACGGACTCGGGCTCGACCGGTTCACGATCGGCAACCCGATCCCCGAGCCGGGGACGCTGAGCCTCCTGGGAACGGGGCTCGTCACCGCAGCGCTTCGCCGCCGCAAGCGCGGCGGCTGAAGCACCCGGCCGCGGACCCGCGGTCACCCGCCAGACGCACCCGATCCCGACTCCTCGGACAGCGAACGCGGGATGGACCTCTCCGAGCCCGGCCCTCTGCTAGCGTGTGGGAATGCCGACGGGCCTTTCGGCGGCGCCCACCCGCACGCGACCGCTGCGGCCGGCCGCTCCTCGCGCGGCGCCGCTACTCGCGCCCGAGCAGGTGATCGCGAGCCCGGAGACGCAGCTCGAGTACCACACCATCCGGCTGCTGGGCGAGGGCGGCTTCGGCCAGGTCTACCTGGCGCGGCGCCTCGGCCGCTCGAGCGAAGTTCCCGCCACTCTCTGCGTGAAGGTCAGCGAGCGCATCGAGACCTGGCTGCGCGAGGCCTACTTCGGGCAGCTGCTCGACGGGCACGCGAGGGCGATCGCGGTCTACGACGCGTTCCCGCTCGTGCGCGCCGACGGCCGCCTGCTCTACTGTCTGGCGCTCGAGTACGCGCGGCACGGCGACCTGCGCGCCTACCTGCAGGGCTCCGGTGCGGGCTGGCCCGAGCGCACGGCCCGCCGCGAGATCGCAGGCATCCTCCAGGTGCTGGGGACGCTCCACCGCGGCCAGGTGCTGCACCGCGACCTCACGCCGATGAACGTGTTCGTTTGCGACGGGCCGCGCCTCAAGCTCGGGGACTTCGGCCTCGTGCGCCAGCAGAGCGACCGGCGCGGGACGACGGTCGACGCGCTCAACCCGACGATGGCCCCGAGCGACATCGTCTACGGCGCCGTGCCCAAGTGGCAGGCGCGCGACGACGTGTATCAGGTGGGCCAGCTGATCGCGATGCTGGTGAAGGGCGACGCGCGTGCGCGGATCCGTCCCCACGAGATCCGCCAGCTCGCGTGCAGCGACGAGCTCAAGGAGATCGTCCACCGCTGCATCGGCGAGCGCCGCAAGCGCTACGAGACGGCCGACCAGCTGATCGAGGCGCTGCGTCATCCGCCGGCGCTGCCGAAAGCGGGACGCCTCGCGACGCTCAAGGGAGTCCACCTCGCGTTCACGGGCATCCTGAGCCGCCCGCGGCGCGAGGCGAAAGCGGCCGCGCGCAAGGCCGGCGCGGTCCTGCACGGCATGCCGTCCGTCCGCACGAGCGTCGTGGTGCGCGGCAAGCCCAACCCGCTCCAGGCAGCGGGCCGCGACGCCGGGCTGAAGCTGATGGAGATCAAGCGCCTGCGCGCGAAGGGCCACCGCATCACGCTGCTCGACGAGCGCCAGTTCTGGCGGCTCGCGGGCCGGCGCGGCTGAAGCGACCACGGCGCGCACGCGCCAGCGGCGCGCCCGGCTCGATCAGCGCAGGGGCGACGACGCAGGGGCGACGAGAGGTAGAGGTCGGTCATCCTCCGGATGTAGCCGTAGGCATAGGGCTCTCCGTCGGGGGTCACGAGCAGGAGCTCGCCGCTCAGCGAAGCGGGGAGCTCAGGTACAGGTCGCTCATCCGCCGGTAGGTGCCGTAGGCGAAGGACTCGCCGTCGGGAGTGGTCTTCTGCACGTAGAAGGAGAAGTTGGAGCCGCCGCCGGTCCCCTGATCCGTGCCCACCACCTGGGTCCCGTCGTCCGAGAGGTCGGTCAGAAACGAAAGCTCCGCAGCGGGCAGCTCGACCTCCTCCTGCGCTCCGCGCGCGCGCGCGCGGATCTCGGTCCAGGCCATACCGCGCGTCACGAGCGCCTGGCCGCGCCTGGATAGATCCAAGAGCTGCAGCGGCCCAGCCTGCTCGAGCACCACACGCGTGCTCCCTGCCATCGTGACCGCGTGGATCTGCTGGATCTCGCCCCCCTTGCGGGTGCCGGCGAACCACAGCTCGTCCCCGCCAGGCTACGCCTTCCCGATGATCAAGGACGAGCGCCACGCGATCGCCGACCGGCTCGGGGCGCGCGCGACGCCGGAGGCCTTGCTCGTGGACTCCGAAGGAAAGCTCCGCTACCGAGGCTGGGTGAAGTCCCGGCAGGAGTCGCCGGATCTCCAGCACGCGCTCGACGCCGCCCTCGAGGGCCGGCCGGTTCGCCGGCCCGAGACCAAGGCCTTCGGCTGCGCGATCGACCACAACTGAGCCGCGGGGCCGATCGGGTCCGCTCGTCTCGTCAGGCGTCTACTTGAAGCACTGCACGAGAAGCGCCCTGCCCAGCCCGGACTTGTTGCCCGGCGTGCAGGTCTCGCCCTGAGGCGCGCAGCACCAGCATTCGTCCATCACCTCGGCGAGGCCGCGGCTCGGGATCGTGGACTCGCTCACGGGCCCGCTCGTCTGGCTGCAGGAGCCGTTCACGCCCGCCGAGCTGCGCAGCACCACGCGGTCGCTCGTCATGTTCAAGTAGATCGGCGTCTTGGCCGAGCCGGGGAACGCGATCGCGGTCACGCGCTTCTGCTTGGGCGCGGTCTGGCGGTAGATGACGATCAGCGGGTCACCCGGCTTGAAACGCGCGGCCTCGGCGATCACCGGCGCCTCGAAGTGCCACGCGAGCTTCGTGCCGCCGTCCTCGGTCATCAGCACGTTGTTGAGCGAGCTGTCCACGCTCAGCAGCTTGCCGTAGACGCTCTTCGTCGGCGCCGCGGCGGGCGAGGCCGCCACAGCCGGCGCGGCCGGCGGCGCCGCCTGAGCGTCGGCGCGTCCCGCGCCCCCGCTCGACGCGAGCGGGATCAGGACGAGAAGCGAAGCGAGACTCGACTGCGAGCGGCCCATGGTGCCCTCCTGAGTGGCGGGAGCGACGCGGCAGCGTATCACCGGCCGAGCCGTCACGGCCAGCCGCGCTCAGGCGCCCGATCCGCCGCCGCAGTCCACGAGCATGCGCCCGAGCGCGCGGCGCTCCATCAGGCTCGGAGCGGCCTCCAGCACCTCGGCCAGCGGGACGACCCGCGAGACGATCCGTTCGAGGTCCGGCGGGCGCAGCTCCGCGCCGAGGCGCAGCCAGACCTCCTTGCGGAGCGGCATCGGGCAGTTGGTGGAGGTGACGCCGAGCAGGCTCACTCCGCGCAGGATCAGGGGAAACAGGCTCGTCTCGAGGTCCGAGGACGCGGCCATGCCGATGCAGGCGACCTGGCCCCACGGCGCCACGTGGCGCGTGAGGCCCGCGAGCAGATCGCCGCCGACGTTGTCGATCGCGCCGCCGAAGCGCGCGGCCTCGAGCGGGCGTGTGCCCAGGTCCAGCTCGTCGGGCGTCTTGACTTCGTGGGCGCCCAGCCCGCGCAGGTAGTCGTGGTGCTCGGGCCGCCCCGAGATCGCGAGCACCTCGTAGCCGCGCGCCCGCAGGATCTCCACCGCGATCGAGCCCACGCCGCCGCTCGCGCCCGTGACCGCGATCTTTCCGAGCTCGGGCCGCTGCCCGAGCTGCTCCATGCGGTGGACCGCGAGCGCAGCCGTGAAGCCCGCGGTGCCGATGACCATCGACTCGCGCAGCGTCAGGCCGGCGGGCAGCGGCACGATCCAGTCGCCGGGCACGCGCAGCAGTTCCGCGAAGCCGCCGTCGTGGCTCTCGCCGAGGCCCATGCCGTTGACGACGACGGCGTCCCCCGCCCGGAAGCGGGAGTCCGTGGACGACTCGACTCGGCCGGCCGCGTCGATCCCGGCGTTGAGCGGGAAGCGCTTCAGGATCCTGCCGCGGCCCGTGACCGCGAGCGCGTCCTTGTAGTTGATGCCCGACCAGTGCACGCGCACCGCCACGTCGCCCGAGCCGACCTCGCCCGGCTCCATCCGGACCATGCGCGAGTCGACGCCGCCCTGCGCCGCGAAGACGCGGCAGGCGAGAATGCTCACGGGGCCTCCCTCCACCAGCCGAAGACGTCGCGCGCGACCGACCAGCGCGGCTCGCGGGGCCGGGTCGCCTCGCCCAGGATCCAGTGGCGGCGCGCCGACTCGAGCCGGCCGGAGGCGCGTTCGACGTCGACGAAGGTGTCCACCACGTTCAGCAGGTCCGGCTCGCCGCGCGGCACCGCGTACGCGAGCGTGAAGTGGCCGATGCCCGGCTCCGGCAGCGCCGGCGCGAACTCCTCGTAGAGCAGGCTCCAGGCGCAGGCCCGCTCCCAGGACGTGAGGTACGCGTCCGCCTGCACGCGGCCCTCGATGAAGTCGAGCGGCGACTGCACCGGAACGACCTCGGCCTGCGGCAGGGAGCGCGCGAGCGCCTCGACCCACTCGGGCCGCTGCAGGATCGCGATCCGCAGCTGCCGTCCGCGGACGCTCGCGACGTGCGAGAACTCCTCGCGCCTGTGGTCGAGCACCAGGAACGCGACCGACTCCTCGGCGTACGGCCGCGAGAACGCCGCCAGCTCGGCGGCGCGCGGGCTCACGCGCAGGCCGGACATCACGACGTCCACGCCGCCGCTCATGAGCGCGTCCGCGAAAGCGTCTCTCGACATCGCCACGTGCTCGAGCCTGACGCCGAGCGCGAGCGCGAGCTGGTGAGCGAGCTCGGCGTCGTAGCCGACGGGCGTGCCGTCCCCGCTCAGGAACGCCCAGGGGATCGAGTCGGGGTCGAAGGCGACGCGGATGCGGCCGCTCGCACGCACGTAGTCGAGCCTCGTGCCTGGCGCGGGTGCCGGCTCGGGCGGCTTCGCCTCCGGCAGGAGCACGGCGGGCGCGAACGGCCCGCGCGGCCGGATCGCCGCGAGCACCTCGGCGCGCGTCGCGGGGTTCGGCAGCACACGCGCGAGCAACAGCCGCGTGCCGGCCAGGAAGGCCGCGATCAGCAGCACCGAGAGCGTCAGGTAGCGCACGAGCCGCGCCCGCTCGATCCGCAGCCGGCCGGTGATCAGGCAGGTGCCGAGGATGGCGATCGCGAGCGTGTGCATGGCGGCCGCCATCGAGCCGAAGCGGCTGTTGAGCACGCCCGCGACCACGAACAGCTGGAACATGTCCGACGGCAGCCGCGCCAGGTCCAGCACGAAGGGGATCGCCGTGTTGATGCTGCCGAAGGCCGCGAGCAGGCCGGCGCCCGCGATCGCCGGGTAGCGCGACGGCGCGAGCGGAAGGCCGCTGTACCACGCCACGAACGGCACGAAGCACAAGCTCAGCAGCTTCGCGGAGTGCGGGAAGTTGAAGGACGTCGGCACCAGGACTTCGACGAGCTCGGACTCCGTCCGGTCCGGATCGTGCTTGCCCTCGGCCAGCAGCGTGCGCGAGCGCTCGATCAGCAGCGGCAGCACGACGAACAGGCTCGAGGTGACGAACGCCGTGACGAGCGCCTCCTGCGCGGCCGCGAGCAGCCGGCGGTGGGGCACCGACGTGGTCGCCGCCACCAGCCCCGGCAACAGCCAGAACGTCAGCAGGCTGGCGAGCCCCGCGTAGACCAGCAGGAAGCCCTGCAGCCGCTCGAACTCGTCGAGCCGCATCGTGCCTGCGGTGTTCGCGGCGATCGCGAAGATGCCGTAGGGCGTCGTCCTGGTGACCATCGCACCCACGCGCCCCATCGTGCCGTTGAAGACGGCGAGTGGCCGCAGGAACACGTCCTTGTCGTTCATGCCCATGAGCGCGATGCCCGCGAGCACGGCGAACACCACGACCGCCGGCACCACGTTGTTGGCGAGCGCGTTGAACGGATTCGAAGGGATGTAGAGGCCCACCCAGTCGATCGTGCGCTCGGCCTCCTGCGGCGCCGCGCTGAAGAAGGAGCCGCCCTTGCCCGCCGGCAGCGCCAGCGGCGAGAGGAAGACGAGCGCGAGCGTGAACGCCCAGAGCGCGAGCAGCAGCGCGCCGCCGCGCGAGAAGACGAGGCGGGCCTCCGTGCGGCCGAGGCTGCCGAAGCCGTAGATCAGCGAGCCGGCGACGTAGGGCAGCACCGTGATCTGGAGCAGCTGGACGAAGGCGCTGCCGAAGACGCTCAGGAAGGCGAGCTTCTCTCCGAAGAAGAGGCCGAGCGCGATCCCGAGCCCGAGCGCGAGGAAGATCTGCTTGGAAAGGGTCACTTCGCCGGCGTCACCACCACGTTCCGGAACCGCACCTTGCCGTGGTCGCCCTGCAGCATCAGCGGCCCGGGCTCGCCCTCGAACGGATCGAGCGCGCCGCCCGTGATGCCGTCGACGATCGTGCTCAAGACCTCCTTGCCGTTCAGCACCACCTGCAGCTGGCGCCCGACGAAGGTGATGTCGTAGCTCTGCCACTCGCCGGCAGGCTTCGTGGCGTCGAGCTTCGGCGCCACCCGGCTGTAGAGCGCCCCGCAGCCGTGGGAATCGAGCGCCATCTTCGCGTCGTCGTTGTCGAGGATCTGGATCTCGTAGCGGCCGCGCAGGTAGACCCCGCTGTTGCTGTGCTTGTCCACGTTGAACTCGACGTGCAGCTTCAGGTCCTGGAAGGCCTGCTCGCTCACGAGGTCGGCGTTGCCCTTGGGCTCGACGACAACGAGCTCGCCGCCCTGCGCCGCCCAGCCGTTCTGCTTCGACAGGTCGCGCAGCTTCCAGCCGGCGAGGCTCTTGCCGTCGAAGAGCGTGACAGGCTGGCCCCAGACGGGCGCTCGCTTGTCCATCAGCAACGGCGCCTTCTTTCCCTCGAAGTGGTGGATCTTGCCGTCCGGGTAGGTGACCTGACCCTTGAGCGCCTCGCCTTCGAGCCGCGCTTCGAAGGCGTCGACCTTGCCGGGCGTCTCCTCGCGCGTGATGCGGAGGAGGCCGTCCTTCACATCGACCGTCTTCGCGGGCAGGTAGCTGCCCCAGCGCCACACCACGCCGCCCGTCAGCGCGCCGTCCTTTTCGTCGATGCGGAAGCCGCCGCTCACGAAGGTGTCCGCGGCGTCGGTGATCCGGACGTTCCAGCGGCCTGCGAAAGCGCCGGCGCCCGAAGCCGAGGGCGGGGCAGGCAGGGCGGCGGCGGCAAGGACGAGGAAGGTCAGCATCTCGGAGCTCCTTGGAACGGAAAGACGCTAGCCCCGCGCGTCGACGTCTGTCAATCGAGCCGCTTGACCCGGATCCGCCGGTACTCCATCTGCCCGCGGTCCCCCTCGAGCCCGATCGGCCCGGAGGCCGGCAGCTTCATCTCCGCCTCGAGCAGCTCGTCGTTGCAGGTGGCGCGCGCGACGCCGCCCTTGACGGTGACGACGAGCTCGTTCCACTCCTGCGGCCGGTAGCGCTTCAGGTCCTTGTAGGGGCCGGCGAGCTTGTAGTCGCGGCACTGGAGCTGCGGGCCGCGCAGGTAGACGCCGCTGTCCGCGAAAGGCGTCGCGCGGAACTCGAGCTTCAGCACGAAATCGGAGGCGAGCTCGCGCGCCGTCCAGAGCTGCTGGATCTTGCGGTACTCCGGCGGCGTCGTGACCACCAGCCGGCCGCCGATCACAGCGAAGCGGCCGTCGGGGGTCTGCGTGAGGCCGTCGAAGCGGGCGGCCTCGGTGACGATCGGCCACGCGGCCGCGTCGGGGTCGGACGCCTGCCAGCGCGCGGCGCTCGCCTTGTCGGCCTCGGAGGTGGGGCGATAGCCCCAGCCGGTCAGGTCTCGGCCGTTGAAGAGGCTCTCGAAGCCTTCCTCCGGCGTGAACGGCTCGGCGGCGGCCTCGGTCAGGCCGAGTGTCGCGAACACCGGCCGCAGCGCCGCCGCCCACTTCGCGTAGCCCACCTCGTTCGGGTGGAGCAGGTCCGGGAACTCGGCGAGCTTCGCGTCGCCGGCTTCGTCGGCGAAGAGCCGCCAGGTCTCGAGCGCGGTGACGCGCGCGTCGTTCCTGGCGGCGCCGAGGTAGAGCGCGTTCAGCTTCTGGATCTGGTCGGCGGGGCGCTTCTTCGTCGCCGAGCTCGGAAACACGAGGTCGAGCACGACCCGCAGCTTCGGGTCGTGCCGCTCGAGAGCCGCCAGGATCAGCTTCAGGTTGCCCACGATCGTCTCGGGGCTCGCGCCCTCCTCGAGGTCGTTCGTGCCGATCAGCAGGACGACGACGGGCGGGTCGAGCGCGAGCACGTCGTCCTGCAGCCGGATCAGCACGCCGCGCGTGGTGTCGCCGCTGATGCCGCGGTTGGCCACCTTCACGCCGGGGAAGGCCGCGCCGAGGCCGCCGCCCCAGCCCTGCGTGATCGAGTCGCCGAGGAACACGACGGCGCCTCTGTCCTGCTCGCGCTCGCGCGCCCATTCGGAGCGCCGCTCGCGCCACAGCTTCTGGAACCAGTCGTAGCGACGGATCGGCCCCTGCCCGGGCAGGCCTTCGTCCGTGGCGGGCAGCGTGAACGCATCGGCGGGCGGAGCCTGCGCTTGCGGCGCGGCCGGCGCGGCGAGGCCGAGCAGCAGCGCCGCGGCGAGCGGCAAGCGGCGCGAGAACGTCCGTGCGGGCAGGTGCATGCGGCGCAGCATACCCCGAGCGCCCCCGCGCACGGCGCCGGCGCGGCGGAGGGCTCGCGGCTTCAGATCCCCGGCGTGACGACGACCTGGTTGCCGTCGATCCGCGCGGGGAACTGGAAGAGCGGGCGGCTCGCCGGCCCGTTCACCACCTGCCCGTTGGTGCGGAAGCGCGAGCCGTGGCACGGGCAGTCGAGCGTCCCGGCCGAGCGCGGGAGGTCGACGATGCAGCCCTCGTGCGTGCAGACGCGCGACACCGCGATCACCTCGGTCTCCGACGTGCGCGTGATCGCGATCGGCGTCACCAGGCCGCCCACGAGGTTGGCGGAGGCGCTCACGGTCTCGCCCACGCTCATGAGCGGCACGCGTACCTCGCCGGTGATCGGGGGCGGCGTGGGGGGCGGACCCGAGGGCGAGCTCGGGGACGAACCGCCTCCGCCGCAGCCGGCGAGCGTCGAGGCGACCGTGGCCCCGGTCGTCACGACGAAGAGGCGCCGCGTGGATTTCAAGGAGCCGTCCCGATGCGGTAGACCAGGCCGCCCGAGACGCGGAAGCCGCTCGTGCTGCCGGAGGTCGCGTCGTACCAGAGGTAGTCGCCCTGGGCGCGGAGCGCGAGGCGGGCCGCGATCCTCACGTCCACGCCGCCGCCCGCCAGGATCGCGAAGCGCGTCGAGCCCTCGCTGATGTCCACGTCGAGGACCGAGATCGACGTGTGGTCGCTGAGCACCCCCGCCAGCACGCGCACGAAGAGCAGCGTGCCGCCGCGGTTGCCGATGCGTACGCCGGGGCCGGCCATGAGCGTCCAGTCCCTGATGGAGGTGCCCGAATCGCTGCCCCAGTGGGCGCTCGCGTCGACGAAGCCGGCGATGGGGCCGAAGGCGTGAAAGTCGGATGCGAGGTTCGCGCCGCTGCGGCTCACCTCGGCGAGCTTCAGGTAGGAGTAGCCGGCGAAGAGGTCGCTGCCGAGCGGCTCGCCCGCGGCCGCCGGGGCGGCCGCGAGGGCGAGTCCCAGCAGCGCGAGCCGAAATGGCGCCTTGCGGTGCAGGCGGTTCAAGGGGTTGTCCTTTCCGTTGCGTGACGGATTCTAGACGACGCCGACTCCCGCCCCCGGCGTGTAGCCGGGGAAGAGCGAGCCCGAGATCCCGAACTGCGAGCGCGCGAGCTCCTGGAACACGTCGCGGAAGTCGGTGGTGGCCGCGAGGTCGCGGTTCTCGTAGAGCTGGCTGCTGCCGAGGCCGGGCCAGCGGCCGAGCACGCGGCCGCCGCGCACC
>Ga0335084_10003809_pt1 | contig 14809 bp, 11 predicted proteins | sample Lox_Sample_44_FD_206721 | JGI IMG/M metagenome (GOLD analysis project Ga0335084, IMG submission 206721) | Soil microbial communities from Loxahatchee National Wildlife Refuge, Florida, United States - Lox_Sample_4.4 | ecosystem: Environmental > Terrestrial > Soil > Wetlands | place: USA...
AGCGCCCGCTCGTAGTGGTGAGCGCTCTCGTCGAAACCGTAGCGCTCCATCGCACGGGCCCCGGCGCGTGTGCAGTAATCGAGCGCCTTCTCCGTGGAGCCGCCGGGTGCGGCGCACGCGAAGTGGTGCGCCAGCTCGTCCAGATGCCGGCCATCGAGCGTTCCGTGCAGGCGTTCGAGCGCTTCGCCGACCGCACGGTGGAGCGCGGCGCGCCGGGCGGGCCCGAGCGCGTCGTACAGGACCTCGCGCACGAGCGCGTGCGTGAACCGCCAGCGCCCCGGATCCTCGCGCACCTCGGCGACGAGACGCGCCGCGAGCGGCTCCTCGAGCGCCGCGAGGACCTCCATCGCCGGGCGGTCCGTGGCCGCGGCGAGGACCGCGACGGGAATGTCGACGCCGATCGTGGCGGCGAGGTCGAGCAGCTCGCGGACGGACGGCGAGAGCCGCGCGAGGCGCTGGCCGATCAGCTCGCGGACCGACGGCGGAACGCCGAGGCGGACCGACGAGTCGGCGGCGAGCCGCTCGAGCTGAGCCTCGCTCGCGAGCAGCCGTACGACCTCACCCACGAAGAACGGGTTGCCGCCCGTGTCGTGAAGCATCGTCTCGATCACCGCGGGAGACGGGGGCACCCCGGCCGTCGCCGCGACGAAGGACGCCAGTGCAGCCGAATCGAGACCACGGAGCACGAGCCGCTCGGCGTGTGCATGGCGCGAGACGGCGGCCAGCGCGGCGTAGAGCGGGTGGTCGGGGATGACGTCCAGGTCGCGATAGGTCGCGAGCAGCACGAGAGCGGCGCTCCGCACGCGTGGCGCCAGGAACTCGAGCAGCAGCAGCGACGAGCGATCGGCCCACTGGAGGTCCTCGAGAACCAGGAGCACGGGCTCGCGGCCCGTACGACGGACGAGCGCGCGCGCCGCGCTGTCGAACAGCCTGAACCGTCGCTGGTCGGGCGCGCCGTCTGCTGCGGGACCGCCCGACGTGCCGGAGCGATCGCCGATGACCACCCCGTCGAGGACCAGCGGCGCCGTCGGGGCCAGCGGCTCGCTGCCCTCGGGCGTCGTGAGCGCCCGATATACCTGACGAAACGGCCAATACTCGGGTGTGCCGGCGTAGGGGTCGCAGTTGCCCAGGGCGACGGCGAACCCGAGGTTCCTCGCCTCCACGGTCGCCGCTTCGACCAGGCGGGTCTTCCCGATGCCGGGCTCTCCGCCGACCAGCAGGATCCGGCCCCGGCCACGGCCGGCGTCCGCGAGGCAGGCACGGAGCGTACGAAGCTCGGCGTCCCGCCCGACAAAGGGGACGTCGGTCATGCTCGACCACACGCGCGCCGATCGCGTTCGGCCGAGCGCGCGATGGGGGGCTTCTTCATCGCCCGGCTTCGGCGAGTCGTACCGTGAGTTCGTGCGACCGTGCAAGCCGGTTCATGCCCCGTCCTCCCGAGCTTTTCACATCGTAAGGACCGGCTTCACGCCATCCCTCCGAGAGGAGCGATCTTCATGACGGACGAGGGCGCAGGGTCGGGACATCCGGTGAGACGGCTACGGGATGGGCGGCGTGCGCTCGCACTCATCACGATGCTGCTGGTCACCGTGGCCCCCGTCGCCGAGTCGTCGGCGGCTCCGGTCGTCACCTACGCGACCTATCTCGGCGGCACTGGCGACGAGGCCCGGGTATATTTCGAGGGAGAGGTCAGCCTCGCTCGCGACCCCGCCGGCAACCTCTACGTCACCGGGACTACCCGCTCGACCGACTTTCCGACCACGGAGGGCGCCTATCGCACGCTCGGCGGAAGCGCCGACGTCTTCGTGACCAAGTTCTCGCCCGGCGGCGCCGTGGTCTATTCGACGTACCTCGGCGGCCCGTGCGAGGATTACGGGCGCGCCATCGCGGTCGACGCCGACGGCAACGCCTACGTCACCGGCGAGGTGAACGGCGGCGGCACCTGCGTCGCGACTCCCGGTGCGTTGGTGGCGAAGCTCGATCCGGACGGCGGCCTCGTCTACGCCTCGCGCCTCGGCGGCAGCCTCGTCGACTCGTCGTACGGCACCGGGATCGCCGTCGACGCCGCGGGCCATGCCTACGTGACGGGCGCAGCGCTCACGTCGGATTTCCCGACCACCGAGGGGGCGTACCGAAGGGCGGCGTGCCCGAACGTCTACCCGTTCGCCGGCGACGGATTCGTCGCCAAGCTGAGCGTCGACGGGAGCGCGCTCGTCTACTCGACGCTCCTCTGCGGCCAGGGCGACGATTCGCCTTCCAGCATCGCGATCGACTCGGACGGCAACGCGTACGTCGCGGGGACCACGGCGTCGAGCGACTTCCCGCTCGTCGATCCCATCGAGGTGACACGCGGCGGCGGTGTCGTCGGTCTCAGCGGATTCGTCTCGAAGCTCTCCCCCGACGGCTCGCAGCTCCTCTACTCGACGTACCTCGGCGGCTCGGAGAGCGCAGTGATCAACGCGATGGCGCTCGACGCTGCCGGGAGCGTCTACGTCGCCGGCGAGACGTCGTCGGTCGACTTCCCGACCACGCCCGGCGTGATCCAGGAGCACGCCGGAAAGCGGCACTGCTACGCCGGTTGCAGCGACGCCTTCGTCGCGAAGATCGCGCCGAGCGGATCGGCGCTCGTGTATTCCACGTACCTCTACGGCGAGCTCGATGACGCCGTCAACGCGATCGCGATCGACGGAGCCGGCAACGCGTACGTCGTGGGCCAGACGGTGTCGCTGCTGTTCCCGATCCTGGATGCGTTCCAGCCGAGCAAGCGCGGCGTCGACGACGCGTTCGTCGTGAAGCTCAACCCGGACGCCAGCCGGCTCGTCTACTCGTCGTATCTGGGCGGCAGTCACTTCGACCGCAGCCCGTCGAACGGCTCGGACACCGCGACCGCCATCGTGCTCGACGCGGCCGGCAACGCGTACGTCGCCGGTTACACCCAGTCGATGGATCTGCCGACCACGCTCGATGCCTTTCAGCGAAACCTCGCCCGCGGATCGTGCGACGTGCAGGACACGGCGTGTGGCGATGCGTTCATCGCGAGGATCAGCGAAGGCGGCCCCGGCGTCGCGCCTGCCGTCGACCTCACCGTCGACGCCGACGCCGTCCCGCCGGGCGGGACCGTGACGGCCACATGGTCGGGCAACCCGACGCCGTCGGAGAGCGACTACCTCCGTCTGTTCGCCCTCGGCTCGGCCGGCGACGAGTTCGACGACCCGGTCATCTACTGGCCCACGCCGAACGCCGCCGCGGGCCGGCTGTCGCTCCAGATACCCGCCGACCTGCCCGTCGGCTGGTACGAGCTGCGCCTGCTGAGCCCCGACCCCGAGTGGCACCTGCCGGCGCCGATCGCCCGGAGCCGGCCGATCAGGGTCGACGGCGCGCTCCCGCCGCCGCCCCCGCCGGGCACGACCTGCGGGGACGGCACGGCGGCTGCGTGCGACGACGGCGATCTCTGCACCGACGACGCATGCGTGGCCGGCGTCGGCTGCGTCTCGACGCCCGTCTCGGGCTTCGCCGGCGTGACCTGCACGTGCGGCCGCGACGTTCCCGCGGCGTGCGCGGCCGAGGTGCTGCCCGGCTCGTACGGTCGCCGCCGGCAGCGGGTCTGCGAGCTCTTCGCCGCCGCCGCGACTTCGCGCCGCACGCTCGCGCTCCGGCGCCTGCGTAGAGCCGTCCAGACCCTCAACGTCTCGGTCCGCCTCGTCGGGGGCGTCTGGCGGAGAAGCATCTCGGCTGCCTGCGCCGAGGCGCTCAAGGGCGATCTCCGCGACGTGCGCGACCGCGCCGGGACGATGCTGAAGGACCTCTGAAGCTCCCGACCTCCCACGAGGTCGCTGTCGATTCGGCACGGCCTCGTTCGACTAGGGTATGAAACGTCGAAGGGAGGCCGCCGTGGAATTCATGCTGCTGTTCCAGGAACGCGAGGGGACCCCGCCGCCCACGCCCGAGGGCATGGCGGCGATGGGAGCGTGTGCCCAGGAGCTCGTGCGCCAGAAGAAGTTGCGACGCGGTTTCCCTCTCGCCGGCGCCTCCGACGCGGCGACGGCACGCGTGCGGGACGCCCGCGCTCTCGTCACGGACGGGCCCTTCGCGGAGGCGAAGGAGCAGGTCGCCGGCGTCTGGATCGTCGAGGCGGCGGACCGGGACGAGGCGCTCGCGCTGGCGCGGCGCATCCCGCACGTGGACCGGGGGCCCGTCGACGTGCACGCGATCGCCGGGCGCTACGCGTTCCGCGACACCGAGAAGGGCAAGCCCTTCCTGCTCGTGTTCCGCCTCGAGCCCGGCTTCGTCCACGAGACCGCGATGGGACGCGAGATGATCGAGTTCGGGACGGGGCTCGTCGAAGACGGCACGCAGTTCGAGACCGCCCACCTCGCCGACATGCCGCCGCCGGTGCGGCTCGAGACGCGGGCCGGCAAGCTCGCCGTCACCGATGGGCCGTTCGCCGAGACGAAAGAGGCGGTCGGCGGCTACAGCCTCGTGCGCGTCGCCGATCGCGCGGCCGCGATCGAGATCGCGAAGCGATTCCCTCACGCGAAGTGGGGGCCCGTCGAAGTGCGCGAGGTCCTGTTCTTCGATCGGGTCTAGCCGATCCGCCGGGCCCGCTCGACCGGCGCCGCCGCACCCAGGAAGCGGCGGAGCGCGGCGCCGATCTCCTCGCGCGCGCCGGCGGCCGAGAGGATCACGTCCACCGCCGGCACCGAGGTGTGGATCTGGCCCCGGCACGGCAGGTGTCGCGCCTCGACGCCGGCCCCCGCCAGCGCCTCGGCGTACGCTGCACCCTCGTCCCGTAGCGGATCGAACTCGCAGGTCACGACGAGCGCAGGCGGGAGGCCGGAGAGATCCCGCGCGCGTATCGGCGACGCCTTGGGATTCTGCCGATCGGCGGGATCGGCGTAGTGGTCCCAGAACCAATGCATGAGTGAGATCGTGAGGACGTAGCCGTCGGCGTTCTCGACGTACGACGGACGGGTGAAATCGCAACCGACGGCGGGCGTGACCAGCACCTGCCCGGCGATCGGCGGTCCACCGGCGTCGCGCGCCATCTGGCAGACCACGGCGGCGATGTTGCCGCCGGCGCTCCAGCCGCACACCGCGAGCCGGCTCGCGTCGCCGCCGAGGGCATCGGCGTTGGCCGCGATCCAGCGCACGGCGGCGAAGCCGTCGTCGACCGCGGCGGGAAAGCGCGCCTCGGGCGCATGGCGGTAGTCGACCGACACGACGACCGCGTCCGAGCGCACGCAGAGGTCGCGACAGAACGGATCGTCGGAGTCGAGGCCGCCCAGCACCCAGCCGCCGCCGTGGAAGTAGACGACGATCGGATGCGGCCCCGGGGTCGACGGCCGGTAGCGCCGGTACACGAGCGGGCCGGCCGCCCCGCGCAGCACGCCGTCGGCGACGTCGCCCACGTCGGGTCCGGGCGGGCGGTCGATCGCGGTGGCGGCCCAGAGCGCGCGGGCATCGGCGGCCGACAGGGACTCGATCGGGGGCAGCCCGAGGCCCGCCATCAGCTCGAGCACCATCGCGACGTCGAGCTGCAGCCGGTTGACGACGCCGTCGTTGCAACGCGCGCCCCCGGGGCCGTCGAACGCGAAGCCGAGATAACCGCGGCCCACCACTTCGTCGCAGGCCTTGCGATAGCGGTCGACGCCGCCGACGTAGGGAAGGAAGACGCGCGGCTTCCCCGGAACGTTCGCGCCCATGTACCAGGAGTCGGCGCGCGGAAAGAGCGTGATGTCGCCGCAGTCGTTCACGTGCTGCACCCAGCCCGCTTCGGCGACCGGCGTCGGCTCGACCGCGTCGAGGCGCTCGGCGCGCATGTGGGCGAGGCAGGCGCCGATCCAGTCGACGTGCTGCTCGATCGACACGACCATGTTCGAGAGCACCGAAGGGCTGCCCGGCCCGGTGATGGTGAAGAAGTTCGGGAAGCCGCTGGTCATGAGGCCGAGGTACGTCCTGGGGCCCTCGGCCCACTTCCGCGCCAAGGCCACCCCGTCCCGTCCCTTGATGTCGACGGCGACGATCGCGCCGGTCATGGCGTCGAACCCCGTGGCGAACACGATGGCGTCGAACGTGAACGATCGCGACGCCGTATCGATGCCCGTCTCGGTGATCGTCCGGATGGGATCCTTGCGCAGGTCGACCAGGTGGACGTGGGGCAGGTTGAAGGTCTCGAAGTAGTTGGTGTCGATGCACGGACGCTTGGTGCCGTAGAAGTGGTTGTTCGGACAGAGCGTCTCCGCCGTCGCGGGGTCACGCACGATCGAGCGGATCTTGCCCCGCATGAAGTCGCACACGGTCTCGTTGGCGCGCGGATCGGCGCCGAGGTCGGCGAAGGTCGAGCCGAGGGCGAGCAGGTCGCCGGACGCATAGGCCTCTTCGTACTTCGCCAGCCGCTCCCGCTCCGACACCTGGAACGTTCGCACCATGCTCGGCTCGGCCGGCACGCCGGCGCGTGACCATCGAGCCGCCTCGCGGTACGCGGCCGGGTCGGCGTCGAACCGGGCCTTCTTCTCGGCCGCCACCGGTCCGTTGAATGCGGGCCGGGAGAAGTTCGGCGTGCGCTGGAACACGGTGAGCTCCGCCGCCTGGCGCGCGATGATCGGGATCGATTGGATGCCCGACGAGCCCGTGCCGATGACGGCGACCCGCTTCCCCGAGAAGTCGACGCCCGCGTGCGGCCACCGGTTGGTGTAGTAGGTCTCGCCGCGGAAGCGTGCGACGCCCTCGATGTCCGGCGTTTTCGGCAGCGAGAGGCAGCCGGTGGCCATGACGTAGAACCGGCAGCGCAGCTCGTCGCCGCGGTCGGTGCGCACGCGCCAGCGCTTGGCGGCGCCGTCCCATGCGGCCGATTCGACGCGCGTCGAGAACCGGATGTCGCGCCGCAGGTCGTGCTTGTCGGCGACGTACCCGAGGTAGCGCAGGATCTCGGGCTGCGTCGCATAGCGCTCCGACCACTGCCACTCGGTCTGGAGCGCGGGATCGAAGCTGTACGAGTAGTCGATGCTCTCGATGTCGCAGCGCGCACCCGGGTAGCGGTTCCAGTACCAGGTACCGCCGACGTCGTCGGCGCTCTCGATCACCGTCGCCGAGAACCCGAGGGCGCGAAGCCGGTAGAGCATGTAGAGCCCGGCGAAGCCGGCACCCACCACGACGACGTCGAAGTCCAGTTTGCCGGGCTCGCCCTGCCCACCGTTCTGAGCGCTCATGTCACGACTCCCCCGTTCGCGGACGCGACGGGGATTCTCACATGGAACGTCGCCGGAAGTCGACGGTCGGGGTGCCGGCCTACGACTGCGTTCCGGCGCCGAGCCGGCGCGGCTCCGCTGGCTCGGATGGGCGCCGGCGATCGTCGCTCCGGCGAGCCTCCAGCACCGCGTCGAGCGACCAGGGCCCCGGTCCGGCCAGCAGCAGGAAGATGCAGCTCATGGTCTGCGCGTACTCCGATCGCATCTCGTGGAGGACGGCCCAGATGCCCACCTGGGGCGGCGACGGGGGCAGCGGGAGCGGCGACGTTCCGAGGAAGATGGCCGGCTTGGTGGAGAGCCATGCGACGAGCATCTCGATGATGAACGGAATCGCGATCAGCCGGGTTCCGAGGCCGACCATCAGCGCAAAGCCACCGACCATCTCGAGCCATCCCACGACGTGCGCCGTGAAGAGCGGAAACGGCATGCCGAGCTTCGTGAACCGCCCCACTCCCTGGTTCTCGTAGACGAACTTCAGGATGCCTTCCCAGAAGAAGACGGCGCCCGCCATCATGCGGATGAGGGTCGTCGCGCGAGGTCCGGTCACCGGAGGGTGAAGAAGCCAGCTCCACAGTCGTTCGATCATCGTCTCGTTCCTTTCCGGTTCTGCGGTCATTCGATCTCCCGACGGGTCTCTACACCGCCATCATCCGCTCGGATGGGGCGAGGGCGAGTGGGGCCGTACGCCTCGGGCCCGGGGCCAAATCCGGATCGCGTCCGCCGGTGTAGTAGCGATTGCGATACCCATGTACGCTGGTACGAACGGAACCCGGCGCATGCCCTCGACCGAGGACGTCCCCGACGACGAGCTGATGCGCCAGGTCGCCGGCGGGTCCGCGGAAGCTCTCGCGCTGCTCCACCGTCGCTTCGCGCGGTCGATCTTCCGTCTGGCTTCGCATTCGGTCGACCGCGCCGCTGCCGAAGACCTCGTGCAGGACGTCCTCCTGACCGTCTGGCGCAACGCCGGACGGTTCGACCCCGAGCGCGGCACGGTTCGCGCGTGGGTCCTGCAGATCGCGCACTTCCGGCTCTTGAACGAGCTGCGCCGGCGCAGCCGTCAGCCGGAGATCGTGGCCGATCCCGAGGGGCTCGTGCTCGACCGACTTCCCGCGACCGGCCTCGGACCCGCCGAGGCGACGGCGCAGCAGCACCGCCGCGACGCTCTCAAGTCGGCGCTCGACCAGCTCCCACCTCCGCAGCGCGAAGCGCTCGGGCTCGCCTTCCTCGACGATCTCACCCACGAGGAGGTCGCGGCCGAGCTGGGTCTGCCTCTCGGCACGGCCAAGACGCGCATCCGCGCCGGGCTCCAGAAATTACGCGCGACGATCGGACCGCAGTGGGCGGCGCTCGCCACGTTCTGCCTGCTGGCCGCGCTCGGCGTCCGTTACGCGACGGAGCGCGCGACGCTGGTACGCTACGATCGCGCGCTCTCGATGATCACCGCGAGCGACAGCGTGAACCTGCGACTCGCCCCCGAAGCCGGCGTGCCGCAGGAGACGCACGCGCGCTACCGGGGCCGCCCAGGCGTCGGCGTCGCGGTGGTCACCCTCTCGCAGCTCCCGCCGGCGCCGGCCGGGAAGACCTATCAGGCGTGGGTACGGCACGGGGCCACGTGGACGTCGCTAGGCACGACGCTGCCCGACGCGGGAGGAAGCGCGCGCCTCATCGCCGAGAGCGAGGCGCTGGCTTCTCTGCCGGACGGCGTCGAGGTCACGCTCGAGCCTCGCTCGGGGAGCGTGACGCCGAGCGGGCCGGTGATCGTCGCGTGGGCGCCGGGATGAGGTGATCGGCCTGCCTCCCACGCGCGTCATCCACCCGCGTCGAGGTTGCCGCGCAGCAGACGGGACACCGCTGATTCATGCGTGCAGCGCCACGATCGTTCCCATCGCGGCCATGCAGACGAGCTGGGTGAAGAAGAACGCGAAGCGGACGCCGACGACGGGATCGGTTTGCGGGAACGTGACGTGCGTCAAGGTTTGCAGCACACGTGCGGCGAGCATCACGACGGCGAGCGTGTCGAGCGTCGGACTCCGCGCGCCGCTCGCCACGATCGCCACCACGATCGCGGCGTAGAGGGGGAGGTTCTCCAGGCAGTTCGCGTGTGCTCGCATGGCGCGGCGGTACCAATCGCTGCCCTGCTGCTCGTCGGCCCTGAACTCGCTCAGCGCCGCCCGCCCGGTGAGGATGTGGCTCCAGCGATAGACCCCGACCGTGGCGAGCAGCGTCGCGAGCGTCCAACCGGCGAAAAGGAGCAGGACCAATACCGGAACGGACATCGCCGCCGCCTCCTCACTCGGCCGTGGTCGGGTCGATGATCGCCCGCACCTCGGCGACACGGTTCGCCGGGAAGCCGCCCTGCTTCGCGTGCTCGCGGACGGTCTCCTCGTCGGGGGCGATGTAGACGCAGTAGATCTTGTCGTCGGTGACGTAGCTCTGGAGCCACTGGATCTTCGGTCCCAGGCGATCGAGGACCGTGCACGACCGTTGCGAGATGCTCTGGAGCTGGTCGGGCGAGAGCTTGCCGGCTCCCGGGATGTCGCGCTCGATGACGTACTTCGGCATGGCTGTTCTCCTTTCGGGCTGGATGAGGGTGAGCGGGCAGGCGAATGGCCGCATCGTCTCACGCCACCTCGGTTCGCGGGATCTTCGTCTCGACGGGCTTCGTCACGCGCACGCGCGGCACCAGCATCGGGGTGTCGCGGCGGTACTGCGCGTATGGCTCGCCGTGGACCGCGCCGAGGTCGCGCTCCTCGAAGCGGATCGCGACGAGGATGTAGGCCGTCGTCATGGCGGCGAAGAGCAGGTGTGCCACCGTCATCGTCGGAGTCGCCCAGAACGTGAGCAGCCAGCCGACGTAGAGCGGATGCCGTACGTGCCGATACCAACCGGGGATGACGAAGCCGAGGGGCCGATACGGCTCGCCGCGAAGGTGCAGCCACACCTGGCGCAGGCCGAAGAGATCGAAGTGGTTGATGAGGCACGTCGAGACGAAGACGATCACCCACCCGGCGGCGAAGAGGCCGTAGAGCACGACTCGTCCCGCCGGATGCTCCACCTGCCACACGACGCCGCCGATCGGCCGCCACTGCCAGAAGAGGAGCATCAGGGCGAGGCTCGACGCCAGGACGTACGTGCTGCGCTCGGCCGGCTCGGGCACGATGCGCGTCCACCAGCGCTTGAACGCCGGCCGCGCCATGACGCTGTGCTGGAGGGCGAACACGGCGAGCAGGAGCACGTCGACCGCGATGGCGACGCCGAGCGAGCCCTGCGGCGCCGAGTCGATCGAGTGCGGCACGCCGAAGCCGCCGATGAACCCGACGGCATAGAGGAACGTCGCGAAGAAGCACGCGTACGCGAGGACTCCGTAGACGAACACGCCGATTCGCTGCATGACCGATCTCCCTTCCGGGGCTCGCCCCGTGCGAGCCGCTGCCGGCTGCATCGCAAGCGGCGCGCCAGGCGTCCGGAGTGGGTCGTGCGCCGTCGGCGCGTGCTTTTTTCGGCGCGCGGCCGTGGCGAGAGTCCGCACGGCGCGAGATTTCGCGTCGGGGGGCGCGAGATCTCGCTACCGGCCCCGGCGGTCGATCCCGAGCGCCTTCATGCGCGACCGCAGCGTCGACGGCTTCGTGCCGAGGCGCTCCGCCGCGCCGTCCGTGCCCGCGACCCGCCCACCGGTCGCTTCCAACGCTGCCAGGATGCTCGAGCGTTCGATCTCTTCCAGCTCGCGCACGGTCCGGATCGCGCGCAGCGGGTGATCGGCCGCGATCGGAGGCGCCTGGTTCGCGCCCGGCTGGAGGAACCGCGACAGATCGAGCCGGCCGTCGGGCGACGTGATGACGGCGCGCTCGATCACGTTCTGCAGCTCGCGGACGTTTCCGGGCCAGGAGTACGCTCGCAGGCGCGCGACGTCGTCGCCCGAGGGCGGCTCGACCGCGCGCGCCATCCGTTTGCCGACCCGGTCGGCGAACGCCGACGCCAGGATGACGACGTCGTCGCCCCGCTCGCGCAGGGGCGGCACTTCGATCGGCACGACGTTCAAGCGATAGTAGAGGTCCTGGCGGAAGCGGCCCTGGCTCACCTCGCGGGCGAGGTCGCGGTTGGTCGCCGCGATCACGCGCACGTCCACCTTTCGCGTCTGCGAGCTGCCGACGGGCTCGAACTCCCCTTCTTGCAACACGCGCAGCAGCTTCGCCTGCAGGTCGGCCGGCAGCTCCGCCACCTCGTCGAGGAAGATCGTTCCCCCGTGCGCGAGCGCGAAGCGTCCCTCGCGCCGCTGCGTAGCGCCGGTGAAGGCGCCGCGCTCGTGGCCGAAGAACTCGCTCTCGACGAGGGCCGCCGGTATGGCCGCGCAGTTCACCCTCACGAGCGGCCGCGCGCGCCGTCCGCTCGCGGCGTGGATGGCGCGCGCGACGAGCTCCTTGCCCGTCCCCGTCTCGCCCAGGACGAGCACGGTCGCGTCGGTCGCAGCCACCTGCTTCACCGCCTGGAGCACGCCGCGCAGCGCCACGCTGCCGCCGATGATGCTCTCGAATCCGCCGAGGGCCGCGAGCTCCTCGCGCAGGTATTCCGTCTCGACGGTGAGCGAACGGATGCGGCGCTCGGCCTCGAGGCGCTCGTTCACGTTGCGCAGGATGAGCGTGTAGAAGACGCGCCGATGGACGTCGAAGCGCGCGAGCGTCGCCTCGGCGGGGAACTCGCCGCCTCCCGCCTGGCGCGCCGCGAGCGTGCCCGGAATCCACAGCGATCGCTCGTCCTCGGCACGCGCGCCGAGCCCGGCGGCCAGCGTCGCGAGTCGTGCGCCGCTCTCCGTGGAGAGGAAGGTCCGGAAATCGATGCCGGACGCCGACGGACCGAAGAGCTTCGCGGCGGCGGGGTTCATGCGCGTCACGCGAAGGGCGTCGTCCAGCTCGACGATCGCGTCCATCGCGCTGTCGACGAGACCCGCGAGCTTCTCCTCGCGCTCGCGTACCTCGGCCTCGGCGCGCAGCCGCTGCAGCTCGGTGGTCGCCCGCGACGCGAAGATCCGGATCAAGGCTTCGGCCCGCGGCTCCGCGGGCATCGGACGGCGGTCGAGCACGGCGAGATGGCCGAGCACGCTCCCGTCGACGTCGAGCAGCGGGACGCCGAGGTAGCTCACGGCTCCCGCCGCGAATCCGGGCTCGTCGTTCGGGTAGAGCGCGAGCACGTTGTCGGGGATGTGCACGAGGCGGCGCCCGCTGACGACGTCCTCGCACGGCGTTCCGTCGATCGCGTGCTCGAAGTCCTGGATCCACTCTCCGCCCAGCCAGAACGCGAGCGCCCGCAGGCGGCGTACGTCCGGCAGGTACTCGGTGACCCATGCGCCGTGCGTCCCGAGGACGCGCGCCAGGCTCTCGACCAGCGTCTGGAAGAAGCGATCGCCCGTATGGGTGGCGGTACCCTCGACGATCGAGCGCAGCGCGACGCTCTCGTCGAGGCCGTGCAGCGGCGGGCGGCTGTCGTTCATGGCGGCAGGCAAGGCGGCGCGGGCCGGTGTGCGAGGGTCTACTAAGCCCGCCGCGGGCGCGGAGGCAACAATGAAGGACCGTGCCCTGGCCGGCCGCCACCGGGAGCGGCATGATCCGCGCGATGTGGCGGCGCGAACCGTTCCGGCTGTTCTTCCCGCTCGGCGTCGTGCTCGCGTGGATCGGCATCGGGCACTGGATCGCCTACTGGGCGGGGTGGATCGGCTCGTACTCGTGCCTTGCGCACGGCCTCGTGCAGATCCAGGGGTTCCTGCTCGCCTTCGCGCTCGGGTTCCTGCTGACCGCCATGCCTCGAAGGACCGAGAGCGCGCCGGCGCCGGCGTGGGGACTCGCCGCCGCCGTCGCGGCCCTCGCGACGACGACGATCGCGGCGTTCGCCGAACGCTTGTGGATTGCCGAGGGTGCTTCGATCGCCATCGTCCTCGGCATGGTCGTGTTCGCCGTGCGCCGGTTCGCAGGCGCCGGCGCGGGCCGGCGTCCGCCGGCGCCGTTCGTCCTCATTCCGATCGCGCTCGGGTGCAACGTCGGCGGCGGCGTGCTGATCGCCTGGGGAACGTCCCCGAGCGGCGCCGCGTGGGGCGTCACCCTGGGTCGCCTGCTGGTCGAGCAGGGACTCTTCCTCTGTCTGGTCATGGGCGCGGGCGCGCTGGTCCTGCCGCTCATGGCGGGCGCGGCGCCTCCAGCCGACATCGGCAGCTCGCCGGCGATCGCGCGGCAGGCGGTCACGTACGCGGCGGCCGGCCTCGTGGTCGTGGGGACGCTCGTCGTGGAAGCCGCCGGCAGCGAACGCCTCGCGCCGATCGTGCGCGGCGTCGTCGTGGCATCGACGCTCGCGCTGGGCGCCGGCGTCGCGCGGCGGCCGCAGAGGCCCGGCTGGAACCGGCGTGTGGCGTGGCTCGCGGTGTGGCTCGTCCCGGCCGGGATCGTGCTCGCGGGGCTGGTCCCCGACTATCGCGTCCCCGCGCTGCACGTGACCTTCGTAGGCGGCTTCGGACTGCTCGCGTTCGCCGTCGCGACCCACGTGACGGCGGCACACCTGGAGCTCGAGTCGATCCGCGACGGTCGCTCACGGCTCGTCGCGATCGTCGCGGGCGCATCGTTGGTGGCGATGCTCGGGCGCCTGACGGCGGACGCCACGCGGACGTACTTCGAGCACCTCGCCGCGAGCGGAGCGATCTGGATTGCGGGCTCGGCGATCTGGCTCGCGACGCTGGCGCCGCGCTGGTTCGGACGGCGCTAGCCGTCCTCGTGCAGCCGGTGACCCGCGCGCTCGAGCGCGCGCCGCACCGCCGGCCAGACCTCCGGCCCGTCGTTGTGCGCGCTCACCGGCACGGCGGGATATGCCGCCATCTCGCGGACGAGTCCCTCGGCGGTGTCGCCGAGCAAGCCGTCGCACACGGCGTACACGCCGTCAGGACCCTCCTCGATCTGGTTGTGGCCCGCCAGGATGCGTCGGAGCGTCGACGCCACGACGGGCGTCGGCGTCGGCACCAGCAGCGACGCGATCGCGCCGTGATCCAAACGGAGCTGCGCCGCGGCGACCAGAGGGCGGCCCCCCTGCGCGCGCTGCGCGGCCGGCATGAGGAGCTTCTCCTCGATGCCGATGTGACGCAGGAGCCCGGAGCGGAACTCGCCGTATGCCGACGCGTCGCCGGCTGTTCCCCGGTCGAACAACGCCTCGAGGCGCGCGTGGTCGGCCGACAGCCACTGTGCGATCGGGCCTGGCATCGTCGGCGGATCAATCCCTTCGCGCGTCAGCCGGCGCAAGTCGGGTGCCGGTGAGAACCTGCAGCAGCGCGTCGGCGTGCCGCTCCGCGAACGCAGGATCGGTCGGGTCGACACCCGAGATGTACTTGCACTCGGGAGCCTGGCTGAAGATGAGGCCGGCGGCGCCGAGCACGATGTAGCGCAGGCTGACGAGCGGGATCGGCGGGACGAGACCTTCGGCCTGGGCGCGCTCGAGGTGGGCGCCCACGGCCTCGGCCATCGGACGCACGAAGCGATCCGCGAGCCAGCGCATGCGGCGGCTGTCGCGCTTCCCCTCGTCGTTCATGAGCC
>Ga0335084_10003810_pt1 | contig 14809 bp, 13 predicted proteins | sample Lox_Sample_44_FD_206721 | JGI IMG/M metagenome (GOLD analysis project Ga0335084, IMG submission 206721) | Soil microbial communities from Loxahatchee National Wildlife Refuge, Florida, United States - Lox_Sample_4.4 | ecosystem: Environmental > Terrestrial > Soil > Wetlands | place: USA...
CCCGAGCCCTGCTAAACTAGACGCGCAATGAAGCGTTCGCTCGTGCTACGTCGGCTCTCGGTGCCTCGCCGCCAGACCAAGCCTGCTGCGGCCCCTCCGCCCCTTCGTCTGCGGCACTACAAGCACGTGTATTGGATGCTCAACGGAGGGCCATGGGCCACCGCCTACCATGCGGTGGTCCTGCACGACGGGTGTCAAGGATGCGCTGTCTGCGCCGGAACAACCGATTGGTTCATGGAATTCGCTCGGGTGGCACGGGCCCTTCTCGGCATCAACCTGCGCGATTGTCTTCACTGGGGTCCGCTGCACGACAATCCCCGCCCGCTCATCGCCCCCGCCTCGAATCTGGACGTCTGCAACCAGGCAACGCTGGAGCGGTTGCGGAAGGCGTACTACCACCTTCCCGAGTTCGAGCGTCCGAGGCTCGAAACAGGGCCTCCCGGCTTCCGCAGGATGAGCCAGGCCATGCGATTCGAAATGTCGGTGACCATTCTCGCCCGCATGATCGAACTGTGGGAGGACGGCCAGTACATCGGCTGGCCGAGCTGACCACTCCCCTCACGGTTGACAGCCGGACTGCCTGATGACCGGAAGACTGCAAAACCCCTTCGGCTGTTAGCGGGATGCTGAAAAACCCGTCCTTGCCCAAGCTGCTCAAAAAGGTCCAGAGCACCCATCCTTCGGATGAGTACCCGGCGGCGTCACCCATCTTTCGATGGGTACCCGGCGAGGTGCGAGGCGTACTCCGTCCGTACGCCGCTGCAGCACGCGAGCGCGGGGGTACCCACCGAAGGTGGGTCACCGCAGATGGGCCTTTTTCAGCAGGCTGCTAGGTCGAAGAGGGAAACAGCTCGGCATAGATGTCAGGCAGAAAGCCACGGACGGCAGTGGCCCCGACGATCAGGACCGGGATGCGGATGAAGCCATCGAGGTGGATGAAGTGGCGGCGCAGGGCTTCCTCCGGGACCTCTTCTTGATCACGGTCCCAAACAAAAACGTCATCGCCCACCTTCACAAAGAACCTACGGCAGGGGCGGATGGCCTCGAGCGTCGCCTGGGCGTTCAGGGGATGCCGGATCACATCGTGGGCAGCGTAGGGGACCTGCTTCAGCGAGAGAAACTCCCTCGCCTGGGCGCAGGCGGGTCACCCGATTCGGTGGTAGAGCCGCACGGTTTCCATAGTCACCACAAGAATAGAACAGCCCTCTGGCCGAAGGGGCCAGAGGGCTGGAACGGCTGTCCGCAGTCGGCTTACAGATCCTGAGGTTTCAAGGTCTTCCGCTTGTTCCCGATGGCCCGACCCTCGGCTCCAGCGATCAACTCCCGGACTTTTTTGTCCAGCGCGCCGTAGAAGTCGCCGGACACGTTGCACTTCTTCACCGCATCCTTCGTTCGGCTCTTCGAGATGATCAGGTCTCCCGTCTTACCCTTCTTCGCCACGTGTCATCCCTCCTCTAGGTGATGGGTTTTGGTTCCAAGCTGGCCCGCCTTATACACCAGCCGCGGCAGGCGTGTAAAGGGCTTTTTTCACCGCCATCAGCTCGGGTAGGAGACTCATAGCGCCGGGCTGGCAAGCACGCTCTGCACATAAGGCAACGGGGGGCCGATCATCGGCCCCCCGTGTCGCGTGCGGTGGGTATTGAATACCGGCTTACTTCTCGCCCATCTCCTTCACCTTCACCTGCTCTTTCAAGGCCGCATGGGCGGCGGCGAGCTTGGCGATGGGGACTCGGTAGGGGGAGCAGCTCACGTAGTCCAGCCCGATCTTGTGGCAGAACGCTACCGAGCGGGGCTCACCGCCGTGCTCGCCGCAGATCCCGATCTCCAGGTCTTTGCGGGTGGCGCGACCCTTCTCCACGGCCATCTCCATGAGGGCGCCCACGCCGGCCTGATCGATGCTGACGAACGGATCTTCAGGATAGACCCCTCGCTCCACATAGAGGGGAAGGAATTTCCCGGCGTCGTCGCGGGACAGCGCCAGACAGGTCTGGGTGAGGTCGTTCGTCCCGAAGGAGAAGAACTCGGCCACCTTGGCGATCTCGTCCGCCACGATGCACGCCCGCGGGATCTCGATCATGGTGCCCAGCATGTAGCGGACTTTCACACCAAACTTCTTCATCGTCTCCTTGGCAACCCGCTCCACGATGTCCTGCTGGAGCTGGAGCTCTTTCAGCGTCCCGACCAGCGGGATCATGACCTCGGGGTACGGGTTCTTGCCGGCCTTGCGCAGCTCGCAGGCCGCCTCGAACAGGGCTTGGGCCTGCATCTCGGTGATCTCGGGATATTCGATTCCGAGGCGGCAGCCCCGGTAGCCCAGCATGGGGTTAAACTCGTGTAGGGAATCCACCTTAGCTTTCAATCGCTCGGCCGGTAGGCCGGCTTTCTTGGATAGCTCGGCGATCTCGGCGTCCGTCTTGGGCAGGAATTCGTGTAGCGGTGGATCCAGCGTGCGGACCGTGACCGGCAGATCACCCATGATCTCGAGGATGGCCTTGAAGTCGGCCTTCTGCATGGGCAGGAGTTTGGCCAGGGCGCGCTTCCTCCCTTCCACATCTTCGGCCAGGATCATCTCGCGGACCGCGTCGATCCGATCGCCCTCGAAGAACATGTGTTCCGTGCGGCACAGGCCGATGCCACCGGCACCGAACTTGCGCGTGACCTGGGAGTCTTTAGGGGTATCGGCATTGGTCCGTACGCCGATCTTCCGGTACTTGTCGGCCCAGCTCATCAACGTGGCAAAATCCCCCGACAGCTCGGGCTGGATCAGGTTCACCTGGCCCAGCATCACGTCGCCCAGGCCTCCATCCAGGGTGATGAAGTCTCCACGCTGGATCTTGAGGTCCTTGGCGAAGAAGTAACCGTGCTCCTCGTATACCGTGATGTCCGTAGAGCCGGCCACGCACGGCTTTCCCATGCCACGGGCCACCACGGCCGCGTGCGAGGTCATTCCGCCACGCGCGGTGAGGATGCCCTGGGCGGCATGCATTCCCCCGATGTCCTCGGGCGAAGTCTCGGTCCGGACCAGGATGACCCGCTCCCCCTTGGAGGCTTCCGCCTCGGCCTCGGCGGCGGTGAAGACCACTTTACCCACGGCCGCGCCCGGCGAGGCCGGGAGGCCCTTGGCGACCTTCTGCATCTTGGCCGCGGGATCCACGCGCGGGTGGAGGAGCTGATCGAGCTGTGCCGGATCCACGCGCAGCACGGCCAGCTTCTGATCAATGAGCCGCTCCTTCACCATATCCACGGCGATCTTCACGGCCGCGGCCGCGGTGCGTTTACCCACGCGGCACTGCAGCATGTAGAGCTTGCCGTCCTGGATCGTGAACTCGATATCCAGCATCTCCCGGTAGTGTTTCTCCAACCGCTTGTAGATCCGCTCCAGCTCGGCGTACACCTTGGGGATCGACTTCTTGAGCTGGCTGATGGGCTGGGGCGTTCGAATCCCCGCCACCACGTCCTCGCCCTGGGCGTTCATCAGATACTCGCCATAGAACCGGCGCTCGCCGGTCCCCGGGTCCCGGGTGAAGGCCACGCCCGTCCCCGAATTGTCCCCCATGTTGCCGAACACCATGGACTGGACGTTGACCGCCGTTCCCCAATCGCCCGAGATGTTGTGCAGCCTCCGGTACGTCACGGCACGGGGATTGTCCCAGGATTCGAACACGGCGTTGATGGCCAGCCGGAGCTGCTCTTTGGGATCCTGGGGGAAGTCCTTGCCGGTCTTGTCCTTCACCACACGCTTGAAGAGCGCGACCAGCTCCTTCAGATCGGCGGCGGTCAGTTCGGTGTCCAGCTTCACCTTTTTGGCGTGCTTCTGGGCCTCCAGGAGCCGCTCGAAGCTCTGCTTCTCGATGCCCAGCACGACATCGCCGAACATCTGGATGAAGCGCCGGTACGAATCGAAGGCGAATCGCTCATTCTTTGATCGGACGACAAGCCCCTGGATGGTCTGGTCGTTGAGGCCGAGGTTCAGGACGGTATCCATCATGCCGGGCATGGAGACCCGGGCTCCGGACCGCACCGAGACTAGGAGGGGATTGCCAGGATCGCCGAACTTGGCGTCCATGGCCTTCTCCACCTTCTTCAGGTTCTCTTCCACCTGCTTCCACGTCCCGGCCGGATACTGCTTCTTGTTCTTGGTATAGTACACGCACGCTTCAGTGGAGATCGTGAAGCCGGACGGCACCGGGATGGCCAGCCGGGTCATCTCGTGCAGGTTGGCCCCTTTACCTCCCAGCAGGTTTTTCTGTTCCGCCCGACCTTCCGCCTTGCCCTTGCCGAAAAAGAACACATACTTTCGCGCCGTTGCCATAGACTCCTCCGCTGTCCCCCCTAACCCGACAGTTTCGTGAAATCCGCAATCCGAGCAAACAGATTCCAGACCGCCTTGAGCAATGCGAAGCGGTTCTGGGTCAGCCCCTCGTCCGGTCCGATGACCAGGACCTCCTCGAAGAACATGTCCACCATGGGCTTGAGTGCCGCGATCCGCTGGAGCGCCCCCAAGTAGTCCTGCGCCGCGGTGAGGGCATCCACCTCGCTCTTCAGCGCCACCACCTGGGCCTGGAGCGCCCGCTCCGCCCCCTCGACCAGGCGCCCGACATCCACCGGACGGTCAAACCCTTTGGGGACGATGCCCACCACCCGCTTGAAAGCGGCTGTCAGCTCACCGAAGTCCGCCTCCCGTCGCATGACGGCCAGCGCCTCGGCGCGCCGAGCCGCATCCACCACGTCGTCGGACCCGGCCGCCAGGGCCGCCTCGATTCCGTCTAGCGGCAAACCCCGATCGGCCAGCACCGCCTGGGTCCGCCCGCGGAGGAACTCCAGCACCTCACGCCGGACCTTCTCGGCGTCCTGATTCAGCCGTCCACCGAAGCTGTCTCGCGCCTGGGCCACCATCTCACACAGGGAGACACGGAAGCTCCGGTGCAAGATACCCTGCACCACCCCCTGGGCGGCCCGGCGCAGGGCGTAAGGGTCCTCTGAGCCGGTGGGCATGAGCCCGACACCGAAGCAACCCACGATAGAATCCAAACGATCCGCCAGGCCGACCACGGCCCCGACGTTCGACTGCGGGAGTTTGTCGCCCGCAAAGCGGGGAAGGTAATGTTCCTCGATAGCCTGGCATACCTCCGCCGACTCCCCCGAGAGGCGGGCGTACTCCCGGCCCATGGAGCCCTGGAGATTGGGGAACTCCCTGACCAAGTTGGTCGCCAGATCGACCTTGCACAGGAAGGCCGCCCGCTCCACAATGGGCCGGCAGGCCGGATCCACCCGGTCTGCGATCCATGCGGCCAGCCGGCCGATTCGCTGGACCTTGTCGTGCATCGTCCCCAGCTTCTCCTGGAAGATGATGTGCATAAGCTGCGGGACCCGCTCGGCCAAGGGAAGCTTGCGGTCATCGCGGTAGAAGAACTCGGCGTCGTTCAGGCGAGCGCGGAGGACCCGCTCGTTTCCTTGGCGGATCAACTCCATATCCTTGGCTCGCATGTTGGAAATGGCGACGAAGTTGGGGAGGAGGTTGCCACCCGCATCCACCACGGGGAAGTAGCGCTGGTGCTTCCGCATGGGCGTGATGATGACCTCGCGCGGCAGCTCGAGGTATTCCCGCTTGAACGAGCCGCAGACCACGGTGGGAAACTCCACCAGGTGCGTGACCGTCTCGACCAACTCGTCATCGAGGACCGGTTGACCCTTGACTGTGGCCGCCACCTCCGTCGTCAGCCTCCGCACCATCTCGCGCCGCCGGTCCGGGTCCACGATGACGAACTTCTCCTCCAGTTTCTCCCGGTAGTCCTGAAAACCGCGCACTCGCACCCCGCGGGGAGACAGGAAGCGATGCCCGTACGTCTTGGTGCCTGCCTTCAGACCCTCGATGGTGATGGGGACAACCTTCCCCCCGTAGAGGCAGAGCAGCCACCGGATGGGCCGCACGAATCGGAACGTCCCCTCCCCCCAGCGCATGAACTTGGGGAACGAGAGGGAGGTGATGAGTTTGGGCAGAAGCACCAGCAGTACCTGGCGAGTAGGGGCGCCCTTTTCCTCCTGGATGGCCACGACATATTCCCCGCGGTCCAGAGTGCGGATTTCCAACCGGTCCAGCGGCACGCCCTGGGCGCGGGCAAACCCCTCGGCCGCCCGAGTCGGCTTCCCCTCGACGTCAAACGCCACGACTTTGGTGGGGCCGACGACCTCCCGGCGCATGTCTGCCTGTTTCTCCGCTAAATCGTCCACGACCAAGGTCAACCGCCGCGGGGTGGCCAGAGCCCGGATACCGTTGAAACTCAGGCGCTGCTCCCGGAAGAGGCGACTCCCAACCGTTCTGAGGTCCTCCATTGCCGGCGGGATGTAGCCGGAGGGAATCTCTTCCGTGCCGATCTCGAACAGCAGTTCTCTTCCCATGGGGATGCTTGCTTTCGCTCCAGCTTGTGAGTGTGTCGTCAAGGGCAGATCGATGAAAGCCTACTCGGTGTCGGATTTCGGTCTGTTGTGGGTGGCCGCGTCAAGGATTGCCTCCCGGCTGCGCGGCTCGCGAGGGCTTCAAGAGGGGGAATCCCATTGCCTCCCGCTGCTTGATATACGCCTCGGCTGCCCGCCGCGCCAAACTGCGAACTCGACCGATGAAATGGGTCCGCTCCGTCACCCCGATGGCGCCCCGCGCATCCAGAATGTTGAAGGTATGGGAGCATTTCAGGCAATAGTCGTAGGCGGGGAGCACCAGGCCTTTCTCGATCAAACGGAGGGATTCCCGCTCGTACTCCTCGAACAACCGGAGTTGCATCGGGATGTCCGCCTCCTCGAAGTTGTGTATGGACCACTCCACCTCGCTCTTGTGGTAGACATCGCCGTACGTGACCTGCTTGTTCCATCTCAGGTCGTACACGTTCTCCACGCCTTGGAGGAACATGGCGATGCGCTCGATGCCGTAGGTAATCTCTCCCGCCACCGGCTTCAGTTCGATTCCACCCGCTTGCTGGAAGTAGGTGAACTGGGAGATCTCCAAGCCGTCCAGCCATACCTCCCAGCCGAGCCCCCAGGCTCCAAGCGTGGGCGATTCCCAATCGTCCTCGACGAAGCGAATGTCGTGTTTCAGCGGGTCCACCCCGAAGCTCTCCAAGCTCTTGAGGTAGATCTCCTGGATGTTGTCGGGGGAAGGCTTCAAGATCACCTGGTATTGATAGAAGTGTTGGAGGCGGTTCGGATTCTCCCCATAGCGACCATCCGCAGGACGCCGCGATGGTTCCACATAGGCAACATTCCACGGTTCCGGTCCCAATACCCGAAGAAACGTTGCTGGGTTGCTAGTCCCCGCTCCAACCTCGATGTCATAGGGTTGCTGGATGACGCATCCGTGCTTGGCCCAAAAATTCTCCAGCGCAAGAATTAGGTCCTGAAAAGTCAGAGTCATTGTCGCTTCCATTCTGGGCTCCGTGGAAAAACGTGCCACACGCTAACAACCCCGGAAGGTCGTGTCAAGGGAAAATGGGCAAATTGATGACGGAATGGCTTTGTTGATCGGGAGTTACAGGCGAGCCAGGAAGTCCGCTGACCGAAGGGGCCGGCCCAGAATGTGGCGCAGGAACGCCAGAAGGATAGTGCTAACCTCCTGTAAAACTTGAGGAAAAATCGATATCCTGTCTATGACGCGTAGCGTTGAACTGCTGGCTCCCCTCAGGAATCCCAGGGCCGCTGGGGATATCGGGATGGCATCCACGACACTCGCCTGGCATTCGGAGCATAAGAGGCCACCCTGGCTTGGGCTCAGACGGGCGCTGCCCCTGGGTGACACACTGCTTCGGCAACCCACGCAAGCCGAGAGTTCTGGGAAGTATCCCAGGAGGCGAATGAGGTGCAAGAGAAATCCCTGCATCACCACGGCAGGCCTTGCGGATTCTTCCAAGAATCCCAGCCCCTCGGCAAGCAGGTGGTAAATCTCCGGAGAGGCCTCCTCTTCCTCGACGCCACCGGCGACCGCCTCGACGGACGTAGACCCCAGCACCAAACGATCCAGATCCTCCCGCAACACGTGGTGCGAATTGATGACGCCAAACTCGTTCACCTTGTGCAGGGTTTTGTTGGGTCGCTCGAAATAGACCAGGCGTCCCTCCGTGAAGAGCTGGAGGTTCCCCCCGAACCTGGTGCGGATGCGCCGCGCCCCCTCCGCCACGGCTCGCACCTTTCCAGCCATCTTGGAGTAGAAGACCACGATCCGATCCGCCTCGGCCAAGTCGTGGCCGCCGATGACGATGGCCTCGGTGGAGTGCAGGGGCATGGCTTCTCAAATTCGAATTTCGAAATTCGAATTTCGAAATGGATTCAGGGTTCCAGGTAGCCGAACCGCCTGAGGGCAGCTGCGTCCTTCCGCCATCCCTCCCGGACCTTCACCCAGAGTCGCAGGAACACGCGAACACCCAGCAGTTCCTCGATCCCAGGCCGTGCCCGTTCGCCGATCTTTTTCAACATCGTCCCGCCCGCGCCGATGACGATCCCCTTCTGGGCCTGCTTCTCGACGTGGATCGTGGCCTCGACATCCGTGAGGTCCTGCCCCTCGCGGGACCTCACCGCCTCCACCTCGACGGCCACGGCATACGGTAGTTCCTGGCGGAGGAGCGCGAAGACCTGCTCCCGGATGATCTCGGCGATGAAGAAACGTTCAGGACGGTCGCTGAGTTCGTCGGGCGGGTAGAGGGGCTGTCCGACCGGCGCATGCTGGACCAGTAGGGACTCCAGCCGATCCACATTGTCGCCTGCGGACGCCGAGATGGGCACGATCTCGACAAATGTGTAGACCTCCTGCCAGCGGGCGATGAGGGGGAGAAGGAGGGGCTTCTCCACCAGGTCCACCTTGTTCAGAGCCAGGAGCACTGGTGCCTTCGTCACTTTTCGCTCACGAATTTCCCCCAAAATGAGCTGATCGTCAGGATCCTCTGGCCGCGAGGCATCGATCATCCAGAGGACAATGTCGGCATCGGCCAAGGCGTGCCTGGCGGCCCGGACCAGGCTTTGGCCAAAGACTGCGTCCGATTTATGGATGCCCGGGGTATCCAGGAACAAGAGTTGCGCTTGGGGAAGATTCTTGATCCCCAGAATCCGATGCCAGGTCGTCTGCGGTCTCGCAGAGACGATGGACAGCCTCTGCCCAAGCAGCCGGTTCACGAGGGTAGACTTGCCCACGTTCGGCCGCCCGATGACAGCTACATAGCCTGCCCGGAATGTACCTTCCGTCGTGGAGGAATCCTCTCTCTCGGGTGGCATGGGCCCACGACCCATGACAAGCGGCCAATCACCGAATGGTCGGATCATTTCGGGGAAAGCGGCTGCATAAGCTCTCGCGGGTCGATCCGAGCCCCGTCCAGACGGGCACCCCAATGCAGATGGGGCCCCGTTGCGCGACCGGTGCTTCCGGCGTGTGCGATGATCTGTCCCGACTCCACCTGCTGTCCGGCTTGCACCAGACTTTCCTGGAGGTGGAAATACATGGTGTACAGGCCCAGCCCATGATCCAGGAAGATCGAGGTCCCGGAGAAGAAGTGGTCGGCTACCAGCGCCACTATCCCCGCATTGGGAGCGACGACCGGCGTGCCTGCGACCGCCGGAAAATCTACCCCGGTATGCGGCGCCCGAGGCTCTCCGTTGATGATGCGCCGGACACCGAATCCATAGGCGGGTCCGGCCGCGTCCAATGGGACGCGGAACGAGCCGTGCCAAAGTTGGGCGGACGTCACAACCTTCCAGAGCTGATCCAGGGTGGCCTTCTCGCGGTTGACTCGAGCCAAGGTCGCCGGATCGAGGTCCACGAAGGGACGGGGGACGGTGAGGCGCTGGATGGGAAAGTGCGCGTCCATGACCCGGAGCCTCCGCTGTCCCGACCGGGGGTGGCCGCTCTCATCCACCGCCTCGGCACGAACAACTACGATGCCCGGCGCCTGCTCCAGATCTATGCCGAGCAACACCATGACCCGAGCCAGCCCATCCGGCGAGGGGGCGTGAACCTCCCGGTCGCCCACCCGAACCAGGAGCGCACGCAACGGGGCCGGCGATTCGATGCTTAGGACCGTCACGCCGCCCTGCTTGGCCTGTTCGGGCGCGAGGCGAAGGGTGAGGGGGGAGGCCCCGCAAGCCGGCGGGGGAAAGCCCAGCCAGGTACAGGCGATGGTGAACAGGAGTAGCCATGTGCAGCCACTCGCTGTCGGGCTGCGGAAGCCAAGGGATCGATCAGACATGGGGTCGTGCAATGGGCAGCCGGAATCGGAAGGTAGATCCAAGATTCGGAGTGCTCTCGACCATAACCCGGGTCCCGTGGGCATCCATGATCTGCTTCACCAGGGACAGGCCCAGGCCCGTCCCGCCATAGCTCCGTGTGGCCGAAGCATCCACTTGGTAGAACTTTTCGAAGATGCGGGATATCTTGTCCGCGGGGATGCCGATGCCGGTATCGCTCAGGCTCACCTCGACGTAGCCGTGCTCCCAGCCGGTGGGAGCGTCGTCCGGCGCGACGTGCGCTTTCGCGCTCAGCGTAATTTGTCCCCCCTGAGGGGTGAACTTGATGGCGTTGTCCAGCATGAGCATCACCGCCCGGCCGATCTGTTGAGGATCCACCAGGACATCAGGGAGGTCGGCGGGTACCGCTACCTCCACCATCAGGCCCTTATCCGTCGCACGGGGGGTGATGAGGCCTGCCCGTTCCTCGAGTAAGAGGCCGAGGGCGAACGGTCGAAGCTCAATACCCAGATCGCCTTGATCCATCTGCACGAAGGCCAGCAGGTCCTCGATCAGTCCCTGCAACCGCTGGACCGCCTGCTCCACCACCGAGAGGTGAGACCGCTGGCGATCGGTCAGAGGGCCGGGTCGCCCCGAAAGAAGCATCTCGACGTATCCGATGATGGGTGCCAAGGGTGTCCGCAATTCGTGGGAGATGTTGGCCAGGAAATTGCCTTTCATGGCGTCGAGTTGCTTCAACTCGGCGTAGGCCTTCCGGAGGTCCTCGTAGAGCCTGACATTCTCCAGGGCGATGGCCGCTTGCGCCGATAGGGCATCCAGCATTTCCTCATCGGCTGGGGTGAACACGCCCACCCGCTTGTTCAGGACCTGCAGCACCCCGATGATCGTTCCCTCCTTGTTCCGGACCGGCATGCACAGGATGGTCTTGGTTCGGTACCCGGTCTGTCGATCCACCGCCTGATTGAACCGCGGATCGTCATAGGCTTCGGGGATGTTCAGCAGTTCGCCGGTCGTGACCACATGGCCGGCGATGCCCAGGTGCGCCTGGAAGCGGATCTCCTTTTTCTCCCGGAGCCCCAGGGCGACCCGAGACCAGAGTTCTCCCCGCTCGGGATCCACAAGGAAGAGGGTGCTTCGATCCGCGTCCATGGCGCGGGTGGTTTCCTCCATGATGAGCTGGAGCAACCGATCAAAATCGGTCTCCGCGCTCATGGCCTTGATGACGTCCAGAAGGATCTTGAGCCGGGCGCGGTCGCCTAGGCCCGTTCCTGGTTCTGGCCCATGCGTCATCGCCTCATGCCTCTCCGTGTGGAGCGCTCAGATGGCGGTCTTTCGCGTCGCGGGGCCGTCGCCGCGACGCGCACTCTCGCCGGTATCCGGATACCGCAAGCCGCCAGGATGTGCTGCTCCATTCGCCGCATGTCCCGCCGCTCCGCCGCGGTCCCGTGGTCATATCCGACAAGGTGAAGGACACCATGCACCAAGAGGAGGGCCAATTCTCCACGCAGATCCCCCCTCCTCATCCGCGCTTGCCGCCGCGCCGTCTCGGTGCAGATCACCACATCACCCAGAAGGTCGGGCGTGATCCTGCGGAATTGACCCTCGGTCATGGGGAAGGCCAAGACATCGGTGGGGCCAGCGATGCCGCGGTAAGTGCGGTTCAGAGCCGCCATGGCGGCATCGTCCACCAGGACCACGCTACACTCCGCCCTCGGTCGTGCCAGCAGGGATAGCGCCTTTTCCGCCACCCTTCTTAGCCACCGCGTCTCGACGGGAATCCTCTTTTGCCGGTTTCGCAGATTGATCCCCATTCTCGCTTTTCTTTTTGCCGGAGTCCTGCAGTTGAATCCCCGGGTAATCCACCCGGTGATGGAAGATACCTGCCAGGATGCGGGCAAAGCTGTTGGCCATCCTGTGAAGGTCCCGCAGGGTGAGGTCGCATTCATCCAGCTGGCCATCCACGAAGATCCCGTTGATGATCTTCTGCACCGCTCCCTGGATCCGGGCCGGGGTGGGATCGGTGAGCGTGCGCGCCGCCGCCTCCACCGCGTCCGCCAGCATGAGGATCGCGGCCTCCCGTGTCTGGGGCTTCGGCCCGGGATACCGGTAGTCCTCCTCCTGCACTGCGCGGAGGTCCGGGTCAGCCGCCTCCTTGGCGCGCTGGTAGAAGTAGTGAACCAATCGCGTCCCGTGGTGCTGAGGAATGAGATCCACCAGGATGTCGGGCAGCCCGTACGCCCGTGCCATCTCGATCCCCTCCTTGACGTGGGACATGACGATGGCCCGGCTGAGGCTGGGTGCCAGCTTGTCATGCCGGATCGCGGCATCCCGGTCGTTCTCGATGAAATAGGCCGGGTGCCGGGTCTTCCCGATGTCGTGATAATAGGCGCCCACCCGGCAAAGCAGCGCGTTGGCCGCCACCGCCTCTGCGGCCGACTCGGCCAGCGTGCCCACCATGATACTGTGGTGGTATGTGCCTGGGGACACGAGAGCCAGATGCCGGAGCATCGGCTCGTTCAGGTTCGAGAGCTCGAGGAGGGTGAAGTCCGTGGTTCGACCGAAGGAATGCTCGAGGAACGGCAGGAGCCCGTTGGCCATAACCGCCACGATCACCCCGTTGAGAACCCCACCTACAATCTCCGCGAGCAGTGTGCTGAGATCACCCTCGACCAGGGCAAACGCCAGGAGGGTATACACATTGGCGACACTTATCATGCCGACGGCCCGGAAGAACGCCGTGCGTCCCCGATGCTTCGCCAGAGTGAATATACCTACCAGGCTCCCCACGAAGCTGAAGAGGAAGTAGTCGATCGGCGCCGCCACCATGATCCCCGTGAGGATCGTGAGAACCAGGGAGCCGGCGAAGGCGAGCCGCGCATTAAACAGGATCGTCAGGAGCACGCCACCCAGCGGCACGGGCAGGGCGACACGCATGGCCGAGAGCGGGACGTGAGGGTAGCTCTGGAGCAAGGAGCCGATGATCAGGATCCCATAGCGGTTCAGGAGGAGTACCAACAAGAGCACGGTGCCGAGCAGCGCCAGGTTCCGAGGCCGGCGGATCTCCTTCCGCTGCAAGGCCCACACGTACACGGCCAGGACACCCAAGAGGAATGCCACCAGCAGCAGGACGCCCAGGATCGACAGGGCGCCCAGGGGCAGGACCAGGTTCGAGGCCAGGATCTGGGCCGTGCACAGGAAGAAGAAGATCCCCAGAGCCGGGAGGCACCAGCGCTGTTTCTCCAGGCGGGTGATGAAACGACGGACGGGGGCCAGGGGATACCAACCCTTCCGCAATGGCGGTTGCAGCCGATCGACTACCTCGTGGCGAGTCTCCTTCGTAAAGAAGCGCAGGTCCATCAGACAAACACCCGAGTGGGGGACACCCACAGGGTTCCCCACTTCGGAATGACATTTCGAAATTCGAATTTCGAAATTCGAAATGGAGGCAGGCTCAACTGGTCCACACTACGCCCCTGGCTCTGGGGGGGGGCCCTGATAGGCCTCATACGCCCGGACGATCTGCTGGACCAACTCGTGGCGGACGACGTCCTCTTCGGTGAAGTGGATGAACCGGATGCCGGGGATATCCTTCAGGATGCCGCGGACCTCGATCAGCCCGGACACGCGGCCCGCAGGCAGGTCCACCTGGGTGATGTCGCCGGTTATCACCGTCTTGGAGCCAAAACCCAATCGGGTCAGGAACATCTTCATCTGCTCCGAAGTGGTGTTCTGCGCCTCGTCCAGGATGATGAAGGAATCGTTCAATGTCCGGCCCCGCATGAAGGCCAGCGGGGCGATCTCGATGGTGCCCTGCTCGATCAAGCGGGTGGCCCGCTCGGTCTCCAGCATGTCATAGAGGGCGTCGTACAGGGGCCGCAGGTAGGGATTGATCTTATCGTAGAGCGTGCCCGGAAGGAATCCGAGTTTCTCCCCCGCTTCTACAGCAGGGCGAGTGAGGATGATCCGGTGGACTTCCTTTTGCAAGAGCGCCGACACGGCCATGGCCATGGCCAGATATGTCTTACCGGTGCCGGCGGGACCAATCCCGAAGACTATGTCATGCTTTCGGATGCCATCGATGTAGCGTTTCTGCCCGAGGCTCTTTGGACGAACCGGACGCTTCTTGGCCGAAACTTCGATGGCTTCAGCCTGCATCTCGCGGAAGCTTTCGGCCTCATTCTGGCCGAAGTGGCGCAATGCCAGCCGGACCTCCTGGCCGCTCACGGGCCGTCCCTGCCGGACCAGCGTGACGAGCTCGTTCACCACCTGTTCCGCGACGGTCACGGCACCTTCGGTGCCGGAGATCGTCAACATCCCGTCGCGAACGACGAGCCGGACACGCAGCCACTCCTCGACCAGGCGGGCATGCTCGTCCCCCCGACCGAACAGCCCCTGAAGCTCCGAACCCGCGGCCAGGGATATCCGCTTCGACCCCACACTATTTGTCTCGCCCATGCGAAGGCGGCGCAACCCTCCAAGCGCGTAGCGTTGTTCCGGACGAGAAGTAGGATAGACCGGGCCCTGAAAGCTGTCAAATGGAAACGGTCAGAGGGGTAGGCGGGGGGGCGCAACCGGCCCGGGTCCCCTTTTT